>Ga0116143_10003282_pt1 | contig 16488 bp, 16 predicted proteins | sample AD_UKC034_MetaG_FD_89745 | JGI IMG/M metagenome (GOLD analysis project Ga0116143, IMG submission 89745) | Active sludge microbial communities of municipal wastewater-treating anaerobic digesters from USA - AD_UKC034_MetaG | ecosystem: Engineered > Bioreactor > Anaerobic > Digestate | place: USA...
AGAGAAATTAAGGGCAATCAATTGTGATATCGCGCCTTGGAGCGATTACGGCGGGGATAAGTTTACTTTCAACGAAGATGAAATTGAAATGATGGCAGAAATGGAACACGAGCGCTGGTGCGACCAGAAAAAGGCGCAGGGCTGGGTGTACGGGGAAACCCGCGATGAAAGGCTAAAGCTCCATCCTTCCCTGGTGCCTTACGACGATCTGCGGCTCTCGGAGAGTGAGAAGGATAAGGACCGCAACACGGTCAAGGAGATCCCACATTTTCTGGCGCTGGCCGGGTACCAGATCTATCGGGTTTAATATACGAGGGAGATAACAATGGAGAACGATGTATTTGTCAGTTACAGTTCCAAAGATAAGGTTGTCGCAGATAAGATCGTCGCGTCATTAGAAAATAAAAAAATCCGCTGCTGGTATGCTCCTCGGGATATTAAACCTGGTGCGGACTGGGGGGACACCATTGCTGAGGCTATCAGTAAAAGCAAAGTGTTCATCATTATTTTCTCCAGCCACTCCAATAGATCTCAACGCGTTCTTGACGAGTTGAACTTGGCGATAAACAAAGAAGTAAAAATTCTGCCTTTTCGTATCGAGAAACTGGATCCGAGTGGCGCTATGTTCTTGCATCTATCATCGAGGCATTGGCTTGATGCCTATGATCCTACATGGCAAGAACATATCGATACATTGGTTTTAAGTGTTCAAAATAATCTCGAAGTACCAAGTATTGAAGCAGATGCCGCTGAAACCCACGCGGTTGTAAAAACGAGAAAAAGGGGAAAAAAGGCAGCCTGGATAATAAGCGCAAGCGTCTTCCTGTTACTTGCTGTTTTGACTCTCACAATCGGACTTCCCAAACTAATCCCGCAACAACAAACAGCAACGCAATCCCCAATTTTTGACGTACCAACTGTTACTCAGACACTAGAGAATATTATGGTCTCACCGACCCCTACCCCTCAACCTGCCGGTCCCGAGTTGGGAAGTGAAGAATATCCGATCATTTTCATGTACATCCCTTCAGAATTCATTAAATTCAACGAAATAAGCCTGGCGGTAGATGAAATTACATCAGATTTTGCCACAAAAAACCCAGATATCCATATGGACATCATTCCGGCGCCGGATATGAAAACTGTTGTCGATGCATTATGCTCAAAGGAAGCTCATTTAGCCGCGCTTTCATCAATTTCATACCTGGTTGCATCTGAAAAAGGGTGTGCCGAAGCAAAAATGTTGTGGAACGCTAATGAAGATATCAGGTACAGCGGAATGGTTTTCACTAAAACCTCCCAGGGTTATTCGGACATTCTACAATTGCGTGATCAAACCTTTTGCATACCATCCCTTAGCAGTATGTCGGGATGGATACTACCATCGCTTGAAATGATGGCCTCAGTGGGGGATCCTGAAAATTTTTTTGGTGAGATCAGGGAGATTGGAAACCATATTGATGTTCTGAATAGTGTTTACAATGGTGAATGTGCCGCGGGCTCATCCTACTATGATGTCAGGGAGGTATCAGACCTGCCAAACGTTATGGAGAGTATAACGGTGATATTAACCACGGCCTCAACACCAAAAACAAATATCAGTTTTTCACCAGATATTCCACATGAGATTTCAAACCGATTGGTTGACTACTTCATAACATCCTCAAAGGAATCCGTTTCACTGGCGACGATTTGCCAGATCACCGACACAGACCAGATTGTCACACAGTTGATCGAGATCATGGACAGTTATTACAACCAGTTCAGAAGTATCTTTGAAAGAGCGGGAAAAGATCCGGCGGATTACCTTTACACAGGGCTTTAACCGCACTTCTTCTGACTCACGGGTAGTTGATTTGACTGGCTGAAAGCTCTATTGCGGCGTTTTGTAGGAGCAGAAAATGGCACACGATGTATTCATTAGTTACCCCAATAAAGATAAAACCGTCGCTGATGCGGTGTGCGCGAAATTGGAGGACCAAAAGATCCGCTGCTGGATCGCCCCCAGGGATATCCCCGCAGGCAAGAACTTCGCGGAATCCATCATTGATGCCATAGACGTCAGCAAGGTATTTGTTTTGATCTGGTCTATAAACACCAACGCTTCCGAGCACATCCTCAACGAGGTCAACCAGGCATTCAACCAGGGGATTCCAATTATTCCCTTCCGTATCCAGGAAGTGGAACCCACCTCGGCCATGCGCTACTATTTTGGCCGTAAACATTGGCTGGATGCCATCACCCCCCCTCTGGAGAAACATATAGAGACACTTGCGACGGCTATCCTTGCCATCCTTGAACGAACCCCTGAAGTTATTCCAGCGCCGGTAGCGGTTGAGGCAGAACCAGTTGCTGAGAGGCCACCACCGCGAGAAACTGAACTAAGTCCTCCCCCCGTGAAGGATCACTGGCATGACAGTAAGGAAAGAAGGACAGTTAGGCCCGCAGATAAAACTGAAACAAAATCGCCCCCCGTCTTTTCACAGAAAAGAAGAATATTTATCCCTATTGCTGCGGGTGTACTGATCGTAGTTGCAATTGCGATGATGATATTGACCGGAGTGTTTGAAGGTTTGCCTTTTGCGGAGAAGACTGAGGTGGTACCCCCAACCACTGTGGTGATCAAATCAACGTCAAAACCGACACCAATTCCCGCCACCAGCACTCCCACCGCCATGCCTGCCTGGATGGAAGAGGTCAACGTGTGGGCGAATCCCATCCTGGCGGCGATCGAGAGCCAGCCCCCCGATTTTATGGATGATTTTTCACGCCTGGACGCCAATTGGATTGTCAATTCAAATGAGATGTATTGCCCCGGCTTCGATCTGACGAGTAGTTTTAAGGTCGTCAACGGAGAACTGCAACTTGAGCTTGGCCCTTCTTGCCAGCATTTTTCCTTTACTCACCCCATGCTCAATGCCCAAAACAGTAATTTCATCCTGCAAACGGACATCAAATTCCCGCAAACCTCGACAAGTTATGAAATTGGCGTCAATATTGGAAATCGATCAGTGGTCGATTTCATTCTAAACTATACCGGGTGGGTCCTTTGGACTCAGGCTCCTGGTACAGAAGGGGAGATGCTGCTGGTACAAGAAGCACCATTCCCGGAAGAATTAAACACATCTGTAACATTCACAATTCTTAAGAATGGTACGACTTACCTTTTCTATGTGGATGACACTTTGCTGTTGTCATATAGCAGCCCGGGTGATGATACTGGAACTCTGGTAATTGATCAGTTAGTGAGTAGTGGGGGTCAGGATATAGATTCTAACCCAATAATTATGGATAATATCCGCTTTTGGGATTTGGATAGCCTGTTCATCCCCGAGCGTGTCCTGGCTCAAACTGAAAACCAACCACCCACTTTCGCGGATGATTTTTCGAGTGTTGACCCTTCCTGGAAATTTGTGGAAGACCCCTCGGGAGAATATAATCCAGAAAATGCCAATATGGAGATTTCAGATGGCTCAATGAAATGCAGCATGCGGAATGTGTGGGGCGGCGTTTTATCTTATTCGGATATGGTATACAAAAATTACATGCTTCAAATGGACGTGGACTTTAAGGGCAACCCGATTGGAATGGAGTTTAGAATGGGGGGGCCATCGGCGTCAAACCCAAATTTTCGTGTTGGTAGCCCTGAAGGTGACTGGAACTTTCAAAAAGGACAGTTCTCCGAAGTTTATACCGGAACAGTTGCTCCAGATAAAAAAGTTGATTTTTCAAAACCAGTACGGATTACTATCATTAATAAAAGCCCTCATTTTCTTGTCTATCTTAATTCCGATCAATTACTATCCTTTTCCAACCAGGATGCAGAAGGTCCTTTTTCACTCGATTTCGTTATTGGTACCGGGGGAAGTGAATTGCTGGAACAAGTAATGGTTGACCTGGATGATGTGAAAATATGGGATCTGGATAACTGACAACGCTATAGAAACCCGAAGAAATTTTAATGTGGGTTGATCTACCGCGGGTGATCTTTCACGCCCGCCAGAAGCCGCGGCGCACCGGGCGCACGTCCTCGGCGGTGATGAAGGCTGAGGGGTCTGCCTCCAGGACAATCGTTTCAACATTGGGTACGTCCTTACGAAGCACACTGACGTGCAGTTCAAATTTGGACTGATGGTTATCCCATCTTTTTTCTGAATATTTTAGATAATATCCACCGCCTCTCGCAAGGAGTGATTTATTTCATTGCATGAAACATTTCAATTTGACAAATAGAACGTTCGTGCTATTATTGTTGCATGAACACTCACTTTTCTAATTATTTCTGCATAATTGGATTTCAATCATCACCAAACCAGGAAATGGTCGATCATCTGATAGGTAATTACACAGACCGATCTCATTCTATGTTTCTACCGCCCACAAAAATTACCAGGGAAGAAGCCATATCCATGATTCAAACAGGGATAGTTCTGTTTATCGAAACCAAAAACATCAAGCCCACTACTTTACGGATCGTCACAATCGAAAATGTGAATTACTTGCGCTTAGACGGAGAGTGTATCCCGAGAGATGAATTAGGGGATTTATTGCAATTACATAAAGTGTCTTCTCTCACCTCGAACACGAGTAGTAAAAGATTAGATCGTTATGGTTTTCATCATTGTTTACCCGTAATTGACCCGGATAAGCATCGACAGGCCTGAGTGCCAACTCTAAACCTCCGCTTGAGTTTATTGAATCTATTGCTATGATGTACATTTCATCTTTAACAAAACTTATCGAAGATAGATCCAACTTTAACCTTGTGAGAGGGATCAACTCAGGATTGGGTATATCAGTTGAAAAGATTCTGGTATATTGAGAATCAAGAATTGAAAAACGGAATATATCTTCGGCATTGTTTGATGGTTCGCCAATTAGTAATTCAACCGAAACCAACCGTTCACAGGTGTTAATAAACTGAAAAGTAATAGAAGTTTGGGAATCAACTACGATAGTTGGGGGGGTTGATGTATCAATATTCTGATAATGAGGTAAAGTGCATCGATTTGGTAAAAAGAGGTTTTCATGGCATTCTGCATAATAAGTCATATAAAGCCCCAGGATGAAGAACAACAAAGCTAAAGTCGAACAAATAGATACGAAGATTGAAATGATCATTCTGTTTTTAATTGGAAAGCTGATTATTCCACAAAGTGCAATAAAAAAAGGCAATGCAAACGGAACAAAATACCGACCGTGCGCACTAAGTATTGTGACATTCGAATTTGGAATATACTTTACAAGGTTATACTGAAGCAGAACTGAGGCTAAAGAAATGAAGGATAAAGCTATGAGGAAGACCCGAGTTTTCCAAGAAATCATACTCACCCGGTATTCCAATAAAAGACTAACGGTAAGGGCAACAATGAATAACCAGTAAACAAAATTCGGGACGCGTCCTACCCAATATCCATAAGCGGCAATCCATGTGCGTATGTACGGTGGCATAGAATTGATGGTGGTACGAACAAAAAATAGAAAAAAGTCAAGCGGGTTCTCAAACAACACTTGGGTATTAAGTTGAAGATCTGCACCTACCAAATCTGAAGGCGCTGCATTTGTCATAGAGATTTTCCACCAACAGATCGTAACCGTCACCGAAGCAATTGCACTAAGAAATACCATGCTTCTTTGCGACAATCTTTGAAATTTTTCTTTCTTTAAGGCAAAGAGAGAAAGTATCAGTATGACTGTACCTGGCTTTGAAAAACCAACTAAAAGTGTGAGTAATACCAAAAAAACGATTTGTCGATTGGAGAATTTTTCCTCTTGGGTGATTAAACGTAAAACGAAACTTACGAATAGGAAACTCACGACATTGGTAAATCCATCAGCATTAATTGTCGATGCTTGATATAACGCTGTGGGTGATAAGGCAAGTACAAACAAAACCCACTTGCCAAATGGTATTATTTTTATCGAGATGTACGAACCGAAGACATAAATGAGCATTCCAACAATTCGCAGGATAATTGTTCCCGGAATAATGGGAAAACTAAACTTCATCCACAAGTATCTGGCAAAAACAGTCTGAGGTAAATAGATTAGTGGTGGATAAACTGCACGCGTCGAAATACTATACATGTTAAGAAAATCAGGTTTTATAAAGAATTTATCCGTAAGAAGCAAATCCGAACCTTGATTTTGGAAAAAGTAGCGGCGATAAGAAAGCGTAAAAAATTCTGAAAGGGTTGGCACTTCACCATTTTCACCTCTATTCGGCAAGAAATGGAGGCCAGCAATATCATACACTCTTACCAAATGTTGGTCTTCATCAAAACCTGTCCCGAACGGAATCAACACGCACAAGATCAATCCTGCAACAAGGCTAAGGATTAGGAAGAGAATAGATGGATCGGATAAGTGAGAGTAAGAGATCTTGTTCATACCCAGATTTTCAAGGACAATAAAATAAATCGTTGCGGAATTTCACAGCTTCCTCCAAGGTGATTATTTTGACATCTCCCTGCCTATTTAACCATTTCATCGTGTTTGAAAAATCCTTAAATGAAATAATGGCATCTGGCGATGAAAATTCCAAAAACTCATATTCATGCATTAAGACAATTAACAGAATAGTATCTTTATCAGTCTTCCTACTCTTCTTGATCCCATCCGTAAGATTTTCGAGTGTGCAGGAAAAGGGTAGGTAAATTAAATCAACCTGGTCACTTCTGACACCGCGACCCCTGGCAGAAATAATCCTAAAACCCAGCTTGTCGATGGCTAATAAGGTGTTGAGGTCATACTCATTCCATGGTGGAACAAAAATCGTTACCTGGGCGTTGATTATGTTTTCCAAGTGTGATTTTGCTTCTCCTAACATAGACAACTGAGTTTCGAAATCCAGCCCGGAGAACTCACTTGCTTCTTGAGGATTATGATTTTGGTGCGAAAATCCGTGCAAAGCAATCTCTAATGACCCCTCTGCAAGACCAGTTTTCAATAGCTCAGTATTCTCAAGCGTTAATGGGACAATATTATCCTCTCGTATTAACGGATCATGCCATGGATTATTTGGTTCCGTGTACGAAAGAACTGAAAATGTGATCGACTCACTATAATTACGAAAGAGATTTAGTAATTTTACAGTAAATTCATTGTTACTCGTCGCTGAATAATCATCGTATCTGAAAACAATATAAATTCTTTTATTGTCTTGGGTATTTTTTACATGACCTGCGATCAATAGACTAATAAGGACCAACACAATAACAACCGAAATAATTCTATTCTTAGTAAACATAATTAATCCCAATTTTACAGTGTTTCATCTTTTTGAGTACTCGTTAGATTATAGTTACATTTCTGGAAAAGTGTTTTTCTGATGACGAAAATCCTTAAGTGAAAACTTCATTTGGTCTATTGCGAAAAACAGTCTCTTATAACAAGACTCTCCCCGAAAGTTCGATTCCAAAATAAATATAGGTGGTTTAGCGATTCCTATCCGCGGAGCAAGCTCGCGCGGTATTACGGAATCGCGAGAGCATCAGCCACCTCTTCAAGCGTTGAACCGACGCAGCAAGCTGCGCGGTATTCAAAAAGAGAATAAATAATCATCAGACCTCGATTCATTTGCTAAACTATCTGTTTCTCAACAATTCCTTGAACAATTATGCTGCAATCTTTAAAAACATGCGAAAAAACTTGAGTGAACTTCCATATCCGAAAAAACAACAACTTGTAGAATATCCTTCAGACGTCTGTAACAACCCCCTTTGGTTCCATAAACCCTCACTACAACTATTCCAGGTAAGATGCCTCCCTTTCTTGTTCACACACCCACTGCCTGTACCCAATGCGCACCCAGGTGTAATTGCCTGACAAAACCCGTTCCAGGATCTCCACCTCCGTGCCTTCAGCCAGCTTGTCCTGAACGAGCGAGAATAACGTCGGCGCTTTGGAACTGGTCCTTACCCGCAACCCTCCCCTTCCCATTTTCACTTTCTTTATCTCAACGCTTTTCATTTTGGGTTTCTGCTCCTGCACTTCATCGTCCGGTTTATCAATCACAATCGGCGCATCCTCCACGACAGTATTGCACTTGCGGAAGAACTCTTCATAGCGCGCCTGGTCCACCATCCATAGATTAAGATCAAGCGCCGCCGTTTCCATTCCCGTCAACTTCCCATCCGGCGTCCCATCCCCGTTGATGTCCCCATGTGAGGCGTACTGCCAAATGACCAGGTCCGTCCAGCCGGCGTTTTTAACAATCTTGCGAATGCTCTCGGGGGTGGTGGGGTTGTAGTTCGCCGCCGCTAAAGGACGCCACTTATGATAAGAATAGAATTTCCCAAGCCAACCGGTGGAAGCGTAGATCCCCGTAGCGGTGCCAAATTGATCATCCACGACTTTCAGGATGTTGTCCAAAATGGTCATGGCCGTGCCCCACACTGTAGAAATATTAGAGGCATAAGCGGGACTGGCGCTTTCCACGTCGATGAAAATGGGCATCGGGTTATCCTTCAGTAGAGAGATGATCTTCTCCCCCTGGATGATGCCCCACTTGGATGGACTATACCCGAGAGATGGATGCGAGTAATAATCCATGTAGTGATACGCCGCTTGGTCCATCACACCCTTACCCTGTTCAAGAAAATACCTGAACATGCGGTCCTCCACCCTACCATAGGAAGTCCTCATATAGTAGAACCTCGCGCCGTTGGCGGCGGCCAACTTCAGGTCGGGTTTCTTCGCGGTGGAGTAATCATCCTGGAACTGCGAAATGTCAATGCCTTCTATCTTACCGTTTTGGGATAACACAATGTTACCTTTCTCGCCTCCGAGCAAAAGAACTTCACTTTTCCAATCCTGCATCGAGGGAATGTTTTCGTGCAGCTACCAAGGCTAAAAGAAAATCCTCGTGCTGGCCAATGAACCGCCCTTCTTGATCATGGATGTAGAACATGGGGGCGGAGTGCCAGCTGTCCGCCCAGACATCGAAGTAACAGTGCCGGAAGATGGGATATGCTCCTGGAACTTCTATCTTGACCGAGAAACCGGAGATTGAAGTGTCTAGAAAATCCCGCTCTCCCAACTGAGGGTCGGTGTAAGGCATGACGGCGGTGGGTAAATGGCGCCGTAAATGTTCCTCAAGTCCCTTCATCCTGTCTTCGGTCAACTGCTTCTTCTGCCTGGCGAGTTCCTCTTCCCTCTCCTTGGCGGATTTGAACAGCGCTTCCAGCGCGTCATCCGCTGCAATTACGACTTCCTGTAAACTGGTCATTTTCTGTATGTCTGTGTCCATCATATGCCTCCTTTGAAATAATTCTTACCGCGCCGTTGACCTCAAACTCCCGGCGCATTTTCCCTTGAGCATCGCTCCAGATGCGGTCCAATAATCGTTGCCCACATGGATCCACCGCAGTGAGCGCAGCGGTAAGTGTTCCCGTCGATGGCTTTAGGGTTGTGCCCATTTGCACGCAACCGTTCTAACAATTTATTCGTTTTCTCGTCCATAACTCTCCTTTCAGACACCTGAAACTCATATCCTGCCCGACAATGTGGTCATGAGATAGCGGTTGAGGTTTTCCGCCAACCGGGATAATCCTTCCTCGGTCACCACATCCTGGACAATTTCGTTGAGGAAAAGCAGTTTATTGGCGGCGAGGGCGACGGCGCCGATATCCGTTGACGAGAAAGGCGCGCCTTTGGTATCCAGGCTGAGGTGCCCATTCTCGACACAGACCGGATGAAGGAATGCCTTGCGGTGATCCACCAAAAGACTAACAGGCCTGCCGAGAGCACTGAGCACCAATCCCCGCATGGTAAGCCCGAAATACCCGAATAAAGGATGCCCGATGGCCGCCGTGGATTGGAAATAGTCCTTCTCCACTTCCACTTCCAGGTTGAGTTCCACTGGCAAGGATGTCAGAGGGAAGACATATCGCTTCATTTCCCTGAGGTATTCCCGAGAGACCAATCTTCTTACCCTTGAGACGTAGCGATTGTTCATCTACCAGTATGCCCACACGGCCAGGATGAAGAAAAGCCCGATCACGAACACGACAATGAACGCCACTAAAATAAATACGAATTCCAAGGAAGCCCTCCAAAAACAGGTTTCCAACTCGAAGGTGAAACAAGCAACTCGGCCAAACTTAGAAAAAGGCACTATCCCCGCCAGGCGAGGACAGAAACCGCCGTGAACAGGAGGAGGAGCAATCCCATAAATAGAACGATCAGTCCAACGATCTCCATACTTTCAGACGCCTGAAAGTCTTTCCTCTCGGCACCCCCAGGGGTTCACTTCGGACCTCTGGAGAGAGAGAGAACCCCGGTTGTGTAGAATACTCCCAAGGTTTGATATCAAGACTGTAATGCAGTCCAAATAACCGATCATAAAACCTGTTTGGTGAACCACGACATCTCATATCGTATTCTGTGACGCCTGGTAATTATCAAAAAATCAAAAACAGTGTTGCGCTGAGGAAAGCAATCAAAGAAATCGAAATCAAATTGAAACTTGTTTCGTAATTCCTCACTGCGCACGCAACAGCCACAACGTAATCTCAAATCATAAGAGCTGATCTGGCAGAGCGATTTCTAGTGAATGGTTTTGCTCTTACCGTTACTTTGCTAAGCCAGGAGGGACTGCCTTACGGCAGTCGGGTAATGCTTGTTTGATAAACGATTGGTCGTGTAACACGAGTTTGTTGACTGAGTGAGGATTGAAGATGCATTGTAACCAACGCCCTTTCTGTGTCGAGTATTCGTTGCGGCACGCGTTCCACTGCAATCGTTTCACTGATTGTAATAGTTACGCTCCATTTAGTCAAGGGTTGTTACGCCTTTTTAGGATATTTTAAGGTTAATCAGGAAATTTTAAGGTTAATCACCAAAACTCCCTTCGATAACTGGCTGATCTCCACCTTTTGGTCGGGAGAGAAACCGGCTTTTGAAAGCCACTTGCCTTTCAAACGAATTTGCGGGATAACGTCCTTCCTGTAGAAATCACCTGTGTCGGTCACCTTGAGAGTCCTGGTCATGTCAACCTCCTTGTAGTTAGGGTGTGGGAGTAAGTTAAGTTGCGTAAAGTCTGCGGTGGCAGTGGATCAGGTGCGCCGAGGCACACCCATCGCCGTAAAGTCAGCGGTGGCCGTGGGTCTCGTGACCGCCGTAAAAAAAATATCCTGGCGGAGCCTCAGCTCCACCAGGAAGTGTGTTTCTATAAAACCGCCTGCAGCGCGTACCCCCAGTTGCGCGAGCTGAGCAGGTCCCTGAGCCTGACCCTGTCTTCTCGGGAGAGCTCCAGCTCATCATGCTGCACCTTGAGGACGGCGATACCGAAGCTGATTGAGCGACCGCTGTCCAGGATCAAGCCGGTGTCCCTGACAGCAGTGATGCGAGGTCTCACCCTCTCGGGCTGGTGCACCACCCGCCAGAAAGCACGCATGGCTTCCTTCATGTCTTTGCCCTCCAGACGAGCCTGGTGATAGGCGCGGTTGCCAGCCGGGGAGATTTTCTGCCTGAAGTTCTCATGCCCCGCGGAGATCAGATTCTCCTTGGTGACGTTGCGTAATACGGTTGCGGCGCGGATGTAGCCCTCGATGAAGTAGGGATGGTTGAAACGGGACTTGGACAGGTCTGCGTCCCCCGTGTCCGCGTAGAGTTGCAGGGTCTCCTCGCAGTACGCGTCGATGTACTCCCTTGAAGGACACACCTCGGAGATGCCTGCGGGGTTGTTCATGTTCTCGAGCAGCTCCTCTTCGTTGTCCTCGATGAACTCGTACAGTGTCCCCTTGCCCGACAAGTGCACCTGGCGGCTGTCGAGCTCTTCGAAACACAGCCCATGCTGCATGGAGAGGAAGAGCACAGCCAGATCGACCGGGCTTTCGCTGCGATCGGCCATCCCCTGCAGCCCGTGGAGGTAGCCCACCGCCTCCGGGCTCCCCCGCACTACTTCACGCGCGTCGGGGAAGATCGCCTTGCGCTCTTCCCATACCAACCTATTGCACTTGGCGTAAACTTCTTGCCCGAGAGTGGAAAGCACTTTGTTCTCCACGATCTCGCGGGCAGCCTTCAAGAGAACCAACGGTGGTGCGATCTTTTTACAGTGCGCTGCCATGGCGATGCGCTTGGCCGCGATTTCCCGTCTCTCGGTAAGTGACCCGTTGATGCGTTCGCGCAAAGCGTTGCGCTCGAGCCTGAGCTCGTTGACCAAATCAAAGTAGGAAGGAGATACTTGCATGTCCTCCTGCACCTGCATCCACACGGGCTTTTCGAACTCACGCTCTTCAAATTGCTCGATGGTGAACTCGTCCTCTTCGTCAAAGGCTTCGGAGTAGAAAAGGCTCTCCTCATCACTTTCAGACGCCGGAAAGTTAACACGTTCCAGCATGGCATCGGGATCAACTTCACCCGTATACCCGTCCACCCAGTGCGGGCTATCGAGCTCCCCGTAGGGCATGGTCTGCTCCAGCTCGAGGTCACGGATGATCGATCCCACCCCGTAGTTGTAGGTGTGGATGAAGCGCAAAGGCTTCATCCAGCGGCGGTAGATGTCCGCGGGTCTTTCGACATCTGAATAGGACATCCTGCGGCTTGCTTCACGCGCCTGCCTGCGCTCCGCTTCGAGCGCGTCCAGTTCAGAGCGCGCCTCGTATTGCACCTGCGCCGCCATCGTGTCGAGAAGCATGCACTCCGGGGCGTATTCTTGTTCAGCCTGTTTCAGTAAGCGCAGCATGGCGATGTCGCCGCCAGCTTCGGTGGTCATCCTGCCCCACTGCTCCTGCCAGACCGTGTAGAACGGCTTGCTTTTCAACTCATCCAGCACGGTGTTGTTGATGTCCAGCTTGAAGTCCTTGAGCTGAACGGCCAAATCGTGTAACATCTCTGCCTCCGTTAAATAAAAAAGGGAGAACTCCTGCGAGCTCTCCCTGTTGTGGCGGTACGGTCTACGGCACGAAACGCCTTATGCGTACCTTCTCATCCGTCTCCCGCCGTTAGAACGGGATCTCTTCGGCCACGGCTTCTGCTTCGGGTTCCTCGTTGGCTCCCTTGGGGGTCAGGAACTCGACGCTTTCAGCCACAACCTCGATGGTTGAGGCCTTCCAGGTGCCGTCCTGCGCCTGGTAGCAGCGCGGGTCCTTGAGGCGCCCGATGATCCCCACCTGGTTGCCCTTGTGGAGGTACTGGTTGCAGACCTCCGCCATCTTGCCCCACACCTCGATGTTGAACCAGCTGGTGACGGTTTTCTTCTCGCCTTCCGCCGTGGTGTAGCGGCGGTCGGTAGCGACAGAAAAGTTGGTCACCTTCTGACCTGCCGGGGTAAAACGCATCTCCGGCTCACGACCCAAACGACCTGTGATGATAAGCTTTTGCATCTTGCACTTCCTCTCTGCACGAATTCGCTCGTGCCCTCTAAATTTTGCCGGGTGTTATCTGCACCCGATTGCTCACGCGCTGCCGCTAGGCATTTTCCACAGTGGCGCCGTCGCGTGTTACCTTATCGCTCCAATTGTAGCATATTTGTTACATTTGGGAATGGATTTCCTTGGGTTTTTGTCCAGTTCTTCCCAATTGCCCCGGCGCAGCGCCGCCCGCAGGGCGGCCCTTTCCCTTCCCTGCGCCACTTTCTTGAACTTGGAAAGCGTCATTTTGTCCTCCCTCACCAGTGCAGGTCCATCAGGGCCGAGACCTGGTAATCGCAGAAGTCGCGGTAAGCCTGATCCTCTTCGATCTGGCACTGGGTGTGCGTCTCCGCGCCGAAAGGCTTACGGCACCAGCGGCAGACAAGTGGATCGTTGATCCCCACCCAGCCTTTGTCGAGCAGGATCTCGATCTTCATCCCCTGGCGGCCCGAGAGTAACTCGGTTTGGTAGCGCTCAAAGCACTCCCCGGCTGTCTGGTAGCACAGGGAGTGCTCTGGATTGAGAACAATGCGGTAGATAGTTTCAGACGCCTGAAGGTTGCTCATTTCTTATTCGCCTCCTACCCAACTCAGAGTAGACGCTGGCAGGCACTACTAAAGACAGCACCTGCCAGCGGGTTTGGCTAATGGCCGAGGACAGCCACGACCTCTTCTCTCGGCACCCACTTGAACTGCACGAGGTTGACATCAACCCCATCAACCCCCACTTTCTTGATGACCTCCAGGAAGCGCGCGAAAAGCTGCTTGATGTGAGGCGCGATGACTCGCTTTCCAGCGTTGATCTGCTGGATCGCGGTCTCGCTGTCCGAGCGCACCTCGAGGCCCAGCGTGGCGCGCTTGGGATCAGCCGCCATGTACTCCAACGCGTTGATGATCGCCAACCACTCGGCCACCTGGTTGGTCTGCTTGGCGCCGTTGATGTCCTCCACGGTTTCCCGGTGCACGAGGGTATCGTTTACGAACACCGCGAAGCTGTAGAAAATGCGCGCACCCGTCTGCCCGTTGCGCGGGCAACCACCATCCGCGTAGATGACCACGCTGTTGATGGATTTCTTGGGGATGTACTGAACTTTGTTGTTGACCATGTTTGCCTTCCTCCTGTCAGGCGTGAAATGATTTAAATTGCACACAAAACCACGCCGCAAGGCATTCCTTATCATTGGCAACTTCAAGGCTCCAGGTTCATGGGTGCAGCCTGCCCGGTACACCCCGGGGCGATCACGCTGTCGATCAACCACTGTGCTGTCACGACCGTGAAGGAGGTACCCGCCCCCTCAGCCCCTCCACCCCCCTCGAACAGCCGCCGCGTTGGCAGGGTCTTCCTCCTCCCCCCAAGGGGGGTGGGGTGTTCACTTCTCTTAATTCATAAATACCTGTTTTCATCCCTTTACACGGCCGGTCCAAAAGCATAAGTGGGACAAAAACCCCTTAATGAAGGCGAAAAAAATTACTTTAGTTGTGGAGGGTCAAGGGCAGAAGATCAGCAACCATTCCTCGCGGTTAACAGAAAAAGCACGGTAAAGTAACCGCGCGGTTAAGTTTAAGACGTCTGAAAGTCCCTCTCTTTGCATACCTCGCTAATTCAAAAGCTAGAATATTCACAAGCCCCTAATACTTCAGATGCAGATTTTCGCTTTCAGTATAAAGAATCATATCTGGGGTTTGGTAGTGCAGATTATATGCACTGTGTTTCCCAACAATGATCATTAAGAGGTGTGAGGAACATGTCTCAACGGCTGCAACTGGAACGCATCATGAAGAGCGACAGGCGCATTCGCGCCGGTGAATACCCCAACGTGGAGTGTATGGCGCAGGTACTCGAGGTCAGCCGCAGAGTGATCTTTATGACCGCGATTTTATGATCCACCGTCTGCGCGCGCTGATCGAATTTGATCGCGAGCGCAGGTTCGAACAATACGATCTTGAAGCCATCGGTAAGGCTGCTCAATTTTTCCTTTGGCTTGTGGTGAAAGGGCATAAGTAACATTCACCCCCATCAATCGCATCATTTGCCGCCATTGAGGATCTACATCATCAGTGACAAGGAGATGTTTACGCCAGTAACTATCTCGTTTCTGAACAAAACGGAAAACGCGCAGATTATCGACATAATAACTCAAAGGTATTCCATAGACTTTCATCACGGACTGTGCTGCCTGAATATGAGCCCAGCTGGTCTCTGATTCAACAAAATCAGCATAAAGCAACATCCGGCTGTAATCATCCAGCGATGTGATCAAGGTCCATTTCTGTGAAGCAAAAGGAGACCATAGGTGCGTAGAAGCATCGTGTTGGATCAACGCGCCAACAGCTACAGTAACAACCTCTCGGTCGTGAACCTTCTTTCGTGGGTGTGGAATGTAACAACCCAGTTGTTTTGCTCTTTGAATAATTGTATTGACGGATACACCATATCCATTCTTTAGCAGGCGGTCACGTATGGCAGAGCAGTTATAATCTCCAATTGGCAGTTTGGGGTTGTCCACCAACGCTTTCTCACGTAATAATTCGTTGGCTATTGCTTTTTCAGCCTCACCCGAGAGACGGGCATGGGTATTGCGAAGATATTCCAAAGTAAACATCTCTGGAGATTGTCGGTAATCTCTCAAGATGGCAAAGAAACGAGTCTTGTTTATCTCTAATATCTCCTCTACTTCAGCTCGTGAAATCCTGCCTTTAACATAACCTTCGAGTAGCAGCTTTACTTGCTCGCTTGTAAACCGCTTGTGTAATTGATCCATGACGCTCTCCTTTTTCAAGAAATCTATCATGGATAAATTGATCACTTTTGAACTGATAACGGTTCACTTTTCAACTGAAAACAGTTCACATTTCAATTTCAAATAACAATACTTATACAATACTTATAAACTCTCTTGAAAATAATTGAAATCATGTTACAATTTTTAAAATTATTTAAGAAGGAGAAAAAAATTCTCTACGAACACTTCAAATGGTGATTTGAAATCAAGACAAATCTAGAGTATTGATTTATGTGTACTCTTAGGATTCATTCCTAACACCCTGTGACAAAAACAGTTCGATCGTCTCAACCGGACGGCGACCCTGATTACGATAACCCTGGTGTGGTCGCTCGTTGTTGTAATGGACCA
>Ga0116143_10003289_pt1 | contig 16462 bp, 20 predicted proteins | sample AD_UKC034_MetaG_FD_89745 | JGI IMG/M metagenome (GOLD analysis project Ga0116143, IMG submission 89745) | Active sludge microbial communities of municipal wastewater-treating anaerobic digesters from USA - AD_UKC034_MetaG | ecosystem: Engineered > Bioreactor > Anaerobic > Digestate | place: USA...
CACGGATTGCAACACCACGACCTATGTCACAACGGATAACATGGTCGTCAACGCCCCGACCAAGATTCCTGGCTTCCGTCTCAACTACAAGCCTGGCCGGTATTTGGTTATCGCCACCTTGACCTCGTTTCGAGGTGTGAACGGGACCTACGACAACTACTTGAGGCTTTCGGACGGGTCCCAATCCTCGGGGACAACCCTCCTGCATTACGGAACCAGTTTCATCTCCTACGAGCCCTACACAATTAAAGGATTCTTTAATTACACTAGCTCTGGAGATGTCGACATCCGTGTCCAGGGCGGGCACAACCCGAACCCCAACTCGGCCTCTGTCCGTATCATCGCGGATTCGGCAGGTACCAGGGACCTGGAGTTCACGGTCCTTTACTACCCGGCCACTTCAGAAACTCCTGCCTCTTCTGGGCTTTTGTCTCAAGTTTCTCAAGAGGTGAAAGCCAGATACACGACTGCGGCGGGACAAACGATTGATGACTCGACAGCCGAGATTGTCGATTTTGGGACAAAGGTTGAAGACACCCACAATGCTGTCACCACGGGAGCAAGCTGGCGCTTCACCGCTCCGCTGCCAGGGACTTACCGAGCTTGTGCTGGATTCCTTTTTGATTCCTTTGCTTGGTCCGTTGGGGATGTGACTGAGTCGCGTCTTTTCAAAAACGGAACTCATTACCGGACGGTTTCTTACAAACAGGCCGAATCTACGGCCTCGGTTGGAAGTTTCCGAGAAGGCTGTGCCGATGTTGAATTGAAGGCGACCGAGTACATTGATCTTCGGGCTTTCCAAAACTCGGGCGGGGGAAGAAATCTTTTCTCCTCAGGGACTTACAATTACATCGACATTGTCCGAGTGAACGCTGGCGGAGTTCAGCCAAACTCTGTTCTTTCTCAGATTGGATTTTCTGCGACTGTTACTGCTTCTTTCCCTGTCGGCAACAACTCTGCTACGACCATCGTCTTTGATTCTGAGTCTTTTGACACAACCAACGGCTACAACCCGGCAACGGGAGTTTTCACCGCGACTGCCGGGAAATACCATTGTGGATGTCGACTGGTGTACTCTTACTTCGGCCCAGGAACCTCGTCCATGTACTCCCTCCTCATGAAAAACGGATCTGAACAAGTGGCCCAGACGGCGTATGTGACGACCTCTCCGACCTCAAATGAATGGGGGCCTCACCCGCTTAACAGCTTTTTGTCTCTCGGATCTGGCGACACCCTGGAATGCAAAACCTACCAGAATAGTGGATCGACCAGAAACCTGAAAACAACGGCAGGGGACAGTGAATTCTTCTGCTTCAAAGTGGCGGACTAAGGATGAAAAATACCTGGCGAGAAAGGCTTAAAGGAATGAAACCAATCTATGAGATTGTCGGAATAGTTGCTTCTGCCATTTTCGCCCTCTCCACCTTCGTTGGAGGTATCTTTTGGCTGGCCTCTGTGGACTCAAAAGCCACGGCGGCCAGTACCGGGGTGGACGAGGTCCGTAAGTCCCAGACCTCTTTCCAAGAAAGCCAGAACTCGTACAATCGAGACATCATTGGAAGGCTTTCTCGCATCGAGCAGGGCGTTGAGATCCTGCTCGACGAGAGAAAAACAAAAAAAGAATAACCGGACTTGATTTCCTGCGCTGCCTCAGGAAGGCTTATCTCTGACGGGAGGATTTATGAGAAAATACATTTCTTTTGTTCTTGTTCTTTGCTTCGGTGTTTTGGCTTTCGGACAGGACGCTGCCGAGGCTGTAACTGAGGTTGTCGCCCAGCCGACTTTTTTGGATGGCATCTTGGCATGGCTTGATGCCAACACCGGGCTCATCGCAATGGCGGTTGGTCTCGGTGAAGCGTTGATGCGCTTGATCCCGACCAAGAAAGCCCTGTCCACTTTGATCTTGGTGAAGTACGTCGCCCATGGTCTTTCTGTGATTCTGCAAGTCGTTGCCGACGTCGCGGAAAAGCTCACTGGCGCTGGAAACCTCGTCAAGAAATAGGTCCCGAGCCCTGCTTGAACTGCTCACCTCAATCGACGGAAGGGGCGGGGATGGAAGTCCCCGCCCTTTTTACATCATGGAAAAGATCCCACTCCACCAACTCCAGCGGGAACTTAATATCCGTCCTTTGACAGAGGAACAAATAAGGCATCTTTTTAGCCAACTCGATGACCTCGGATGGGATTACCTTCAGAGTCACTTCGACAACGACCGGGAAGGCATTGTAGAAGTTTTCATCGAGATCATTATTCGACGCGACCAGGCACAGTAGGGGGATGGAATGAAACACGGACTTATCAGCGGCGCGATGAAAGAGGCCTTTGTTGACTACATCGTCATGCCCAACCTCATCGCCGCAAGCCCCGGAGGATTCCTCGGCTGGCCGGGGATAAAACAACTCCCCCGCCATATCGTGATGAAGGCCATCGGACCGATCTTTGACGAGGGGCAGCGACATTACAATTTCGGTGTCATCCGTGTCGAAGAACTCGAAAAGAATGACGAGTACAAACAAGATATGGAAGCCTTGAGGAAGGTCGAAGAGTCTGGTGTCAGCCTCGAAGAAGACCCCAAGGCGAAGGAGGCCTATGAGAATTTTAAGAAAAAATCTGGGGAGCTTATTCGCCTTCGCGCTGGCCGCAAGCCTCCTAAGTAGCTGCGCGACCGTCAAGATCTCTGACCGGGAAGTCTGTGCCGATGCCGGACGGTTCGGGGCAAGCTGCTTCAACACTCTGTCAGATAAACAGAGAGACCTCTCCAAAGCCCAGTGGGACAAAATCCGCTTCGGTCAATTCTGTATGTCCTCTGACGCCTTCACCGAGTGGAAGATTGTTGTTGAGACTCTTTGCGAAGAGACCGGAAGATGCGACTACCAGACCGAGGCCAAGGTCCAGAAATTTCTCGATAACGTCTACAAGAGGAAATCAAAAATAGTCCACAAAAGCGGGGGGAGCCCATAATCATCCCGGAAGAATGGCTTGAGATCCTGTCCCTTCTTGCGGCCATCTCTTGCCTTTCTCTGGTATCCTTCCTTTACTGGCTGGTGTGCGAGTCCTACGACAGAAAAGGAGATAGGCCATGGGGAAGATCGACGGAAAATGGAAAGCCGAAAGACCACAAGAACAACCCCTACCTCCTCCTAAAAAAGAAGAACCTAAACAACAGCAAGCTCCCGCCCAGGAAACCGTAAAGAAAAAAGTTGTCGCCCCCTGGCTCGACCTGGCCAGGAAAAAGTTTTCCGGAAAGAAAGAGACCGACCCGGAGTTTTCCAAATTCATGGTGCCGAAGTGGAAACTTGTCGGCCTGAATCTCAATACAATCTCCACTTCTTGGGCCGCTTGGTGCGGACTTGCCATGGCTGTGGCTCTTTCCCTGGCAGGACTTGACCATCAAAAAGATGGCGCACTGGCAATCAACTGGGACAAATTTGGGGTGGCAATTTCGTGGCAAAAAGATGGCATCCCTGAGGGGGCTATCGTCCGCCTCAATCATAAGGGGGAGTGTAAATCATCTGCCGGAAACCATGTCACCGTTGCCAATGGGTCTTGTACCGCGAAGGAACTCTCGGCCAAGGGGGCCACCTTCGACGGATTCGGCGGCAATCAAAACAATACTTGGAAAGTCTCAACGTACCCGGTGTATGAAATCTGTTCTGTTCGGTGGCCAAAAGATTACAACCTGCCGCCATTGCCAGTGAAAGTTTCTGACAGATGTTCTTCTGCAAAAAAGCCATCTGGGGAATCGACCAGATAGGGGGGAGGATTTTATGAAAAGGTATTTGTTCATCGTCTTGGCCTTTGTCGGGTGCAGCATCCCGCAACAGGAGAATTCCGCTGTAGCCCCGCCGTCGCCCTCAATTCCCGCTGAAATTCCCGCCAAAGTGGCGGAGCCAATCAAGTTGGCGTGGGATACCGCAACGGAAGGAGGAAAGATTCGCGTCAAAGAAAACTGGAGCGGGCACCTCCTGGGCGTTGTGGAGAAGAATTATGATTCCCTCTCCCAGGCAAAGGACATCGAACTCTTCTGTCCGAACTGGGGAAAGATGGCCAGGGATGAAAAGGAGGAGGCCCTGGCGGAGATTTTTGTCGCCATGGCCTACTACGAGTCCTCCTGGATTCCCACGAAGAGGTATAAAGAGTCCACCATGGGGACGGATTGCGTGACCAAATCCCAGATCTACAGCGAAGGGCTTTTGCAGCTTTCGTATTGCGACAAAACATGGATGAAGTCCTGTCAGTTCAACTGGGAAAAGGACAAATCCTTGGCCGCGACGGATGCGAAGAAAACCATCTTCGATCCGAAGATCAACCTTTCCTGCGGGGTTGACATCATGGCCAACCAGATCAGAAAGCGCGGCAGCATCACTCTTCCTCCCGGAAAGGGAGCTTACTGGGCTGTTTTGATTAGTGGCGGCAAATATCAAAAGATTGACGAGATCAAAAAACGGGTGCAAGACGCTTCACGGAACTGTCGGAAGTAACTGCTGCATCTGACGGAACTACCAGGAAGATCTTCTCCCCGTCATTCACCTCACTCCATGTGGCGGCCCTTGTTGGAGAAGAAGGACCTGCGACTGGCCCACGAGACGGGCCTTTAGTCTTTTTTCTTCCTCTTAAATTTAACGTGGGCTGAGTTGTACGCCACTGTCTTTTTCATGTGGCAGGGGGAGCAAAGGACCTGTTGGTTCTCTGGCTCAAAAAAGAGCTTGAGAATAAAGTCGTCCCAGCTCCCCCCAAAAGATCCGATTTCAACAATGTGATCGACCTGGAACTCTTTTTCATTTTCCGACCACTTACGGCAAGACGCGCAGGTCCAATGGTATTTCCATTTATCTCGTCCGTCTTTAGTTTTTCCGACGAGAACTTTTCTCCTCGCACGACGCAACGCCATCTTCCTGGCAGATGTTTTAAGGGAGCAATTTCTGAGGGCTTTTATGATGAGGGCAATGTCCTTGTCCCGCGTCGAACTTTTTCCCATTGCCAAATCTCCCGATAGAAAGGAGGGTAATCTCAGAGTTCAAGAAGTCAAGAAGTCGAGAAGTCAAGAAGGTCAAGAAAGATGGAAGTCAAGAAGTCCGGGCCCGCATGGGCCCGAAAGTATCTTACAGATAAAATCTTCGATCAGAAAAATTATATCGCTCTCGACTTCGAGTTCAATCGAGTCACCCATCCCTCTCTGAATCTTGTCTCCTGTGTGACACTTGAAATTAAAAACGGCGTAGCCCAAGCTCCCAAAAGATGGTGGCTCCACAACGATAAAAAACAATGGAAGTCCCTCACAAAATACCTGTCTGGATTCAGCTCTGTGTTGGCCTATGCGGCTGTCGCGGAAGCCAGGTGCTATCTTACCCTTGGGCTAAATCCTCTTGATTTTTCTTGGGTCGATCTGTTTCTCGAATACCGGATGCTGACAAATCACAACGATGATCTCTGTTACGGGCAACAGCTTGTTGATGGGAAAGTCAAATTTGTCGTCAAGCCAAAACCAAAATGGGAGAGAACGGAAGAAGACAGAGGGTCTGGATTTAAGCCAACGCACAGTTTGGCCGAGGCCACATATAAAATCCTCGGCGAGATTCGAGATACAGAACACAAAGAGGCCATGCGGCAGCTTATCATTTCAGATCCCACCTCTTTCACAGAAGAAGAAAGAGAATCAATCCTCGATTACAACGTCGAGGACGTTGAGATGCTTCCACAACTTCTCTCTGGCATGAAAGGAAAGTTCAAATCCCTAGTCGGCGGAAACACTTTCCTCCTCTCCTCGTACATTGAAGAGGCCTCATGGCGTGGCAGGTACGCAGCCCACACGGCAAGGATGGAAAGTTACGGCTACCCGATTGATTTTGAAAAGACGAAAAACTTTTCCAACAAAGTCTCAGCCATTTTGGATAACTGCCAGCGGGACATCAACTCTATGTTTCCCGACATTCGGCCCTTCAAATGGGAGAAGAAGACACAGAGATTTCGCTGGGACCAGAAAGCAACGAAAGAGTGGATCAGCAAGAACCACGATGTCTCAAAGTGGGTGAAGACGGACACGGGAGGAATCAGCCTCTCGCTGGAGTCGTTTGAAAGGTTTTACCATTTCAAGCATGACTACCCGAAAGGAAACTTCGGGGCCCAGATGTTGCGTTTCTTAAAGCTGAAGCAGTCTCTTTATGGATTTGTGCCATCTGCCGGGGGCAAATCGAAGAGTTTTTGGGATTCAGTCGGGCCGGATAAAAAGGTCAGGCCCTACATGAACATCTACGGGGCTCAATCCTCAAGATCCCAGCCAGCTTCGACAGGGTTTATGTTCTTAAAACCAGCTTGGATGCGGGCCCTTGTGATGCCCCCTCCGGGATATTTCATGGCCGGGATTGACTATGGCTCTCAGGAATTCTTTGTCTCCGGGATTAAGTCCGGGGATGAAAACATGATCGACGCCTACCTGTCCGGAGATCCCTACCTCGCCTTTATTAAGCTCGCTGGGATTGTCCCCGCCAATGCGACAAAGGCCAGCCATTTCGCAGAGAGGGAAGCCGGGAAGAGTAGCGTCCTTGGAATGTCCTATCTGATGACCAAATATGGACTTGCGATCAAACTCACTCAAGACACGGGAAGGACTTGGACAGAGGAAGAAGCCCAAGAACAAATTGATCTTTTCTACGAGGCTTTCCCCGATCTGAAAGAGTATCAAGACAACCTCCTTGAAGAGTACCTCGACAACGGATTCATTAAGCTCTCTGACGGATGGTATATGTGGGGGGATAACGACAACCATCGTTCAATCTCCAACGTCCCCATCCAGGGAGAGGGTGCCTGTGTCATGCGGAGGGCCGTTGATTTGGCCTATGAAAAAGGAATCTACGTTCCCTTCACCCTGCACGATGCCCTTTACATGATCGGCAAGGTTGGGGAAGAGGATAAGATTTCTGACCTCAGGGACGCCATGCTGGAAGCCTTCATGTGGTATATGCCCGAGAAATATAAAAGTGTTGCCGCCAAGATCCGACTCGAGCCCTTCGCGTGGTCTCCGGACTACACTGGCCGGGGGGAAGAGATGGCCCTCAAAGATGGATGGAAGGTCCCTATCTCGGATCTCTACATCGACGGCAGGGCCAAGGCGGAATACGACCGATTCAGTCCTTATTTCCTCACGACTGAGGAAGATCAACTTTAACTGTGCCAATTCCGGCACCAAACCAAAGGAGGAAGACACCATGGCAAAACGTGTCTTTAAGAAACTGACAATCAGAAAAACGTACCGCGCCTGGGAGGACTGGGAAGTGGGGGATCTCGTCATCGGGAAAATCCGTGGCATCCACAAGGACCAAAAGTTCGAGAAGGACTGCTACATGATCGACGTTGAGGAGGCCGAATTCTCCGACAAAAAGTTGGCCAAAGAGATGGCCGGGAAAACTCTCGTCCTGAACCACTCCGGGATGCTCAACAAAAGCCTGGATCAGTTGAGCGAGGGAGATGTTGTGCAGATCATTTACCAGGGCAAAGGAAAGATGGAAAAAGGGAAGTACAAGGGCAAAGAGGCCCACACCTTTGAAGTCGATCAAGTCGTGGATGAGGGAGAGGAAGACACCTCTTCCGATGAAGAATCCCAGGAAGAGGAAAAGACAGAGGGAGATGACTGGTGAGCAAGGAGATGGAGATTCCTCTCAACCAGGCCATCTATGATTTGAGTTCGGAGGATTACCACCGGGGATTCCCTGGGACGTATTCCTCTCCCAACTCAAAGACATTCTGGAGGACCCCGAGTTCTTCTACAAAAAGCACATTGAGAAATCCATCGAGAGGGAAGAGATTGACGCCTTTTCTACTGGAACTTACTTCCACACGGCAATTCTTGAGCCCCATAAGCTCAAGGAGGAAATTGCCATTTTCCCAGGGAAGATTCGCCGGGGAGCAGAATGGGAGGCTTTTCAGAAGAAACACCGGGGGAAGACTGTTCTCATCCAGGGCCAAGTGGAAGTCGCTGAAAGATTGGCCGAGGCGGTGAAAGCCTCGCCAGTCTCGATGGGCTATTTGCAGGAGAGCGAACCGGAAGTTTCCATGTTCCTGGAGTTGTCAGTTGTTGATGGAGAGCATATCTACGCCGCAGATCAGGAGTTATTCCTGACCTCTGGCGGGTGGGAAACGAAGAAGATCCCCTCCGCCGAGAAGAAGCGGGCAAGAAAGATCGTGGTGAAAATCCGAACCGATGCCCTCGGTGAGGATTTCATCCTGGATTTGAAATCAACAAGCGGCAATGCCAAGTCCGACCGGGAGATGGCCGACAAGATCAGCTATTACAATTATGATCTTTCCGCCGCCATTTACCTAGATGTCGCAACGGCAGTCCTTGAACGAGAAGTCAGTTCGTTCATCTGGACCTTTGCCTCAAAGGATAAGTGGAATTGCAGGTCCTATTTGGCAAGCCAGACCAACATTCAAGTTGGCCGGGCCAAGTGGTCAACTGCCATCCGGTCCTTGGCGAAGTACCTGGAGAACGACTGGACGTTTGAGGACTCCCTGGGAGTCTTGGAGCCAAAGTGGTTCGAGTTGGAAATTTTGAAGAAGAAAGAACAAACACCAATTAAGCCCGTCGCAACCCCGGCCAAGAAGAAAAAAGCCGAAGTTAAGAGCGAGTGGGACTAGGAAGGAAAACATGAAAAGCACAGTGACGGAAATCAAGTACGGACGGAAGTTTAACCTGGGTGATTACCAGTCGGAGGAAATCTCCATGGTGGCCGCCCTGGAGCCCGGGGAAGATGCCCTGGAAGCCTTGGCTGAACTCAAGGGTATGGTCATGGCCGCCCACGAGGGAGAGGAATCCACGACCAATGCCCAGCCCTCCAAAGAGGCTGTTGAGGAAGAGGACAAACAACCTGAGGATGGGGGAAGTGACGACGAACCCTCCACCCAGGACGATGACGATGCCCGCCAAGAATCCGAAAGCCAGGAAGATGAGGGAGAAGTTCAAGAAAGCAAGGCTGGCAAAGGTTCTTCCAAAGCAAAGGGACAGGGAAAGCCGTCTTCTCAAGGAAGCTCTGGCCGAAAGGCAAAGACGAAAGTCGGAGGAAAATTAGACCGTAATAACACGGTGCATAAGGACCTCTTCGGAAAGCTCCTCGATGAGAAGTACGACGGCTGGAGACAGTCCGCCCCGAAGAAAGCCAAGGCCTCAAAGATTTTGGACAAGTTGAATGGGACGGAATTCTTGGATGGCGATGGCGAAATCCTGATGTCATTCAAGAAAGAAGTGGCCAAACTTTTTGCCCTGAAACTCTAAACATAATCGCAGTAGAGTTTCGACCATTTTTGGGCCCCAGAGGTATCCCTCTTGGGGCCTTTTTTCTGTCCAAATTTGTATAAACAGGAGAGGTATAAAAATGGTCAAAAATGCCATTTTTGAAAAAGTGACTTCCTTTTGCTTAATTTTTAGGCAGAGGGAAAATGGCCAAAATTAGGCAAAATCAAAAACACCACTTGTTTAGGAAGGAAGTCACTTTTTTGGAAGGCCCGAAAAAAGGCCTTCTACACCACTTATATTCGATTTGGAGGAAAAGTAGGTAGGACATACATCCAGTGTGTATATAACGAGTAGTGTGTAACAACAAAAATTTTCCAGTGATATATAGGATACTACTCCTGTAGTCCTTTAGGACTTAAGAGACAAGGATACCTTGTAGTAATGCCTTTATTGCTATCAGTAGGTGGACTAAACTTTTTCGCAGTTGATGGAGGGTAGTTTTTTGGCGGATAAAATCTGGCCCGGGTATCGGCCAAAGCCACACCAAATTGAGGCCCTGAATTTTTTCTCCAAAACTCGATACGGGATTTTGGCCATGGACCCGGGAACGGGGAAGACGGCCATTCCGCTTTGGTATCTTTGGCGGAACAAGAAAGAACGCCTTCTCATCATTTGCCCGGCCTACCTGATTCCCAACTGGGTCCGGGAGATCCCCAAGGTCCTGGGGACGGAGAAGCCTCCCCGGGTCGCAGTCTTTGACGCGGGGAAGAAAATATATCGGCTTTGGGAAGAGAACATTGTCATCACTTCCTACGACCTGGCCCTGAAGGCTGAGTTCCTTTTTGAAGAATGGGCCACGATGGTTGTTTTTGACGAAGCGCATAACTTGGCTTCGATGAAGGCCAAGAGAACAGAGTTCATCCACCGGGTGATTTTTGAAAACTCCATCCCCCGGGTGGCCATGCTGACCGGGACCCCGATTAAGAACCGGGTGGAGGAGTTCTACTCCCTGATGGCCCTTTGCCACTACGACCCCTCCTTGGAGACGGCTGATGGGTCTCCAGCGGCTTTCCTGAAGCGATTCCCGTCGTCCATCGACTTTGCCGACCACTTCAGCTTTCGGCGGGAGTTTGAAATGCAGGTCGGGGAAAGGTGGATCGCCGTCTCCAGGTGGGAGGGCCTCCGTCGTCAGGTTGAACTCAAGGAATGGCTCAAGGGGAAATACTTCCGCGTCACTGACAAGGTGCTGGGCCTCGGGGAGACGACCTTCGTTGACACGCTGGTCAGTGAAACTCCTGACCATGCCCTTTTGGCGGAGTTTGAAAGGTACTTTGAGACCTCAGAGTTTGGAGACTCGACAAAGGTCCAGGCAAAAGCCGATGCCGCGATGCGGACAGTCCCCTTCACAGTGCAGTATGTCACAGACCTTCTCCACTCGACTGATTGCGTCGTTGTCTTCTCCGATCACATTGGCCCCTGTGAGGCCATAGCAGAGGCTTTCGGCGTACCCGCCATAACCGGACAAATGTCGCCGAAAAATCGAATGGCGGCAGTCCAGCGATTTATGGCGGGGGGTTTTAAGGTTTTGTCGGCGACAGTTCGCTCGCTTTCCGAGGGACACGACTTGACGCGGGCGCATCATTTGGTTTTCAACGACCCAAGCTGGGTGCCAGGAAGCGTCAATCAGGCCATCTACCGGATCAAGCGCATCAGCCAACCGAGGCCGCCAGTAGTGCATCGCGTCTTTGGATCTCCGCAGTCGCAGAAGATCTGGGATAGAGTCTCAGAAAAAGCAAAGGTCATTCAGGCGGTGACATGACACCCAAAAAGCCCAAGAATTTTTCCCCTCGACATAGCTCGGCACCTGGCCGAACTTTCTCGCACCGGAGGAAATGGGTGGAACTTTACGATGCCGAATGGCGGGCCTACCGCGAAGTTTTCTTGCGAACCAATCCCCAATGTTACGTCTGCGGCGTGGAAGCGACCGAGGTGGACCACATAAAAGCCCACCGGGGGGATGAGAAACTCTTCCGCCAGCTCGATAATCACGTCCCCCTTTGTGCCTCCTGCCATAGTCGGGCGACACAACTCTTCGACAAGAATCCTACTTCCACTTCAACGCAGGACAAAATTCAGTGGATGCAATGGACACGGGCCGCCAACGGCCTTTCTTTCAAGGTAAAAGTCCTGCCAAAGTACCAAAAATAAAATCCGCCTTGCCTCCTCCCCCCCCCATGAGAACATTCTTGCTGTGGGGATATGGGGAGTGTTTGTGGCGGATAGAAGAATCTATGGCCAAGTCGACGGGACAAGAGTCCTCTTACGGGGCATTTCGGAGGGAGAGGGGCCGTCCGGAGAAAGTGCTGCGGTCCTTCTTCGACCAGACGGACTTATAGACGAGTCTCTTCTTCCTAATGTGGGGGACAATGTCTATCTTTCTACTCTTCAAAAACTTATTTTTTCATCCTTGGCCAGCTACGACAAAGTCATCTCTCTCACATACACGGGGTCTGGAAGATGGAAAAGGGTATCAAAAGCAGTAGTATTGAGCGACGACTTCCCAGACGCAGAGATAGAAAAAAACATTTTTTACTATGACGCAGAGACAATGAATCAGAGACTTTGGAAGGTCGAGTACGTCGGAGGGATACTACCCGGCGGAGGGATTAGAAAGTCATTTCAGTATGTCTTAGATGGGATTGGATACAGGCTTAACTCAATAGTTTTTGAAGAAATTCCTTAGGAGGGATCTTGAGATACGCAAAAGCCGACTTGCTTGCATCAGTGGTGAGCAGTTACGACCAAACAAAGACCACAGTATTCGGACGGGTGTTCTCGAAAACTGTTGACGGGAAAACCGCTCTCGGTCCGCCGCTGAATAAATTTGTCGACATTCAAAGCGACACAGGTATCACGATGGCGGCAAGCAATACCTATTTGAGTGAAAACGGTCGGCTCTGGGTTTTGTCGGCTGAAGCTGGGACAACTGCGGTCTTGCTTTACAGCTTTAATTTTGACACTGGCTCTTACACCTATATCGGTCGCGTGAATATCCAAATGCCAGACGTTGCAGCAACGACCACAGTCTACAGAGCCTTAAAAGTCCTGGACAGCGGGACCTCTGGATGGAAAATTTTTCTGGTCACAACTGGCAGCGTCACCATCAATGGCGGGACTCTTCTTGTGAACAACTTGGCCCTTTCTGATTTTGTCCAGGTCGGATTTCCGACAATCCCGTTTGCTACCGGGGACGACCAGAAAGCAGTCTACTTTTGCCAAGACCCCGCAAACCTTGGCGCGGCTCACTCAGCCTCAAATATCGCATCGGCTGGAGCTGTCTTGGATAAGTCCGGGAATCGCCTTTACGTCCATAACGGCGTGGCGGCCACCCATCAATACTATGTTTTCGCGACAAACGTCGCGCCGACATGGGCCTCCGCGTCTATCACTGGGGTCGCGGCGACTGATCGAATCGACTACATCGGACACCCGTACAATAACGGGGATCAAGTCACCTTTTCCGCGCTAACTGGCGGAGCTGGTCTTGTGGTCGGAAACACATATTTCGTTGTGAACAGAACCGCGAACGATTTCCAGGTTTCCGCAACGTCAGGCGGGGCCGCGATTAACTTCACGACCGACATTTCTTCCGGAACAATCGGCAGGGGATTTGGGCAGACCGGGGCTTTGTTTCTTCACAAGACCGGAAACCTCCCGGCCCTTTCTGGAACGCTTCTTTTGACTGACTCTGAGGATTTCGCAACGCCACAGCACACGACAAACTCAGGTCAAAATTGTGCTTTCTTTGGGACCACGACAACGATGTATCTCGGCCAGCTCTCAGAACTGACAAACGGAGCAACATCTTGGCCGAGCCTTGTTGCGGCGAACTATCTCGGTGCTGCTAACGAAATCGTGACGCCCACTGCAACCCAAGTCGCGTGGAGTAATGCTCTTGATAGAGCAGTCATTTCGACGGGCCTTGTTTTTATTATGAAGCAAGTCGTGAACAACCAAATTGACAGGATTTTCGGCGGAACAAACAACAGGTTCCTTGAGGGATTGGTCAATCCGGAGGTTGTCGAGTTTGGCCCTGCGGCCAACATCTCCGCGATGGATGTTGAGAATGGATGGATTGCCGTAATGAACCTGGCTGCCGGGCAGCGGGGTATTATGATGGCCGACTTGAGGTCGGATTCTCTTTTTGAATACTCCTACATCATCACGAAGGTTTTTAGCACGCCGCAGGCCGCATATCGCTTTATTACAACGACCGACGCCCTTTTTGAGTACACTGGCTCGATCAAGGCATACTACCGGAACAGCGGCTTCGGTTCCGCCTCTGGCGGGTGGATTGCGATGCCATTTGCGGAGGATCTCATCGGGCTTTCTGCCGGATCTCAAACCCAGCTCAAGCTTGAGTTTGACACTTTGGGGCTCGACACCTCAATCCCTGCTCAACTGACGGAGGCCATTCTCGTGTATGACTCCCAGTCGGAAACATCGCACAACTGGGAAATTTCAATCGACAAATCCGACAACGGAAACCCATCACGAACAGTTTTCAGGCTGAAAGAGGTTTACTCCTCCTCAGTGCCTGCCCTGAGATACCAGGCATACGACTTGAGCGACGTCCTTGTGGTGAACCACACGACGACCGGAAACGCCGCGAGATTCGATTACTCGACCGACAACGGAGTTACTTGGTCGCCTCTCGGGACTATCCCAAACACAGTCGGCACCCTTGTCCGCTACACCTTTGCGACGCCTCCTGGCGTTGATGTCAGACCCGCGCTGAAGGAGGCTTGAGATGGCTGATTTTTTAACGCAATCCCAGGCCTATCAAGGGACCTTTCAGCCTGGGACAATCGAGGTCGATCCGATCTTTCAAATCTGCGCTGTGGCAAACATCAACGCCTCAAACCAGCTCGAGGTCACCGTTTGGGCAAATAAAAACGGACAGAGAATTGACTCAGACCTTGGCGTTATGAACTTCAGAATGAGAGACAAGGCCGGGGCTTTGGTCTCTGGCGTTTCAGGCTCAGGCGTCATGCCAGACATAAACGGATATTTCCACATCACGCCAGTTTCGGCGGCAGGGATTTACGATCTGACCCATTACATTTTCGAGGTTGAGATTGACGTGGATGGGGTCGAGGTCTCTGGAAGCATCGGACTTGTAAGGGGAGAGTAATGAGAAGGATAAGGCACCTCGAGCAATGTGATTACATCGTTCCGATTGGTCAAAAAATCAATCAGGTGCTTTCTCTTTCCGGGCAATGGAATTGCTATCTTGAGAGAACTTGGGACCAAAAACACAAGATCGGACCAAGCATCTTTGCCTCGTTTAACTCTGGCCTCATGCAAGGAATTAAGATCAGGGCTTCTCTGAAAAGGGACAGCGTTGACGTTTCCTCAAAAGTGGAAACTATTTCTGTGCATAGGGTAGCAGACGGAACATGGGCAGAGTCGTTCGTTTCTCAAAAAGCTCCGACCCTGAACGGGCTTGTGTGGGAGTGTAATTTCTCCCAGGCAGAGCTTTCCTCAAACGAGCTTTCTGGAGCCGAGACCTATTTAATCTCGGTTTTGTTTTTAAGGCGGAGAGAAAGATACAAAGAAAAAGTCTTTTTCAATCATCTCGGCTGTTTTGATTCTATCAATCGTCTCAGGCAAGAAATGGAAAGACAGAAAATCCTCGGGCTTCTCGAATGATTTACGCAATCATAAACGACAACAGAGTTATGGGTGTCAGAGAAATTTCAGAGGATGAGATGCCCTACATTCGCGGCATCTCCCAGGCAGTATTAGAGGCAGAGTCCTTGCCGAGGATGCCCAAGCCTGGGTGGAAATACGACGGGAAAGAGTGTTTCCCAGATATTCCAGACATCACGCCAAGGCAGGCCAGGCAAGCGATTGTTCTCAATGGATACTCGATTGAATACATTGATGGGGTCATCTCTTCCCTGCCGGAGCCGTCTCGAACGCTTGCGCTGATCGAGTGGGAGTACTCGACCGCGTTTGTTAGAAGAAACCCGCTTGTCGATCAAATCGGGTTCGTCCTCGGGCTTACTCCCGACCAAATGGACGAACTGTGGATCTTTGGAGGAACCCTATGACAGCAAAGAAAATGACGGCCATATTTATTGGGGTGTGCGTCGTGGTTATCGGAGCTTACGACGTTTATGCGATTTTGGTGGGAGGAAAAGAAGCCAGTATTTCCTGGACCTTGGTCGAATGGTCATATGACTATCCCTCTATTCCGTTCCTTTCTGGGTTTCTTTGTGGGCACCTCTTCTGGAGAATGAAAGACCCAAAAGACACTAAATAACTGGACCTTTTACTGGTTGTGGATTTTTGTTTTGTCATCCAGCCTAAAGGCAGATGAAAAAAGAGAAGACCGGCCCGCGCATCATACTCTTCGACCTGGAAACACTTCCAGACCTGATGAAGGCCTTGAAAGTGTTTCCATCCCTGTCTAAATTCCCTGGCCGGACCTTGAAAGCTCAGATCAACAGCGTCATCTGCGTGGGTTGGAAAGAGCTAGGCAAGAAAAAGGTGAACTGCATTTCGGCATGGGACTTTCCCGACTCATGGAATGAGTCCGTCAACAACGACAAAGCTGTAATACAGGCGGCGTATGAGGTTCTGAAGGACGCCGATGCAGTCGTCACCCACAATGGAACAAGATTCGACTGGCCGTTTTTCCAGACGAGGCTCAAGCTCCACGGCCTTCCCGTCCTGCCGAAAATCATCCATATTGATACCTGTCGAGTGTCGAGCAGGAATCTCCACTTCGTGGATAATCGCCTCAACACAGTGGGGGAAAATCTCACCGGGTACAAAAAGGTAGAGCATGAAGGGTGGGATCTATGGGTGAAAGTTTGGAATAAAGATCAAGCGGCGATGAAAAAGATGGTCCAGTATTGCCGGGGAGATGTCGTCCTTTTGGAAAAGGTTTACTTAGAACTTCTGCCCTTCATCACCAATTTGCCCAATTACAATTTGTGGAATGTTGAAAAGGACGGATGTCCAAATTGTGGAAGTAGGAATGTCATCAAGAACGGAAGACGGGCGAATAAATCAATTATTTATCATAGACTAATCTGCCTGGACTGTCGTACTTGGTCGAAGGTCAATTTGAAGAGTCAGTCCCCCTCAAGTATCGTTTGAGGAAAATCCCCTGTCCCTCCAAATCACGCTCAACTCGACATACAACATCTGATTTTAATGGAG
>Ga0116143_10003291_pt1 | contig 16459 bp, 10 predicted proteins | sample AD_UKC034_MetaG_FD_89745 | JGI IMG/M metagenome (GOLD analysis project Ga0116143, IMG submission 89745) | Active sludge microbial communities of municipal wastewater-treating anaerobic digesters from USA - AD_UKC034_MetaG | ecosystem: Engineered > Bioreactor > Anaerobic > Digestate | place: USA...
ACCCTGTGGCAGACCTTGTATCCATACGAGGCCTTTATTCTGTTCATCAAGGGTAATAGTAATATGGGCAGCGTCTGCATTTACTGAAGATTCATATTTCCCGATCACCGGAAAGATATCTTCCCTGGTAGGAGCAACCGGAGCTGCAACGATCTTGTCGCGGTACAATGCAGCTATTGAGTCAACAGTGGGATTTTTTTTGGCATCCCAGGTTTGCTGGGCACCTGCAGATACTGATAACAGGGATAAAACGATTCCAGCCATTATTACAATGGTCTTTTTCATAAGAAATAATTTTAATGATTGAATTGGTACTCTTTGCTTCATTCCAAAATACTGTGCCAGAATAAAGATTTGTGGATAACTCGGAAAAGTTCTGCTGAATCAGCGTTAAAAGTTTACCTCTAAAACGGTAACTATTTCATTCTTGGCTTGTTCTTATCTTCGTTTATCATCATATGGCAAAGAGTAAGCATAACGGCACAGAAGAACCGGTACGGGATCATGAATCAATAGAAGTGTATGGAGCCAGGGTTCACAACCTCAAGAATATCGACATTTCCATCCCTAAGAATAAGCTGGTTGTTATTACCGGCATCAGCGGAAGTGGTAAATCATCTCTGGCTTTTGATACTATTTATTCAGAGGGCCAGCGAAGGTATATGGAAACATTCGGCGCTTATGCCCGCCAGTTCATCGGCGATATGGAACGACCTGATGTAGACAAGATCACAGGCCTTTCGCCGGTTATTTCAATTGAACAAAAAACAACTAATAAAAACCCCCGTTCGACAGTAGGTACGGTTACCGAGATTTACGATTTCCTCCGGTTATTATTCGCAAGAATAGGCGATGCTTATTCTTATAATACCGGCAAGCGAATGGTGAAGTGGAGTGAGGAAGAAATAGTAGACAATATTTTCCAAAAGTATAAAGGGAAAAAAATAGCCTTGCTGGCACCATTGGTACGGGGAAGAAAGGGGCACTACCGTGAGCTTTTTGAAGATGTAAGAAAAAAAGGCTTCCTGAAAGTGAGAATAGATGGTGAAGTAAAAGATATAGTGCCGAAGATGCAGGTTGACCGGTATGTGATCCATGATATTGAATTGGTAGTGGACCGCCTGCAGGTTACGGATGATCTTAAAGCCAGGCTGAGTCAAAGTGTGCAGCAAACATTAAAACTGGGAAAGGATTTGATGTTTTTACTGGTGGATGATTCCAGATTTGTGCAATATTCCAAACTGCTGATGTGTGAGGATACAGGAATCAGTTATCAAGAGCCCTCACCCAATGCTTTTTCTTTTAATTCGCCATATGGGGCTTGTCCTGTTTGTAAAGGGCTTGGCACTAAACACCATATTAATATGGAGGCTGTGATCGCTGATCCTTCATTAAGTATTAGTGAAGGAGGTATAGCCCCATTAGGAGAGGAAAGGGATGCATGGGTATACCGGCAGGCACAGGAAGCTGCTAAAAAAAATAAGATATCGCTCACTACTCCCGTAAGTAAACTTTCTCAAAAGCAACTCAATATTATGCTTTATGGGAATGAAGAAGGGCAGCAGGATGACCTGGATTTTGAGAACATGAAGTTTGACCCTAGTGCTCCTTTTGAAGGGGTCATCAACATGCTTCAACGTTGGTTTGCCAATCCCTATAGTGAGGCAATCAGGGAGTGGACAGAAGATTATATGATCGTTCGCCCTTGTGATGAATGTGGCGGATCAAGATTAAAAAAGGAAAGTCTCTGGTTTAAAGTTAATGGGAGGAATATTGCTGAACTCAGCAATATGAATCTTGATAATCTTGCAGCATGGTTTGATGGCATTGAGCTGATGCTTGAAAACAAACAAAAAACAATTGCCAAAGATGTATTAAAAGAGATCAGGGAAAGAGTCCAATTTTTATTAGATGTCGGTTTAACATATCTCACATTATACAGGCCCTCGAAAACACTGAGTGGCGGGGAATCGCAACGAATAAGACTGGCAACACAAATAGGCTCACAATTGCAGGGTATTACTTACATCCTGGATGAGCCTTCTATTGGCCTGCACCAGAGAGATAACCACCGGTTGATTGAGGCCTTAAAGAACCTGCGGGATATTGGTAACAGTGTGCTGGTAGTAGAGCATGACAAAGACATCATGCTGGCAGCAGATCACCTGATTGATATTGGTCCTAAGGCAGGTTTTCATGGCGGAAAGATCGTTGCGCAGGGAGAACCTAAGCAGTTATTGAAGTTAGATACACTTACATCCGGGTACCTCAATGGTCACAGAAGTATTGCAGTGCCATCCGAAAGAAGAAAAGGGAGTGGAAAATTCCTTGAGCTGAAAGGAGCGAGGGGGAATAACCTGCAGAATGCAGATGCAAAATTTCCATTGGGTAAATTTATTTGTGTAACAGGAGTGAGTGGCAGCGGGAAATCAACGTTGATCAACGAGACCCTGTACCCGATTCTATCCAAACATGCTTTTGGTTCCAAGATGACCCCGCTGGAATATAAATCCGTGAAGGGGCTGGAACATATTGATAAAGTGATCGAGATCGATCAGTCACCGATCGGCAGAACACCGAGAAGTAATCCTGCTACCTATTGTGGTTTCTTTACGGAAATACGAACCTTATATGCTTCCATACCCGAAGCCAAAATAAGAGGGTATAATGCAGGCCGGTTTTCATTTAATGTAAAAAGCGGCCGCTGCGATGTGTGTGAAGGTGGTGGTATGAGAGTGATAGAAATGAATTTCCTGCCGGATGTGTATGTACATTGTGAAAAATGCAATGGGAAGCGTTATAACAGGGAAACGCTGGAAATACGGTACAAGGGAAAATCCATTGCTGATGTACTGGAGATGACAGTGGAAGAAGCTGTGGAGTTTTTTCAGAATGTTCCTTATATCTATCGCAAGATCAAAGTGCTGGAAGAAGTAGGCCTTGGATACATTACTTTAGGGCAATCAGCTGTTACGCTTAGCGGCGGTGAAGCGCAACGGGTAAAATTATCCACTGAACTATCTAAGAGAGATACCGGCAAAACTTTTTACATTCTCGATGAACCCACTACCGGATTACATTTTGAAGATATAAAACACTTGTTGGAAGTGCTGAATAAACTGGTTGACAGGGGTAACACAGTGCTGGTGATCGAGCATAATATGGATGTAATAAAAGTAGCCGATCATATTATTGATCTTGGCCCCGAAGGGGGTGATGGAGGAGGAAGAATACTTTTTGAAGGAACCCCGGAGGAATTGATAAAAAACAAAGAAAGTTATACTGCACAGTTTCTGAAAATGGAGTTGTAAGAAATAGAAAAAGACCAGTTATCGCAACTGGTCTTTTTCTATAGATCGCCTTATATTAATATTAAAGACTAAAGTTAATATCACTTATACCATAAGATAAGCCGAATACTGACATCAATATCTTAGCCAGGATCAATCCTATAACGACAAACACTACGATCATAACTATAAGAGAAACCACAAAATAGCTGACATGTTTGTCCTGGGGTGTTTTCTTTAATTTCGGTAAGCCTACATACAATAAATACAGGCCATATAACCCTGCAAGGCTGCCAATTATGGCCAAAGAGGGGAGGATTGCAAAAAGTCCACCGATCCATCCTGGAGTGTACGAATAAGCAACCAGTTGAACTGATCTGCCTAAATTCTTTTCGGATCCAAAACTTGGTGCCAGCGCATCAATTACAAATGCACTAACAAAAACACTTAAGAGGGCACCTGCTAAAACTGTTATGGCCTGGTAAAGTCCCCAATCCATTCCTTTGATCCTGATTCCGAAACCTGCATTAAATCCAATGAGACCATAACCAATAAATGCAGCTATAGCAGCCACACCGGCCAGCGGTAAAACATAGCCTGTAATAATTCCTGGAATATTGGGTTCTTCTCCGTTAACTACATCCCATTCTTTGTTAGGAGCAGTAATAATGTTCTTTGCTCTTTCAATTAAATTCATGATTGGTTGATTTTGGTTGATGGGCCTACTCGTTTGGCTTTTCGGCATTCGCCCCTGGTTTTTGGGTTCAGGTCTCCCTCCTGCTTAAGGTAAAACTAATATAAGATAGTTTTTGAAAAACAGACCAGCATAACAGTTTTTTTTATAAACCTGTTAGTAACAGTACTTTATTATCAGGAAGAGTTAAGCAGAAAAAAAGGAGGGAGAGGGGGTACAACCCGTAGGTATAGGCAGGAAGTGATTGAGAAAATTTACAGTAGGGTTTTTTAGTTTTTCTCCCGGATACTGGATTTTAACAATTTCCCTGCCCGTACGGGTTTTCTTAGTTATGACAATTAAAAGAGCTCAGAGTTTAGATGCCCGTAAGCAGTGCAGAGAGTGATTAATAAAATTGAGTACAAATGAGAGTACCAATAGAGAACGGATTAGGTTTTATCAACCAGGTATCAGATTTTATTAAGCTCCCTGCCACTTACCGGGACTGCGTTTATAATAACTTAACGTATTTCAAATTTACCAGAAACGGTTTCTTCATCGCCGCAAAACACCCTGTATACATAGGTACCTTTACTAAGTCCCGTGATCCGGTAATGGTCTTTTGCTTTTAGTTTGTAATTCTGTACTAATGTTCCCTGCAGGTCAAAAACAAAAAAATCTGCTTCCTTTCCCCCGTTATCTTTTGCCACTACATGCATTTCTCTCTTTATAATATCAGGGTAAATCTTTACAGAGCTGTTGTTACGGGAAGAGAATGTAGTTGCTTTCGCTGTCTTTGCTGCCTTCTCTTCTTCCGGATCTTCGTTGGACGTGGCGTATTCTTTCACAGGTTTTCCTGATGCCAGTACTGGTTGAACAGCTATCAGCAATCCGGGAAGAAAACTTACTGCAATAAATGATTTAAGTGTAAAGTTTGTTTTCATATAAGGGTTCGGTGTTTACAGGGTGGTTTTTAGTCCTTTAATAGAAAACAGGACACTTAAGATGTCGGGTGGCACTGTTACCGCCGAGGCGCCAGCCAAAACGAATAATGCTGGAAAAGAAGGCATCATTTTCTGTAGGATCACCTCTTTCTGCAAACTCTTCGTAAGGACGAGTAGCCGGGAAAGAATATGTGCCCCGATAATATAACCTTCTTGCTTTTACAGCGTCTGCCGGTGCTAAATACTGATCAAAGTAAATTGGATCGATGTAATAGTTATTACTAACATCGTCTACATAATCGGTAAATAACTTCCTGTGCAGGATCTCAAAACCGATATAGGAATTCTCTTTTATGTAGTATTTAAACCCAACACCTACCAGGGCATTCATCTGTGTTAGTTTATATGGCTTGCTGTCAGGATATTCTGCAAACCCCTGGCCTTCTAACCTGAGGGGAGCTGTTTTTACCCAACTGCCATCCACATCTTTAGTTTCAGGATTAAAATTATACATACCTATGCCGCCGAGTACATAAGGACGGAATTTACCTTCCAATCCATCATATTTTTCCATGAAGTAAGTGGGGTACAACTCCAGGGCTGCATAAGCTTCTTTGATTTTGGAACGGAAGTTCAGGTTTCTTTCTCTTCTGTCCATTTCAGCACCACCTTTTGCCGGTGCTTCAGCATCATCTCCTTCCACATAACCCAGGTTACCGGCTACACGAAAACCTATCCATTCAGCAGGGTAATAGTTAAAGTACAAGCCTTTGTTAAGCTTGGTCAGCGGAAAGTCAAGATCCTTTACAAAGGTTTTTCCCACACCGGCACTGCCTCCCAGGTCGCCAAGGAAAAACATTGGGCCTAAACCAAGACCTATCTCAACTTTTCCGTTGCGGCTGGTGATAGACTGTGAATGTGATTGTAAAGAAATGAAAGTGAATAAGCAAATTAGTACGGACAGCCGTACAGTGAGTAAACTTGTTCTCATTGGTATCAGATTTCTGGTTTTTCTACTATTGGATTTCGAAACTAAAGTAGATAAAGAAAGAAATATGATAGGTATTTACAACCGTATTTTTTTAATTCTGGAGCTTGTAAAAGTTTTTCTACTTAGTGATTCTACGAAAATGTGCTATGACAGTATCATTTCTATATGTTCAATACCATCTTCCAGGTAAATATCACCCGTCTGCTGAAAGCCAAGTGATGCGTAGAAATTTTTAAGATAAAGCTGGGCACCTATCCTGATGGGTTGTTTGCCAAATAAGCTATATATAGTATCGATGGAGTTTTTCATTAGTCCTCTGCCAAAACCACTTTTTCTTGCAGCAGGTGAAGTAACTACTCTTCCTATTGATGGTTCATTATACGAGAGACCCGGAGGCAGAAGCCGGGTGTAAGCAACCAGTTTATTATCCTTCCATCCCATATAATGATAAGCCCAGCGATCTTTATTGTCAGCGTCCTGGTAAACACAGTGCTGTTCAACAACAAATACTTCATTACGTAGTTGAATGATAGCATACAACTCCGACGGAGTAAGTGCATCAAATTTTTTTAATACCCAATTCATTGTTGCCGGAAGTTTCGTTAGGAGAGCAAATATAGCATCAGCGGATATATTTCATGTATAACCCGTATTTCGGTAATTTTAAACAAACTTGTTTCAATGGCAATAAAAGATCTTAGCAGCATACATGAACTGGTTAGCGATCTTTTTCGCTGGCCTGCATCAGCAGAGGAATGGAAACAGTATGAGTTAAGTGATGAACAAATTGATTTTTTCAAAAAAAATGGTTTCCTCAGTGGTGTGAATCTGCTGGATGAAAAGCAGATCGATGTTATCAGAAGGGAATTAAGCGATATTGCCGATCCAAAACATCCTGGTCATAAATTGTTTTATGAATTCCATTCTAATGAATCAACAGATCCTTCCAGCATCTTATTTCACGCCTTAGGTGCCTGGCGCATCACAAGGGGTTTGCATGATGTACTATGGAATCCCCGTTTTCTTGTTCCGGCGAGTCAATTATTAGGTAATGTTCCAGTGCGGTTCTGGCATGATCAGATTTTCTGGAAGCCGGCCAAACAGGGAGGAGTAGTAGCCTGGCACCAGGATTATTCCTACTGGACAAGAACAAAACCAGTGGCGCATCTTACCTGTTGGTGCGGATTGGATGATGCTACAAAAGAAAATGGATGTCTTCAATATATACCCGGCAGCCATGATTGGGGCTTATTGCCCAAACCAATAATAGCCGGGGAATTACTTGGTATAAAAGATTTTTTGAATGAGGAACAGAAAAAGAAATTTGACCATCCGCAGTATGCCGAGGTAAAAGCCGGGGAAGCCATTTTTCATCATTCACTTACTCTGCATGGATCAGGAGCTAATACCTCAGCCAGGCCAAGAAGAGCATTTGTCATAAATGTTTTTGCAGACGGAGTAAGATCTGATTCAGATGAACCTTTGTTAGATGGGGTTCCGGCGGTTCCCAAAGGCGAAAAGATGCAGGGACAGTTCTTCCCCTTATTATTTGAACCGAAAAAGGTTCATCAATAATTGTATTTGTCTTTCCAGAGGTTTTTGAGAAATTTTCTCAATTCCTCTTCTCTTACATTTTTTCCCGGATCAAAAAATTTCATTCCTGCTATTTCCCCTGGTAAATACTCCTGCGGCGAAAAATTATTCTCGTAGCTGTGTGAGTATTCATAGTTCTTCCCATAACCCATATTCTTCATCAACTTAGTAGGTGCATTCCGGATTTGTAATGGCACCGGCAGATCGCCATACCGTTTAACAGCTGACAGTGCCTCTCCAATAGCAGCCACAGCCGTATTACTTTTTGGTGATGATGCAAGATAGATGACACATTGTGACAGTATGATATTGGCTTCAGGATAACCGATCTTGTTCACCGCATCAAAAGCTGCATTAGCCAATACAAGTGCAGTGGGATTAGCATTACCGATATCTTCGCTTGCAAGAATGACAAGCCGCCGGGCAATGAATTTTACGTCTTCGCCACCCTCGGTCATACGGGCCAGCCAATAAACAGCTGCATTAGGATCACTGCCCCTGATTGATTTAATAAAAGCAGAGATAATATCATAGTGCTGTTCACCACTTTTATCATATAGTGCAATTCTTTTTTGCGCTATTTCCATTACATAGTTATCGGTAATGATGACATCCCTACCGGCAGCGTCGCATACAATCTCCAGCAGGTTAAGTAATTTTCTTCCATCGCCTCCTGAAATGTTTATCAGTGCAGCTGTTTCTTTTAATTGAATATTTTTCCTGGAAAGGATTTCATCTTTCCCTATGGCAATTTTCAAAAGATTTATCAATTCATTTTCATCCAGTGGTTTTAAAACATAAACCTGGCATCGGCTCAGTAAGGCGCTGTTTACTTCAAACGAAGGGTTTTCAGTAGTGGCACCGATCAATGTTACAATCCCTTTCTCTACAGCTCCCAGTAATGCATCCTGCTGTCCTTTGTTAAACCGGTGAATTTCATCAATGAAAAGAACAGCGCCTGGTTTTGTTTTGGCCTGTTCGATGATCTCCCTCACTTCTTTTACTCCTGCATTGATGGCACTGAGTTGAAAAAATGGCGCCTTTAGTGTGTGTGCAATAATATTGGCAATAGTAGTTTTTCCTGTGCCCGGAGGCCCCCAGAAGATCATTGAATGAACCTTATTATTATCTATTGAAGTGCGGAGAATGCTTCCTTTGCCAACGAGGTGCTCTTGTCCCATCAGCTCATCTAATGACCGGGGTCGTATTCTTTCTGCCAGCGGAACTTGCGGATTCATATAGTCAAAGTAACTAAAAAAGCAGGCTGTAGAGTCTGCTTTTTATTGTAGTGCCTGATATTTTTTATCAATACCGGGACTTGACCGATAATCTTATAAGGTTCCAGTTGGAGACGGTCTTTTTCAATGACCTTGTACCGCCTTCGTTGCCCATGTTTAAAAGGTTACCCAACGGACTTTCTTCTCCTCCCGCAGCTCTCACTCCTTCCTGGTTGAATACCATGGCATAGTTGGTAATAGGTTCATCAGATGCCAGCAGAAAGTAATTATCAGTTCCTACAGGTTCTGAAACAGTTCCTTCAAACAGGAAAACATCTTTTACAATATTGAAGTTCTCAAATTTCGGGAATTGGTTACCTACATTTCCGGCATCAGCTTCGGGATAAGCCAGTATCATGTTTCCGGCCTTATCAATTATAAATACATAGACAAACCTTTTTACTTTGTTGGCTCCTGTATATCCATCATTAGCCACCAGGTGAAAGGCGATCTGCTCACCCACTTTGTATTCATTATTAGTTACCAGCTGCCCGGTTTCTTTACTTCTCATTTCTAGATGGAAAGGGAAATTGGTTTCTCCTTCTTTCGGTCCCTTTAATTGTACCCACCCTCTAATTTTTGAAAGCCGCATGGCATATTCATACAAACTATCGGATACTGCTGTTGCCGTTTCAGGACTATTATTATCAAGTGGAAAACTCTTTGTTTGTACAGGCATCGATTCCAGGCTATCCCTGGCAGATGTTTGGGCACGGCGTAGCCCATATGCCGGGTTACCTTTTTCATCTATTGTTCCATATAGAGCATAATGGGCATCAGCTATATTGCTAACAATAACAATACTCTTATTTTTCACAGACTGCAATCTTTCTGCTACGGCTGCAGCAAGTTCATTGGAGACAGGTAATTCAAAATAAAAAGACGAATCAGGCTTGCCTAACTGAAGTAATGAGGATGCAGAAATAGAGGAGGGAACAGGCACTTCTTTACCATCTATATTAGCCCTGTATTTTTCGCCATCAAAATATATACTGGTGTAGGGGTCTGTTTTTTCCAGTTCGTTCACCCATTTGATTTTTTTTGATTGCCTGAGTTCCTTACTGATGCTTGCCATTTTTGTTACGTCATTATAACTCAGCTTGCCTGCTGGTATATAAACTTTGAGCAGGGGAGCGGAAGAAGAAACCCAGTTGGTCACTTCAAGCAGTTCACCTGCTTTCAGGTTTTTGATGTCTCCCTTTACTAACCTGGCACGGCACTTATTAACCCCATAAATGGAATCGATCTCCAATTTAACTAATGTATCAGTGCCCTTAAATTTTACCAACTCATTTTCTTTATTCAGTCCTAAGGCAAAACCACCCTGCAGCAGTACTCTGTCATTTTCAAAACCGGAGATAGCGATCAGTGACTTATCAGGCAATGTTCCTTTTGTAATACCGAATAATGTTTGCTGTTGCCTTTCTGATTTTCCTCCCAATACAGGCTCTTGTTTTTTGCCATTACTTTTCAGTATAGCCCTGATACTTGTAAATAAATTAGTGGCAGATGCATTTACCGATTGCTGTTCCAGCGCCTGCATCAGTGCAATTGTAAAAGCGCCATGCGGTATATTATGCTCATCCCTTTGTTCCTGGGCAAGCTCATTATCCTGGGCTGCAGAGAGTATCAGGAAATTACCTTCAGGCCGGGTTTCAGGCGGTGTTGGCTGGGAGGCATCCTTTGCATCGTAATTAGCATCGTCGATAAAACGAAACAATCCAGGGTCATTCGGGCCACGGGAAAGAGATCCACTATGGCAGCAATCCATAATCACTGTCAATTTTATCCCTTTATCCAGGAAATCGTTATAGATCTTTGCCAATTCTTTATCCCGAATGTCCTCTACACCTGGTTTCCAGGTATCACTGGGTACCATGGATTCATCTTTTTTGTCTTCTTCTTTTGCAAGGCTGTTTGGAACCTGGCTACCATGTCCGGCATAGAAAATAAAGGCAATATCATTAGCATTACTTTTCTTCAATAAGTCATTCATTGCTTTCAATATCCCGTTCCTGTTTGCAGCTTCATTGAACAGGGTATCGATATTTTTAGTATCAAACTGAAATTTGGATACAATAACAGAATGCATAGCCCTGCCATCATTCACACAGCCCTGGAGATTTTTGAACGCTGACCTGGCCGTACCTTCAATTTTAGCGTTGGGAGGGGGCAGGTATTTGTCTATACCGATGATAAGTGCTCTTTTCTCCTGTGCGGTACTGAGTAATGCAATAAAAAAAGGAAAAATAGTAATGAGGAGCTTTCTCATGGTGGGTGCTTTGTTATTATTAAAATTCGGCCTATGGGTTTGTTATTCCAAATAATAGACTGTATAATATTAAATATACTTTTTGTTCTTGTGATACCATCTGCAGGGTATTTTAAGAATTTCTGATTGAAAGCCAATAAAATTACCTTTTCCAGGGTATGCTTTATATGAATATATAGTAATAACTTTTCAAAAATTAGGGTTATGGGAATGAGTATTAAAAATGTGTCACCTTGTTTCAGTATGTGGCTGCTGGCTGCTGCTTTTTTCCCGTTACTTGTTTGTGGTAATCCGGGAATAGCAATACGTGGAACTTATGTATTGGAAAATACTCAGTATGCCCCCGGTCTGAAAAAGTACAAGCCATCGCAGGTATATATCATTTACAATGGACCTTATATAAAAGATGGCTGGAGAGCCTCTTTTTTTAGAGGCGATACTATTATTAATTTAAAAGGATTGATGGATTCTACAAAAGGCGGAGTAAAAGCTTATCGCCTGATTTTCGGGAGCAAAGAAAAGGTTGACAGTGCCTGGCAGTTGGATAACAAGTTTCGGCTAACAGATAAAGTCTTTAATCTTGGCGCAAATATGCTACGGGTATTGGCCTATGATTCATCGATGAAGCTGACGGATAAGTTTGTCTACAATTATGCGCAAAAATTTAAGGAACAAGGAAAGGATGTACCGACCCTGGGCCGCCTGTTGCGGCTGGAAGAGGTTTACACTATTTCAGACAGGAACAAGTATTCAACAGGCGCAGCATGGGTGGTTTCTATCGGCATAAACAGGTACCAGGGAGATGCACTAAAACCTTTTTCTAATTGTGAATCTGATGCGATAACGTATAATACTTTTTTTAAAAAAAATTTCCAGAAGGCATTTGCAATGCAGGATTCTGTCACAAATTATAACGAGTACTTATTAATAGGAAGGAATGCTACAAAAGAAGCTATTTTAAATGCGTTGAAGGATATTGCATCAAAAGCAGCTGCTAATGATTTTTTTGTGTTTAATTTCAGTGGTTTCAGTAACCCAGTATCTTTTGACTCACTGAATTATGCTACTCATTTCTTTCCTTATGATGATAAAGAATATACCAGGGACTTTGTTTCGTATACTAACCGGTTTAAAGAAGAAGTTAATGAAAGATTGATTTCCTTAAAAGTACTGCAGGAGCACATCCAGGTAATACCTTCTGTTAATCAGTTGTTTATTACAGAAGCAGGGCCTACAGAGAAATTTAAAACAGAGTTTATTAAAACGCTGATGCAAAATTCACCAACCGTAGCCGGGATACTTAATAAAAACAGGGTGATCATTGTGCCCAATGGATTTGGCCTGGATAATACTCATTGCAATGGTCAGAAAATTGAGAAAGGCCCTATCAACTATTATATAACCTCTCTGGAAGATAAATTAAACATCTATGATTTGTTTAGTGGGGGACATAAGGCACAGGAGATTGTTTTTAATCTTAAAAGCAAGGAAACAGCCTGCAGGGTAAATGAATACGACTATTTTGATATTTTCTTCGAAAAGCAGTTCCTCCAGCAATACAAGGAAATATTTGGTGACGATAATGAGCAGACAAGGGGGTTGAAGGTGAGGGCAAAAGAAATACAACAGCAAGTAAGTGGCCTGGCCGGAAAGCGATATGCTTTAGTGGTGGGTACTGACAATTATAAGGGAAAGGGCTGGAAAAGGTTAAGTAATCCTGTAAAAGATGCAAAGGCTGTAGCAGATGAGTTGTCCAATTCCTATGGGTTTGAAGTACAGCTATTGGAAGACAGGCCAATGGATACTATATATAAAGCTATCAGGGAGTATTATCGTATTGCAAAACCCAATGATCAGTTCGTGGTTTATTTTGCAGGACATGGAGATGTAGATGACGAATTGCTTGATGACGGATTTATTGTATGCACTGATTCCCGGTCTGTTGAAGACGATCCTGTACGCAATACCTATATCCCTTATCTGAAACTGCAGAAAATGCTGAACAATATCCCTGCACGGCAGATCCTGGTATTGCTCGATGTTTGTCATGGGGGAGTATTTGATCAAAAAGTCTTTGACAAGGAAAAAAGAGAAGGGGAATTTGGCAATATCTCAAACAGGAATGTGATACAGTTTTTAAAAGATAAGTTACCGTTGCGTACAAGGAAATTCTTATCATCTGTGGGTAGTGAACCAGCTTTTGATGGTAAGGCAGGCCGTCATTCTCCTTTTGCAAACCTGCTGTTACAGGTACTACGGGCAAAGGGAGCCGGATCAAACGGAATTGTAACCCTGTCGGATATTTTCAAAGTGTTACAAACAGCCAGTTTAAATGAAACCGCCACATTAAAAATATCTCCGGCTATGGCAGATTTTGGGCAGGTAGATGCTTTTAGTGAGTTTATTTTTATTCCCCTGGAGAAAATGGTTACAGCCGAAAAATGAAAATAGCATTGTTACCTGTTCTGCCGGCTAGGCGGCCTGTATTTTGAAGCCTATAGTGATGAGTGTTCCTTTGCCTGGTCCTTCACTGCTGATATCCAGGGTGCCTTCATGACTTTCTACTATAGCCCGGCAATTATTCAGGCTTTGTCCAGCATCGGAGGATTCGCTTATTGGTCTTCTGCCATTATCCTTTACTTGCAGTATCAGCTTTTTGGCATCAGTGTAGGCGTTAATACAAATACTTTTTTCATCAGGATTGGCTTCAACAGCGTCAATACTGTTTTTCAGAACATTAAGTATCAGTTGCATCAGTTTGGTGCGGTCGCCTTTAATCAGTGGAAGTTCTTCCTCAACATTCAGGTAAACATTTACGGCCATTTTATCAATAGTGGAGAAAAGCATGGAAAGACTATCATTAATGATATTTTTGATATTGGCCTGTTTTCTTTCCTTTGTTTCATGACCGGAAATATATTGCCGCTGAATGTTCAGTATTTCTTCAATATTGCCAATGATACCCAACTGCTCTGATATAGAATGGGTGATTTCTTCCTGGTTGTTTTTTTGCGTTTCGGCAATGCCGGTAAGTAATTTGATAACGGCTTCTGCTTTATTATCACCTATGGCTGAAGAAAGCGATGCTTTTTGTTCTTCAAAAAAATGCGACAGATGCAGTAGCCTTTCGGAATGATCTTTTTCCTGCAGCCGTTTGATTCGGGTAAGATAAGAACCAAAGCCTACAACAGCATTTCCAATATCATGCATCACTTCAGAAGCAATTTCAAATTTTCCCTGTGCAACTGCTTTCTCCAGCATCGCATCATGCTGTTGTTTTTCGAGCAATTTTACATTGGTGATATCCCTGGATATACCGAATGTACCCACTACTTCACCTTGTGGGTTGATCAATGGTAGTTTGGTAGTGGCAACCCATCTTTCTGATCCATCTTCTTTTACTTCTTTTTCGATATAGTCAATTTTCGGATTTCTTGTTTGCTGAATTTCCTGTTCATCTTTATAAGCCTCGAGGGCATGTTCTTTATCTGCAAAATCAAAATCAGATTTACCAATCAGATCTTTTTCGGAAGCACCGGGAACATCAGCAAGGTGTTTGCTTACCATATATTTACTCACCCGGAGGAACTTACTTTCCTTGTCCTTGAAGTAAATGGCATCAGGCATATTATCCATTAAACAATCAAGATAATATTTCTCCTTTTCAAGATTTTCGTTTAGCTCCTTTAGCATCAGTTCATTTTTCTTGATCTCCGTTATATCCTGAAGGGCGCCAATAGTTCTGCAGGGTATTCCTTTCTCATCCCTGAGTATTAAAGCTTTTTCTCTTACGAAAGCATATTCACCATTCGCTTTTAAGAACCGGTATTCACAAGACCAGCCATTGGCCTGCGGGTTCTCTTTGGCATCAAGAGTTGTTCTTGTTACTCTTGCCAGGTCATCGGGATGTACTTTTGAAGCCCAGAAACTTACTGAGGTTGTTTCCGGAATATTATTGTGATAGCCGAAAAGTTTACGGTAACCATCTCCCCAGAAAACTGCATCTTCTGCATAGTTACGGTCCCAGATAGCATCTGATGTCGCCATAGCCGCATAACTAAAACGCTTATTACTTTCAATAGCAGCCTGTTCCTTAGCTGCAAGCAGGGCATCCATCTGCAGTCTTTTCATTTCTGTGGTTTGCACCACTTGTATTTCGCTGTATTTATTCAGGAGATAACCCCATAAGCCACAGATATAGAATACCAGTGCAACAAGAAGTATATGCAGTATGAATCTTTCAAGTTCCAGGGAATTTAATTGTTTGAAATAGGGGTTATCAAAACCTGTATTCTGATGATAGCCAAAGATGGCAAGGTGTACAACTACAATCAGGAAAAGAGGTATTTGCAGTTTCCAGTTTTGATACATGATGAGAATAGCACTCCCTACAAAAGCAAAAAAGTATATTTCAAACATACCATGCATCTGGTAGATATATTGAACCATAAAGAGACCAAGTATGCCACTTAGTACATACTGGTACAGGTTTGATTCAGGGATGCCGAATTTTACTGAATAGTAAATAAGCAGATATATAAGCCCGCCACCTGTAGCTACAAGCCAGGTATTGTAGAATGTTGCGCAAATAAACCCTCCGACAAAATAAATGGCCAGGAAATGGTTCATCAGCCTGTCGGATCGTCTTTTGATACGGTGCCTGAAAGGGATATCTTCAGGCTTTGGGATCGTGTCAATATGATTTTCAATTATGGCTTCCATCATCGCACTATTGATTTTTCAACTGCTGGTTCTTTGATGAAGTGATGTTTATTTTTTTAGAGGAATGGTGATAGTAAATACAGCTCCATTATTATTATCTGCTTTAATCTCACCTCCATGCGCTGTTATATACTGTTTAACAATGGCTAACCCCAGGCCCGTGCCATTGCTCTTTTGTTTGGTAACAAAGGGTTCAAAAAGAGTTTTAATGATCTCGGGATGAATTCCAAGCCCATTGTCATGTACCGAGATAGTAACATGGTTGTCAGTTTTATCTGTTTTCGCAGTAATGTCTATACTTGGTTGAAATATTTTATTATCCGTCAGGGCATCAATGGAATTGTTCAGCAGGTTTATAAAAACTCTTTTCAACTTGCTTTCATCACCTTCTGTCATCAGGTTATCAGGAATGTTTTTGTGAATGGTTACCAGTCCATTTGTATTCCGGCCCTCAGTAGATTTCATCGCCTCATCTATTACTTTGTTCAGACTTACGGGTAGTTTTTTAACCGGGGTTTCTTTAATAAAATCAAGGAAGTCTTCAAAAATTTCTGAAGCTTGTGTACCACATTCGTCTATCATATCCAGCCATTCATTGCCCGGATGTTCCTGGCGCATCATATCAGTGAGCACTTTAATGTTTTTAATCGGAGAGCGGAGGTCATGCATCATCATACTCACCGCTTTACCAACGGCA
>Ga0116143_10003305_pt1 | contig 16373 bp, 12 predicted proteins | sample AD_UKC034_MetaG_FD_89745 | JGI IMG/M metagenome (GOLD analysis project Ga0116143, IMG submission 89745) | Active sludge microbial communities of municipal wastewater-treating anaerobic digesters from USA - AD_UKC034_MetaG | ecosystem: Engineered > Bioreactor > Anaerobic > Digestate | place: USA...
GTTGAAGTTAAAATCAAGGGCTTTGAAGAAACAAGTAATGAACCGGAAGGAAAGTATGACTTGATTGTGAGTAATATTCCATTCGGTAATTTTCAGGTGAATGATGACTCAATTACCGATAAAGATTTAAAAGATAAAATTCACAACTACTTTTTTGCAAAAGGTCTAACTAAAATAAAGGAAGGTGGGTTGCTTGCTTATATTACTACTGATGGTTTCTTAAATAGTCCATCAAACAAAGCAGCAAGAGACCACCTGTTTCATAATTCAAATTTCATCAGCCTTTCAGTTATGCCGGACAACCTGATGAAAGATACCGGCAACACGGAAGCTCCGTCACATCTTTTAATTGTGCAGAAACAAACAGGTAAGAATGATATCACTACTCATGAACAAAACTTGATTGCAACGTCTGAACAGCAGAATGAGTTTGGTGAGTATCATATCAACCGATACATCGTATTACATCCCGAAATTATTTTGGGCAATGACATAAGGCCCGGAAAGAATCAATATGGAAGGGCTACTGAAACAATCTGGCAGAAAGGTGACATTAGCCAGATTGCTGATAAACTTGCTGCAACGATAGGTGATGGAATCAATAAACGATTTAACAAAAATGCTTTTTCGCTCTCCGCCGCATCCGAAAAGAAATCTTCAGACAAACTCCTTACTTACACAGCCATGCCGGAGAATAAAGCTGATGGCTCATCCGTGCAACTGGGCTTATTTGATGTCGCCCCTGCTGCTGCTATTAACCGGGCTAATGCCTATATCAATTCCTTAGATGAAACAGTGGTTGATAAAAAGACTGCAAGAATTTTAAACATCATCCGAACAAAAGAAAACCCTGAACATGAACTACTGGTGATGATTACTGCGAAATCAGCAGCCTTTAAACAATACGTTTATAAGATTTACTCCAACGCTGATGAAATACAACCGGTGGTAAACTGGATGAACGCTGCAGGTTTTCAGAATGAGTTGAAAGGATTATCAAATGTTCTCCAGAAATATGACCATGATTATTATAATGAAGGCGAAACTGTTTTTCATCTATCACTTGGAAAAGATGAAAATGACATAATTCAGGATCCGAATACTTATCATAAGGAAGGAACGCTGATAGTGCATAATAACAGGGTTGGCTTTCTTTCATTTCTTTCAGAGGAAAATGATAAGCCTGTTTTCCTTCCTTCGCTGTACGAAAAAAAAGACCTGGCATTTTATCAGCAATACACTTCTGTAAGGAATAATTATCTGCTGCTGTCCGATAAGGAACTGAATGAAAAAAAAGAATATCCCGAACTAAGAAAAGAATTGAATGAAGCCTACGAAGCTTTGATTAAGGGTTACGGATTATTAAACAGTAATTTGAACCGGCAGCGGATTTTAAAAGATGAAGCATTTGGTTTGATGATGCTTTCGTCATTGGAAAGAAAAGAAGGCGAACAGTTTGTAAAGGCAGATATACTGACTTCCTCTTTGGTTCGCAAGCAGGAAGCCTTCCATACGGCAGACCCTTTGGAAGCATTGGCAAAAAGCCTGAATGATAAAGGCAAGGTGGATATGGAATTTATTGCTGCGGCTACTGACAGTACTGAAGAAGAGGCTATCGTCAATTTAGGCAATCATATCTACCTCAATCCATCCACTCTCTCATGGGAATCTGCCGACCAGTTCCTAAGCGGTAATGTAGTAGAGAAACTTCGTCGGGCTGAAGAGGTTGTGAATAATAACCCCGATAACGCACAACTGCTGCGAAGTATGCAGGCGTTAGAAAAGGTACAGCCTGAGAAAATTCCATTTGAGTTGCTGGACTTTAATCTCGGCGAAAGATGGATTCCATTAGATTACTATAATCGTTTCGCCTCTCATCTTTTTGAATTAAATACGGAAATTGCCTACTTTGCTTCGGTTGATACGTTTAAAGTAAAACTTACTTCTTCCAATGCAAAGATTGACCAGGAGTATATGGTCAATCCAAAAGATGGCCGACGAATGTATGGCGATAAGTTGTTGGAACATGCTTTGGAGAATACTACTCCTTTGTTCACTTATGAAGTTGATTTGGGCGACAAAACAATCAGGGTACCGGATAATGATGCAATACAGTTAGGACATCAGAAAGTAGAAAGCATCCGCAGCAGTTTTTTAGCATGGCTGAAAGAGTTGTCCAACGAAGAAAAGAGATATTTAGAAACCCTGTACAATGAAACTTTCAATTGTTTTGTATTGAGGGATTATGATGGAAGCCACTTGCAATTCCCCAGCTTGGATAAAAGAAGATTGGGTATAGATGATTTGTACAGCTCACAGAAAAACTCCGTGTGGCGTATTGTACAAAACCGTGGCGCTTTGATTGACCACGAAGTCGGTTTAGGTAAAACATTAACAATGGTAGTCGCATCCCATGAAATGAAAAGATTGGGTACTGCCACTAAACCTATGATATTGGCATTAAAAGCAAACGTAAGGCAGATAGCAGAAACCTACCGGAAGGCTTATCCCAATGCAAGAATATTAGCTCCCGAAGAAAATGATTTTACTCCGGCAAAAAGAATAAGACTGTTTCATGAAATAAAAAATAATAATTGGGATTGCATTATTCTTACGCATGACCAGTTTGGAAAAATTCCCCAAAGCCCCGGAATACAACAACAGATTTTTCAGGCTGAACTGGATAATATAGAAAGGGACTTATATACCATTAAAGATATGGGTGGTGAAATTTCACGTCGTATGCTGAAGGGCCTTGAAGTAAGAAAAAATAATCTTGGAGTTAAGTTGCAGGAAATTAAAAAAGCCATTGACGAAAAGAAAGATGCAGGCATCAACTTTAGAGATTTGGGAGTTGACCATCTGTTTGTAGATGAAGCACACAAATTCAAAAACCTGACTTTTACAACAAGGCACACAAGGGTGGCAGGCTTGGGCAACCAGGAAGGAAGCCAGAAAGCATTGAATATGCTATTTGCAATAAGGGAATTACAATCAAAATTCAATTCTGATTTGTGTGTAACGTTTCTTTCCGGCACCCCCATCAGTAACAGTCTTACAGAAATGTACCTGCTGTTTAAATATCTGCGGCCAAACGAAATGGAACGGCAGCGGATTGAAAACTTTGATGGCTGGGCGGCAGTGTTTGCAAGAAAAACTACCGATTTTGAATTTAGTGTTACCAATGAAATTATCGCCAAAGAACGGTTCCGCCACTTTATTAAAGTGCCGGAGCTGGCTTTGTTTTATAATGAGATTACTGATTATAAGACGGCTAAACATATACAGCTTGATAAACCGGAATTGGATGAACAGTTGGTTAATATAGCCCCTACACCCGACCAGCAGGATTTTACTAAGAAACTCATGCAGTTTGCTAAAACCGGTGATGGAAGTTTGATAGGGAGACCACCATTAACAGATGAAGAAGATAAGGGACGGATGTTGATAGCAACCAACTATGCAAAGAAGATGGCGGCAGATATGCGGTTGATAGATTCCAATTTGTATGAAGACCATCCTAATCACAAGGTAAATGTATGCGCCAGGAAACTCGCAGAGATTTATAAGGAAAGCATTGACAAAAGGGGGACTCAGATTGTATTTTGTGATATTGGCACACCTAAGCCTGATGAGTTTAATATCTATGATGCTTTGAAACAAAAGCTGGTTGAGGATTTTGATATTCCCGCTCATCATATCGCATTTATTCATGACTGGACAGACAGGCAAAAGCCAGAACTATTCCGTAAAATGAACAATGGTGAAATAAGAATTTTATTAGGCAGTACAGAGAAAGCAGGCACCGGTCTAAATGTACAGGCAAAAGTAGTTGCTATGCATCATTTGGACATTCCCTGGAAACCTTCGGAACTGGAACAAAGAAATGGTCGTGGTGCAAGACAAGGAAATATCCTTGCTAAAAATGAGTATGATAATAAGGTAAAGAATTACATTTATGCAGTAGAGCAATCATTGGACAATTACAAATTCAACCTGCTAAAGAACAAACAAACCTTTATCAGCCAGATGAAAAATTGTGAGCTGAATGTAAGAACTATTGATGAAGGGGCAATTGACGAAAAAAGTGGCATGAACTTCAGCGAATACATCGCCATACTTTCCGGTGATACTTCGCTGCTGGAAAAATCCAAAATGGAAAAGAAGATTGCCGTCCTGGAAAGTCTTCGCAATGCACATCATAAAGAAGTTATTCGCTCAAGGTTTCAGTTCGAGAATCTGCAAAATGAAAAAGAGTCAACGATTCAAACTTTAGTTAAACTAAAGCTGGATGAAGGTGCTTATAAAAAGGCATTGACTTTTGAAAAAGATGGAACCAAATCAAACCTCGTACAAATCATTGGCAGTAAATTAGCAGAACCGGAAGCTATTGGGCTCCATCTGATTCAGCTATCTGTCAACTGGAAGCCAAAGCCGGGTGAAGATGATATACTAAAAATTGGCACCCTCTATGGCTTTGATTGCATGATACGTCGCCAGAAAGAAACCTTTGAAAACAAAAGCCTGTTCGAATATCGCTATCAGAATATCTTCTTTGCCGAGAGTAAATCCACCGGCATTAAATACACCTGGAACCAGGGGCATATCAATATTGATAATCCTAAACTGGCCGCCCGGCACTTCCTGAATTGTATTGACAGGGTTATGGTGCTAAAAGAAAAATACAAGAGCAACCTGAAAGAACTGGAGCATAATATTCCCATGCTGGAACAATTAGTAAATAAGCCGTTTGAAAAGGAAAATGAATTGGTACAGTTGAAGAAAGATGTAGCGAAGTTGGAAAGGGAAATAACAATTAAAATTCAGAAAAATCAGTTGCTAAAGGATGGTGTGAATGGTGCGGAAATAGATTTGAAGGAAACTCCTGTTGTTAAAATGGAGAAATCGCTCTTGCCGAAGAAACAACTAAATGATAAAAAAGCAAAAGGAGTTCGCTTGTAAACTATTTGTTAGCATGTTGATTTTGCAACCTTTTATCCCAGATAAGCTGCATTATTATTTTTGTTTTGGGACTCATATAGTATGCCTTTATTCGCTTCAAATTTTTTGAATCAATCTCACCCTTCATAAATTCTCCAGTCTCAATCAGAAACTTAGCATCAATATTCTTGCCTTTTGCTTTTACATGAAAATGAGGCGGATTATGGTCGTTGCTGTAGATAAGAACCTCCAGATCATCAAGTTTAATGACCCGTTCTTTTTCAACTCTGTTTGGGTCTATAAGAAGCCTTTCGATAGTTGTGTCATCATAATTCATATAAATACTTAGCAAATCAGTCAATGCTCTCTCAAGTACGTTATCAGCCATACAGATTAATTGTTTGTTTTTAGAAGACTATAAAGATACAATTAGGTTGTGCTACCTCCATCACTGCTAAAACTCAACCGCTGGCTAATTATTTGATACACTTTCAATACAAAAATGAGCAACTCCGTCTATCAAATCAACAAAGGCATCAACAAGCCCATCGAGTTCAAGGGGCTAAAAGCGCAGTACATCTGGTACCTGGGTGGTGGCTTGGTTTGCTTGATGGTTGTATTTGCCATTCTTTACATAGCAGGTGTAAATATTTTCATCTGCCTTATTATTATTTTTTCAGCAGGGACAGCCCTGTTTATGTATGTATATAAAATGAGCCGCACTTATGGACAATATGGGTTAATGAAAAAGATTGCAAAGAGAGCCTTACCAAAAGTTATCAAGAGCTACTCTATAGTGAAATTGAAAAAACAATTATTAAAATGAAGAACTTGTTTGACATACTTCCCATATATGGTATGGAACATAATGCTATACTTTCAAAAATGGGCGATGTAACAGTTGCGTTTAGGATTGAACTACCGGAACTGTTTACCATGAGCAATGACGACTATGAGGCTTTTCACCATGCATGGATAAAAGCAATAAAGGTTTTGCCCGTTAATAGTGTTTTGCACAAACTGGATTGGTTTACTGAAGCGAAATACACAGCGGCATTTAAAGAAGGCAACGACAGTTTTTTAAGCCGAAGCAGTGAACGGTTTTTTAATGAACGACCTTATTTGGACCATGATTGCTACATCATGCTTACCAAGAAACCTGCAAACAGAAAGCAATCATCATCCGTTTTCTCCACCCTGTTAAGAAAATCAGTCGTCCCCGAAGAAACATTAGACGCCAAACATTATCATGATTTTTTAAACCATGTCGGGCAATTTGAAAAGATTTTAACTGATAGTGGTTTTATCAGTATGAAACGCTTAGGTAATGAAGAATTGTTTCATTTAGTTATAAAATATGCGAACCTGAACACCGCTGATTATTCCATCAGGGATATTCAATTTGAAGATGATTGGAAGATTGGCGAAAATCACTGCCAGCTTTATACGATGGCTGATGCTGAATTTGTACCGGCATTATGCGGTTCCAGGATTAACTATGATAAATATTCAACCGATAAAACAAAATTCAGCGTTGGTTTTGCATCACCCATCGGGCAGTTGTTGAGCTGCAATCATATTTACAGCCAGTATGTGTTTATTGAAGACGTTCAGAAGACAATTCAAAAGTTGGAGAGCAAAAGATTACGGCTGCAATCACTTTCAGCATATAGCCGGGAAAACTCTATATCCAAAGAATCAACCGATGCTTTTTTGAATGAAGCTATTAGTGAACAACGGCTGCCGGTGAAAGCTCATTTCAATATTCTTGCATGGACGGATGATAAAGAACAGTTGAAACATATCCGTAATCTCTGCTCATCGGCGCTTACACAAATGGACGCTACGCCGAAACAGGAAACGGAAGGTGCAGCTCAAATCTGGTGGGCAGGCATTCCAGGTAATGCAGCTGATTTTCCAATGAACGATACATTTGATACTTTCTCACCGCAGGCCTGTTGCTTCTTCAATTTGGAAACAAATTACCGGTCTTCCATCAGTCCTATTGGCCTGCGGCTGGGAGACCGGCTCAGTGGCAAACCGATTCATGTGGATATTTCAGATGAGCCGATGGATAAAGGAATCTGTACAAACCGGAATAAATTCATTCTCGGCCCTTCAGGTAGTGGAAAATCTTTCTTTACCAACCACATGGTGAGGAGCTACTATGAAAAAGGCACACATATTGTGCTGGTAGATGTCGGTCATAGTTACAAGGGCCTCTGCGACATGGTGAAAGGTTACTATTTCACATACAGCGAAACCAAACCAATTAAGTTTAACCCATTCTATATTGGAGAGGGTGATGCATTAGACACAGAGAAAAAGGAAAGTATTAAGACCTTATTGCTGGCACTCTGGAAGAAGGATAATGAAAGTTTTAACCGAAGTGAATATGTTGCACTCTCAAATGCATTGCAGTTATACTTTGATAAACTTGAAACTGATAAGAAAATCTTTCCCTGCTTCAATACCTTTTACGAGTTTTTGAAAACTGATTTTGTTGAAAAGCTGAAAGGTGATAATGTAAAAGATAAAGACTTTGATGTATCCAACTTTCTTTATGTGCTGCGGCCATACTATAAAGATGGTGAATTTGATTATTTATTAAATGCGGATGAGAACCTGGATTTACTGCAGCAGCGGTTTATCGTATTTGAGTTAGATAATATCAAAGACCATCCCATACTATTCCCTGTGGTTACCATCATCATCATGGAAGTATTTATTTCTAAAATGAGAAAGTTGAAGGGCATCCGTAAAATTATATTGATTGAGGAAGCATGGAAAGCAATTGCCAAGGAAGGTATGGCAGAATACATCAAATATTTATTTAAGACTGTAAGGAAGTTTTTTGGCGAGGCTATTGTAGTTACACAGGAAGTGGAAGATATAATTTCGTCCCCGGTTGTAAAGCAGGCAATTATTAATAACAGCGATTGTAAGATATTGTTAGACCAGAGCAAGTATCAAAACAAGTTTGACCAGATACAGGAGTTACTTGGTTTAACAGAAAAAGAAAAAGCATTAGTACTAAGCATCAACAAAGCAAACGACCCAACTAAAAAATATAAAGAAGTATTTATCAGCCTTGGCGGTGTACTGAGTAAAGTGTACAGGACGGAGGTAAGCCCTGAAGAATACCTGGCTTATACTACAGAGGAAAAAGAAAAAGTGAGAGTGAATGCCTATGCACAAATGTTTGGGGGAGATATGGAAAAAGGCATTAAGGCGCTGGCAAATGAGATTATTCACTCCAAAAATTGATAGTATGAAAAACTTGATTTTAATGCTGATGGTTTTCCCGTTATTTATTCTAAGCTGTGGTTCAAAAAATGAAAGTGAACAGATGATGAGTTTCATTCCCGGCACTTATGCCCGTCAATCAGATGGGGAATTTGGCAAGTCGTATGATACACTTGTTATATCGTTGCAAAACAAAGCGGCCAATCAGTTTAAGATAGTTCGCCGCTGGCGGTACGACAGGGTGCTGGATGGTAAGCCAATTGACCCTGAGTATAAAGTAACCGAAACCAGTGCTGTTTATGATGCATCTTCTAAAGCATTGCAGGAAAGTGAAACATTAGATGCCTTCACTTTTGACGTAAAGAAAAAACTGCTCTTTGACGGACCAAATCAATTCAACAAAATAAAATAACAGACTATGAAACGTTTATTGGCAATGCTGTGTGTTTGCTGTTGTGTGTTGATGCCAATACAACAACTAAAAGCACAAGACCCTATTTCTTTAATCATCAAAGAAGGCATTAAGAAAGTTATTAAAGCCGTTGACCTTAAAATTCAGCGCCTGCAAAACAAAACCATCTGGCTGCAGAATGCTCAAAAGACATTGGAGAATAAAATGAGCCAGTTGAAGCTGACCGAAATCAGGGATTGGGTACAAAAACAAAAGAAACTCTACGAAGATTATTTCCAGGAACTGTGGAAGGTAAAATCTGCCATCGCCAATTACAAAAGAGTAAAAGATATTATTGAACAACAGGTAGCAATGGTGAATGAATATAAAGGGGCCTGGAGCCTGTTTCGCCAGGATAAAAACTTTACACCTGAAGAATTGGATTATATGTTGAACATTTATATGGGCATGATGGATGAAAGCATGAAAAATATTGACCAGCTTTTCCTGGTAGTAAATGCTTATGCTACGCAGATGACAGATGCAAAACGATTAGAAATTATCAATACCGTTGCGGATAATATTCAAACCCAGTATTTCGACTTGAAAGAATTCAATACACAGAACAAAATGCTGAGTTTGCAAAGAGCATCTGAATTGAGCGAAATAGAGTATGTGAGAAAATTATATGGATTAGGGAAATAACAACTATCACCCTTTCTTTGGTAGTAGTACTACCCCGAACACCTCGCTGAATCCCGATGCGGATAGATTTTTGCACTTTAAGTTTTTTGTGATGACTGAAATTGTGAAGTATGAAAAAGATAATAATTGCGGTAGCGTTGGCTGCTTTATGTGCAAACCCATTAACTGCTCAGACTACCGAGGAGTGGTTTAACCAAAAATCAACCCAAAAGAAATACCTGCTGCAACAGATAGCAGCTTTACAAGTATATTTCAACTATGCGAAAAAAGGATATGACATTGTAAGTGGGGGACTAAACACTATCCGTGATATTAAAAAAGGTGATTTAAACATCCACAATACTTTTTTCAATTCTCTTAAAACTGTCAATCCCCGGATTGCAAAGTATCAAAAGGTGGCTGATATTATCAGCTACCAAATCCGCATCATCAAGCAGGTAAAAGAAACAATGGTCTATATCCGGGAATCGAATCAGTTTACTCCTGAAGAAATTGAATATAACAAAAAAGTGTTTGACTTTTTTTTACAGCAATGTATTGAAAGCATCAATGAGCTTTTCGCAATCGTCACTTACGGTGAACTGGAAATGAAAGATAATGAACGCATCACCTGGATTGATAAACTGTACACCGACATGCAGGACAAATACACTTTCTGTACTGTAATGAGCGAAGACATGGCATTACTCGCTGCTCAGCGTATGGGTGAATATCGGGAAATACAAAAATCAAAACTTATAAACGGAATAAAATGAAAAAATTGATTATAGTACTTGCTCTTAGCGCAAATTTCCTGAGTGCAAATGCACAGAGCGAAGAAGCCCAGCAACTGATTTTAAATGTAGAAAAGCTGGCCCAATTTAAAAAGATACTGAAAGGCATGTATGATGCGTATAAAATTATTTTCAAAGGCTACTCTGCTGTAAAGGATTTGTCACAGGGCAATTTTTCTTTGCATAAAACATTCTTGGACGGCTTGGAACAAGTAAGTCCTGGAGTTAGAAAGTATAAACGCATCAGTGACATAGTAAATTATCAGCTTCGGATAGTAAAGGAATACAAAGCTGCTTACTCTCGCTTCAAAGAAGAAAAGAGCTTTACCGTGCAGGAACTGGAATACCTCGGTAAAGTATATTCCAACCTCTTTAATGAAACCATCAAAAGCCTGGAAGAACTGTCAATAATTATCACCACAGGCAAACTTCGCATGAGTGATGATGAACGGCTGCAGGCCATTGACCGCATTTATACTGCTGTTGTTGACCAATATTCTTTTCTCAACGAGTTTAACAATAACACAGCATTGCTGGCTTTGCAGCGTAAATCAGAGCAAACAGAAATCAAAATGTCAAGAATAATTAACGGCATCAGGGAGTAAAAGCAATTATTATGAAATGGAGTGTACGAATAGTGTGTTTGGTAGTAGCAGCGATATTGCTTCCTCAATTTGCAGAGGCACAGGGAATGGCCGGAAGAATTCGTAGCCTGCATGAAGTGTTGGAAAAGTTATATGACGACATGATGCCTTTGTGCAGCCGGTTAATTGGCGTTGGCAGAGGTATTGCCGGTTTTGCGGCTACATGGTATATCGCTGCAAGAGTTTGGGGGCATATTGCAAGGGCGGAGCCTGTTGATTTTTATCCATTGTTTAGACCATTTGTATTGGGCTTTGCTGTACTTATTTTCCCTTCAGTAATTGCTATGATTAACGGAGTAATGAAACCCACAGTTACAGCTACTGCTGCAATGGTAACAGATTCGGACAAAGCGGTGGCACAATTGCTGCAAATGAAAGAGGAGGCCATTAAGAAAACGGCCTATTGGCAAATGTATGTTGGTCCATCCGGCAGTGGGGACAGAGATAAATGGTATAAATATAATTACGGTGATAAAAGCGAAGGATGGCTTAAAAGCATCGGCAACGACATCAAATTTGCATTTGCAAAGTTCTCCTACAACTTTCGCAACTCCATAAAGCAATGGATGGCAGAAGTATTGAAAGTATTATTTGAAGCAGCAGCACTTTGTATTAATACCATCCGCACTTTTTATTTGATTGTGTTAGCAATCTTGGGACCCTTGGTTTTTGGCATTGCTGTGTTCGACGGTTTTCAGCATACACTTACCGTTTGGATTGCCCGTTACCTGAATATCTTCTTATGGCTTCCTGTTGCAAACATCTTTGGAGGCATCATGGGTAAAATCCAGGAGAACATGTTAAAGGAGGACTTACAGCAAATTGCTACAAATGGTGATACCTTTTTTAGTACAACTGATACAGCCTATTTAATTTTTATGATTATCGGAATCATTGGTTATTTCACTGTTCCATCAGTTGCCAATTATATTATTCATGCAGGCGGCGGTAACACCTTGCTGTATAAAGTAACTAATATGATGAGCACCTCAACCCGTACTGTTGCAGTTGGCGGCGCTTCAATGACTAGGGATGCGTTGGGAAGCGGCTATAATAAGATTGCCAATAGCATGGCAGATGCAGGTGCCTCACAGGGATATTTTAAAGATGGAAGTAGTGGTGGTAGTAATTATATGAAGGATAAGTTGAGTGGCAACAGTTAGCCGGATATATGCACCGGTAGCACAACCGAACCTATGGCCTGCTCTTCATTACTGGTAAGGGATTTGATTTCAATTTAAGTGTGAGTTTGAAAATGTGAAAGTGATGTTTCAGAAAACAAAAAATATAGATTCTGCCTTCCGGCATATCCGGCTATTTTCGCTGCTGTTTATTTTGGCGTCAGTTCTGATATCGGTTTTCATCGCTTACAAAAGTTATCAGTTAGCTTCTAAGTCCCAACAGAAGATATTCATTCTTGCCAATGGTAAGGCGCTGGAAGCGTATTCAGCAGACAGAAAAGATAATATACCCGTTGAAGCCAGGGACCATGTAAAAATGTTTCATCATTTCTTTTTCACCCTTGACCCGGATGAAAAGGTAATTCAATCCAACATAACTAAGGCTTTATATCTGGCAGATAATTCTGCGAAGCAACAGTACGATAATCTGAAAGAAAATGGATACTTCTCCAATCTGATTGCAGGTAACATCAGCCAGGAAATTGATATGGACAGCATTGTAATAAACACAAACAGCTATCCCTATTACTTTAAATACAAAGGTGAACAGAAGATTATTCGGCCCACCACTATTATTACAAGAAGTTTAGTAACTGAGGGCTATTTGCGAAGTGTATCAAGGTCAGATAATAATCCGCATGGTTTTTTAATAGAAAAATGGAAAACACTGCAAAATACCGACATCAATACACAAACGAGGTGATATGTGGTTATTTAAAAAACGGAAAAAGAAAGAATCTGAAAATGGCGTATCAGATAAAGTGGCTGGCAAGATAGCAGGGTTTGGTATTGCAATACAAACAAGGTTTGCCACAACGATGAACAAACTATTTGAAAAAATGAATCATAAGAGGCTTAAAATATGGTTGGCTCTTTTTTGCATTATCTGCGGTGGGTACAGCATTTATCTTTTGTCGAATGCTATTATCAGTCCTACGGCAAATCAGCAATCAATCAAAATTGACCCTGTAAAGATTCCCAGGCATTATGACAATACAGGTGATGGAATACTGTCATCGGATAATGTAGTTGATGAAGAAACATTTCAAAAAATTCAGGCATTTAAAAGCTATATGGACAGCCTGAAATTTGCCGGAAACAAAGAATACGACAGCATACTTACTGCGAGGCCGTACTTGATGGATACTTTACAGATGCTGGAGCAAATCTATTATTCACAAAAACAAAAATGAAGTGTATGAAAAAGAAGGAGCAATCACAGGCCTTTCTGAGGAAACGAAAAATGATGCTGGTGCTGCCGGTTATTGTTCTGCCGTTTGTTACAATGGCGTTTTGTGTATTGGGTGGCGGTAAAGGAACTGAAGCAAAGGTAACTGTACAGACAGCAGGATTAAATCTTAATCTCCCTGATGCAAAGCTAAATGATAGTGATGGGGATAAACTTAGTTTCTATGAGCAAGCTGATAAAGACTCATTGAAGCTGATGGAACAAATGCGTAACGACCCGTTCTATCTTTCTTCGCAGGATACTTCTACAAGTTCATTGAATGAGGTTCAACAAATGACAATGGCTTCAGCTGATAAGTACAATCAAAAATTAATTACATCACCCTACAGCAATAGTTCGGTCAATCCAGAGCAAAAGCTGCTTGAAAAAATTGCATTGCTCCAAAGTCAGCTAAACCAGCCGGAACGATACGCAGATAGTGAAACTAAAAACGAATCGTTTGCAGTAGATGACCCTGAATTTAATTCGCAGGTGAACAAGCTGGAAGAAATGATGACAGGCATGGGCACCGGTAACGCAGAAGACCCGGAGATAAAGCAACTTGGCAATACTTTAGATAAGATATTGGACATACAACATCCGCAAAGGGTGAAGGACCGGCTAAAAGAAAAATCGTTACAACAAAAAGAAACCGTATTCCCCATCGGCAAGTATCCCAATCAAATCAGCATCAGTCTTCTTGATACAGGAAAACAGAAAGCAAACGGCAGCTCGGGATTTTATGGAATTACTGATAACAAAGAGACTGTTGTGGATGATAATGCCATTGAAGTCATTGTTCCCGAAAATATCATCCTGGTTAATGGCGCAGTTTTGAAACTAAGACTAACAACGGACATCTACATTAATGGCGTATTGATTCCAAGAAACAATATTATCTCTGGAATAGTAGCTCTGGATAATGAGCGGCTCCAAGTAGAAATCAATAGCATTCGCCATAATAATTCCCTTTTCCCCGTAAAACTGGAGGTCTATGACCTTGATGGTCTTGCCGGTATTTATATTCCGGGAGCTATTTCAAGAGATGTGGCAAAACAATCAGCTGATAATAGTTTGCAGTTAATGGAACTCACAACTTTTGACCCTTCTTTAAAAGCACAAGCTGCTGCTGCAGGTGTAAACACAGTAAAGAGTTTATTGAGCAGAAAAGTTAAACAAGTGAAAGTGATGGTGAAAGCCGGATATAAAGTTTTGCTCCGTGATAAAAACATTCAACAACAATAAAATTAAACAAATGAAAAAGAATTTCATTCTGGTACTTTTTTTGTCGCTTACTGTATTTGTAAAGGGACAAACTACCTTATGTATCTCTACAGATAAAACAACCAGCCTCATTTTCCCGTTTGCCATAAAGCATGTTGACAGGGGCAGCCAGTCTATACTTGCACAACAGATAAAAGATGTACCAACTATATTATTGGTGAAGGCAGCTGCAAATAATTTCACCGAAACAAATCTAAGTGTGGTAACAGATGATGGAAGCCTTTATTCATTTGTAGTGTGCTATGATTTGAAGCCAGCGTCATGGGTACATTATCTGCCTGTAAATAGTAAGGCAACTACAGCGATGTATGCAAATGCAATTCTTGACAATCAACGAACAATTAAGGGTATAAAAGATAAGAAGTGGCAGTCAGTTGCAGCAATAACAGGCATCTACATAAAAGAGGATGTGCTGTTTTACCAGTTAACAGTTGAGAATTATTCTGCTGTTGATTATACAATTGATTTTATCCGGTTTCTCATAAGGGATAAGAAGAAAGGAAAAAGAACTGCCGTGCAGGAAATTGAGTTGAAACCACAATACACTGTTGGAAATACAACAAACTTAAAAGCGAATTCAAAATCAGTTATGGTCTTTGCTCTCGAAAAGCATACTATACCTGATGTAAAGAAAATGCTATTGCAAATAAGTGAGAAGAACGGCGGCAGGCATTTCAATATAAAACTGAAAAACAAAAATATTTTAAAAGCAATTACGCTTCCGGACTTTAAATAGTTAAACATGCCTGTAAGTGAACACCTGGTAATGGAGGAAATGTTGAGACAACTTGGTTTCAAAAAATCTATTAAGGATGTAAGGATGTTCATTAAGGCAAAGAGCTTCGAGTTTAGCATAGCAGAAAGTAAAGTAGTCGGGAATGACACCTTAATGTACCAACTTGAATTTGAAGGTGAGGGCAATGAGACAAGATTAAAAAAGTATGAGCTAACCCTTCAATCTGTGATAATACCGAAAATGACTATTGAAGGCATTAACACGGCTAAACTTGAAAAGCGTCTTGTTAAAGCAGATAAATTGTATAATGATTATTACTCAGAAGACAAGCCACTGACAAAAGAAGAAACTGAAGTAATAGAATCGTCGAACAAAGATATTCATCAACTTTTTGATGCCGGAGGAACGGCTAAAGAAATAGCTCAACTGCTCATGTTCAAATATTGGCCGGAAGAGAATTACAAACAGTATATCCCTTTCATGGACCGGCTCAAAGAAAATTACCAGGCAGAGCTAACTGTAAATTGGAATAATGGCAACATATTATCAGCGGAGGAAGCATATCAAAAAGCAAAACAACAGTTTCATGTATCTAAACTAAAAGAAATGAACGGGGAGCATGTAATATCAGATGACGTATTAGCCCTTGTTCAATTTGAAATTTCTTTCGGAAGAAACTGGATGGCATACAACAAGACCTTGTATTTTATTGACAAAAGCGATGTTTACTTTTTCAACAGCCGGGATGATGCCGTTCAATTTGCAAACGACAATATCAGCGAATATGATAATTATAATGTCATACAAATTCGTTCAGTCCGGGATTTGCTTGAAAAGTTACCTTATGGCGAAGCACTTGAAAAATCTTTAAGGACTGACCCGGATGCGAACGGTTTGTATAACAAGGATGGAAATGCGTTCACCGATGCATTGATTGACCATATCGAAGCACAACAAAGTTCATTATTCAATAATCAATTAAATACAAATTTTATGAATCAGGACAATTTAAAGTATTTGATGGATAACATTAAGTACATGGGTTTTGGCGAAAAACTCAACACAGAGCTTGAACAGAAAATGCAGGAAGGTAAGACTGACTTTCAATTAACCGCCAGTGTGGAGTTTAATAAGAAGTCTTTTGAAGCAACGCTTAACTTCAGAAAGTCGGACTCAACAGATATGTATTTCTTTAACAACTACAATGCTTCGCTTACCAAAAATAACGGCGACACAGTAGAGCA
>Ga0116143_10003307_pt1 | contig 16372 bp, 17 predicted proteins | sample AD_UKC034_MetaG_FD_89745 | JGI IMG/M metagenome (GOLD analysis project Ga0116143, IMG submission 89745) | Active sludge microbial communities of municipal wastewater-treating anaerobic digesters from USA - AD_UKC034_MetaG | ecosystem: Engineered > Bioreactor > Anaerobic > Digestate | place: USA...
CAGGTCGCCTTCGGCGAGCTTATTGGCAGATTTGACCAGGTATTTGAGAGGCCCTAGAGCCCTTTTTGTGTATGTATAAATAAAAACATTTACCAATACGATCAATATAACGGATATAACAGATATAAAGAGCATGATACGGTTAAAAGCAGCAAAGTAATGACTTTTTGGTATGCCTATATAAAGGGCGCCAACAGTTTTACCATCCTTGCTTCTTGTTGGTTCGAAAACAACGAAATGACTTGTGCCGTTTATATCCTGCCTGCCTCGGAAGGTTTTGCCGTTTTTGATAACGCTATCATAAATGTCTGATGGTAGTTTTGTGCCCGTAGAACGTTTTCCTTCTTTATCGAATATGCTTGTTGAAATCAGGGTATCATCCAAATATATCCCTGTTGTACCCGTAAATATCTGTTTCATCTTGTCGACAAGCTGGGTGTCATCGTTTAGGCCGTAAAAACCGATGAGCAGTTTGTTGTCCTGGACGTTGATATTGGTTGTTTTTATCCTTTCCTCGAGCGGGGACGAACTGTTTGACAGTCTTCCGTCTTTTGATAGCAAAAGCTCCCAGAATACCTTAATCTCTTCGTCAAGGGCAACGTCCACCTGTCTCAACATGTCAATTTTTATCAGCCACAAACATACAACGGCGGTCACTAAGATGCTTATAATTACAACTACTGAGCTGAAAATCGTGAATTTTTTTCTGAGGCTGAGCCCCTTCATTCTGTTTGCCCCCCATTTACGAGATGGTATAGCACATGTGGTTTATTACATATGTTATCGCCAAATAATGGAATTACTTAAGTAGAAAACACGGATGTTTCGATATAAACTTAAACATTTCAAGCTATGTATAGGGCTTGCATTTATTGGGGTAAACTGTTAACTTAACAATATATCAATGGAATATTTGTATCAAAATTAAATGTGAACGCATTAAGTTTTTTGGGTAATTGTCCGAAAACATATACAAAGATGATGTAAAGAACGGTTTTTCGCTGATTGAATAATTCTGTATTTTTAAGGAGTAATGGTTATGAAGATTGAGCAGGCTGTATGGACAAAAGAGAATGGTTGGTCAAATGATATAAAAAAAGTGCAGAATTTGGATACACAGTTGATTATGTTTTTTGGATCTACAAATAAACTTAAACGCCATGATTTTATAGATGGCATAAAAAGTACATATCCAAAGGCACATATCCTTGGTTGTTCCACTGCTGGTGAGATTTATGGTACGCAGGTATTGGATGATTCAATCGTTGCGACGTTCATCGAGTTTGAGAAATCATCTTTTATGGGTTCATGTGTAAGGTTGAAGGATGTTGACAGTAGCTATCATGCAGGCGAGAGACTTGCTAAGTCCATCGATAAAGAAGGGCTCGTTCATGTATTTGTCCTATCTGACGGAACTGGTGTCAACGGCAGTGAACTTGTAAATGGACTTGCGAGGAACCTGCCGAAGGGTGTAGCGATCACGGGTGGCCTTGCAGGAAATGGCGAACATTTCGAAAAGACCCTTGTGTTCTGGGATGAAACACCAAAAAAAAATAATATCGCAATAGTAGGTTTCTACGGTAAGAACCTCAGGGTCGGCTATGGCTCGATGGGTGGATGGGACCCGTTCGGGCCAGAGAGGCTGATCACGAAGTCCGACGGAAACGTACTCTATGAATTGGATGGTCGTTCAGCCCTTGAAATATACAAGGTTTATCTTGGTGGACATGCGTCGGGTCTTCCAGCTACAGGTCTTTTTTTCCCCTTGCAGATAAGGACAACGAAAGGTGAGGATAGAATCGTAAGAACAATTCTATCTATAAATGAGGATGACCGTAGCATGACCTTTGCCGGTGATATGCCTGAAGGTGCATATGCGAGATTCATGAAAGCGAATTTCGAGCGCATTATCGATGGTTCTAATGGTGCTGCAAAAGAAACTCAAAATGTATTGGGTTTTGTTCCAGCCGAGCTTGCGATTCTCATAAGCTGTGTGGGAAGGAAGCTTGTTTTGAGGCAGCGCACCGAAGAGGAGGTTGAGGCGGTGCGGGATGTGCTCGGAAGACAGACTTTCATGACAGGGTTTTATTCATATGGAGAAATTGCCCCCTTTGGATATGCTTCGGATTGTGCATTACATAATCAGACCATGACAATCACTGCTTTTACCGAGGTATGACTATATTGAAAAGAGAATACCACAATTTACTAAAAAGACAGTTAAAGAAGATTTTCGGAGAAGATTTTGTAATCCCGAAAGAGTGGCGGGGGTTTATCAGTGCGGTGGATAATGCTTACAAAGAGTTTGATATAGACCGAAAAATGCTTGAGCGTTCCCTTGAGCTTAGCTCACATGAACTGCTCCAGAAGAACGCTGAATCAAGGGCGATATTTGAAGCGATGCCTGACCTTTTCTTTCGTATTGCCGATGACGGTACGATATTGGACTGCAAAGCCGGGAATACAAAAGATCTTTATCTTTCAAGGGAGAGGATCATAGGCAGCAATTTTTTCAATTTCCCAATAGAAGGTGTGAGGGAAAGATTCAGGGATGCGATAGGTAAAGTAAAGAAGACGTCTTCAATGATGGTAATTGAATACGATATGGAGGTTAATGGCGAGGAACGTTCGTTTGAGGCAAGGATATTTCCCTTTCAGGATCAGGTTATTGCAATCATCAGGAACATAACGCAACAAAAAAGTGCTGAACATGCGTTACGTGAGAGTGAGGAAAAATACAGAAGTATTTTTGAAAACGCTGTAGAAGGTATTTTCCAGACGACAACAGATGGTTTTTATATTAACGCTAATCCGTCGTTGGCGAAGATGCTTGGCTTCGATTCAGTGGATGAATTGATAAACAGTTCATACAACATAGAAGAACAACACTATGTAGTAACGGAAGACCGTCTGAAATTTAAAAAGATCATCGAAAGCCAAGGTCAAGTCAATAGGTTCGAGACGCAGGTGTACAGAAAGGATAAATCCAAAATATGGATTTCCATCAACGCACGTAAAGTAAGGGATTCATCAGGCAATACCATGTTTTATGAGGGAACCATAGAGAACATTACCAATCATAAGCTCGTTGAGGAGGCGCTTTTTGAATCAGAAGAAAAGTACCGCAGCATCGTTGAGGAATCTCAATTCGGTGTCTTTATCATCCAGGATGGATTGTTCAGGTTTGTGAACAATAAGTTTTGTGAGATTCATGGTTATTCTGCCGATGAGGTTGTTGACAGAATGGGTCCGAAGGATTTTCTTTTACACGAAGACCTCCAAATGGTTGAAGAGATCATGGGGAAACGACATGAAGGCAAAAATAAAAGCGAAGAAATCTTTTTAAGGATACGTCAAAAGGGCGGGGAAATAAGGCAGCTAAGGGCAATAGGAGGCTTTGTATTATACAAAGGTAGACCAGCAATAATAGGAACAACCATTGACGTGACCAAAGAAAAGGCGCTTGAGCAGCAACTTGTCCAATCGCAGAAGATGGAATCCGTCGGTAGACTCGCCGGCGGTATCGCACATGACTTCAATAATATGCTTGGCGTTATACTTGGCAATACCCAGCTTGCAAAGATGAACATATCACCGGTTAATAAGATAAACGAATATCTTGTTTCAATTGAAAACGCAACAACGAGGGCAGCGGATTTTGTTAAACGACTACTCGCCTTCAGTAGGCAGCAGGTACTGGAGTTGAAGGTTATAGACTTAAACGATGTGGTAAAGGGTTTTAAAAAGATGGTTCACAGGGCAATTGGTGAGGATATTGAGATGAGTTTTGTCACAAAACCGCAACTACCCAAGATTAAAGCTGATGCTGCCCAGATAAACCAGATTCTGCTCAACCTTGTGGTAAATGCACGTGATGCCATGCCAGACGGTGGTGAGTTGTCTGTCGATATTGCCCCTATAAAGATATCTGAAGAATACAGTATGTATAACATGGAGGCCAAGCCTGGCGATTATGTCATTATATCGGTTACTGATACGGGGAGTGGTATGGACAAGAATACGCTAAACAAGATATTTGAGCCGTTCTTTACGACACGAAAGGATGGAAGCGGACTTGGTTTATCTGTTGTTTACGGGTTGGTCAAACAGCACAAAGGTTTTATAAATGTCTACAGCGAACTAGGTGTTGGCACGACCTTTAATGTGTATCTGCCTTCCGTTGAGGATGATATTGAGACGACAGAGGAAGAGGACAAGAAAACAATAAGAGGCGGAAACGAAACAATATTGATTGTCGAGGATGAAGAAGAACTGAGGGAGATTGCGTCTGAGATGCTCAGCATGCTTGGGTACAATGTCCTTCTTGCATCAAATGGGGAAAGGGGCATTGATATTTTTAAAGAAAAGGCCGACGATATACATCTTGTTATAATCGATGTTGTTATGCCTAAGATCGGTGGTCGCGAAACATATGAGGAGATGAAAAAGATTAAGTCTTCTGTGCGAGTACTTTTCGTGACAGGGTACAGCCTTGATGGCATTCACACAAACTTTATTCTTGAGGAGGGCATCGACGCCATTCAAAAACCATATTCTTTAGAGACCATTGCAAGGAAGATAAGGGAGGTCCTGAGCAAAACGATATAATGCAGATTCAACGTATGAAACAATATGAAAAGATTACTATCGGCCCTGGTGAATTTTATGCGACGGATAGGGTAGTCATGTTAACCACATTGCTTGGCTCGTGCGTATCTGCCTGCTTATATGACCCCTATAATAGGATCATCGGTATGAACCACTTCATGCTTAGCGGTAGGCATAATCATCGGGATGTGCCTTTTTGTGTCACCGATGCAGGCAGGTACGGTGTGCATTCGATGGAACTTCTGATAAATGAAATGATGAGACTCGGTGCTGACCGGTCAAGAATTAAGGCAAAGGCATTTGGCGGCGGCTCGGTTTTAAAATCTGACAATTCAGTTAAATGCATTTATTTTGCGATTGGGGATATAAACATCCAATTTATTGTGGAATTTTTGCAAAATGAGAAGATTCCTCTGGTGTCTTCTGATTTAGGGGGTTTATCAGGCAGGGTGATATATTTTGATGCGAGGGATTTTTCTGTTCATGTTAGAAAGATAACGAAAACTATCGAATCCATTTATAAAAGAGAAGAACAGTACTGTAAAACAGTTGTTGAGACCCAAAAAAGGGCAAAAACAGATGTTGATCTGTGGTAATGTTTGAAGGCTATGCTCAGCGTATAGCAACCCCTCCAACTATAGGGTCAACGATATTTCGTTCCTTTATAATTTCAACCATTCTATCGTTCAGTTTAATGCCCTTTGGAAGTATTTTTATCCCTGAGACTGAATAGACATCTTCTTCCAAGACCATCCCTGATTTCAATTCTTCGATCGATATCTTTTTTGAGGTAATTGCAGCCCCTCTCTTTTTATCTGATAGATAATTGATGAGATGTGTCGTGATGTAAGGATCAAGTAATGTACCTATAGCCTCTCTTATTTTTGCAATGGTGTCCTGAAATGAATGACCCATCATGAATAACTCTTCCTGAAGGTTGATAGCCCTTAAAATCCTTGCCCCAATACTGATCTCTTCTTTCATAAGGCCGTCAGGTGTTCCTGAACCATCATAATTTTCCAATAGGTGGCCCACATCGTAGGCCGCATCCTTATAACCGGTAATTGTAGACAAAATCAACGAGCCTACCAGAGGGAACTGACGGTATATCTCGATTTCTTTTTGTGTCAGATGTCTTAAATCAGCTTTGGCAATCTTTTCAGGAAGACCTATTTTACCGATTTCGTGTAAAGTTGCTGCGAACAGTATTATTTTTGATTTTTCTGTATCAAGCCCAAGCTCCTTTGCAATATATTCTGCAATCGCCCTTGAATCATCGGCTCTTTTGCTTGAGCCAGGAATGTGTATTTCGAGAATCTTGAGCAGGACACCGACTAATTGTTTGACGTTTCTTTCGAGTTGTTCGTTTGCTGCCTGAAGTTTTTGTTTTTCTTTAATAAGATCGTTTTGTAATGTTTTTATTTTGAGAAATGCCTTGACTTTACCAAGCAAGACCTTTGCAGATATGCTTTTTTCTATATAATCATCTATGCCTTGCTCGAGACCATTAATCTTTTTTGATATATCGGTTTCAGCGGTAAGGAGAATAAAGATTGAGCTTGAGATCTCTGCGTCATTTCTTACCTGACGACAAAATTCAATGCCATCTGTTCCAGGCATGTAATAATCACTGATAATGATATCAGGTATGATTTCCCTTGCAATCTTAATGGCTTTTTCAGCATTGTCAGCCCGATAAACACTGTATGTCTGTTCTTTTGACAGTAATGCGCAAAGCAGTGACAGCGTTTCTGGACTGTCGTCCACGATAAGTATTTTGTAATTTTTAATATCGTTCATGTTGAATCCTATTTTGTCTGCTGCTGAGTTTTATCTGTTGAAGGTTGTTTTGGTATTGCTACAATGATGTTGACCCTTCTGTTTGAAAAATCGTTAGGCTTATCAGGGTGCTTGAGAAACATATCTGCATATCCCCTTATCTCCCTGACCTGATCCCTTTTTAAGCCGTTTTCGATTAGGAGTATCCTTGCAGAGTTTGCCCTGTCTGCACTTAACTCCCAGTTTGAGTATCCTGGGGTTACATAAGGCATTGCATCGGTATGTCCTTCAATAATGACCTTGTTGGGTAGTTTCCCGATCTCTCCTCCAATAATTTTTAATAATTTTACTGTTTCCGGTTTTACCTTTGCGCTCCCAACATCGAAGAATAAACCCTCTTTATTTTCAATAAGTTCAATCTTCATACCATCTTCTGTGACACTGATCTTTATTTTATCTTTAAATTTTTCAAATGACGTGACTGATGAAATAGCCTTTTCAATCTTTGCACTTTCAATCTTCAACTTTTCCATCTCACGGTTTGTCAAGTCTGTTTGTGCCTGCAATGCCTGCAATACCTTTGAAAGTGGTTGTTTTTCCTCCTGTTTTGGGAAAAGCACAGGCGCCGGCGGAGAACTTGACAGGGCGGCATGTATCCCGCTTCCGCCTGTAAAGACTGTCGGATCTTTAAAATATGCCGAGATAGCCTGTTTTACTGCATTGTTCTGACCAACTATCCATAAAACAATGAATAGAGCCATCATGGCAGTTACAAAGTCAGCGTATGCTACCTTCCATGCACCTCCATGGTGTCCGCCGTGCCCCTTTTTCTTTACAACTATTCTGATTGGTGTCTGATGTTTGTCTTCGCTCATTTCGTCTCTTTAACGTATGATTCCATCTCCTGGAAAGAGGGGCGGAAATCGCTCGATATCGACCTGCGTGCGAATTCAACCGCGACAATAGGATTCAAGCCTTTTGCAGAGCATATTATGCCTGATTTGATTACATTAAAAACACCAGTTTCGTCGTCATTGGCAAGGTCCATATTTGTTGCAAGCGGCTGGATAAAACCGTATGATGCAAAAATACCGAGAAATGTACCTACAAGCGCGGCTGCGACCTTGTGCCCGATCTCCTCGGGCGGACCGTTTATCGCCTGCATTGTTATCACTATTCCAAGCACGGCAGCTACAATACCCAAGCCTGGCAAGGAATCTCCTATCTTTTGGAGGATCATGCCAGGTTTTGTACCTTCTGCATGGTGTAACTCAATGTCTGAATCCATCAGTATTTCTATGTCGTGAGGCGGCACACCCCCCATTATGACAAGGCGAAGTGTGTCTGATAAAAAATTGATTAGATGAGCTTGTGACAGAAACATGGGATATCTTTGAAATATGGCACTTTCAGACGGTTTTTCGATATGTGATTCAATGGCTATGAGCCCGTCTTTTCTGATAACAATAAATAGCTCATAAAGCAGTTTTAGAACATCGAGATATGTTTGTTTGCTGATTTTGCTACCCTTGAGGGATTTTAAAATATTGTTTATGAGTTTTTTGAGCAGTTTGTTTGGGGTTGAGATGAGTAAGGCGCCTATGGCTGAACCCCCTATGATAAGAAATTCAGCAAGTTGTATGAGAACAAGGATAGGCCCACCCTCTAAGATAAACCCGCCAATGACAGATACCAGCACAACAACTATACCTATAATGACAAGCACTACATCTCCTTCCCGGTATGTCTTTGGATATGGGGGTAACATGGAAGGTGATTCTTAAGCCTTCCATTTATACCCCCATATTTCAACGATTTCATTAAACCTTAAACTGCTTTACCGATACCTGTAGTTCCTTTGAGAGGTTCGCAAGCTGGGAAGCAGCATCAGCATTTTCCTGGATGTTTCTTGCAGTTTGCTGCATAACCTCGGAGATCTGCTGAATATTATTTGCAATCTCGTTTGTCGTAGCCGTCTGTTCCTCAGAAGCAACAGCAATCTGGTTTACCTCTGTTGTTACTGTGCTAATCTGTGTGAGGATGTCTTTTAATGCATCACCTGATTTTTTAGCCTCCTCGCTTCCCTTTTCGACCTCTTTTACCCCTTCTTCCATTGAAGTTACAGCGCTTTTTGTATCATCCTGTATGGCCTGTATTGTCTGAGCGATTTCTCTTGTTGCCTCTGCGGTTCTTTCTGCAAGTTTGCGTACCTCATCGGCTACGACAGCGAAACCTCTGCCGTGTTCGCCGGCCCTTGCAGCTTCGATCGCTGCATTCAGGGCAAGAAGGTTGGTCTGATCGGCAATATCGCTTATAAGGCCGACTACGGGACCTATCTGGTCAGATCTTTCGCCGAGCTTTTTGTTGATTTTGGCAGATCCCTTCACCACTTCTTTTATTTGATTCATTGTTTCAACTGTTTTACGTACAATTGTCTCACCGCTTTCTGCAGAGGTATTTGCCTTGTCAGCACTTTTTGCAGCCATTACACAGTTTTGCGCTATCTCTGAGGATGTGGTAGACATCTCTTCACTGGCTGTTGCTACGGAATTTACCTGAGTTGCGACCTCTTCCACTGCCGCCGCCATCTGTTCCGCATTGCCGTTTAGCATGTTTGTGGCTGAGGCGACCCTGTTGCTGCTCTCTGCAACCTTCATGATCGTTTTGTGCAGCCTTTCTACAAATGAGTTAAAATGGTTGCCCATTTCACCGATTTCGTCCTTCGAGAGGATATCCACCCTTTTTGTCAGGTCGCCCTGCGTGATATATTCCATCACCTCGATTGTCTTATTTATCGGTGCAAGTATCAGCCTTGTCATGCCTATGCTTATAAAGAGAGAAAGTGCGATGGCGATGCAAAGAACTATTATCATGATAACGAGGATTCTGCTGAAAACCTTCAAAGAAAATTCATAGCTTGCCTGACCCATCTTGTGTTCGAGTTCAAGCAGTGCCTGGAGACTTTTATTGAGTATCTGAAAATTATCGTCCGCCGTGCCCATGAACATTGTTGCTGAACTCAAATCGCCCGATGTCGACAGGTCGATGACGCCTTCCACAGGCTTTTTGTATTCCTTGATCTGTTCCAGCGATGTCTGCAAAATCTTTTTTTCTTCAGGTGTTATTGACTTTGAGGTCATATTTTTCTGGATGTCCTCAATTGTTTTATTGAGGGTTATCATTTGCTCCTTTCCGAGGGCTTCAACTTTTGCGGCTTCATAATTGGCATTTACCCAGCTTATGACCTTGTATGTGTTCGCATGAACGTTTGCGATGTTGCTGACCATTTGAGCAACCGCCTCATAATTTTTGAACTTATTGTTATAGATGTCGTTGATCGCAGATTTTTGACTAACAAGACCTATGTAAGCCATTACACAAAAGATGAAGAGAAAAACCATAACAGTCATAGGTGACAATAGTAGTTTTTTTGACATGCTGAGGTCAGTAAGGTACCGTTTCATTTGATAACCCCTTTATTGTTTCCTCTTATTTTTTGTAAATTCCACATCCAAGAACCATATCGTCAACCTTCATGAAATAAGTGGATTTATCTTCAATCTTTTTGGTAACGGGGTTCGTCCATTTGTAATCTGCCCAGCCTGTTTCTTTTGTTTTAGCGCTGTCAACGATTTCTTTTATAAACAGTTTTCCGCTTGCATCCTTAAGACCTATCATGTCTTTTCCGACAAGTTTCGGGTTACCGCCATGCGCAAGTGTCAACCCCTTTAAGTCGAGTACAAATATGTAGAGGTCTTCCTTTTTAAACTGTGTGCCTTCGGTAAACTCCTTCAAAGCCTTATCTTTTCCATTTGCCTTGATAAAGGCCGCACCCTTTTTAATCATTGCCTCTGCTTCTGCCGCTGTACCTGCTGCGAGAACTTCGCCGACAACGCCTAATAAAAACAAACACATAACAGTTAGAACCAAAACCTTTTTCATTGTAAAACCTCCTGATGTTTTTTTTGAAACGTGTGTAAGACACACAATTAAAATCACCCTATGTTTGTTTCGTTGTCTTTTTGTCTTCAATACCGGCGATCATTGTCCTTAGATTGTCAACCCTTGTTTTCCAGCCCTTTAGATATCTTTTAAAGACCTCGGGTCTTTTTTCTGCGAGATTTACATATTGCTGCTCTCTCATTTTCAGATATATGTTTATATCACCTTTGGAACGATTGAGCAATTTTTTTGCCATTGCCGGATTATTAACATATGTGTCAAAATGCACGACACTTAAAGCCGGTGGAAGTGAAGATGCCCCGGATTTTTCCCAGATTTTTCTGTATATTGCCTTTACGTCTTCAACGGTAATATCTTTTATGTTGCCCTTGTAACCATTTTCATTTGCTGTAGACTGTAATATGCCGTACATTGAAGATTCCCCACTGGCCCCATCGCGGTGAACGAGGTTCTTGCCTTCATGTTTCAGCACAAAATTCAATGCCTCTTCGAATCTATCCTTTTTATTGACAGTAGTGTTTAAGGTATATGACGGTGATAATTGGTTTAATGCTGTATTTTTTTCGTTGGGTGTCTTTTGTAGTTTTTCTATGTTTTTATTAAGGATATTGCTGAATTGTTTATCCGTGGTATTGTTAATTTTAAGTATGTTGTCACGTTTTTTTTGCAAAATGTGTGACGTAAAGATCATATCGAGCATATTTGTATAGTTGGACATAGCAGTTATTGAGAAATATAGTGCAATATTGATGCCATTACCCTATTTTCTTATCCATAGATTTGAATTCTTTAACATGTCCCACGAATTCTTTCTGTCTTCTTCAGATTGATCCTTTTTGTCTTTTTGTGAGGAACCAATGGTATAAACGGTCTTTTCCTTGTCCCTTTCTACTTTTAGGTTATCTCTTTCGTCCTCAGAAAGTGCGGGGTAGGGTATGGTTAAAAGGGTAAGGATCATTATACTCAATGAAAACCTGATAAAGACACCTTTAAAATGACATAGCATAACTGTCTCCTTTTTTTGGACTAATATATTATCGCTGTTTTTCTGAAAATCATTAAGTCAGCTTTCAAAAAAAATAATATTACAAAATTATCTTAACTTTATTCTGATATTTACGATATAATGTTTATACAACTTCAGACATAAAAAAGTTTTTGGAGGTCATTATATGAACGTTCTTGTGGTCGATGATTTTGCTACAATGAGGAAGATAGTAAAGAATGTATTGAAACAGATTGGAATCGAAAGTGTGGTTGAAGCAGAGAATGGTAAGATGGCACTTGATGTTTTAAAGAAGGAGAGTATCGATTTAATTATTAGTGACTGGATAATGCCTGAGATGACAGGGATAGATTTCTTAAAGGCATGCAAGAGTGACGAAACCATAAAAAATATCCCATTCCTCATGGTTACAGCAGAGGCACAGAAGGGCTGCATCATGGAGGCAATTAAATCAGGTGTAGACAATTATATTGTCAAGCCGTTTACGCCGGATAAACTTCAGTCTGCAATCGAAAAGGCAAAGGCGAAAATAGGAAAATGAATATAGAAAAGGGAGGGAGCCGTGGATATTAAGTATATTAATCCGTTTATCATTGCAGCGCAGACAGTGTTTAAAACCATGCTTGGGATAAGTGCTGAAATGGGAAAACCGGCCTTGAAGAATGCCAACAGGACTTCCGGTGATGTTACAGGCATCATGGGGCTTGTTGGAGACAAAAAAGGTACGGTTGCAATAAGCCTAAGAGAGGCAGGAGCAAGGTTTGTTTACAAAACGCTTGTTGGAGAGGAATGCGACTCAATAAATCAGGATGTTGTTGATGCAATTGGTGAGATTACAAATATAATCTCTGGTCAGGCAAGAAAAGAGTTTGAAAAAAACGATATAAACCTGAATGCCGCTATCCCGATGGTAATAGTAGGCAAAGAAGTAGAGATGAATTTTATAACTAAAATACCTATCATATCGCTGCCTTTCTACTTTTCTCTTGATAACGATAACAGTAAAGAAAAAGAGGTGATATATATAGACTTTTCTTTTGAGTAAATGAGCAAAGAAATGCAGCAGATCGTTTAGGTTTTTCTGATCGTTTTTATGTTGTGTTTAGGCTTGCTTTTTATGGCATAACATAATATTAATAGTACGATGACAGAATCTATATCATTTGAAATAAATTACATAAAAAAATTATTTGCTTGACATGCCAAAGATTCCTATAGATAAACTCGAACCAAATATGAAGCTTTCAAAGCCAGTTATCAATAAGGACGGTATAGTTTTGTTGGGTGAAGGTACAGAACTTACAGAGGCTGTAATAGAAAAGCTTAAAAGACTCGATGTATTTACCGTAGATGTGAAGGGGGTCTTTAAACCACAAGTGTCTATGGAAAAGGCGCTCTCTGAACTGGATAGGAGGTTCGAAAAGGTTGAGCATGAGCCCTATATGGATATTATAAAAAAGGTACTTTATGAGCATATAAAAGGGCTTTATGGATAAGCTGAATCCTGAGGTATTCAAATATAAGATAAAAAATATAAATGCATTGCCTACGCTTCCGGCTACACTTAAGAGGCTTTTGAGGTTATTGGAAAAACCAAGTGTATCCTTGACAGAGATAGGCGAATTTGTGTCAAACGACCCATTTATCGCCGCAAGGGTGCTGAAGATGGTTAATTCGGCCATTTACGGTTTTTCAGGCAGGATTTCTTCTGTTAAACAAGCGGTGATTTTGCTCGGCATGAATGTTGTAAAGGGCATGTTGCTCGGGATATCTATTTTTGAGCTTATGCAGGAGACTATGGTAGGTTTGTGGGAACATTCAATGGGATGTTCTATAGCGGCAAGGCTCATCGCACAAAAAAGGGGGCTCAAAGAAACAGAAGAGATATCTGTTTCGGCCCTGCTCCATGATATTGGAAAGGTCATCCTCATTTTACAATATCCCGAATATTACGGATATGCGATGAAGGAGTCGGCAGAAACGGGGGTTCTAATTGGTTTGTCGGAAAAGAAGGTGTTCCCAGCGGATCATACAGAGGCAGGCGGTTTGGTAACAGAAAAATGGAGATTTCCGAATGTGCTCACTGAAATCATTCGTTACCATCATAGACCACATTTGTCCAAAGCGTTCTCGTATGAGGCATCTATAGTTTGTTTGGCTGATATTCTCGTAAGGGCAAGGGGTTTTGGTTTTGCTGGTGACAACCTTGTTCCTTCTGTAAATCCCGATGTCTGGAAAAGGCTTGATATGACGGAAGAAGACCTGAGGGACATCTTCAAAGAGATGGAAGAACCGATGGCAGATGCCGACACACTGAATCTTGAATAAGTAAACAGATGAAGAATATTATTGTTGTTTCAAAGGATACCGTTTTAATTGCGTTTATCAGCAAAATATTTGATCAAAGATACAATGTAGTTGCCTTTAAGGGTATAGAATCAGCACTTGACTTTATATACAACACAATTCCAGCATTGTTGATTGTGAGATTAGACTTAGGCGATAATGTGACAATAGGTGTTTTGGGTGCAATTAAAGAAGACCCAATTTTCAGCCAAGTACCTGTGATGGCTGTTTTTGGGTCTGACGATATACTGCCGGAATGGGATATGTTTTTTGTAGATGACTATATCAGAACGAAGGAACTTGAAAGAGAAATGACAAAAAGAGTGGAACTCTGTATTACGAGGTCCGAGAAGATTGTCGAGATAAACCCACTCACAAGGTTGCCGGGTAATATCTCAATAAACAAACAGATACAGGCGAGACTCGATTCCGGCGAGTCATTTGGTCTTGCATATCTTGATATCAACCAGTTCAAACCATTTAACGATAAATATGGTTTTACACGTGGAGACGAGGCTATAAAGGTGGTTGGAAGGCTTTTGCTCAACATCGTTAAAAATAAACAGATAAAAGGAAGTTTTGTAGGACATATAGGTGGGGACGATTTCGTTTATATAATGGATATGGATTTGATCGAAAAGACCTCAGAAGAGATTATTGATTCTTTTAACAGCGTTATAGGTACATTCTATGATCCTGGAGATAAATCTAAGGGTTTCATTGAATCCGTTGATAGGCACGGTGCTTTGAAGACATTCCCGATCATGACACTCTCAATAGGCATTGCAAACAGCAGGGCAGGGCATTTTTCGCACTATGGCGAAATTACAGAAATTGCATCTAAAATGAAGTCGTATGCTAAACATTCTAAGGGTAACTGCTTTAAGGTGGACAGAAGGCGAAGGCTCGACTGATATTGCGAAGGAAGGCTTAAAAACACTCCTTTTAACAGGATTTTGCCCTGTAAACCATAACAACATACTTAACAAGGTTTAGTCTTTCTTTAAGGCTAAGGACAAAGTAGAACCTGCTTTCCATTAGACTTTTCAACACTTCTTTGATTATATTTAATTCCATAATTAATATCCTCTAATTATATTATCGGCATTAATCAAATAATATTAAGTTTGAGACCTTTGCAAAATGTCATTTCGAGGAGCGCAAGCGACGAGAAATCCTAATGATGACATCTTGTTAAAGATTTCTCCCTTCGGTCGAAATGACAATTTGACCATTGTGCAAAGCTCTCAATTTAGGAATAAGAATTGAAACCGGAGAAAGAAAATTTAGAATTTAGGAATTAGGATTTAGGATTGAAAACATAAAACCCCTTTTTGTAGAAGGTTAGATGTGTAGAGGTGTAGATGTTTAGCAAACCCTCCAACCCTCTAACCTTCCAACCTTCTGCCTTCTGTTTTCTGACTTCTGCCTTCTGTTTTTTGCCAACCCTCTAACCTTCTGCCTTCTGCCTTCTGTTTTCTGACTTCTGTCTTCTGACTTCTGTTTTTTTCCACTCGACCCCTTGAATCCTTGAATCCTCGACCCCTTCGCTTTTCTGACCCCTTCGCTCAGCACCTGACGGTGCAAATTTTATTTCTGTTTAATTGCTTTTTGTACTATTTCACTCAACTCATTCAGTTTGTATGGTTTTAGTGCAACGCCTACAAAACCATATTCTGTATGGTTACCCATAATCGGGTCGTCGGAATATCCGCTGGAAACGATTGCCTTTACGTGTCTATCTAATGCAAGCAATCCTTTTATGGCATCCTTTCCGCCCATTCCTCCGGGGATAGTCAGATCCATTATAACCAGGTCAAAGGGGTTATTTTGCTCCAGCATCTTCTTATATTTGTCTATCGCCTCGACACCGTTTTTTGCGTATTCTACCTCGTATCCCAGTGTGCTAAGCATTTCACCTGCAATGTTTAAAATATCTTCATCGTCGTCCATTATAAGAATCTTTCCCTGTCCATAGACAGGTTTATTCGTTTTTCTGTTTATTGTGATATGCTCAGGAGATGCCACAAGATAAATGTTGAAGATGGTGCCGATACCTAATTCCGAATTAACCGTAATATGTCCGCCATGTTTTTGTATTATCGAAAAGGTTGTCGCAAGGCCGAGACCGGTTCGCTTTTCTTTCGTTGTAAAGTAAGGGTCGAATATTTTAGCGATATGTTCATTGGAAATCCCTATACCGTGATCCTTTATCGTAATCTTGACATAGCTGCCTTTTTCCAACTGAAGCCCTTCAATGGTAGTTTTGTTTTCAAGTATGATATTGTCAACAGCAACATCTATCGAGCCACCATCCGGCATTGCCTGCACAGCGTTAATTATAAGATTGTTTATCGCCTGACCTATCATCCCTTCGTCAACGTCAGTTGGAAAGATATCTTCAGAAATATTGAAATTGACTTGAACAGAAGAACCCCTTAAAGCAAATAAGACAGACTCTTTTATCAGCGGTTCCAATAAGATTGTTTTTTTTACAGGCACGCCACCCCTGGAGAATGTCAAGAGTTGCTGAGTTAAATCCCTTGCCCTGAATAAAGCCTTTTCAGCTTCATTTATTTTAGCATCCACCTTTTTGATGTCGTTTTTGAGATATATCTTTGCAAGTGAAATGTTGCCGAGGATCGTTGTGAGTATATTGTTGAAGTCATG
>Ga0116143_10003308_pt1 | contig 16372 bp, 27 predicted proteins | sample AD_UKC034_MetaG_FD_89745 | JGI IMG/M metagenome (GOLD analysis project Ga0116143, IMG submission 89745) | Active sludge microbial communities of municipal wastewater-treating anaerobic digesters from USA - AD_UKC034_MetaG | ecosystem: Engineered > Bioreactor > Anaerobic > Digestate | place: USA...
AACTTCGCCTGACCGTAAAATCGTAGCCACGACTTCTTCCCAACCAGTTCCGTCATGCTCGGTAACATCCACCGTATCTAATGACAGATTTGGTCCTGAAATGTTAGTAACTTGCGCGATTTCAACTGCACCGCGCTTTAATGCTGTTCCAAAAGCTGAATACTTTGCCATAATTTACTCCTTTTAGGGCGTGTAATTGTTCGATAACGAAGGCTCGCCAGTAATCTTAATCGTGCAAGTTCCTGTCAATGCGCCATCCACCGGCTCGGTCGTGCTGAAGCTGATTACATAAGCATTGAATCGCCACTCCGTATAAGCGGAATCTGGGAAGTCCAATTCAAAATCCTCATAGGTCTTTCCAACTAATTCCGTCAATAGGTCGGCATGCTCGGCGTAATCAAACACCAATTCCATAGTCAATTCGCCTGAACGCAATATGGACAATATCACTTCTTCCCACGCTGTTGTCTGGTCGTGGGTCGTAACATCAACTGTGTCTGCGGACAAGTTAGGACCTGAAAAGCTGGTTACCTGTGCGATTTCCGTTCCATCCATCAATAAGGCTGTTCCAAATGCTGAAAACTTTCCCATATCTTTACTCCTTATGGCTTATGATGTAATCAATCGTAAGCCTAAAATAATCCATATCAGGGTCGTCTAAGTGCTGTTCTAGAACAGGTAAAACTGCATATACCGTTTCCGTGCTCATTGCACCTGCGTATCCCTGCAAAGCCTTCCTAAGTTCTTCGCTGATAGCTAAGGCATCAATATACTTCTGCGCGAATATGTCAAACTGAAACCGTGCGTCTGATAATGTCGAACTCGTCAAATCGTGTGTCAGGTTTCTCGCTGTGCTTATACGCTGGTAAGTGATACACGGTAAGGTCACATTCTGCGGCGCGTGCATGGCATATATCCGGCTCGATACTTTCGCTACCAGTCCAGCTTGCGTTGCTAAGTAAACCAATAACCCTGCTTCGATTGTCATTTCGCTGCCTTCTTTATCGCTGCGTCTAATTGATAACTCATTGCTCTGACAATCTCTGATTGGTGTTCGTCAATAGCTGGTCGTAAATAAGGTCTTGCAGGAATCCTTACCATCGGCTTCAAAACATATTGCAGTATGCCTTTTCCTTTGTTGCCTTTGGGCATTTCTATCATCACACCACCGACCCCACTCCGGCTTCTGATAAAAGTCAAAGGTCTTGTTTTACTGAAATCTCTTGGCGACCCGATTTGTCGCGCTTCCTTTGTAACCGGTATAGCTAGATTCTTGACACGCTTGGCACGAATTGGGCCACCAAACTCATGTATCCTTGCGTAAATAACACCACGAGACCCCACCTTGCAGTCCGCACTATGCTTTGTAACTCTGCGGTCATAGACTTTGACGGAATTCATCAGCGTGCTTTGTGGGCTTCTAAGTCCATGCTTATCTAGACTCAACTTCGCCTGCGCTTCAATAACGGTCGCGCCTGCGGTAACTGCTCTCAAAGCTACCTCACCTTGCATAGATGATTCTAGCTGTTTTAGCTTTGCATTCAAGCTCGTCAAATCTAAACTGAATTTTAGGGCTGTCATAGCTCTATCTTCCTAAGGCTTATTCTAGCGCCAGATACGCCCCACTGCTTAGGCGTTGCTACCTCAAAGACCATTGATACTGTTTCGTTCCTGAACTTTGTAATTCGTATGCGGTCTAGCTCGCTGATTGTAAAGTCATGCGGAATGCGTAAAGTCGCATCATAGGTTGTAACGGTAAATTCGCCTTTATTCTCTGTGCCAGAATGCATCTCTAATCCACAAATGGTAGGCACGCTTGCTTCAGTAAAGGTTTCTATATCATCACCTACCGTATCTATTGCCACCGTTCGCACTTGACGATAACCTTCATCAATCATATGCCATTCCGCTGCAATACGCATCTTGTCTTTATCAGCATCCGACCAAATCTGCGGGCTCATGTCAGGTTTGCCTCATGGTCGTCTATTTCGTCGTTATAAGCCAAATCTTCCCAACCGCTTGTGGTAATTTTAGTCAATGGCGTTTGCTTCATCTGTAACGATAATGCCTTCGACCTGCCTTCAAAATAAGCTGCTTGCCTAAGTGCCATCAATTGCTTCTGCGAACGCTTGAAATCACCACCATCAGCATTAAAATCGAATTCATCCGCAACTGCTGCGGACTTTTCTAGCCATATTTCTGACGCCACTTGGAATATGTTATATGTTGCAACCCAATCGGTCGCGGTAGGGTCTTTCCCATTGACATCTGTGCAAGCTGTATTTTCTAGCAGGGCGGTCAGGTCGCTGTCAGTATAGCTGGCTTCCGTAGGCTCAACTATCATTCTTCGCAACCGTTTGATGTCGTCTTGCGTAACTGCCATCGCCGGCTCCTTTATTGAGAGCGGATTTTACTCCGCTCTCATAATTAACAGGGCTTTGCTGACCTTAGGGTGTTGCGCCTGTGGTCGGTTTCAGCACGCTAAACGGATACCGTGTTGCTTCGGTTTGGTTATAGCGATTGATTGGATTCGGCACTTGCCAGCCCCAACGCATGTAGCATCGTAAAGCAACCATGTCTTGCTGTGCTAGGTTGTAAATAATATTTCCGGTTGTTGGGTCTTGAATTACTGCTTGGTCAAGCACTTTATAGGTCAAGTCTGTGCGGAAGGCATAGACTAACTTTGTCCAATCGCCACAAATCATCAGCGATTCGGTGTCATCATAAGCACCATTCATTGGGAAGTAAGTCGGCAATCCATCAATGGTATAAGGTGCGGAATCAGGGCTCATGCCAGTCATTGCAGGGCGGAACAATGGAAGTCCAGTTCCAGCGTCACGCAATCCGCGCAACATTCCACGCATTGAAACGCCAGCTACAAAACCGTTAGGAATGTAACCGTCAAGCTCAACATGTGAAATCAAGCCCGGTGTCGTGGTGGCTGCATCGTAACCCATAATGTCGTCATACAAGTCACCAATGACGCCAAGTTCCAGAACATTGCCAGCGGTGTTCGCTGCAAGCACAATGTCATCCGGCCAGTTTGCGGGTGCATCAACGCCATGCAGGACTGCGCCATCAATTACTGCACCAAAAGCTTCACCGATATAAGGTTTGATTTCGCCCCAAATATCGTAATCAGCATCTTCAAGCGTGCTGATTGCAATTGGCACAATACAAGCGATTTCTTCCGCGTACACATACTTGTTCTTCCACTCGGCTGTGGTCGTTTCCTTGAAACCAAGAGCGTTATCACCGGAAGGTGAAACATCGCCCGGAACTCCGTCAACAAAATAGGCAAGCGGTAAAGCTGACATTACTGGCAACCTGCGCATACCACGTGTCATATTGGCAAGCCTGCGTCCTAAACGCAATACGACTGAACTTTCAACAGTCGCTTTGAATATTTCTTGTGAAGCATCCTCTGGAATAAGGGCTTCTGCATCTGCTCGTGTAATCATAGTGTTTCTCCTTAACTATTCAATCCAGCTGCTCTTCGAATAGCTGAATTAATATCGTTAGCAACTGACTTTCCTCTGTTTCCAGCGTTCGTCTGATTGCTTGTTCTAAATAGTTCCGGCGCTAGTTTCTTCAAATCAGCCCATCTTGGGATACCATCCTCAGTGAACAGGTTTTCCGATACTGCCAATGCGTATGCGGCTTTGACGTTGCTGCAATTAACACTCGGTTTGATTGCATCTTCCGCGAATGTGGCTCTGCGCTGGGATTCAACATAACGCTGTTCTGCTGCTTCCAACATCCTGACTGTCTCAGTCAGTTTCCCTTCCAATTCGCTGCCTTTTTCCGCTTTGGGCAATAATGTTTTAACTTGCTCGGATAATTTCTTTCTTTCCTCGCGTTCGCCCTCTAGGGCGTTCTTGAGTCCTGATACGCTTTTAGTATATAGCTCTTTTACAGGCTCTTCTACCGTTGCCAAATAATCCTCGAACTTCTCAAAGGTTGGCTTTGCATCAGGTTTGACTTCGTCTATTTGGTCTGTCATCTTATCTCCTATTATACACTATTCTTGTGTTTCTCGGCTAACTCTTTATAGATTCGTTCTTCAACTTCTTTATTATTGCCAATATATTTTAGCCAATCATCATTCAACTCGTTGTTGGAAGGCACAATAACTAACTTGCCTTCCTTATTCAACTTCAATGCTGGTACATCTTCGGGCTTTCTTTTAGGTAGTTTCATTGCTAATATTTTCCTTGTTTCATTCTTTTCTGGTCTATCTCCTTTGGCTTGTTTACATAAACAACATCACCCGGATTACCTATTAATACCAACTCCCATCCATCCAAACATCCTGCGCCAGTCATAGCAGTATTATAGATTCTTTCTACTGGCACAGTCATTTCCATAACGATTCTTGCATTGCCCCAACTCGCAAAGTCGTTTGCAACTTTTATGCTGCTTGACCATGATTGTAAAACATTGCCCTCTAATTCCATGCTCATCCCTTGAATGTCGCTTGTCGTGCTACCTTTTGCAACTGGGAACATTTCGGCTAACTGGTCATCATCTGCTACTGTTACTCCACGATATATGTTTACGTGGGTTATACCTTTACTCTTAAAATAAATCTGTGTATTTTCATAACTTGCTTCCACAAACTCTTTAATCTCAGTTTGAGTATATCCACGTAACTTTGCGAATGTTGCTTCACGAACATTCTTGTCATATTTCGCTTGTTGCCACTTAGTCATTTTCGTGCCAAAGACTTCACTTGCTACCTTTTGAATCATTAATGATACTTCGTTATTGTCGTTTGATGTTATTGCCCATTGATGAACTAAATTGTTTACTCTGCCATAGTCCCAATTCCCATAAGGACTCTTTTGTCGCAACTTGGTTAATATTTCTGACACTATACGGTCTTTCGTGGCTGACTGGTCTTTTCTAACGCTTGTAGTATCTTCATACTGATAAGGAATAACCTTGCTTGTCATTACTTCTATTTCAGCCTTTGTTAGTCCTTCTACAGGCTTGACAGGCGTTTGCAGTTTATCAAACTCAGCCTTTGTTATCTTTGCTGCTTGCTTTGCTTGCTTTATCTCCTGCTTATATACTTTATTGAACTCGGCTTCATGTAGCGCTTTCATGTATCCGTATGATATATCACTCAACTTTGCGGTTTGCGGACTGTCGCCCCAAACTTCACTATGATGGTATGTCGCTAATTCCTCTAACTTGAAATCGCCTTTCTTCCAATACTTGTAATATTCCTTGCCCATGCGCTTTTCTTGCTCGGCAGGCGATAACTTCATAAAGTAATCTTTCCCCTTTTCGTACTGTGGCTCTTCCATCCCTTGCACAATAGGTAACATAACGCATCCACCGTTAGGGTGGTCATTGAACGCTTCCTTTGCATCAAACACTTCACCGTCCAGCATAAGACAAGCCATGCAGGCAGTTGCCTTGTTCGCCATCCGCATATATCGTTCGACTACTCCGGACTCTTCGTAGACTTGCTGCGTTGCTTGTCTGTGCGCTCTGTTGATTTCTGTGCGGGCAATTGTCAATGCTCGGTTCAATGCTATATTGCTGGCTTCTGCCATGTTCCTGCCTATCTGAAACACAGGCAAGCCCATAGATATACCGTTCATCAATGAATCCCTAATACTTATCATTGCTTCATAACCTAATGGCTGAAACAATTCTTTCAAAGGTGCGCCTATCTTGAAACCGGACGCTATGGCTGCAACTTCGTCTTTGGCTAATGAATTAAAGTGCTGCTCTGAATTGACTGTCGCCAATGATAATAAATCGGTGGATTGCTGCACCGCACTTATCGCTGCGTCCTCAATTCCTTTCTTAATGATTGGTATAAATTCTTCGTTCTTCAGGGTGTTGATTTCTTTGACTACTTGGTTTCTTAGTTGCTTGTAATATGTTAGTTCGTTCACCCATTGTAAAGTGATTTCCTTACCTTGCCCCTGTCGAATAGACATATCATAAACTATCTTTTGAATTGTATCGTTTATCTGTGAATGAACTTTCTGCCACATAACTGCCATCTTATTCATAGCAAAACTGTCGGCTTTATCTAATGCCGACTTGAACTCCCTTGCTGCTTTGACTATTTCTGATATGTCAGTACTTCTTTGCGGTAGCATTATTCCTCAGGTCGGTTATAAGGCTCGTTGTTCCGTGCCAATCTCATTTCTGCAATCTCTAAAGCTGCTGCTGCTAGCTCTGCCTTGCGCCCCTTTTCCTCTTCCATGTCTGCTAGCATCTGCGCTACTTCATCTTCACCCCAACCAAATCTGCGTAAAACAGTGATAAGCGGAATGCCTATTCCTTTTAGCGTTTGCATGGCTTGGGTATTAGTTGATAATTGCTCTGTCGCCAGCCTATCCCAAACTGCAACCGTGTCTTCACTTGGCACAATCAGGTTTGCTAGTTCAACCCACGACTCTGAAAACGATTCAACATACTGCTGGCATTTCTTTATCAAAGGCGATTCCATAACCACTAAGGCTTCACCGCTTATGTTCGCGCCAGTATTGGCGAAATAATGCTTCGGCGTTCTGCTGATAACTGCAATAGCATTTGTCAATTTATCAATGGTATCAAGATACATGCCTAAATTGGCTGCTTCAAACTCGCCAATCATCGTGCCTTCCTCGTCTGTTGACCCCTTTGGAATTCGCATAATGCTTTGCGGACTGGCTTTCAATGAACTGATGTCTGCATTCGTGACCATCCACCGTTGCCTAAAAGCATTGAACTCTGCGACTACCATCATGTCGCTAAATGTTTTATTGATTGCATCCTGTATGGGTATAACATTCAATAAGTCACTTTGTGCTGTAAAGTGAATTATCGGCACGACCCCAAACGGATTCGGGATATCTTCCACTAACTTGAACGCTGAATGACCGGATACATCACCCTTTGCTTCATACTTTTCGATATGCTCCGGATAATAAAGATTGCACTTGGTAATATCACCTGTCTTGAATGTCTTTATCCCTAGCACTTTTGCATAAGGATTCTCGTCAGAATATAACACCGCGCATTGTCTAGGTGAATTGCGGAACACTTTTATCTCACCGTCAATAGTGTCTGCCATCAAGAAACCATCCCCTGTTACTACTGCGTCACGGTGCACTTCTCTTGACGCTGTCTGTAAATACTGCTGTCTATAATAAATATCCAGCGTATCATTGACCTGCTCGCTTGGGTTATCCCAGCCCTTGAACACTATCCGGTCTGTTGTCGTGTCCACAACTACCGCGCACCAGTTCTGAATAAAGTTTACCGTCGAACGGTCAAATACCTCACGCAACCTTTCTAAGGTGTACATCAAAGGCTGGACTCCGTTATAGTAATTCATGGCTGTTCGTGCACTTGTCGCTTGCTTGCTAAGTGCTGTATATGCTACTTCTAGGTCTGTGCTCATAATAGCTCCTTTACCATCTAACTTGCGTGGCTATCTTTATCCTTTTTTCTCTGGTTATGAAATATCTAATCGCATCGGGCGCATGGTCAAACTCCTTGACCGGCTCCTCTTTGCCTTCCTTCCAAATATATGACTCTAGGTCATTGATAGAACTAACACACGAAGGGTCTAGGGTCAACTTATGCTTTGAAAATAATTCCTGTACTCGAAATATACCATCTTTCACACTACCATGTCTAGGATAAACGGTTAGCCCTCTATCCCTAAGTGCTGCAATAAGCCCTGCTGCACTTGCATCTACAATGATTTCAGGATTGACCGCCCCCGCCATCTTTACGGTTTCTTCCACTACTTCGGACTGCAACTTACCTCTCTTGTACCACTCTTCCGCGACATGATAGTTGCCATCGTTATCGAAATAAATCTTCAAGATAACTGCAGGGTTGGTATAGCCTTCGTCTATCGCTAAACCGTATCCGGTGTACTTGCTCAAATCTTGCCTTTTGACATGAACGGTAGCATCGAACATGTTATAAATAAGCCCTTCGAACTGTACAAAGTCTGCGTAAACCTCTTGTCGTAAAAACATTCCGGTATATGTATCCAGTAATGATTGTTTCCAATCATCACTCACAAAAGGATTGTCTAGGGTAGTTGCTTTGAACACTTTCATCTTCTGGCTGGCTGCATATACCCAATTTAGTTTGCCTTTCGGTGTTGTTGTTACCCACAGGTCGCCTAACATCGCCCCCGCTCTAAGGCGACCGATTACAATCTCATAAGTATCCTTACGTGTTAATCCACCTTCATCTATCCATGCCCAATTTGCGTTAGGCCCACGCAACTTATCCGGGTCATCAGCAGACCGAAACAGAATTTCGGCACCACCGCGCATAACTGCGGTCATCTCATTCTTGTTGAAGTCGTAAATAGCTTCACCGCCAATATCCTTGAATGTTCTTAGTGTACTGTCGCGTAACATACCGTAAGTCGGACTCACAACCATTCCCAAAGTGTTTGGCGTTGCATGCATCAATGCCTTTACTGCTCCTGCTAGCGTTTTACCGGAACCAATCCCTGCTACGAATACTGATTGTGGCTCTTCGCAAGCAACAAAACGATATTGTTCCGGATAGAATTCAAACACTTTATTCAATAACCTTATGCTCTTTCAGAACAAATGTTATAGGCTCGGTGTCTGCTGCGCCTGATACTTCCGTTCTCTCAACATAACCCTTTGACTTGCCTAATGTTTTCAAAGTGAAGGCAATCGCCCAAGCTTCTCGCCCAAGTAAAGCAGCACGGAGTCCAGATTCGGCATAGTCTACTAGTTCTTCTCGTTCTGCCTGCAATCTTGCCTTAACTGTTGGATACCGTCTTGCGTAATTCCTTATGGTATCCGAATGGCATTTCAGAATGTTTGCAGCACCAACTGGCGTATGCCCTACCTTTATTGCTTCGATTACTTCGCTTACTGTGAACTTTTCTTTCTTCACGATTGCCTTCTATGTTATGAATTTACGATTTTATTTCAGGGTCATGCTCTTTTACCAAATAGACACCGGGCACGCTTACGACCGTTACTATCATCTTCACTATCACATTGGCAAAGAATATTGACCAAACCACGTTACTAGGCAGAACACCGCCGAACGCCAACCAACAAAAAGCTAGTGAGTCAATAGGCACGCTTACCGCATTTGATATCAAGACTCTTGCCCATTGATACTTAGGAGTAATCTTAGTCCACCAAATATAGGCTTCGGTGTCTAGCAGTTCTGCTATGACCTCTGCGACTATTGATGCTATAACAATGCGCCACACAGGCGACAGAACAGCAGCGAAATCACCTTGAATAACAGTTGGGTCAGCCTTCAACACCCCAACAAGCCAAAAGAATCCTGCCATAAATACATTGATTACAGCAGCAGATAGGATGAGTAACCGTGTTTTCTTTGCTCCTATCAGTTTGTGGACAATGTCTCTTAGGGTAAAGGTTATTGGATACACCAACGTTCCTGCATCCATTGAGAAACCGAATAGGTAGATAATTTTCAGGCTACCAATATCGGCAAAGATTTGGGCTGCGATATACGCCGAACCCCACAATAAGATATTATTTATCAGACCGTTTGATTGTATTACAGATGTTTTTTTCATGGTATCCTCGACATAATATAGTTGAATTGACACTTACCTTTCTTCTTGCTCAGTTTCATGTTCCTCACTTTCTATATGTTCCTCGTGGTCTTTTGTGCCCAGTAACTCGTTCAACTTAGCACCCATTGCACCAAGAGTAATTGCCATAGCGACCGTCAAAGGATTGTTGATATGACAATCTAAGAACTTTGACAAGTTTCGCCCATCACCGTCAGGGGTGATATATTGCCCATACTTAGCCATTTTGAACTCATAGTTGTTATCGATACTCACCACATCATCCCCCAACTGCGCCATGTGAGCCAACTGTAATCGCCAGCTTCCGCCCAAAAGATGTACTCGCCTGCCCTTGAAAGCTTCTACCGGTAAAGGTGTAGAGCCATGTGATGAAGGAACAGAATATCCAAGCATATACTTTTCCGGTATTTTATCAATAATGTCATACTTGGGTATCATAATTACATTTTCTGCATACTGTGAAAGCTCTTCCGCCCATGCTAATATCTGCTCGTATGAGTAGTATGCGATTCCGGCTCGTTCGCATTGTCCTTCGGTCATGATGTCCCGAACTGTTGCATATTTCGGCTTGTATTTCTTAATAACGTCTAGGTGCAATTCGTGATTATATTTCAAATAGTCGTTATCAATAAAGGTCAGAACATTTGGCATAGCCCAGTCGTCTCTAAGCATAGTACGCTGCGATTGAATGCCCCAATGTATGCCACAAGCCTTTGCTAGATAAACATAAATCGGTGTATTGCCTACGGTTAGAATCAAATCTAACGGTAATTTCCGGCTCTTTGGCTTGGCTTTCTTGTCCACTCCTAAATAGTTGCCTAGCGCTTCTTCTTCACGAATGAGTGAGAAAAACTCCTCTACTTTGGCATCTTCTACAATCGCGCTATCTAACAATTGCTCTAACTTCTCTTTATCTGACACAGCGTGCGCTCCTATTGGGTCAAATGTCGCGATGATAATCTGTTCTTCTTCGGGGGTGATTTCTACAAACGTAACTGGTATCGTGGGCTGGTGTGTGCGTAGTGCTAAAGAAACTCGGGCATGACCGTCCACAACGAATCCAGTCGTCTTGTTGACAATGATGTTCTGCACAACGCCTACCTCTTTCAACACTCCTTCTAATGCATCTTGCTGATACTTTGGGTGTATGCGCCAGTTATTGGGATTGGCTAGCATCTGTTCTGTATCCATTTCACCGTAACCCACTATTCTATTTCGCCAGTTTGCCATTATTTCAAATACTCCTGTATGATGTTATAGGCTTCTTCACAACTATAAGCCACTTTTGCTTTGTAACCCTGTTCTACTACATATTGCCCAAACGCTAACTGACTTGCTGATAACTTATTATTGCCAAACTTCATCTCAATAAAGAGCCCATGATACCTTCCTCTCGGCAAAGGCAAGAATAAATCCCAAACGCCCGCCTTAACCCCTTCTCTTTTGAGATTCATGGCTACTCGGATATCGCGCTGTCCACCATTGGGAATTGCAAATAGCCACTTAGTTTCTTCGTTGTTCTGTAACAACTGAAATAACGCCATTTGCTCATTATGTTCTGTCATTTAGTATAAATATACCTTTTCCGCGAATAAATTCCATCACACCCCGTTTTTTTGGTTGTGCTTGGATTCTATAAGCAGTTTACAAACCAAGTTCTTGTTTCAAATCTCTAATCAGTTTTACTATGGTCGCTAACTTATGCTGGACACTCGGCACAAACGTCCGGCTGCTTGATAACTTGCCAAGATATGTTTCAATCCTGCCTATAAGGTTTGACGGACTTACAATTTCCGGATACTTTTCTTCTTTGAATCGTGTCGCATTCCAGCCTTCATCAATACACCTATCCAATAACTCTTTGTCCTCAATTGGGTCTGAATTGCGGTAAATAGTCCAGTCAAGAGATTGGTATGTTACTCGGTGTTCTGGTGACCAACGCTCGGCAACACGGTAATAATCATATAACACGCTTGCTGATATGTTTAGCCTTCCTGCTAAGTGATTAATAACTTCGCCTTTCTTACCACCATGCATGGCTACTAGGCTTATCAAGCTATCGCCTATTTCGAATTGATTATCTCTCACCTGTTCCATAAGTTGTATAAATAAGTCTATAACCTCGTCCGATAAAACTACTTTTTCTGCTATTGCTACTTCCATCTGCTACTCCTTTTCTTTACATTTTACCACGTTCTAGAACACAAAAAGAGCCGATTTTATTCGGCTCTTCCCTTTGCTGCATAATGTTATATACAATTCAGCTTGGCATATCTAACTAGCTGCTCTAGCTTCTCTTCCAGTTCCTTGTCAAGTTGAATAATTCGCTGGCTGGTCGCATGCTCTTCTTCCATCAGCTTCAATTTGAAATCGTTCACCTCACGAAACCTTTTCTCCGCTCTTGCTTTGTCGTAAACTAGCTCATTGAATTCGGTCACCAAATCTGAATAGGTCATCATTCTGCTAACTCCTTCTTTGCTTGGATTGCTTCTGCTTTCTTGTTGATAACTTCGCGGATTACAAATACCGACTTGCCTGATATTTGCATTCCATAACGCGCCTTGCGATACTTCCTGTCCCGATTGTATGCTTTGCTTATTTTCATCTCTGATTCCTTTCTAGATTAATCCTGCATTCCTGAGTACGGTCAAAACCTCGCGTGCCTTGTCTTCATTGAGTTCGGCTTTGCTGAAACTAACGGTTACCATATTTTCACCCCACTTATCTGCCTTGACTATCGGACTAAACCAGCCATCTTCTAATATGTTGAATTCTTTGCATAACTTGACTACTAATTCCGCGTTAGCTTTCTGGCGATTGGCTTCTTTCTGCGCCGCGGTCTGCTCGGCAATACGCTGGTCTTTGTATTCCTTAGCCCTTGCTGCAATCTTTTCGTAATTGTATGTTCCATCCTTGCGTATCGGGTATGCCGTGCCACCATAACCGCCAACTTTGATAATCAGCTTTTCGTTTCGATAAGAGCCGTCTCCTTCAAACTCAATGTTTGTCCAGCTAGCATATCCATCTTCGACAAAGATAACTGGCCTGTCCAAATGCCAATCGCCCTCCGGCTTGCGGACTTCTGCACTTGTGAAACCAACCTTTTTCAACTCCTCAACTATCCGGTCTGCATGGACTTTGTTCGCATTGTATTTCGATTCTTCCTTTGCCTTGCGTTCCGCTTCTAAAGCTGCTTCACGAATTTCGCGTGCCCTCTTTTGTTCTGCTGCCTGCGCTGCTTCTAATGCTACGCGGGCTGCATCTGCTTCTGCTCTCAACTGCTCTAATGTCTTTTCCATTTCTGACTCCTTATTTTCTAAACTATGCTTTTGGATAAATAATGTAACTGGCTGCGTCTGTCAAGCGGTCTTGAAAATCTGCTGCCATATCAACTACTTGCTTGTAAAGGTTAATCGCGCTGAGCGAATGGACAATATCTCTGCCGGTTGCACTCCAACCAAGTTCAATTTCTGGCTTATTGGGTGCGATATGTCCATTGATTTCCGGATTCAATTCGTCTAACTTTTCCATCTCTTTGTAATCAATATCATTGTCATACCGCAACTGGCAACTGGTGCCGAATGCTCTGCGAAACTCAATGTTGAAATGACCATTGAACTCTAGCAACTGCTGTCCAACTGTCATTCCGTGAGCGACCATTACCTGCTCCATGAGTTCTTTTACTTGGGCGAATGTAACTGCATACCCTTTTGAACTGCTATATCGTGATGCTTCTTTGCTAATTTTAATCTCTACTGTTTTCATTTCTGATGTCCTTTCTAATATGGTTGGATATAATTTTCTTTTTTCAGGGTCTTGTGCTTATCGTTCTTGAGATTGCTCCAAACCGTCTTGCAAACTACTCCGTCGGTTAGAACGACCATTACTAAATCGCGCTGTTGATTATAATGCTGGCGGACTACAACCTTGAAAATCTTTCCGTCTACTATTTCTGCTTCTACTAAGGTCATTCGGCTAAAATTTACTGCATCCGGTAAATCTATTCGACCGTATCTATCGTTATCGGCTGCTTCTAAAGCGTGGTGTGTATAATCTACTATCGAATAAACATCCCTGAATGACTTTGGGTCTATCGGTAGAAATATGTCCTTGTGGTATAAGCCGTCTTTGAGTGTTTTCATCTTCGTTTCCTTTATCTAATTACACCCATATTATATGCCCTTTATATGAAAACGCCAACTAATTGATACCCCCATATCTTATCAATATTAAAACGAAAACCACTACATATAGTGGTTTTCTTACTCTAATTTCTAATATCGCCAGTTTTTGGTGTTTTTGGCTAAAATAACCTTTCCTGATTTATATTAGTTTCTTGCCAATATCTCAAAGGTAGTGCAATCTGCTTGCCAAAGCCAAATTCTATATGCACTCCCAGCCTTAGTAAATCGTCTGCCTTTACCCGATAAGCGGTCTTAGTTTCTATCTCGATAACTTCGAATTCCTTTGCGCCATCTGCTATTGCATCCGTTACCACTTGCGTATCGAATCCATAAGCGTTGAGATTTCTCAACAGGTGCTTACTACGCTGAACATTCTTGCTGAATACTCCACGCTTCAAAGTGCCCACCACTCGTCCATTCCAGCCTACATACTTTTTCACTGCCATGTTCTAAACTCCTTGTATAGTATTATGATTGTAAAGACTACTGCTCCAACAACCACTCCAATAATAAATCCAATCCAGAATAGGCTCATCAGCAATACTCCATTTCTTTTACCTTGTAAGGTAAACGCTTATGCCAATCTAGCATTCTATCTTTACCATAGCGTGCACACTGCATTCGCCAAAACCTGACTTTGTTCGCATGATGCTTTGCTACTCTGCTGTGGCATTCCTTGCATACCAGTTGTAGGTTGTATGTTTCATTCAACACCTTGCCTGCTGCTTTGTTTTTCAAGTCGCGCCTATACAAACAATGATGCGCTTCTTCTGCAGGTGTTACACCGCAACACTCACAAAGGGAATTATTACGCTCTTGCATTAATTTCAGGGCTGTTTCAGTTGGCATGTCGTTTCAACTCTCTGTCTATCTGTTGTAACTTGTCCTGCATTCGCACTTTCTTTATAACTAGATATGCCTTGTCTTTTTCTGCTTCCTCTATAACGCTGGCTACAAAATCGCGTAGCCTTTCTAATTGCACTACATTCATGCCTTGCAGTAACTTGGCATAATCTTTTCCTGCTACTAAATCATTTGGGTCGTAAGGTATGTCAGGCATTATCACTCCTTAATAAGGTATGTCATCTTCCATTGCTGCACCCTCAGGATTTTGACTCCTAATGTACAGTTGATTATGTGCAGCTATTACCTCTAATATATTGTTTCGTTTTTCCAACTCATCAATGCGTTTCTGCAATTCTGCAATCGTTTTCTGCTCTTGCCAATTCGTTGTTTTAACTTCGCAAGACTTAAGACCATTGGCGCTGCACTTTGGGCATAAATACCCTGCAAACATCGGGTTTCCGCAAATAGAACACCTATAAAATTCGCTCATCGTTCCACCTCACTTTCAGGTGTCCATTCATACACCACATCCGCCTTCTTGCCTGAGTGCAGTCGCCAGGTCGTGCCGTCAAGCGATGGTACAAGTCCAGCCTCCACCAGTTTGATGCAGGGCGAAAAGTCGTAGTCGTATTTAACGGAAAAGAAGGATGAGGTGTACGCCCCCACGGAAGCCCTCACGGAAGCCCACACGGAATTCCTCACGGAAGCCCACACGGAAGCCCACACGGAAGCCCACACGGAAACCCCCACGGAAGCCCTCACGGAAGCCCCCACGGAATCCCACACGGATTCCCCCACGGAAGCCCTCACGGAAACCCACACGGAAGCCCTCACGGAATCCACCACGGAAGCCCACTGTTTTAGCCAAGCAATCTGTTCATCCGTCACCAGCTCAACCTTCGGCAACCTAAACGGATGGACTATCGGCTTGACTATCAATGGCTCGACCACCTTTTTGAAGTCAAGTTTGCGCACCCATTCTTCTGCCTGTATTGAGTCATCAACATCGCTGTTTATCTGGTCTACTTTGAACTCGCCTGTCAATGGGTTGTACTCGTACTTGTTGCACTTGTCCTCATTCAAGCCAAAGTGTTTTGCTATGGTCGAATGACTATCAGCTTCTACCTTCAGGTCTGCTTTGCGCATATCCCAATCGAAGTAAAAGCGTTGCCCGCCATGATACTCTGGTTCGGTTATGAAACTAAAGAACTCACACATTATTTACTCCTTTCGTTTTGTTCTGGTGCTGGTGGATACTTGAACCACTTGTCGCCCATAATCCTCTTACGCCTCAACTCGCTCATGCTGTGACTGTCAGCGATAAGGCGCAGGGCTTTGTTCTCGGATTCAAGGGAGGCGATGCGCTGTAACAAATCTAATATCCGCTCTTGTTGTTGCATAATGATTTTCGCTTCTGAGCCTGGCTCGATATAAACATACGCACCCGACAACTGTGTATTAGTTATTCCACAATTAGGGCATTGCATACCCGTATTTAACGGTGTTCCACATTTTGTACAGTTATATTGATTCATTATTCCTCTCTCATTATTGCCGAACAAAACTTTTTGTATGATGCAAGTTGCTTTTCAAGGTCGGCAATCTTCGTTCTCAATTCCACTATCTCGTCAGCAGCGTCGTCTAAACTACATCTGCAATCTTCATAATATTGTCCACATCTTTGACAAGTACAGCATGAACCGTGAGTTGGCTTTCTAAACCTTTTGTGCATACAATCAAGTTCTTCCTCCAA
>Ga0116143_10003310_pt1 | contig 16361 bp, 14 predicted proteins | sample AD_UKC034_MetaG_FD_89745 | JGI IMG/M metagenome (GOLD analysis project Ga0116143, IMG submission 89745) | Active sludge microbial communities of municipal wastewater-treating anaerobic digesters from USA - AD_UKC034_MetaG | ecosystem: Engineered > Bioreactor > Anaerobic > Digestate | place: USA...
AATGCTCCTTTGCTCGGCCCGGTGGCTGATCAAACGAGTGCTCAAAAGATAGTGGCACAGGCTGCTGAGCTTTTCGCGCAAGGAGGCAGCTTCGGCGAAGTCTACCGGCTTTGCATTGATGCCTTGGCAGCCTGTCCGGACGGGTCATGTCAACGAGAAGTGCAGACGACTCTCGAAGACCTGGTTTCCCGGACAGTAACGGATATCGACGCGAAATTAAACCAGATTGACTTGTTCATTCAGCAAGGAAGGCAGGAGGATGCGCGACAACTGCTTTCAACTCTGGAGCCTCTGCTTCAAGATGGTCTCTATCCGCCGCTGGTGATGGAGAAGCGTGCTTTGATTCTGCAGAGAAAAGAAGCGGTATTCGGCAGTGAAACGTCCTGGCAGGCTGAAGCGGAGCAGCAGAAGTTTGATGAAGCGGTGAAGCTGCTGGAGAATCAGAAGTACGAAGAGGCGATTGCTTTGTTCAATCAACTTGGCGAAGGACCCTTTGCCGACGATGCCGCCGAGAACAAGCGGGTCGCAGTTGATGAGCTGGCGCGACTGAACCGGACTAAGGCCGGCAATCTATTCTTGCAGGCCCGTCAGACAACAGATCCGGCAATGAAAAAGAAATACCTGCTTGAGAGCTATACGCTGCTCAAAGATACGCTTCTGCGATATCCGGAAAATCACTATGCTGATAAAATCAGAAGAAACCTTGAAGGCGTACAAACAGAGATGAACCGGCTTTATCCGGGTGAGCTATTATCGGAGCCGCCTGCACCTGGTGGGCTGCTGCCAGGAACGGCGCCAGTCCCGAATGTATCTGATGCGAATGAATATAATCCGTAGAAAGTAACGAGGAGATATGGATTCCCGTTTTTTCGTTTATAACGCAGTGACTATGCTCGCTCTTCCTCCGCTCCTGATCAGTCTGGCGCTCGGTCGAAAGTATCGGCAGGGATTCATCCAGCGCCTGGGATATATTTCGCATGATGTGTACTCAACGCTTAAGCAAGATCGTCCGGTCTGGCTGCATGCGGTCTCAGTGGGGGAGGTCATTGCATCCATTCCGATTATGAAAAGAATTAAGAGAGATTATCCTGATCTCAGACTGGTGGTTTCCACCGTCACCGCTACCGGCAATTATACGGTGCTTCAGAAAGTGCCGGAGGCGGACGCAATTATTTATTTTCCTTACGACTATTACTTTATAGTTAATAAGGTCATCAATACGATTAATCCGTGCATCTTCATTCACACTGAAACTGAGATCTGGCCGAATTTTCTCTGGGCGCTGCGAGCCCGGGGCATTCCTTCAGTCATTGTAAACGGCCGGCTGTCTTCACGGTCGAGTCGTGGATATCACTCTTTCAAGTGGCTCTTTCGCGAGGTTTTCGATCAGGTCTCGGCTTTCGGAATGCAGTCCCAGATCGACTGTGAACGGGTTATCGCCATGGGAGTGAATCCGGATAAAGTTCTTCTCACCGGAAACATGAAATTTGACCAGAACATTTCTGATGCCCTTGCCAGCAATCACCGCGAGATGCTGGCTGGATTACATCTATCCAATGATACTCGGATCTTCATTGCCGGCAGCACGCATTCCGGCGAGGAAGAGATCGTGCTGAACGTATACGAGAAGCTGGTTGCGGACGCCAAGGGGCTGGTGCTGATTCTGGCGCCCCGTCACCCGGAGCGGTTTCAGGAAGTGGAAAAAATGATAAGAAAGCGCGGTCTGATTGTCGCTCGCAAGACCGCTATCGGCAAGAATCAGAACTCCGCGACCCCGCCGCAAGTGATTCTCCTCGACACCATCGGGGAACTCTCGCGCATTTATGGTATCGCGGATGTTGTTTTTGTGGGCGGGAGTCTGGTGGATATCGGAGGTCATAACATACTGGAGCCGGTCGTTCATCGTAAGCCGGTGATTTTTGGACCGCACATGCAGAACTTTCCGGAAATTACGGCTACGCTGAGAAAGTCAGGAGCCGGTATTCTCGTAAATTCTGAAGAGGAATTGCTAGCCTATGCCCGGACTTTTCTTGAGGACAGAGAGAAAGCTCAGGCCATCGGCGAAAAAGGATTTCAGGTCATTCAACTGCATCAGGGCGCCACTGAACGAAACATGGAGCTTATCAACCGCTTTATCAGAAGACAAGGAGAAGGGTTCAAGAAGGCATAGGTGCTTGATTCAAAATTGACGTCAGTTTGGAGTATAAGTCATATAAGACCCATAAGACTTATACAAAAGCTCAACCGTGAACCCTACCGGAGGTAGGACAGTTCCTTGGGCAGCGGCTGATCTTTACCCATTCGATCCTCGCCATAATTTACACTCGCCAGTATTTCGAGATCACGCAGTGTTCTTTTATCCCCAACAAAGGTGACCGACTTAATTTTCTCGCGGGCAATCTTGCCGCCGGCCCAGGTTATGTTCAGAACGCTTTTGGCATCGAAGGTATCTGATCCCACCTTCATGACCACATCTGAACCATAATGGTTGACAACCTTTGCAACCAGGGTTGACGGCCGCAGGTGAAATCCAAGATCAACGGGAACCGGCAGCTCAACGGAATCGGTGGCGGTATAGTCAGCCAGAAGATCATTGACTATGTCCCGCGAGCTCTGCATAAATTGATTCACACTGAAGAGGGCCCAGTTGATTGTGCAACCCGGGACCGTGTTGCTCTTGATTGCCTGTTCGAGGCGCTGGTTGATGTGATCGTGCCGTTCACAGAAGTGAGTGAGCGCCCGGGCGATTTCAAGGAGGTGGAGAGCAATGTAAATTTGCGTTCTCAACCGGATCAAGCGACGGTCTTCAGCCTCGATCACCGAGTCCTTTACATATGTATCGTAGACTGATTCCAGATTGTGCATGCTCAATTCGAACTTGCGGATTTTTTCCTCGGTAATGACGCTTGGCAGGATGCTGCGGACGTCTTCCGGGGGGTACATGCGGTCACAGTGGAAATCTTCGAATTTTTCAATTACACGCATATAGGTGGAGGCAATTTTTATCAAATGCTCCCGCTCGTTTTTTGCTTCTCCTTCATCAAGATTCTGGGGAAGAATGCGGTCGTAGGGAATGTCATAGTAATATTTTTCGCTCAGTCCCACCGGTGGCAAGGAGAGGTGAAGCCGTTCTGACTCTTCACGCAGCACGCTGAAGGTGTATACAATTACTTCCCGCAGGTATTCTTTGACCGGTTGTGTGCGTTCAATATAGTCGGCAATGACCGGTTCTTCCTCGTGCCCGATGTGGCTGCTTTCGATGTGCTCGACAAGAAAGTTGACGAAGCCGAATCCACGGGCGGTGGCGATCAACTCGCGAAAATAGTACCACGTCCGGTTATTTTTTGCGCCGTGACCGTCCAGAAAGTCCTCCAGATCCCGGGCTGATGAAGAGATAATGTAGAAAAGCTTTTTGTTGAGAATTCGCGGGTTGGGTTCGGCAAGGAGACTGCCGATGCGCAGAACATTTACCGCCTGGTTATTGACGAGCTTAAGAAATTCTTCTTCGGAAATAATCTCTTTCAATAGTCCCTCAGTCGCATTAGCCGTTGGTTTTGCAGGATATTTTTGGCTACAAGATTTCCCTGTAGAGTACACGGGTTTTTAGTCTTTTGCAAGTACTGCTGCGCATCCTCTGCGGATGCACGTCCCGCGTTCTCATCCAATTCCAGACACTGGCAGGATACGGTAGCTAACGACAATGCGGCAAGAACAGCGCCCCCATAAGGGGGGCGGGTTCGAGGTGGAACGGTAAGGAGTAACGAGTTAGGAGTTAGAAGTAAGCGAAAGCCTCTGGGCGCCGTAGGGCCTGGGTTGATCGAAGGAGAAATCCCGCCACAGGCGGGACCTACCCTGATTATCAGCCTTCAGCGCTGAGGGCGCAGGGGAAAAAGGATCGTCATTGCGGGCAGACCCGCCCTCAAGCTGAGATTGCCGCGCTCGTTAGAAACTCGCTCGCAACGACCACCCTCTTTCCTCATGTTCCCTGCGGGTCGACGTGGCAATCTCCCAGACCCTATTCTCCGCGTACTCTGCCCTTCGGCTGCCTCAGGGCAAGCTCTCCTGCGCGAGATCACGTTTCATGCAAGAAGTAAGATCGAATAGACACCACTCACCCCTGGTCTTTTCACTTCTTACTTTTTACTGTCCGGCGGGCGCGGCGTCGCTACCGCGAATGTCTAGTGCTTAACAGAAGACCACGGGACTGAGCACGGCCCGATTCTCTTGCCAGAAGAGGGAAAACAGAGAGGAAGGGTACAATTTTCTTGACAAATAGTATTAAATCATCATAAATTTACAAATTTTAGAATTAAAAACAGAACATAACAAGATCCATGTGGATCGTTTCAGAAAACTATGTTTGACAGCCTAAACGAACGGTTAACCGCCGTCTTTAAAAAACTCAAAGGACACGGTAAGCTTTCCGAAGAAAACATCAAAGAGGTCCTTCGCGAAATTCGCCTTGCCTTACTTGAAGCTGATGTCAATTTCAGGGTCGTAAAGGACTTTATCGAGACGCTTCGACAACGGGCGGTTGGCAGCGAGGTGCTGGAAAGTCTTACGCCGGCTCAACAGGTGATCAAGATTGTTCATCAGGAACTCACCCACCTGCTGGGCGGAGAACACTCAGGTGTCACCCTCACCGGTTCTTCTCCGGTACCGATGATGTTTGTAGGTCTCCAGGGATCTGGGAAAACGACGACTGTCGGGAAAATCGCTCTCCATCTTATCAAGAAAAACCGCCGGCCGTTTCTCGTGTCTGTCGACGTTTACCGGCCGGCAGCTGCGGAGCAGTTGCATCAGCTGGCGGAATCGCTCAATGTGCCGGTATACGTTCCTCAGCCGGGCGAAACCCCGGGGCACATCTGTGAGCGGGCTTTGAAAGAAGCCCGTGAAGTACGCGCCGATACGCTGCTTGTCGATACTGCTGGTCGCTGGCATGTTGATGAACCGCTGATGGCCGAGCTGAGTGATATCAAGCAGAGAATCAGGCCTGCAGAGATTCTTTTTCTTGCCGACGCGATGACCGGGCAGGAGGCTGTTAATATTGCTCTGAAGTTTGACGAAGTGCTCGATCTTACGGGTGTGGTTCTCACCAAGATGGACGGTGATGCCCGGGGTGGAGCTGCTTTGTCGGTGAAGGCGGTAACCAGAAAGCCGATCAAGTTTGTGGGCACGGGCGAGAAGCTGGAGGATCTGGAGGTTTTTTACCCGGACCGGATGTCTTCGCGCATTCTTGGCATGGGAGACGTCCTCACCTTGATCGAGAAAGCGGAATCGGCTCTGGACGAGCGAAAAGCCCGGGAGATGGAGCAGAAGCTTCAGAAAGGAAGCTTCTCTCTTGACGACTTTCTGGCGCAGCTTCAGCAGATCAAGAAAATGGGCACCCTGGAGCAGCTTCTCAGCATGATTCCAGGCTTCAATTCCAAAGCCATTCGCGATCTCAAGATCGATGGAACCGAGCTGGTAAAGATCGAAGCGATTATTAATTCCATGACCAAAGAAGAACGTCAAAAGCATATGATTATCGATGCAAGCCGAAGGCGACGCATCGCTCGCGGCAGCGGAACCGAGGTCAAAGATGTTAATCAGCTCTTGAAAAGATTTGTCATGTCAAGTAAAATGATTAAAAAGTTGCAAAAGACCGGACTGCGCGGTTTGCCAAAAGGGCTTTTTCCCAAGCCATGAGGGTTCGGGTGAATTTACTGAAGAGTGCTGACTAAACCTGATAAAGGAGGTGGTACGGGCGCATGGTAAGAATTCGACTAACGCGTATTGGTAGCAAGAAGAGGCCAACGTATCGGATTGTAGTAATGGATTCCCGATTGCCGAGAGATGGCCGTTCTATAGAAATCCTCGGACATTACAATCCTCACTCGAATCCGGTTGCTTTGCAGGTGAATCCGGAGCGGGCGACATTCTGGCTGCAGCAGGGAGCGCAAGCTTCCGAGACTGTTCGATCTTTATTTAAAAAACAGGGAATCTTGAAGAAGGCACAAGAAGATAAAGCGGCTTAGGTGAGGTATTCTCGATGTAGGAAGAATCTCTAGGAGAAGGGCGGAGGTTGAAAGCGATGAAAGAGTTGATCAAATATATAGCTCAAGCGCTTGTTGATAGTCCTGAAGAAGTGGAAGTGACAGAAGTTGAGGGTGAACGCACCTCTGTTATTGAACTGAAAGTAGCCAAGAAGGACTTGGGAAAAATAATCGGCAAACAAGGTCGAACCGCTCGGGCAATTAGAACGATTCTTTCCGCCGCCTCGACCAAACTTAACAAGCGCTCAGTTCTGGAAATCCTGGAATAAGTAAAGCATACAGCGCACTTACTCAACATCGAGCATGAATAATGATCTTCTGGAAATCGGGAGAATCTGTAAGCCTCACGGGGTCCACGGAAAAGCCGAGATTGTATATTATGGCGAATCTCCCGAGATTTTAGCTTCTTCACCATATGTGCTCGCCAAGAAAAACGGCGAGAGACACACGCTCAAGGTCCAACGGATTACAGCCCATAAAAAGCGTTGCATTGTGGAATTTGATTTGGTAAGTACATTCCAGCAGGTGCAGGCTTTGGTGGGCTCAACACTTTACATACCACGAAGCGCTCTTCCTCCATTAGCGGAGGATGAGTTCTACTGGTTTGATCTTATCGGTTGCCGTGTGCTCACCACCGATGGTACAGTGGTCGGTATTGTTTCACGGGTTTTGCCAACCGGAAGCAATGACGTATATGTTGTTGCTCATGAAAAAGGAGAGGTGCTGATACCGGCCACGTTCGATGCCATCAACTCGATAGATACCCAGGCGAAAACGATCGTCATCAATTCGATAGAGGGGCTCTTGGATAATGATTTCATTTGAGATCATTACCCTGTTTCCGGAATTCTTTTCGTCTCCGCTCCAGGAGAGCATCCTCGGCAAGGCTCTGGGAAAAGGGCTGATCAGCATTCATATACACGACCTTCGCTCTTTTACGAACGACAGACACAGAACTGCTGACGATTACCCGTATGGCGGAGGCGCGGGAATGGTGCTCAAGCCCAACCCGGTCGTGGACGCGCTTGAAGCAGTGAGCGGTTCTCAGGAATCCCTGAAAATCTTGCTCACGCCTCAGGGTACGCTGTTTTCCCAGAAGATCGCTGAGGAGTTCGCTCGCTCCGACCGCATTGTCCTTGTCTGCGGTCGGTACGAAGGCTTTGATGAGCGGATACGGTACTTTGTTGATTGCGAGCTGTCGATCGGAGACTATGTTTTGAATGGAGGAGAAGCAGCGGCATTGGTTGTTGTCGAAGCCGTAAGCCGGCTGGTACCGGGCGTATTGGGAAAATATACGTCGGCAACCGGGGACAGCTTCTCTCATGGACTTCTCGAGTATCCGCAGTATACGCGGCCCGAATGTTTCCGGGGGCACGCGGTGCCCGACGTTCTCCTGTCGGGTAATCATCAGAAGATAGAGCAGTGGCGACGACGCGAATCGCTGCGGAGAACATTGGAGCGTCGGCCGGACGTGCTCCGGGACGAACCGCTCAGTGACGAAGAGAAAGAATGGTTAAAGGCTCTCAAACAACAAAAGAATGGATTACGGAAAGATAGCCATGAATGCGTTAGAGACTGTTGAACGAGAACACATGAAGATGGGATTGCCCCAGTTCAAGTCCGGGGATACTGTTCGGGTTCACGTGAGCATCAAAGAGGGTGACAAAGAACGGATACAGGTGTTCGAAGGGATTGTGATTCGATATCGCCGGGGCGGTCTTCGGGCGAGTTTCACTGTTCGCAAGATATCGTATGGTATTGGAGTCGAGCGGATTTTTCCCCTTCACTCCCCGATGGTGGACAAGATCGAGATCGTGCAGCGCGGCCGGGTAAGACGTTCGTGTCTCTATTTCTTGCGTGATCTTAAAGGGAAGGCAGCTAGGGTTAAAATTAAGCGCCAGATCTAGCCTTGAGCTCCAGCACGGCGTCATCTGCTGTGTTGCCTTCGGTCGCTCCTCCTTGTCCCGCTTCGCGGGGGATATTGAGCTGAAGCGCAACCCGCTCTGAGCGGGATCGCTCCCTTGGCGCCTTGCATCTAATACCGTGCTGGAGCTCAGGGACACTCCTTCGTTCTCACTGGCGAAAAGCTTCTGAGAATGGAAGCGGTAGATGGTGGAAGAGCGTTGCCATTTATCAAACAGAAGGACCGTGATGAAAAAGCGAGTCCTCCTCTCACATGATTGCTGCCCACCTGAGACCGAGTTGCTCCTGGCTGGCTTTCATCGCATCGCAGGCGTCGATGAGGCCGGCCGAGGTCCGTTAGCCGGGCCGGTGGTGGCAGCAGCAGTAATTCTTCCAGACTGCCATTCACTCACTGGTGTTATCGACTCCAAGCAGCTCACGGCACGTGAACGGGATTTGACTCTTGAGGTGATCATCCGGGAAGCTGTTTCCATAGGGGTAGGAATTGTCGATCAGTGGGAAATTGACCGCATCAATATCCATCGAGCCAGCCTTAAAGCGATGAAGATAGCGGTGAGCTTTTTGACTAAACCGGTGGATTATGTGCTCGTCGATGGACTCTTCACGTTGGATATTCCGATTCCGCAGCAGGCGGTAAAACACGGCGACAGCCTGAGTGTCAGTATTGGCGCTGCCTCAGTAGTGGCCAAAGTTTTCCGGGATCGGATCATGAAACAGTACGACCAGGTGTATCCGGTTTACCACTTTTCCAAGAATAAGGGGTACGGTACTACCGAGCACCGGGAAGCTATTCAGCGTCACGGATACTGCGCGTTGCACCGCAAGAGTTTCGCCGGTGTTGCTGTGTCTCAGAAAACGCTTTTTGCGGATGCTTCGGAAGAATGCTGAAGGATCAGCTGAGCAATGGCCAGACATCTGGAACTCGGTAAACGGGGAGAAGAGGCAGCTGTAAGATACCTGAAGCGTCTTCATTATCGCATTGTCAGCCGCAATTACCGCTGCCGTTACGGCGAAGTGGACATCATCGCTCTCGACCGGGGAACGATTGTCTTCGTGGAGGTAAAAACCCGATCTACTGACGAGTACGGATCTCCGGAAGGAAGCGTTACCATTCGCAAACAGCGCCAGCTTGGCCGCACCGCGCTCTCCTATCTGCAGAGTAGCAGCCTGATGGACCGCGACGCACGGTTCGATGTGGTAGCCGTAGACTTTGGTGCAGGTGGAGAGCATATTACTATAATCAAAAACGCGTTTGAGATGCCACCGTGGTAAGAACAAAGATACTGATGCACTACGCAAGTCTGCTGCTGGTTTCTTTTTTGCTGGCAGCCTGTTTCGGGGGAAAAACGATTATTCATTCTGACCCGCCCCGGGCCTGCATTGCTATAAATGGAGTGAATTACGGTGTCACTCCGCTTGAAGTGAATCTTGATTGCGATGAAAACGATTCCTTTGAAGTTACTGCCTCAGCTCCCGGATACCTCAGCAAGACTGAGGCCCTATCATGCCGGATGCTGCGTGGAGCTAAAAAGAACGTGTTCCTTGAACTGGAGCCCGGAGTGGATTCTGCCGCAAGCTCAGCTTCACCGCTGCCTTCGCCGCCGGGAGCCCAGGGCACCTTGGAAGTCCGATCCGTACCTGACCAGGCTGAGGTGTATGTCAACGATGAGCTTTCCGGAACGACGCCACTGACTAATCAGAAGCTTAACTCTGGTGATTATACAGTCGAGCTTCGCAAAGAAGGCTTTAAGTCTGAGAAGAAGACGGCCCATATAACCCCGGGGTCGAAAGAATCTCTTTTTGTAATTCTCGAAATGGAGTAACAGCGGGGTTGTCAGCCGGCGTTTGTGCTCCAGGAATAAAGCAGCATCGATCGTTGACGGCTATGAAATGTCCGCTTGCGGGATCTGGTCGCTGCAACCGCTGGAATCCCCCGTTGCGCGGGGTTGGAACGGTTGTTCTTGTGCCGTGTGATGTTTGATTTTGGATACGTCCGTCAATGTTGATCTGCATGGGCAGGTATCAGGAATCAGTGGTCAGGGAAGGGTGACAGGATACGCGAACTGTGGGAATTCTTCGGGAAAGCGGTCTAGCGCAGATCGCATAGTTTGATCATCCCCTATCGATATCATGCATTCTGCGTGACCGCACTCCTCCAATCGTAGAACCTTCCGCCGTGCTCCGCTGACAATCACTCTTGGAGTGCTGCCCGCACTGCCTCTCTGGCACTCTAATGCTCATGATCTGAATCTCTTAAAAGACAGCAACCCTGTCCGCAGGGTAACCGCAAGGAAAGTAGTATATGCCGTATGATGCAAGCCGCATGACTGCCTGGCAGATCTCGGAAGCTGCGGAAGAGCGTATGCCGACTCTCGATGAATGGCGAGAGAAACTCGGCCTGGAAAAGGAAGAAATAATCCCCATGGGCCGATTGGCCAAGCTGGACTTTCTGAGAATCGACGAGCGCTTGGCACACAAATCCGATGGGGTTTATATCGAGGTGACCGCAATTACTCCTACACCGATGGGGGAGGGAAAGAGCACAACCTCGATCGGATTGATTGAAGGATTAGGAAAGAGAGGAGCGCATGTTGGAGGGTGTCTCCGACAGCCATCAGGCGGTCCGACCATGAATATCAAAGGAACTGCTGCTGGCGGGGGCAATAGCCTATTGATACCCATGACTGAGTTTTCTCTCGGCCTCACGGGAGATATCAATGACATCATGAATGCTCACAACCTCGCCATGGTGGCATTGACCGCCCGAATGCAGCACGAGCGCAACTACTCCGACGAGCAGCTTCACCGGCTTACCGGAATGCAGAGGCTCAATATCGATTCTACCCGGGTGGAAATGGGCTGGATTATCGACTTCTGTGCGCAGAGTCTGCGCACGGTTATCATCGGAATTGGCGGCCGACAGGACGGCTTTACCATGCAGTCAAAATTCGGAATAGCTCCCAGCTCCGAGTGCATGGCTATTCTTTCGATGGTCAAAGACCTTGCTGACTTGCGGGAACGGCTTCAGAACATCACGGTGGCCTTCGATAAAGCCGGCCGGGCGATTACGACCGGCGACCTGGAGGTGGCGGGCGCAATGACCGCGTGGATGCGGCGGGCAATCAATCCTACCTTGGTGAGCACCGTGGAGTATCAACCCTGTATGGTCCATGCCGGTCCATTTGCCAATATCGCAGTAGGGCAGTCGTCAATCATTGCCGACCGGATCGGCCTGAAGCTGTTTGACTATCATGTAACTGAAAGCGGCTTTGGAGCTGACATCGGCTTTGAGAAGTTCTTGAATGTCAAGTGCCGCGCCAGCGGCCTGAAACCCCATGTCTCGGTGCTTACGACCACCGTACGCGCCCTCAAGATGCACGGAGGGGGACCGAAGGTCATTCCCGGCCTCATGCTGCCAGAAGCCTATCAAAGGGAGAATTGTAAGCTGCTGGAGAAAGGGCTGGAAAACATGATGCACCATATTGGGGTGATTCGTCGTTCCGGATTGAATCCGGTGGTATGCATCAACCGGTTCGAGGCGGATACGGATACTGAAATACGAATGATCACGAAAGCAGCTGAGGCTGCCGGTGCACGCTGTGCTGCTTCCGACCACTGGGCTCGAGGCGGTGAAGGGGCGCTCGAACTGGCTGATGCCGTGCTCGATGCCTGCAGGGAGCATCGTGACATCCAGTTTCTCTACCCTCTAAGCATGAAGCTGCGGGACAGGGTTGACTTGATTGCACGGACCATGTATGGCGCTGATGGGGTGGCATGGGCTCCGGAAGCCGAGCAGAAGGCGAAAATGCTGGAGCGTGACCCCCGCTATGATGAGTACGCTACGGTGATGGTAAAAACTCACCTCAGTCTGAGCCATGATCCGGCTTTGAAAGGGGTTCCCAAAGGGTGGACGCTGCCGATCAGAGATATTCTGGTTTACACGGGAGCAAAGTTCCTGTGCCCGTGCGCCGGCACGATCACACTAATGCCGGGTACCGGCTCCGATCCGGCATTTCGCAAGGTAGATGTAGATGTAAGGACCGGCAGGGTAACGGGATTGGCGTAAGGCATCGGTCGAGAATTGGAGAATTGGGAAAATGGGGAATTGGGTAACTGGAATAATGGGTTTTCTCTTTTGCTGTGCTTAAACCAAGATCCATTTAACCATTCTACTATTCTACCAACTTCCGCTATTCCGTCGGTGAACCGTAAACGGTCAACGGTGAACGTACGATAGTACAAAGATATGGGCTACAAAATCGCTATTTCGGGAAAAGGCGGCACCGGTAAGACCACGCTGGCTGGATTTATTATCGGGTACCTGCTGCGCAAAGGCAGGACACCGGTACTGGCGGTGGATGCCGATGCCAATGCCAATTTTAACGAGGTTCTGGGAGTCAGCTTCGATCATACTATCGGTGGAATGAGGGAGAAGCTTCGCACCGAGGTTCCTCCGGGCATGAGCAAACATGTGTGGTTTGAAATGAAAGCGCAGGAGGCGCTGGTTGAAACGAAAGACTTCGATCTGCTCGTCATGGGCCGACCTGAAGGTGCTGGTTGTTACTGCGTGGCCAATGCACTGGCGCGTGAATTTATCGATGTGCTTACCAAGAACTACCAGTACGTGGTTATTGACAACGAGGCTGGTATGGAGCACTTCAGCCGCCTCACGACTCATGATGTGGACCTGCTGCTTATCGTTTCCGATTCGAGTATTCGTGGGCTTCACGCGGTACGGCGAATTTTGGACCTGATTGCTGAGCTGAATCTGAGAGTTGGCCGATCAGTGGTTCTGGTAAACCAGGTCAAGGTAGCGGTTGAACCGGCTTTTATGGTTGAGGCATCCAGCCTGGGAATTCACCTTGCGGGTTTTGTCCCTTTTGATGAAGCCGTAGCGCAACTGGACAAAGAAGGGAAACCGACCTATGATCTTGATGCTGAGTCATCGTCGGCGGTGCGGATGATTGAAACGATTTTAGACGAGCTGATTAAAGAGTGAAGAATTCAGAGACGGATTCAAGGTTCAATATTGATGACATCGTAAAAAGCCCATCTGCTGCGTTGCGCTGCATCCTTCGTCGTTGCGGCGTACTGGTATGTACGCCTCGCTCCTCAGCATTTGTGTGCCTTGCATCTGGATCTTTTACTTCGGCATCTCTTAGACGACTTCCAACGAAGTGGGCATCACTTCGTTGCTCATAGGTTGCCGCCACGCGGCTTACTGGCGCTTTTTACGAGTCCATCAATATTGGACGCGTCTCGCGCACTTTTGATCAAGAAACAGGTCGAAGTGGTGAGTACCATTGTAATGAACGATTAGACTACCGGATAGTACCTGTTAAAGCTACCAGGACCTCTTTATCAACTTTGAACTTTGAACCTTGAATCCTTTTACGGGTTATTGTGGAGCACGGTAATGACAGCCAAAATAATCAGCGGCCTAGAGGTGGCGAAACAGATCCGGGCAGAGCTCAAGGAGGACGTGCAAAGAATAAAAGAAGACTACGGTGTCACTCCCGGCCTGGCGACCCTCCTGGTTGGAGAGAACCCGGCGTCAGTGAGCTATGTGACTGCAAAACAGAAGACCGCCAAAGAGTTGGGATTCCATTCTCTGCAGGAAAATCTGGCTGCTGATATTTCTGAAGCTGAGCTGCTCAGCCGCATTGATTCGTGCAATCGAGATTCTTCCGTTCACGGGATTTTGGTTCAACTGCCTCTGCCCCGGCACATTGATGAAAACAACATCTTATATGCAATTAATCCCGCCAAGGATGTTGACGGATTTCACCCGGTCAATATCGGTAAGCTGATGCTCGGGAATGCTGATTTTCTTCCCTGTACTCCGGCAGGTATACAGCAGCTTCTGATCCGCAGCGGGACATCTACGGATGGTGCCGATGTCGTGATTGTCGGCCGCAGTAATATTGTCGGCAAGCCGATGGCAAATATCCTGGTGCAGAAACAGAAGGGTGCCAACGCTACGGTAACCATCTGCCACACAGCCACCCGTGATCTGGCGGCGCATACTCGACGAGCAGATATTCTCATTGTGGCGGCTGGAGTACCAAAAGCGATTACCGCCGATATGGTGAAAGAGGGGGCCGTGGTTATCGATGTAGGAGTTAATCGCATCGGGATGACGGAATCAGGAAAGGCGAAGCTCTGCGGTGATGTCGATTTTGAGGGCGTGAAAGAGAAAGCGAGCGCTATTACCCCGGTGCCGGGAGGCGTCGGCCCGATGACAATCACGATGCTCATGCTCAATACGGTAAAGGCCGCTCGGATCGCAGCAGGAATAAACAGTGAGGAGTAAGGTGTCAGGAGTAAGGAGTACATGCCCTCGCTGCCCGCCCGAGATCTTGATCTCGCGCTGGGACACTGAGAACGCAGCGAAAAAGATGTGCCTTGCGCAGAGACGCGGAGAACGCTGAGGAAAAGAAGTGATATACTTCTCTTCTCTCTCTGCGGTGAAGGCTGAGATTGAGGGTGGTTGCATGGCGGTTCTTTTTGACTCCTAACTCCTTACTTTTTACTCCTTACTTCTTACTCTTTAGCGGAGGTGCATTATGGCAGGTACCGTACCGGTTCAAGCATACACCGGTGTTATCAGGGAAATAACGCTGGAACATGGCGGCACTACGGTAACCGTCGGCGGTGAGACAGCATACCCGTTTTATACCTTTGAAGGCGACATGCCTCATCTTCCCAAGATCGCCATTGAGGTGCCGGATGAAGTCCCTGAGGAATGGGCGGAAGCATGCCTGGCGCCGTGGAAAGACGTAATGGGCGATCCAGTGGCTTGGGCACGGAAGGCACAGAATACGTATCAAGCCGATATTGTTTTCCTGTCCTTAAAGAGCACTGATCCCAATGGAAAGAACCGCAGTGCTGAGGAGGCCGCCAGAACGGCAAAGCAGGTGCTTGAGGCGATCGATGTTCCCCTGATTGTGTGGGGTTCGGCGAATCAGGAGAAAGATGCTGAGGTGCTGCGGGCAGTGGCAGTAGCGTGCGGAGACAAGAAAGTGTGCCTTGGCCCGGTTGAGGAGGGAAACTACCGGCAGATTGGAGCGCAGGCTCTCGCTTATAACCACAAGATTGCCGCCAGTACTCCCATCGATGTCAATCTTGCCAAGCAGCTCAATATCCTGCTCGGCAATCTTGGTATTGCGGAGGAAAACATCATTATCGATCCGACGACCGGACCGATTGGTTATGGGATTGAGTATACCTATTCGGTAATGGAGAGAATCCGCCAGGCCGCTCTTACACAGCAGGATGATAGACTGCAGTTGCCGATACTCAACAATCTGGCTGAAGAAGTGTGGAAGTGCAAAGAGGCGCGGCAAGCCGATGATCCGATTATGGGAAAAAGCGAACCGCGAGGTGTACTGCTGGAGGCCATGACCGCCATTACCCTGGTGCTTGCTGGATCGGATCTCGTGGTTATGCGGCATCCTGAGGCGATAGCACTGGTGAGAAATCATATCCGCAATCTGGCCGGCATCCCTAAAGAGGTGAAGGAAGAAGTGCGGTCGGAAGAAGCGGCACCGGTCGAAGCGACAACGCTGCCGAGCGAGGCAGGTGCAGCGGTTGCGGCTAATCTGCCTGCAGGCATGCGACTGGATTTCGATATCGCCCGAATTACGGACGCTCCACTGCTGCTCGGACCGGATTGTATGCTGGCAGTGGTGAAGATTTCCGAAACTGATACCGGCGGTATTTCTGTATCACCAGGTGCCGTCGATGTCTTTTCCGCTCTGCTGGCGGCTCGGAAGATGGAGACAGCTGAAGCGGCAGAGGCAGCTGCGGTACCCAAGAGAACAAAGAAGAGCAAAAAGGTACCGGAAGCACCGATCCTTAAACGCTGGGATGTTGCTGAAGACCGAAGTGGGTCCTATGAGGCAGTCACCGAAAAGAAGGAAGACTTCAGTGGAAAACATGTTGAGCTTCTGGGACCCACCTATGAAAAAGGTGTCCCCGAAAAGGCTGGTAACTGGCGCGGAAATCTGCAGGATCGGGAAGAGATGATCCGATTCTTACGATCCAGCTTGCGATACTGGTACGCTCAGGACGTGTTCGGCAGTGAAAAACGTAAGACTCCGGCGTAGAAACTGTTCACCGTTATCCGTTCACTGTTCACCGGCAAGGGATATCTCTAATTGCTTCCCATTACGGACAACGGTCAACGGTGCACGGACAACGAACTATACGAGGTATTACCCGAATGGCAGACGATACACGAGAAGAACAGAAGCCTTTGTTGACGGTCTGTGAGGCAAGCCAGATTATGATTGACAAGGCAAAAGCAGAGGGCGTACGCCTGGTGTTCGACCGAGCCCAGGATCTGAAGCCCTGCCCTATTGGCGCCGAAGGTAGCTGCTGTCGCATCTGCGCTATGGGACC
>Ga0116143_10003311_pt1 | contig 16357 bp, 13 predicted proteins | sample AD_UKC034_MetaG_FD_89745 | JGI IMG/M metagenome (GOLD analysis project Ga0116143, IMG submission 89745) | Active sludge microbial communities of municipal wastewater-treating anaerobic digesters from USA - AD_UKC034_MetaG | ecosystem: Engineered > Bioreactor > Anaerobic > Digestate | place: USA...
AGTTCGGCATCATCCACTTCCTGCAGGTGATCTTCGAGTCCCAGCGCCTGCTCATCCCCTGCATCGACCAGCACGACGGGATCCTGCTCAAGGTCGAGGGCGACAGCTTCCTGGTCATCTTCCGCAGCGTCGCCAAGGCCATCGACTGCTCGGTGGCCATGCAGCGGCTGCTGAAGGGCTACAACCAGGACCGCCCCGAGGCCGAGCGCATCCTGCTGTGCGTGGGGCTGGGCTACGGGCCGGTGCTGCGCATCGGCGACGCGGACGTGTTCGGGGCCGAGGTGAACGCGGCCAGCAAGCTGGGCGAGGACACCGCGCGGCCCTGGGAGATCCTGGTCACCGAGAGCGTCAAGGAGGGCCTGGGCGCCGGCGACGGCGTGGGCTTCGAGCCCATCGCGGAGGCGCCCCCCGGCGCCAAGGCCGCCTACCGCCTGCGCTACACCCTCTGAGCGCCTGGCGGGGTCTGGGCCTCGCGCGCCCGGGCATCGATCCGCCCCGCGAGCTCCTGCGGCTCGAGCAGGTAGATGAGCACCCCGCGGTGCCAGGCGTGGCGCCGGCCGTCCTCGCGCGCGGGGCCGGTCGTGCGGATGACCTCGACGCCCTCCACCTGGTCGACGAGCAGCCCCAGGCGTTCCCCGCCGAGCTCGGCCAGCAGCACCTGGCAGGCCGCGCCGGGGTGCCAGCGGTCCTCCCCGCCGACCAGCGCCGCGGCGCGCACGACCGGCCGCACGTGCCCCTGGTGGCTGAGCACCCCCGCCACCCAGGCCGGGGCGCCGGGCAGCGGGCGGAGCTGGTGCGCGGGGGCGTCGAGCACCTCGAGCACGCAGGCGAGCGGCAGGCCGAAGCGCTCCCAGCCGAGCTGGAAGAGCACGCTGCGGGCGGATTCAGGCGCGCTCCGGGGGTCCATCGGACGCCTCCGCGCGGCGGAAGCGCGCCGCCTCCGCCTCCAGGGCCACGGCGAGCTGGCCCAGGGTGGCGGTCTGCTGGGTCATCTCGAGCAGGCTGTTCGACTGCGCCTCGGCCGCCTGCAGCGCGCCGACCGTGGAGTTGGAGTTCTTCTGGGCCACCTGGGCGATGCTGTCGAAGGCGCGCACCGTCTCCGTCGCGCCGGCGATCTGCTCGCGGGCCAGGCGGTTGATGATCTGCACCCGGTCGGAGCCGGCGGTCACGCTGGTCACGATGGCCTTCAGCGCGTCCAGGATGGAGGCCAACTCCTCCCGGCCCTCGCTGAGCTGCTGGGTGCTCGCCTGCGCCGCCTGGACCGCCTCCTGGCTGCCGGCCACCACCTCCTCGACGAGGCGCGCGATGCGCTCGCTCGAGCGCGAGGTGTTCTCTGCCAGGTGCCGGATCTCCTCGGCCACCACGGCGAAGCCGCGCCCGGCCTCGCCGGCGCGCACGGCCTCGATGGTCGCGTTGATGGCCAGCAGGTGGGTCTGCTGGGCCACCTCGGTGATCACCCGGACGATGTTGCCGATCTCCTTGCTGCGCTCGCCGAACTCGAACACGCGCTGGGCGTAGCGCTCGATCTGCTGGAACACCCCGCGCATCTTCTCGACCGCCTGGCCGGCGAGCTGGCCGCCCGACTGGGCCACGGCGCTGGCCTCGGCGGAGGAGCGCGCGGCGTCCTCGGCCGAGCGGGAGGCGCGCTCGATGCTGCGCGACATCTCACCCAGCAGCGCGGAGGTCTGCTCGGTGAGCTGGCGCTGCTGCCCGGCGCCGCGCGACAGCTCCTCCATGGAGCGGGAGATCTCACCCGCCGAGACGTTGACCTGCTTGGCCAGCCGGATGAGCGTGGCTGCGCTGCCCTGGGTGCGACCCGCCTGGGCCTGCAGCCCCTGGACCAGCCCCTCGAGCCGCGCGCGCAGCCGGCCCAGCGCCTCCTCGAGCGGACCGAGCTCGTCCTCCGTCCCGGCGCCTGCCGGCGGCGGGGCGCTGAGGTCGCCCTCGGCCAGGCGTCCGGCCGCGGCGCTGACGGCGCCGATCCGCTGGGCGATCCGTCGCCCCTGGAGCTCGCCGGCCAGCACCAGCGCGACGGCCAGGAACAGCCCGGCCGACAGCCCGACCAGGCCGGCCTCGCGCGGCTCGCCGGGCCAGGCGAGCGCGCCCCACAGCCCGGCGCCGAGCGGCACCAGCGCCAGGGCGAGGTGGAGGGCCAGGGTGCGGGCGCGCTGCTTCATCGTGGGGTCCCCCGGGGTTCGCGTGCGCTGTCAGCCCAGCATCGAGCGCACGATGCGGGTCAACTGCCCGGCTGTGAATGGCTTGGTCAAGAACACCGTTCCGCCCGAGCGGAACCCCTCGCGCATCGCCTGCGGATCGTCCCGCGCGGTGACGAACACCACCGGGGTGGCGCGCTGCCCCTTGGCGCGGGGGACCGCCCGGCTGACCTCGAAGCCGTCGGCGCCGGGCATCATGATGTCCAGCAGGAGCAGGTCGAAGGCCTGCGCCTGGAGCAGCGCGAGGGCCGCGGCGCCGTCCGCGGCGGTGATGACCTCGTAGCCTTCCCGCTCGAGCACCCGCCGCTCGAGGTTCAGGATGTCCGCGTCGTCGTCGACCACCAGGATGCGCTTCATCGCGACTCCCTCCGCGCGGCCTGTCAGCGCGACGCGGGCGGCGCGGGCAGGAGGATGCAGAACCGCGAGCCCTTGCCGAGCTCGCTGGACATCTCGATGCGGCCGCCGTGCGCCTCGACGAAGCTCTTGGCGATGGCCAGCCCGAGCCCGGTGCCGCCGTACTCGCGGGTGGACGACGAGTCCACCTGGTAGAACGAGTCGAACACCCGTGCCGCCTGCTCGGGAGAGATGCCGATGCCCGTGTCTTCCACCTCGATGCGCACCCAGCGCTCGTCGGCGGGCTGGAAGGCGGCCGGCAGGTCGTCCGCTGGGCCGGCCTGCGTGGGCCGCCGCTCGGGCGCGACGCGCAGGCTCACGCTGCCGCCGCGGCGGTTGAACTTGATCGCGTTGCCCAGGATGTTGATGACCGCCTGCCTGAGCTTGCCGCTGTCGGCCGGGAGCGGGGGCAGGTCGGGCTCGAAACTGGACTCGATCCGCACGTCCAGCTTGCGGGCCATGGGCATCACCGTCGAGAGCGCCGCCTGCAGCACTGGCCGCAGGTCGGTCGGTTCGAGGTTCAGGCGCAGGTTGCCAGACTCCATCTTGGAGAAGTCGAGGATGCCGCTGATGAGCTGCAGCAGGTTCTCGCCCTTCTCCATGATGGTCTTGACGTACTCGCGCTGCTCCTGGGAGAGCGTGCCCGCCAGCCCCTCGAGCAGCATCTCGCTGTAGCCGATCACCGAGGTCAGCGGGGTGCGCAGCTCGTGGCTGACCGCGGCCAGGAAGGACGACTTCAGCCGGTCGAGCTCCTTGAGCCGCTCGTAGGACTCGCGGAGCTGCTGGTTCTTCTGCTGCAGCTCGTTGAAGGAGGTGCTGGCCGACTCGACGTGCAGGCGCGAGGTGAGCATCTGCTTGTAGCCGGTGTACAGCATCACCTCGATGACCCGGGCCAGGTGCGTGACCACCTTCTCGGCCACCTCGTGCTGGACGCGGGGGACCCGCTCCAGCAGGCGCCGGGCCACGCCCGGGTTGAAGCGCTCCCCGAGCCGCAGGTCCTCCGCGGGCTGGCGCCCGGCGGGCCAGTAGGGCCCGTACACGATCCGCCCGAGCACGTCGCCGTCCTGGGTGATGGGGGCGATCAGGTAGCGCAGCCCGGTGAAGCAATCGAAGGGCAGCACGCCGGTGGGCCCGAGCTCCAGATCGCGGATGCGGAGCACCTCCTGCGTGCAGCGGGACCGGCCCTCGGGGAAGGTGAAGGCGTAGGCGCAGAAGTCACCGGAGGAGCCCTTCACGTCCACCAGCATCTCGCGGCGGGCGTCGAGCAGCTTGAAGCCGATCTGGAACAGCTCGGCGTAGGACTCGCACACCTCGCGGAAGGAGGCGACGTCGATGAGCTCGCCCAGCGTGAAGCGCCGCTGGAGCACCGAGCTGCCCGTCGGCAGGCCGGGGACGGTGGCGCTCACGGCGCACCTCCAGGGCCGGGCAGGGCGGGCTTCCCTGGCTCCTTGCGCAGCAGGTTGTCGACGAACTCCTCCTCCTCGATGCCCAGCTTGTGGGCCAGCTGGTAGCGCTCGTCCAGCGAGCGCCAGGCCTGGCGCAGCACCCCCTCCAGCGTCTCCAGCACCCCCTCGCCGCGGATGGCCACCGCCTTGAACACCTGCTCCCGGCCCCGGCGCGCCACCTCGTCGAGCTCCTCGTCGGGGCGTACGTCGGGCATGTCGCGCTTGTTGAACTGGATGACGATCGGCAGGTTGGTCGGGTCGAGCCCGTTCAGCTTGAGGTTCTGCTGCATGTCCCGCCAGGAGTCGTTGTTGGCCTGGGCCATGTCCTTCTGGCTGTCGGCGATGAAGGCCACCCCGTCGGCGCCCTGCAGCACGATGCGCCGCGTGGAGTTGTGCATGACCTGGCCGGGCACGGTGAACAGCTTCACCTTCACCGTGAAGCCCGAGCGGGAGCGGAAGAAGACCGGCATGAGGTCGAAGAACAGGGTGCGGTCGTCCGAGGTGTCCAGGATCATCAGGCGCCCGCGGGCGTTCGGATCCATGAGCTGGTGAACGATCTGCAGGTTGGTCGTCTTGCCCGACAGCGCCGGGCCGTAGTAGACGATCTTGAGCGTGATCTCGCGGGCCTCGAGGTTGATCTGCACCATCGGTGTCTCACGCCTCGCGCCGGCCGGCCAGGGTCCAGCCGAGGGCCTGTTCCAGGGTGTCGGCCGTCAGGATCTCGAGCGGCAGGGGGTGCCTCGCGCGCACGGCGTCCGCGTCCAGGCGGTTGCCGCCCGGCACCACCACCGCCTGGAGGCCCGCCCGGGCCGCGGCCAGGAGCTTCTCGCGCAGGCCCCCCACCGGGAGCAGGCGCCCGCGCAGGGTCACCTCGCCGGTCATGCCCACCTCGCGGCGGATGGGGGTGCCGGCGGCGAGCGAGGCCAGCGCCACGGCCATCGCCAGGCCGGCCGAGGGGCCGTCCTTGGGGATGGCGCCGGCGGGCACGTGGATGTGGACGTCCTTCTGGGCGAAGGCCTCCTCGGGCAGGCCGAGGTGGGTCGCCAGGGTGCGCACCAGGCTGAGGGCGGCCTGGGCCGACTCCTTCATCACCTCGCCGAGCTGGCCGGTCAGGATGAGCTGGCCGCGGCCGGGCATGGCGGTGGCCTCCACGGTCAGCACCTCGCCGCCCGCCGGGGTCCAGGCCAGCCCGTGGGCCACGCCCGGGAGATCCGCGCGGGTGAGCTCCTGGGGCCGGCAGACCGGCGGCCCGAGGTGCGCGGCCAGGTCGTCTGGCCCGAGCGCGCCCAGGCCCGGGGCCAGGGCCGGCTCGCCCTCGGCCTCGGCCACGCGGCGGGCCGCGCGGCGGCACAGCTTGGCGAGCTGCCGCTCGAGCTCGCGCAGCCCAGCCTCCTGCGTGTGCAGGGCCACCAGGCGCGCCAGGGCGTCGTCCGAGAGCTCGAGCTGGCCGGGGCCGAGCCCGCACAGCGTGCGCTGGCGCGGCAGCAGGTGGGTGCGCGCGATGGCCACCTTCTCCTCGAGGGTGTAGCCCGGGATGTGCACCACCTCCATGCGGTCCAGCAGCGCGGGCGGGATGGTGTCCACGCGGTTGGCCGTGGCCAGGAACAGCACCCGGCTGAGGTCGTAGGGCACGTCCAGGTAGCGATCGACGAAGGCGTGGTTCTGCTCGGGGTCGAGCACCTCGAGCAGCGCCGCGGCCGGATCTCCGCGCAGGTCGTGGCCCAGCTTGTCCACCTCGTCCAGCGCCAGCACCGGGTTGGCCACCCTGGCCTGGCGCAGGGCCTGGATGATGCGGCCGGGCATGGCGCCCACGTAGGTGCGCCGGTGGCCGCGGATCTCGGCCTCGTCGCGCACGCCGCCCAGGCTCAGGCGGGCGAACTCGCGCTGCATGGCCCGGGCCACGCTGCGCCCGAGGGAGGTCTTGCCCACGCCCGGCGGGCCGACCAGGCAGAGGATCGGCCCGCGCGGATCGGGCCGGAGTTTCCGCACCGCGAGGAACTCGAGCACCCGCTCCTTGACCTCGTCCAGTCCGAGGTGATCGTCGTCCAGCACCCGCGCGGCCTGCTTGAGATCCAGGCGATCGGCCGAGCAGCGCTGCCAGGTGAGCTCCAGGAGCTGCTCCAGGTGGGCGCGCACGCTGGCCGCCTCGGCGCTCTCCGGGCTCATGCGCCCGAGCCGTCGCAGCTGGCGCGCGGCCTCCTCGCGGGCCACGGGCGGCATGTCGCTCTGCGCGAGCTTGCGCTCGAGATCCCCGAGCTCGTCCTCGCTCGAGTCGCCCAGCTCGGTCCGGATCTGGCGGAGCTGCTCGCGCAGGTAGTAGTCGCGCTGGGTCTTGCCCATGTGCTCCTTCACCTTGAGCTCGATCTGCGCCTTGGTCGCGCACAGCTCGCTCTCGCGGTCCAGCAGCTCCAGCGTCAGCCGCAGGCGGCGCACCGGATCGGGGGTCTCGAGCAGCGTCTGGGCGTCGGACACCGCGAGCGGCAGGTTGGCCGCCACCAGGTCCGCGAGCCGGCCCGGATCGCCGATGCCGGAGAGCGCCCCCACCACGTCCGGACCGAGCGCGCGCGAGGCGGCGGCGTAGGCTCCCAGCCGCTCGCGCGTGGAGCGCACCAGGGCCTCGGTCTCCACCGAGATCTCCTCGAGGGGCAGATCGTGGATGGGCCGCAGCCGGGCCTCGAAGCAGGGGCGCTCGTGGGTGAAGGCCGCCACCCGCGCCTTGCCGAGCCCCTGCACCAGAAGCTTCAGCCGTCCGTCGGGCAGCCGTCGATGGCGCACCAGCAGCCCGACCGTGCCCACCTCGAAGAGGTCCGGAGCCAGGGGCTCCTCGGCCTCCACCCGGCGCTGGGCGAGCAGCAGGACCAGCCGGGGTCCGGCCAGGGCGGCCTCGACCGCGGCCACCGACAGGGGCCGGCTGACGAACAGCGGGGCCAGCATGTCGGGGAACACGACCATGTCGCGCACCGGCAGGACGGGCAGCGAGGCCGGCAGATCGAAGGGCTCCTGCTCGTCCGAGAGCAGCCCGCGCGGGGCCTCGGGGCTCATTCGATGGGCACCTTCCTGCGGCTGCCGCGGCGCTCCTCGATCTTCGGCAACCGGATGCGCAGCACGCCGCGCTCCAGCCGGGCCTGGATGTGGCGGGTGTCGGCCGCGCCGGGCAGCTCCACCACCCGGCGGAAGCGGCCGGCGACGCGCTCGACGCACAGGTGGCGGGCCTCGGGCGCCGCCCGGGGGGGCGGCTTGGTCCCCTCGAGGACCAGGATGTCCCTCAGCACCGTGAGCTCGATCTGCTCCCTGGCGACCCCGGGCAGATCGGCCTCGACCCAGAACTCGCCGGCCGACTCGTAGACGTCGACCACCACCGGCACGTCCTGGGGCGCGCTCGCCTCGCCGGCCTTCCGGGGCTGGAGCAGCTCGCGGAAGATGCGATCGAGCTCCATCCGCAGGCTGATCAGGCGCTTCAGGGACTCCTCGGGGATGCCCATGGAACACCTCGTCTGGACGGGGCGACGACGCACCCCTCCCGAGCTTGGCACGCTACCACCCGGACCCGGGAAAGGCAATTGGATTGGTGGGGTTGGCGCGCGGCGTGCTAGCATCCCCGGGCAGATCCCCGAAGGAGGCCCCGCATGTCCCGGCTGACCCGCTTCAGCGTCTCCCTGGAGTCCGACCTGCTGGCGCGCTTCGAGCGCCTCGGCCGCGCGCGCGGCTGGACCAACCGCTCCGAGGCCCTGCGCCAGGTGATGCGCGAGGCCCTGGTGCAGGAGGAGTGGGAGCGCGATGCCGAGGTGGTCGGCACCCTCACCCTGGTCTACGATCACCACCGCCGGGAGCTGCACGACCGGCTCACCCGGACCCAGCACGACCACCACGCGGCGGTGCTGGCCACCACCCACGTCCACCTCGATCACGACAACTGCCTGGAGATGATCGCGCTGCGCGGTCGGGCCAGCCTGGTCAAGCGGGTCGCCGACGAGCTGCTGGCGACGCGCGGCCTGAAACACGGGCGGCTCACCCTGACGACGACCGGCCGGAGGCTCGGCTAGGCGGGGGCGCGGGCGGCTACTTCTTCTCCCGGGCGAGCTCCTCCTCCTTGAGGGCGCGGCGCAGGATCTTGCCGGCCGTGCCCTTGGGGATCTCGTCGCGGAACTCGACCAGGCGCGGGTACTTGTAGTTGGCCATGTTGGCCTTGGACCACTCGATGATCTCCGCCTCGGTCACCTTGCCGCGGGAGGCGGGCTTGAGCGCGATGAAGGCCTTGATCTCCTCGCCGGCCTTCTCGTCCGGGACGCCGATGACCGCGCACTCGAGCACGTGCTCGTTGCGGTACAGGTACTCCTCGACCTCCTTGGGGAACACGGAGTAGCCGGAGCGCTTGATCAGGTCCTTCTTGCGGTCGACGATGATGAAGTAGCCCTCGTCGTCGATCATGCCGAGGTCGCCGGTGAACAGCCAGCCGTCGCGGATGACGTCCTTGTTCTCCTCGGTGCGGTAGTAGCCCTTCATCACCTGCGGGCCCTTGACCACCAGCTCGCCGACCTCGTTGGGGCCGAGCTCCTTCGTGCCGGTCTCCTTGTCCATGATCTTGGCGACCGTGTCGGGCATGGGCAGTCCGATGGTGCCGAGCTTGCGGCGGTCGTAGACCGGGTTCGCGTGGGTGACCGGCGAGGACTCGGTCAGGCCGTAGCCCTCGATGAGCCGTGCGCCCGAGAGCTCCTCGAACTTGGTCTGGATCTCCTTGGGCAGCGGGCCGGCCCCGGAGATGCAGGCGCGGATGGAGTGCAGGTCGTACTCCTTGACGCGCGGGTAGTTGTTGATCGCGTTGTACAGCGCGGCCACGCCCGGGAACAGGCTGACCTTGTACTTCTGGATGGCGGCCAGCAGCTGGCCCCAATCCTCGGGCGGCTTGGGGAACAGCAGCATGGCGCAGGCGTTCATCACCGCCAGGTTCATCACCGTGGTCATGGCGTAGATGTGGAACAGCGGCAGCACGCCGCCGATCACGTCCTCACCCGGCCGGCACTTGTAGTCCCAGGCCTTGATCATCTCCACGTTGGCGACCAGGTTCAGGTGGGTGAGCATGGCCCCCTTGGGCTTGCCCGTGGTGCCGCCGGTGTACTGCAGGACGGCCAGGTCCTCCTTGGTGTTCCAGCTCTTCTCGAACACCTCGGGCCGGGCCGGCGTGCGCAGGAGATCCATGAAGCTGAGCGCGCTGGCCGGCATGGGGGCGCTGGGGACCTTCTTCAGCAGCTTGCCGAGCACGCGTTTCATGGTCGGCAGGAAGTCGGCGATGTTGCAGCTGATGACCTTCTCGATCGGGGTCTTCGGCAGCGCCCGCCGGGCCTCCTCGAACACGATGTCCATGACCACCAGGATCTTGGCCCCGGAGTCGTGGAACTGGTGCTCGATCTCGGCCGCCTTGTAGAGCGGGTTGTTGGCGGTCACCACCGCGCCCAGCTTCATGGCCGCGTAGTAGGCGATCACGTAGTGGACGCAGTTGGGCAGCCGGATGCCGATCACGTCGCCCTTGCGCACGCCGAGGTCGTAGAGCGCGGTGGCGAACGAGTCGACGTACCGCTTCAGCTGCCGGTAGCTCACCGGGTTGTCGAGGAAGATGATGGCGGTCTTGTCCGGGTGCGCGGCCACGGTGTCGTCGAAGAGCGCGCCCAGCGGCTTGTCGGAGTACTTCAGGCTCCGGGGAACGGCCTCCGGCCAGTGCTTGTACCAGGGGTGCTCGACGGTCTCGGTCATCGCAGTTCCCTCCTCTTTCGGGACCCTCGGGCGGGCGTCCGCCAGCGGGTCCGCTGCGCCTCTTTCGTTCCACGTCAGGACTTGGGTCGGGCATGTTAGCGACTCCTGCCGCGCGAAGTCAACCGAGAAGTCGCGGGGCTGCGCCCCTGTTGCGAGCCCGCGGAGATCGTGGTACCAGGAGGCGCGCGGAGAGAACCGCCGCGGGGAAAGGGGACTGCCGCATGATGCGCTCTCGCCGGTTGTGGATGGTGCTCGGCCTGCTCGGCGCGGCCGGCTGTGGCGGCAAGGACGCCGGTCCGTTCGGCGACCTGCTGGCGCGCCTGCCCGCCGACGCGGACCTGGTGGTGGCCGCGGACCTGGCCGAGTCCGTGCGCACCGCGCGGGCGTGGGCCGACGAGCTGCAGCTGTTGCCGCTCCTGCAGGCCAGCCAGGAGCTGAAGGACCTGGTGCAGGGGCAGCGCACCGCCCTGGACCAGGTCATCGCGCCGCTGCGGGATCGGCTCGGCCTGGACCCCTTCAAGGACCTGGGCCTGGCGGCCGTCGGCCTGCGCATGGGCGAGGGCGCCGAGCCCCGGGGCGTGGTGGTGGTCAAGGGCGCCTTCCCGCCGGACTTCCTCGGCCGAGCCTTCCCGGACGCGCCGGTGGAGTCGCGCGAGGGCGTGCCCGTCGTCCGGCTCGAGGGCGACGGGGAGGCCATGCTCGCCGAGGGCGTCCTCGTCCTGGCCCACAAGGATCTGGCGGCGGCGGCCTTCGGGAAGCCGGATCCCAAGCGGCTCGAGGCGCTGCTCGCGCGCCACCCGGCGCTTCGCGGCAAGCTGGAGCCGGGGTTCCTGCTGCGCGGCTCGTTCCTCGTGCCCGCCTGGGTCAAGCAGCAGCTCGTCCAGGACAGGCCCCCGGCGGGCGTGGGGATGGGGCTGGTGACCGGGCTCGCGCGCCTCGACCTCGAGCTCGATCGCCAGGTGCGCCTGGCCGTCGTGGCCGCGGACGAGCGCAGCGCCGAGAGCTACCAGCACCTGTTCATCGCGATCGCCGACGGCGTCACCGGCAGCCAGCACGCGGCCCGGGCCGTGGCGTACATGGCGCTGTGCCTCGACCTCGACCGGCTGCCGGACCTGCCGCCGCCGGTGCGCCTGCTGCTCAAGGACGACGCGGCGCTGGCCACCAGCCTGGAGGTGCTCCTGCCGCCGCCGGCCGCGGCGCCGGAGGTGCGCCGCGAGGCGCTCGGGGTGAGCCTGCGCGCCGAGCGCAAGAGCTTCGTGGCCATCGGCCTGGTGGGCGCGGGCATGGTGGGCGCCTTCCTGGTGCCCGCGATGATCATCGGCATGGCCATGGACGACGCGGACCGCGCCCTCGAGGAGGCCGCGCCGCCCGCCGCGCCCGCCGGGGAAGGGGGTGCGCCATGAGCCGTCTCCTGTGCGCCCTCGTCGGGCTCGCCCTGCTCGCGCCGACCCCTTCGACGGCCGCCGATCTGGCCGAGATTCTCGCGCCCCTGCCGGCCGAGGCGGACCTGGTCGTGGTGCTCGACCTGGCCGCCTGGGGCCGCGTCTACCGCGAGGTGGCGGCCGAGACCGAGGCCCTCCCGGCGGTGGCCGAGAACCCGGAGGTGAAGAACCTCCTGGGCATGCAGCGCACCCTGCTCGACTCGGCGCTTGGGAGCCTGAAGACCCAGTACGGGCTGGACCTCCTCCAGGACCTCGGCTGGGCCGCCGCGGGCATGGTCATGGCCGACGGCCGTGCGCCGCGCGGCGCGATCGTGGCGCTGGGCAGGATGCCTGCCGACCTGGCGCGGAAGATCGTGCCGGAGGGGCAGGCCGAGACCCTCGCGGGGCGCGAGGTGTGGCGCGCGCCCTCCTCGGCCATCGCGGTCGACCCGGGCAAGCGCCTGATCGCGGCCGAGTGCCCGGAGGGGCTGTCCCGCGCCCTGGCCGCCACGGAGATCCCCCCGGAGCTGGCGCGCCGGTTCCCCGAGCTGACCGCCAGGCCCGGCGCGGATCACTACATCCGCCTGGCGCTGGCCGTGCCGGAGGCTGCGCGCGCGGAGCTGCTGCGGGATCCGAGCGTGCCGCTGGCCACCCTGGCCGGCGGGCTCGGCTGGGTGCAGCTCGACGTCAGCAAGGACGGGGTGCGCATCGCGCTGGGCTGTGACGGCCCGGCCGCCGCGCAGAAGGCCCGCCGGCTGCTGCAGGGCCTGGGCGAGAGCTTCGTGGCCGGCACCTACCTGTGGCGCACCTACGCCTACGCGGCCCTGGCCCTCGACCTGGGCGAGCTCGAGGGCGTGCCGCCCCAGCTCGAGGGGCTGCTGGCGAACCGCCCGGCGCTGGTCCGGACCATCGAGGCCCTGCTGCCGCGCCCCGAGGGCCGGCCCGAGGTCAGCCTGGACGGCACCACCGCGCGGCTCGTGGTCCCCGCCAGGCTCACCCGCGGCGGCTTCTTGCTGAGCGGCGTGCTGGCGGCCGTGGCCGTCCCGGCCTTCATCCAGTACATCCACAAGGCCAAGGAGAGCGAGGGTCGGGAGAACCTGATGACCCTCGCCCGGCTCGAGGAGCTGCGCAAGGTCGAGCGGGGCGCCTACCAGGCCTGCGGCCGGGCGCCGGCCAAGGCCCCGGGCGGGAACGCCCAGGCCTGGCCCGGGGACACGTGCTTCGAGGCGCTCGGCTTCAAGCCCCTCGAGCCGGTCTACTTCAGCTACGAGGTCGAGGTCGGCGAGGACGGCTTCACCGCCTACGCCCGCTGCGATCTGGACGGGGACGGCCGCGAGCGGGTGCTGCGCTACGACTCGAAGAGCCGCTTCGTCGAGGTGCTCACCCCGGACGCCTGGTAGGCCCGAGCAGGTCGAGGAGCGCCCGTCCGTACCGCTGGAGCTTGGCCGGGCCCACGCCCGGCACCTCGCCGAGCGCCGCCAGGGTCGCTGGCCGGGCCCGCGCCAGGGCGCGCAGCGTCCTGTCGTGGAACACCACGTAGGCCGGGATCCGGCGGCGCGCGGCCTCTTCGGCGCGCCAGGCGCGCAGGCGCTCGAACGACGCCGGCTCGCCCTCCGGGGGCGCCTCCGCCCGGGTCGCCGCCCGGGCGCCGGCAGGCCCGGCGACGGGCGGGGGGCGCAGCAGGGGCACGGCCTCCCGGCCGAGCACCCGCCGGCCGTGCTCCGTGAGGGCCAGGGTGGGGTACTCCTGGCCGCGCACCTCGAGGCAGCCGGCCTCGAGCAGGCTCGCGATCCAGGCCTCGACCTCCGCGGGCCGCCGGTGCGCCAGCGCCCCGTGCCCGGGCAGCGCGTGCTGGCCCGCCTCGCACACGGCCCGGGCGCGCGAGCCCCGGAGGATCTGGACCACCCGGCCCCGCCCGAAGCGGCCGCCCAGGCGCTGGACCAGGGACAGGACCACCTCCAGCTCGGCCCGCTCCCCGGGCGTCGGCGCGCGCGCGCCTTGTGCGGGGGTCGGCGGACCCGGGCTGGACTCCCGCAGGCAGTTGTCGCAGGCCTGGCAGCGCTGGGGGCGCGCCGGATCGCCGAAGTAGCGCAGGATGGCCTCGTGGCGGCAGGCGCGCGTGTCGGCGTAGCGCAGCATGCGCTGCAGCCGCGCCTCGTCCAGCCGGGCCTTGTGCGCCAGGTGGGCCGCGAGCGGGCGGAGGTCCGCGCCTGGATCGACGAGGCGCCACAGGGGCGCGCCGCGCTCGTCCAGCCCGCCCGGGCCGCAGAACCCGGCGCCCTCGAGCTGCTGCAGGACGGCGCGCACCGGCCCGCTCCGGTCGCCCTCCGCCAGCGCGAGCAGCGCCGCCTCGGGCACCGGCTGGCCGCGCGCCCCCTGGCGCGTGAGCGCGGCGGCCACCCGCGCGAGCAGCGCGGGCCCGGCCGCCTGGGCCTCCAGGAAGAAGCGCTGGGTGCGGATGTCGGCCGGGTGCAGCAGGAGCTCGCAGCGGGCGGGCTGCCCGTCCCGTCCGGCGCGTCCCGCCTCCTGGTAGTAGGCCTCCAGGCTGCCGGGCAGGTCCCAGTGCACCACCGCGCGGACGTCCGCCCGGTCGATGCCCATGCCGAAGGCGTTGGTGGCCGTGACCACCGGCAGCGCGCCGCCCACGAAGGCCTCCTGGACCGCGCGGCGTTCGGCCTCGGGCAGGCCGGCGTGGTAGGCCGCCGCCCCGAGCCCGCGGGCGGCGAGGGCCTGAGCGACCTCCTCGGTGTGCCTGCGGGTGGCGCAGTAGAGGATGGCGCGCGGGTGGTCGGCGAGCAGGGCGAGGACGCGGCGGAGCTTGTCGTCCGCGCCGGCGACCCGCTGGACGCCGAGCCGCAGGTTGGGGCGGGCGAAGCCGCGCACCACCACCGCGGGCGGCTGGCGCGGCGCCTGGCCCAGGCCGAGCTGGGTCAGGATGTCCCTGCGCACCTCGGGCGTGGCCGTGGCGGTGGTGGCCAGCACCTGGGGCTGGCCCAGCCGGCCGAGCAGCTCGGCCAGCCGGAGGTAGTCCGGCCTGAAGTCGTGTCCCCACTGGCTGATGCAGTGGGCCTCGTCGACGGCCACCAGGCCCACCCGGGCGCGGCCGAGCGCCTCGAGGAAGCGCGGCGAGCGCAGGCGCTCGGGCGCCGCGTACAGGAGCTTCACCCGCCCCGCGGCCGTCGCCCGCAGCCGGGCCTGGACCTCCGCGGGCGCGAGGTGGGAGTTCACGTAGGTGGCGGGCAGCCCCCGGGCGGTGAGCGCGTCGACCTGGTCCTTCATCAGGGCGATGAGCGGGGAGAGGACCAGGGTCGTGCCGGCCCGCAGCAGGGCGGGCAGCTGGTAGCACAGCGACTTGCCCGCGCCGGTCGGCAAGATGCCCAGGCAGTCCTGGCCGGCGAGCACCGCCTCCAGGATGTCCGCCTGACCCCCCCGGAAGTCCGGGTGGCCGAAGCGCACCTGGAGCAGCCGGCGCGCCTCCTCCAGGCCAGGGCGCGGCTCGCTCGTCTGCACGGGTCCGCTCACCACGGGCCGCACTGTAGCACGGGTCGCGGCCGCGCTGCAGCGGGGAGGGGCGCTGGCGCGAGGGGGAGGGGCGTGCTAGACCCCTGGAGGTGGCGCCAGCTCCAGAAGCAGCCGGGATGTCCCCGCCCTCTCCGACCGCCCTCGTGGTGCGCTGGCCGCTGTGGATGCGCCTGCCCGGCCTGGGCGTGGCGCTCGGCTGCCTGGCGGCCGCGGCCTGGCTCGCGCTCGACGGGCCGGACGGCGGCGGGCCCGTGCCCTGGTTGCTCGTGGGCGTCGGGCTGCTGCTCGGCCTCGGGCTCGCGGCCCTGCCGTGGCGCAAGACGCTGCGCGGGGACGAGCTCGAGGAGCGCTCGCTGCTCGGCCGCCGGCGGCTCCGGCTCGGGCCGGGCGCCCGCGTGGAGGAGCGCGAGGAGGTGCGAAACTTCCTGGGCGGGGTGCGGCGGCTGACCGTGCGCGCGCCCGGCGGCGAGGCCTGCGTGCTCGAGTCCTACGAGCGCGGCTACCACGCGCTCAGGGACGCCCTCGAGGCCCGCGGCTGGTTGCCGCCCGCGCCCGAACCCCCAGCCCCCGTGGTCCCGGCGCGCTTCGTGGTGGCGGAGATCGGCCAGGACCGCGGCGGGCTCGGGCTGCTCGCGGCCATGGGGTTCTGCGCGCTGGGGCTCGCGGCGTACGGGCTCTGGACCCAGGCCGGGCCGCTGCGCCTCCTGGCCGGGCTGGGGGGCGGGCTGGGGGCCTGGCTCACCTGGAGGGCCGGAGCGGCCCTGCTCGCCTCGCTCTGCCGCCTCGAGGTCGACGGCGCGCGGCTCGCCTGGCGCGGGCCGCTCGGCCGGCTCCAGCTGACCCGCCGGGAGCTGGCGGGCGCGGAGGAGCGGCTGCAGTGGAACGGCTGCGATCGCACCCTCACGCTGCGCGGGCGGGGGGGCGCGCGGGTGTCGCTCGACTCGGGCGCGCGCAACTACGCGCTGCTGCGCGCCTGGCTGCGCGCCGGCGGGGTGCCGCTCGGGCCGCGGCCGAAAGCTTGATCGCCCGACCCGCGGCGTGCTCAACTCCTGCTCGAAACCATGGGAGCCCCGCCGCAGCCCGTCCGCGCCGCCGAGCGCGATCTGCTCTTCGGCGTGTTCGCCGTCCAGCTCGGTCTGGTCTCCGCCCAGGAGATCCTGTCCGTGGCCGGGGCCTGGGCCGCCGATCGTTCCCGGGGGCTCGCCCAGCGGCTGCTGGAGGGGCGGCTGCTGCCGGAGCCCATGCACCGCATGCTCTCGGCCATGGTGGACGAGGCCGTGACCGCGCACGGCGGCGACGCGGGCCGCACCCTCGAGGCGTTCGGCGGGCAGGCCGCCCTGGAGAGCAGCCTGGGTCGCTCGCTCGTCCTCGCGCGGGACGCGCTCGGCGTCCTCCGTCCTGCCCTGGCGCCCGAGGCCTCCCCGGCCCTCACCCCGCGCGCCCCGGAGCCCGCGGCCGCCGAGGACGCGCTGGCGGTGACCCCCGAGGCCGCGGGGCGCTACCAGCTGCGCAACCGCGCCACCGCCCAGGCGACCCGGGATCGCGGCCAGGCCGAGGTGGGCCGGGGGGGCATCGGCCGGGTGCTGCTCGCCTTCGACGAGCACCTGGGCCGGGA
>Ga0116143_10003319_pt1 | contig 16338 bp, 19 predicted proteins | sample AD_UKC034_MetaG_FD_89745 | JGI IMG/M metagenome (GOLD analysis project Ga0116143, IMG submission 89745) | Active sludge microbial communities of municipal wastewater-treating anaerobic digesters from USA - AD_UKC034_MetaG | ecosystem: Engineered > Bioreactor > Anaerobic > Digestate | place: USA...
AAGGGTGCGAATCAGCATACCGCAATTGCGGTACCCACCCAGGAGCGCGCAGCGTCACTGCTAAACGTCAGCGTCGACAACGTGCAACGCGCCCGCAAGGTTCTCGACCAGGGCACTCCCGAGCTCGCCACGGCTGTTGACGCTGGGGAGGTGGCCGTTTCTACGGCCGCGATCTTGGCCATGCTTCCAGCGGACGAACAGCGGGAGGTGGTGGCCAAGGGGGAGCGCGAGATCCTCGCCAAGGCCAAAGAGATCCGTGCGCGCAAAAACGAGGTGCGGCGGGTGGAGCGCGTCGAGAAGCTCGTCGAGATCTCCAAGGGCAACGCGCCGCTTTTGGCTCCCGTGCGGTTTCCGCTCCTGCTCGCCGATCCGCCGTGGCGTTACGAGCACGTCGAGACGGAGAGCCGGGCGATCGAGAACCACTACCCGACCATGTCACTCGAGGAGATCTGCGCGCTCCCCGTCGCCGGTGTGACAACCGACGATTGCATTCTGTTCATGTGGGCGACGAGCCCGAAGCTCGCCGAGTCAATGAAGGTGATCGAGGCGTGGGGCTTCAGCTATCGCACGTGCGCCGTCTGGGTGAAGGACAAGATCGGAATGGGCTACTACTTCCGGCAGCGTCACGAGCTCTTACTTGTCGCCGCCAAGGGCAAGCCGCCGACGCCCGCGCCGAGCGATCGGCTCGACTCCGTAATCGAGGCGACGCGCGAGCGACATAGCGCGAAGCCTGTTGAAGGCTACGAAGCGATCGAGCGCATGTACCCGACGCTCCCGAAAATGGAAATGTTTTGTCGGTCCCCTCGTGACGGGTGGCACGTCTGGGGCAATCAGTCGTGAACGACTTCGTGACGTGCTTGGCGCAGTCTCACGCGGCGTCTGATTGGTCTGGATGGGAGACCGTCTACCGCGCGGCGTTCCCTGCGTTCTCGGCCATGATCGATCACCGCGCCGACGGAGAGCATCAGCGCGCAGGGATCGATCGCTCGATCATTCTCACCAACTCAAAACAGATCCTGATCGACGAGAAGGTGCGCGGGCGAAACCGTCTTACAGGTGCAGTCTACGACGACATTCTTCTTGAGGTCTGGTCCGACGAGCGCGCCAAGTCGCCGGGGTGGGTCGTCAAGGCGATCCGTGCGGACTATATCGCCTACCTGATCGCGCCGCTTCAGCGCTGCTACCTGCTCCCGGTCATTCAGCTGCAAGCAGCATGGCAGAGGCACGGAAAAGAATGGACGCGCACGTATGGCACGAAGCGATCGCAAAATCGTAGCTGGGTGACCGCGAGCGTCCCTGTTCCCGTCGAGAAGTTGTTTCCGGCGATCGGTGGGTGTCTGCGCATTGAGACGCCTCCGTATGACGTGACGCCGTGACCGCCCGCGGCAAATCCCTCGAGCTCGCCATTGCGCGCGCCGCACGGGGCTACCGCAAGGAAGCGCGCGCGTGCCTCATGCGCCAGTTTCCGCAGATGGCATGGCGCGGCGGGTCTTACGAGTACGTGAGCGACGCGCCGATCGACTTCATCGGCGTCGTGTACGACCGCGAGCAACCGCGCGCCTACGCTCTTGAATGCAAGGAGACCGGAGAAGCGTCGTTCCCGATCGCAAAGCTCGAGGAGCACCAACGCCAAGCGCTCGAGGCTTTCCGGGCATGCGGCGCAGACACGCGTATTGCCGTCGACTTTACGCGCATCAAAGAGGTCTACCTTCTTGATTGGCTCCTCGTCGACACGTTCATTCTCGCGCCGTGGCGCAAGTCGCTCACTGTCGATTGGTGCCGCGCGTACGGGCTTTTGATCCCGGAAGAGAATCGCGACAAAGACGAGACGCGCAGGGCTCTGTTTCTTGAGGGCGCCGCGCACAAGGATCAGGCGCGATGTCTCGAGATCGTGTCGACCGAGCGCCAGCAAAAGCCGGTCATCTCACTCGATTCCGATTTCAGCGACGAGGATGATGACGACGAGCGCGAGGTGCGAAAGGAACTACTCGCGCCAATGACACCAGAGCAAATTCGCAGGCGCGGCGTCGACGCGATCAACGCGTCACTTGACCGCGCCAGTAAGCAACTCGCCAAGCAATCCGCTCGCGAGAGAAACCGCAAACGATGGAGCCGTGCAGGATGACAACCGAAGAGCAGGGCAAGAAAGAAGTCAGCGAGGACGCGAGTGCTCGACTTGAGCGTATCAAGAACGACGAGGAGACCCGGAAGCAGGTCGCGTGGCTCGTCGAGAAAACCAAAGCGCGCCTTCTCGCGCAGTGCAACGGCCGGCCCGCGCCTGTGTGCCTCCGCGCGCTTGTCGGCGCGCTCTGTGACGTTGCCAAGCACATTGGCCTCGACCGAGCACACCTCGACAATCTCTATCTCGCCGTCGTCGACGGCGAAATTCCTTACGACGCGCCGCCCGAAAAGGCCGCGCCGTGAGCGACGACTTCACGCCGCCGCGAAAGCCGCTGAGTGACTTACAACGTCAACTCCGTGAGCAGTCGAGGTGCATTCACTGCGGACAGCCCGCGTCAAGCCAGCGCCTTGACTGCTACGAGTGCCGTAGCACGCAAGAGGTGCGGTTTCGCACGGGCATTTTCATCAAGCGACTTCGCGACATCGCATGAACACGTCAAAAGAAACATCCCTTCGCGTCATTCTTGGCGCGGGGTTGATTCACGCGCCTTTACTCAAGACATGGCTCCCGCTCGTCGAAGAGCAGGACTTCGAGGGTGACGGCCGAGCAAAGCTCTACTTCAAATCGGCCAAGGCGTGCGAGAAAAATGGAAGCCTCGACCGACCGGCGCTCACCGATGAGATGCGCCGGCGCAATACGAACGGGCTCTTCAAGGAGATTTCGCTCGACGCATACCTTGAAGATCTCGCCGACGACGTTGTAACGATCGATCCCGCGGCCGTCATCTTCCACGCCAAGCGCTTCCGCGCTGAGTCGCGCAAGGAGCGCCGCGCACGAAGACTTAACGAGCTTGCGCACCGCGCGCTCAACGACGAGGAGGGTGAATCTCTTGGGGCGATCGAGCGATTGCTCGAAGAAGAGCGGAGGGGGGCAGCCACCGAAAAGCGTGCGCCTGCGAGAGCCAAGGAGGCCGCACTTTCTGATTGGTCCACCGCGCTCCCCGCGCCAATGCGCACAGGTCTTCAATCGCTTGACGCGGCGATCGGCGGTGTGCGACCCGAGTCGACCTACAGCATCATCGGCAGCTCGGGCAAAGGAAAGTCAGGCTTTACCATTCAGCTCACCCGCGGGCTTTTGCGCTTTCGCCCCGTTCTCTACGTCTCGACTGAGCTCTCGCGCCGTCAAGCGCTCGCCCGTTTCGCCGCGCAAGAGCTTGGCGAGTCATGGTCGAAGGTCTACGCGCTTGCCCCCGAAGGGGCGCCACATATCGCGCAAGTCCTCGAGACCCATTGTCAGCGCCTTCGCGTGCTCAAGCTCGAGCGGAACACCTCTCTCACCGACGAGCTCGACCGTGCAGCACAGGAGGAGGGCGAGGCCCCCGTACTCGTGCTCGACTACCTTCAGCACGCAGCGAGGCGCTTAGAGGGCGACGACCCGCGCGTCATCACCGCGCAGATGTCGGACGAGATCACGTCGTACGTCACCGCGAACCGAACCAGCGCGCTCGTGGTCTCAAGCACTGCCCGAGGCTTTTACAAGGACAATGACAAGCGGGCCGCTACCGACTTCCTCGGAGCGGCGAAAAACTCGGGAGACGTCGAATTTGACGCCTCAGCGGTGTTGTTTTTGGACACCGACCCGTGCCCGCTTGGCGGATCGTCGAATTGCAGGCTTCACATCGCGAAGAGCCGGTTCGGTGGTGAAGGGCAAACCATTGGGCTCAAGTTCATTGGCGCGCGCGGCATGTTCGAGGAAGACCCGAGCGCCGCGCTCGATGACAACCAGCGCGACGTGTTCGAGATGATCGGATCGGGCGCCGGAACGGTCGAAGAAGTTGCGCGCGGACTGCAGCGCCGAAAGCAGGACGTTACGGACGTCATAGACCTACTTGCAAGACGCGGGCTCATCACGAAACGACCCCTTGAGGTGATCGGAAAATGACTTTTTTGCTCGTTTTTGCGTTGTTTGGTTTCCCGTCGGTGGGAACGCTCGGGAACGATTTGGGAACGATCGCTCAGCGACGGGAGCAAGATCGTTCTCGACGGGAGCACCCTTTTTCACTCGGGAACGATTTTTTTCGTTCCGGGGTCGGGAACGATAGGTGTGTTTGCCGTCGGTGCGGATCGTTCCGGGGTCGGGAACGCGCCTCTAAAGGGGAGCATCGTTCCTCCCCTTTAGGGGAAAGCGGGAACGATTTTTTAGAACACCCTCACCCATTACGTGGGAGCGAAAACAGCGCTCGGGGTGGCCGGTGATGGCTCGTGCAAAGGTGCCTGGCGTTCGCGCTGTCCCGCTTGCCGCGGTCAAGGCGCTGGCGCTTTACCCCGAGCCGCCGCGCACGCGTCTTGAGTCTTGGGCGGTACGGCCCATGTACTCGTGCGACCCGGAGAGCCCGGCCGCTGTTCGGCCGTGTCCGTGGTCTGGTTGCCGGTATGTCTTGCGGACCGGTGCCTGTGCTGTCGATGCGGCCGAGAGCGGAGAGAACACGCTCGAAGCGATTGCGCGCGCTGAAGGCGTCGCAATCAAGCAGGTGTGGAAATACCAGCAGCGCGCGCTTGGCAAGCTCAAGGCGATGGGGCTGCGGGTGTTCCGCGGGCAGCTCGTGCCGGACGAAGGGTAAAGCAGGGGGGAAACTGAGAACGTGGCTGACGATCCGGCGAAGCGGGACGCTGCGGGGCGCTTTGGCGCGGGGAACAAGGCCAACCCCTCGGGGCGGCCAAGGGTTCTCGTCGAGGCAATCGAGGCGTTCCGTCGTCCCGAGGACCTCGAAAAGCTGCGCCTTCGCCTGCTCGAGATTGCGAAGAGTCGGGACTTGAAGGCGGCGATCGCGGCGATTCGCGAGTACCATGACCGCGCGTTCGGCAAACCGAAACAGGTTGTCACCGGCGAGGACGGCGGACCCGTGCAAGTCGACATCACGGCAATCGCCTCGAAGATCCGAAAGCTCGCCGGCGACGAATGAGCGAGTCGGTGCTCAAGCGCGCAGCAAAGCGCGCGGGCGCGGTGGCGCTTCTCACCGAGCTCTCCCCTGAGGAGTTGATTGCTGCGCAGTACGCGTGGGAGCTCAACGCGCGACCCGAGCAAATCACCCCGAAGCTCTCGCAGGCCGCGTTGCCGTGGCTCGTGTGGCTCCTCCTCGCCGGTCGCGGCTTTGGCAAGAGCCGCACGGGCGCGGAGTTCGCGCGCGCTGAGGCGCACGCGCAACCAGGCTCGCACGGTGCACTCATTGCTCCGACCGCCGCGGACGCGCGCGACGTCATGGTCAAGGCGCTTCTCGATTGCTCGCCGCCGTGGGAAGGGCTCGACTACGAGCCTTCCAAGCGTCGGCTTACCTGGCGCAACGGCTCGACGGCGACGCTGTACTCAGCCGAGGAGCCGGACCGATTACGCGGCCCGCAGCACCATTGGGCGTGGGCAGACGAGATCGCGGCATGGCCGTACCTTGAAGAAGTCTGGGACATGCTCATGTTCACCCTTCGTCTCGGGGCTCACCCGCGTGTCTGCGCGTCGACGACGCCGCGGCCCCTCGCGCACATTCGCAAGCTGCTCAAGGACGACGCCACGGCCGTTACGCGCGGCTCGACGTTCGACAACGCGGAAAATCTCTCGCCGTCGTTCTTGAAGGCCGTGAGCGAGCGCTACGAGGGCACGCGCCTCGGACGTCAAGAGCTCTACGCCGAGCTACTCGACGACGTCGAGGGCGCGCTGTGGACGCATGCGCTGATTGAGCGAGCGCGCGTTGTGAGGCCGCCTCAGCTACAGCGCGTAGTGATCGCCGTCGATCCGTCCGGCTCAGCCAAGAAGACGGCAGACGAGGCCGGGATCGTTGCCGTGGGTGTTGGGCAGTGCGCGTGTCTGGGGCGCGTTGAGCCGCACGTGTTTGTGCTCGAGGACGCTTCCGGCCGCTACTCGCCGCGCGACATGGCAGAAAAGGCCATTGCGCTCCTGCGCAAGTGGAACGCCGACCGAATCGTCGCCGAGGACAACTTCGGCGGGAAAATCATCGAGGACCTGCTACGCCTCGTCGATCCGTCGGTGCCTTACCGCGCCGTTCATGCTTCGCGTGGCAAGATCGTGCGCGCGGAACCCGTCGCGGCTCTCTACGAGCAAGGCAAGGCGCACCATGTCGGGCTGCACCGTGAGCTCGAAGACGAAATGTGTTCTTACGCGCCGCTCGTCTCGACGGAGTCACCGGGGCGCCTCGACGCGAACGTGTGGGGCATCACCGACCTCATGCTCGGAGAATTCATCGGCGATCCCGGGCGCGTTACGAGCGAGGGGCACTCGCGCTACTCAAGAAGGGATGGCATTTGATGGGCATTTTCTCGGTCTTTTCGCGTAAGCCTCCGAAGGATTCCGGCGTGCGCATTGATCCGCGCATGAACATGACGCGCCAGTATCCCGAGGACACGGTCACCCCTCGCGAGCTCAAGCGCATTTTGAAAGAGGCCGACGGCGGGGACGTCGCGCGCTACATGGAGCTACTCGACGCGACGGCGGCAGATCCGAAGGCTGCCTCTGTGCTGCGCACTCGCAAGCTCGCGGTTGCTGGCGCGCCGAGGAGATTTGAGCCGGGCGACGAGAGCGATCGCGCCAAGCAGATCGCCGACGAGACGCTCGACTTTTTCAATCGGATCCCGAACGTCACGCAGTTTCTGATGCACCTTCTTGACGCGCATTATCGCGCGTTCGCAACCATGCGCCTCGAATGGGACGTGCAACCAGGACCGCTCGGACTTCGCCAGTTGATTTGCGGGTACGAGGCGATCGAGTCTCGCTTCCTGCGGTTCGAGAACGCGTGTGAGCCGCGCGTCATGACACAGGGTGACTACCAGGGCGTGCCGATTCCGCCCGAATGGCTGTTTTTCACGATGAACGACAAGGCGGGGCCGGTTGTGCGCGGCGGCACCGGTCGCGCGCTCGTTAAGGCGTGGGTCTACAAGGGCTACTTCACGATCGACATGGCGTCGTTCATCGAGACGAACGCCAAGCCGCACGTGCAAGTCACCGTGCCGGGTCACTACGTCGAGGGCTCCGCCGAGCTCGAGCGCGCCAAGGATGCGGCGCGCGCGATGGTGTCTGACTTCATCGGGCTGGTTCCCGAGGGTGTGAACATTCAACTCATCGAGAGCGTCAAGCAGACGTCGACGGTGAGGGACACGTATCTTGCCGCGATCCGGTATCTCGACGAGGTGATCTCAATCGCCGAGCTCGGTGGCGATCTGGCCTCGGGCTCGTCGCAGTCGGGCGGTATCGGCCACGGCGCCGAGGCTGAGCAACAGGGCGACGTGAGGCAAGACATCAAGGAATTCGACGCGCTCAGTGTCGCTGATTTTCTGCAGCACTGCGTTATCACGCCTCGCACGCTGCGCCAGTACGGCGAGAATGCGCCGATCCCGAAGCTCGTGATCGACGTGCTCGAGGCCGAGGACGAGACCGAGGTCGCGACCGCGCAGAAGCTGCGAGCGGAGACGCTCGAGATTTTGCAGCGCATCGGAAAAGAAATTTCCAGCAAGCAAGTCGACGAAGAGTTCGACCTTCGTCCTCCCGACGGGAAAGAGGACGTTCTCGTCGCGAAAGCTAAGCCGGTTGCGCCGTCGCTGCCCAAAGACAGCGGGGCCTCGTCGCAGGGGTAGGGGTAAAGCGCATGCGACGCTGGTTTCGTGGATGTAGCCACGCTGCTTGCAGAACCCTGGGCAATTTCCGAGCAAGGTCTTGAGCTCGTCATTGCCATTGCGAGCCGCGATGAGTTCTTCGCTGAAGTTCGCGAGCAAGCTCTAGCCGCAAAAGAGGGCGTTCCCCTCGAGAACACGCACAAGGTCACGACGCGCGGTCAAACCGCGATCATTCCGGTGGCTGGTCCGATGTTCCGTCACGCGAATCTTATGACGCGCGTCAGCGGGGCAACGAGTTACGCGACGCTTCGCAAGGATCTGCAATCCGCTCTCGAAGATCCGAGCGTGGCGTCGATCGTGCTCAACATCGACAGCCCTGGCGGTGAAGCCAATGGCGTATCCGAACTCGCCGATGCGATTCGCGCGGCGTGCGAGGTCAAGCCGGTGGTCGCCTATGTCGGCGGAACTGGCGCGAGTGCTGCGTACTGGATCGCCGCCGCGTGTAGCAAGGTTGTTGTTTCTCAAACAGCAATGCTCGGTTCGATTGGCGTTCTGTCGTCGGTCGTGAAGTCGGCGGACGGCAAGCGAACGGTCGAGTTTGTTTCCTCGCAGTCTCCCTACAAGCGCCCCGACCTCGTCAGCGAGGAAGGCATCGCGCGCATTCAGCGCCGTGTCGACGATCTCGCGGAAGTCTTCATCGATTCGGTGGCGAAATTCCGTGGTGTTTCCAAAGTCGCAGTGCTCGAGCGATTCGGGCGCGGCGACGTGATGATCGCATCTCGCGCCGTCGAAAACGGCCTTGCCGATCGCATTGGCGACTTTGAATCGGTCGTCGCCGAACTCAACCGGGCCGAGCGGCCCAACGCAGGAGCCCCATACATGAAAACCGCACTGCTTTTGGCGTTCGGCCTCGCCGCCGACGCGAGCGACGACGCCGTTGTCGCCTTCGCGAAGAACCTGAAGGACCAGAACGGCAAGCTCACCGAGAAGTGCGCTTCGCTCGAGGCCGAAAAGGTCAAGCTCGAGGGCGACGTCAAGGCGTCTGCTTTGAGCGCGCGCGAAAAGGCGCTCGACGAGAAGATCAAGGCGTTCGCCGTCGATCCGTCGGAGCGCGCCGAGCTGCTCGAGTTGGCGCAGGAATCGCCCGCGATGTTCGACAAGTTGCTCGCCAAGCGCCTCCCGCGCAACCCCGGCGGTCCGCGCGTCGAAGTGGCGAGCGTGTTGACCGGCGCGTCGCGCGTCGATGCCGCCGAGAAGGCGATCGACGCCGAGCTCGCGGCCGATCCGAGCATCACCCCGTCGGTCGCGATGCAGCGTGCCGCCGAGAAGAACCCCGCTCTCTTCGCTGAGAGCACCAACGCCATCACCGAGGGAGCGTAGCCATGCAGGGAATTTCGCAGACGAAGGACGCAATCATCCTCGAGAAGGCTCTCGAGGCTGACATCGGTCCGCACCTGGTTGTCGTCAAAGGCTCCGCCGATGGCGGCGTCGCCCTTCCGGGTGGCGCAGACGTCCAGTGGATGGGCGTCACGATCGAGAACGGTCTCTCTGGCGAGAAGCGCAAGGTTGTCGTCGGCGGTGGCGTGATCGTGAAGATCAAGGCCGCGGCGGCGATCGCTGAAGGCGCCAACGTGTCGATTCACGGCACGACCGGAAAGATCAAGACGGCTGCGCCCTCGACGGGCGCGAACTCATTCGTCGTCGGCAAGGCCATGGAGGCTGCGGCGAACGACGGCGACATCATCGGCGTGCTGCTCACCCCGGGCGTCGTCATGCAGGGCGCGTAAGGAGATAGACCATGATCGACATTCGACAGACCTACGAACAGCCTCTGCTCTCGAAGCTGGCGCTCAAGTACTCCAATCGCGAGCTGATCGCGTCGAAGATCTTCCCGTGGGTGCCGGTTCCCACGGATCAGATCAAGTATCCGAAGTGGGATCGCGGCGCGTTCTTCAAGCGCGCGAACACCGCTTACGGCGCGCGCTCTCGCGCGAACGAGCTCGAGCTGAAGGTCACCAAGGCTTCGCACGAGCTCAAGCACCGCGGTCTCGGCGCGTGGATCGACGACGACGAGCGTCGTCTCTCGGCCGGAATCTGCGACCCGCGCGCGGCGAAGATGGAGCTCCTGCAGGATGCGATGCTCCTCGACCTCGAGCTCGAGGTTTCCTCGAAGCTGCTGACGGCGGGAAGCTACGCCTCGACCAACAAGGCCACGCTGTCCGGCTCGGATCAGTTCTCGCACGCGAGCTCTGACCCGAAGGCGACGATCCTCGCGGCGCAAGACGCGATGATCAAGCGCCCGAACAAGATGGTCGTCGGCCGTCAGGTTCACTCGAAGATCACGACGAACCCGAAGGTTCTCGAGGCGGTCAAGTACACCGATGGCGCGATCAAGGCGCTCGAGTACAAGAAGCTCGCGGACTACTTCGAGGTCGACGAGTACATCGTCGCCGAGGGTCTGTACGACACGGCCGCCGAAGGTCAGACCGAGTCGCTCTCGTACATCTGGGGCAAGTTCTGCTGGCTCGGATACGTGGCGCCGAACCCGAACCCGGTCTCGATGATGGGTCAACCGAGCTTCGGCTACATGCCGATCTCGCGCGAGAAGGGCAACCTGTGGCGCGTCTACACGAAGTCCCCGGACCCCACCATGGGTGTCGGCGACGGCATGGAATACGTCAAGGTCGATGCGACGTACGAGCTTCTCGTGTGCGCGTATGACCTCGGCTACCTCTTCACGGCCGCGGTGGCGTAGTGAAGTTGCTCGCCAAAGAGCCGATCTCGCATGGCGTCGACGGCGTGTCGTTCAAGTTCGCGCCTGGCGAAACGCTCGATGTGAGCGACGCCGAAGCGCAAGCGCTGATCTTGGCGGGCGCGGCTGAGCCTTTTGTGCCCGCAAAGGCTCCCGAGCCCGCCAAGGTCGCCAACGAAGAAAAGCCCGCGAAGAAGCACGTCGAGAAGTAGTTCGGAAAGGAGGATCGGATGTCGTTTTCAGAAGAAGCCGATCTCAATCTTTCCGAGCAGCGTCTCGTTGAGCTTACCGACAGCGAGGAAGCTGTCGGCGAGAAAGACGCGGAGCTTCTCGCGCGTCTTCAGCTTCGCGCAACCAATAAGATCAAGGCAGCCCTTTACGGGAAGTACGCAGTCGATGAGAGCGATCCGCCCGAGATTCTCGTGCAGATCGAGGCGGATCTGTGGCGCTACTACCTCTACGAGCACCGAGAAACGATGAAGGTGCCCGAGGTGGTCGAAAAGGCTTACCGCATGGCGATCGATCTCCTCGAGGGGTATCGCACCGGAACCGAGCTCCTCGCCGCGTCCCGTGTCAACGCTGCCAGCGATCCAGCCCCGAGCGCCGGCGCATTCTCGAGCGACAGCGATGCGCGCGTTTTCGGTCGCGCGAAGGATTCCCTCTAATGGAGTTCTCCGTGAGCGTTGACGTGAGCGGCATGGTCAAGGGGTTCGACGGTTGCCGTCGACGCCTTGCGAATGCTGAGCCCGCGCATCGACTCATTGGGCGCGAGGTCCTTGTGCCCATGGTGCGCGAGAACTTCGACACCTCGGGGCAGGGGCAGTGGCCCGAGCTCGCGCCGTCCACGCTTCTCGCTCGCGCGCGCAATCCGTCGGGCAAGGCGGACATTTCCCGTGCGGGCGGTGGCGCATTCCGTGTGTTCTCGAGTCGTCGCAGTATGGGGCCGGCGTCGCGCGCGGAATCGCGTCTGATGGGGCTCTCGCGTGGCGCCCGCGGCCTCACCAAGCGCGCGCGAAAGACCGTCGAGAACGTCAAACCGCTCATTTGGTCGCGCGCGCTCTATCGCTCGATGAAGGCGATCGCGACTGACGAGTATGTCGACGTCGGAACGCCGATGATCAAGGGGCGAACGCTGTTTTTCGGTCGCGGTCGAGTGCCGGCGCGCTATCCGTTTCACTATCGCAGTGGTGACGTGAACGCGATCCGGCGCATCTACGTGCGCCACATCTTCGGGAAGCTCGTTCAATGACCGCGCGCGCCGCATACGCGCGCATCACGCGCGACGCGATCTTGAATGGAATGGTCGCAGCTCTTGCGTCGGTCGCAGCGACCGTGGGCGGCGCGGTGAGTTCTTCCCGGCCGTTTCACACGGTCGATCGCTACATGGGCGAGCTCTCGAGCGAGGAAGCGTTCAAGCGCGGCGGCGTTGCCGGTCGTTGTCCGGCCGTGCGCATTGCATTTGTCTCGGATCGCTCCGTCCGTACGAGCATCGGTCGTCGCGTGGACACGGTCGAGGCCACGTTTACGGCGGTCGTCTTCTCGGATTCGGTGAAGTCGAAGGACGACCGCGCCACGCTTCTTGCTCACGCTGAGACGGTTCAGCGCTTGTTGGCTGCGCGACGCTTGGGGCTCGAGATCAAGCCGCTGCGCCATCGTGCAACGTCGGAAATCGGCGAGATCCCGCACTGCACCGCCTACGCGGTGACCTTCGCGACTCGTTACCACGTCGACTACTCCAAAGCCGTCGAATCGGTCCCGTTTCGCGAGGCCATTGGCGACATCAATCACCCGATCCTCGACGAGGAAGAGTCGATCGCGGGTCGAAACCTGATCGGCGTCAGCGTCGCCGGTCTTGAGGGAGACGCATGAAAACCATTTTGGTCAAAGCAGTCACAAACAGCGTTCCGACCGAGGAAAACGCTCGCCGATACATCGGCGCGGAGCCCGTGCAGGTCAGCGAGACCGCGTACTACCTGCGCCGAATCTCTGACGGTGAGCTCGTGGTCGTCAGCGCATCCGCCGCTGAGAAAAAGGAGAAGTAGGTCATGGAAATTTCTTTACCCTCTGAGATTCTCACGAGCGACAAGACGCCCCGCACGGCGGTTGCGATCGATCGCACCTCCGGCGTGAAGCAAAAGGCCGACACGGCGCGCGAAGTGCTGCTCGTCGGTCAAATGCTTTCGACTGCAGTGGTCGCGGCTGCAACTCCTACGCAGCTACTTCGCGAGGACGACGGCGCGAACTACTTCGGCGCGCGATCGATCATCGATATCGCGTGTCGCGCGGCGTTCAAGGCGAACCCGTTCGTCAAGCTGTCGGCGGTCGGGATCGCGGACGCGGGCACGAAGGCGACGGCAACGGTGACGTTTTCCACGACCGCGACCGGCAACACGGTTTACCGGCTGCGCATCGCCGGCAAGGAAGTGGCGATCGATATCGCGACCGGCGACACGGCGACTGTCATCGGCGACGCATTGGTTGCGGCGATCAATTCCACGGCCGTTACGCTTCCGGTCTCCGCGGCGAACTCCTCCGGCACGGTCACGCTCACCGCGAAGAACGGCGGCACGGTCGGAAACGGCATCAAGCTCGCCGGCGCCTTCGACGCGAACGTGACGACCACGGCGGCGCTTTCGGCCTCTGCTCTTAGCGGCGGCTCGGGCGCGGTGACGATCACCACGGCGCTCGCTGCGTGCGCGTCGAAGCGCTATCACGAGATCGCGCTCTTGCTCGACGACTCGACGTCGGGCGGTGCCGTCAAGTCTCACGTCAACACCGAGGGCGACGCGGAGCACGGCCACGGCGAGCACTGCTGGCAGGCGGTCAACGGGTCTCTTTCGACGAACACCACGCTTTCGCTGGCGCTCAACGGCCTGCGGAACATCGTGCTTTCGACCAACGCCTCCGAGTCTTGGTCGGTCGAGATCGCTGCTGCAGCGGCCGCCGCGGCGTCTCGAGTCGAGACGACGACGCAGCCGCTCAACAACCTCGTGCTCGAAGGCATCTTGCCGCCGCCGATCGCGAGTCGTTGGACGCGCACGGAGACGCGCACCCTGATCGACAACGGGTGCTCTCCGCTCGTTGTTCTTCCGGGGGAACAGGTGGCCTTTTCGCGCGTCGTGTCGACGGGCGTCAAAAACTCCTCGGGCGACTGGGATTACTCGCTTCTCGACGTTCCCAAGCTCCGCGGCCTCGACTACTTCCGGGACAACCTCGTGCTGATGTTCAACACGAACTACAGCGCCTCGCGCTGGGCTGACGAGGACCCCGACGGCCTTCTTCCGACGGACGTCGCGACTCCCGAGAAGGTCAAGGTTGACCTCATCGACGTCGCGCGCGAGATGGAGGGGCTCGGCGTTCTTCAGCGCGTCTCGAAGTACGAGGACGAGTTCGTCGTCGAGAAGCGCGGGAGCGCTTGCTACTTCTCGTGTCCCGCTGCGGTGGTCGACGGCATGCACGAGCGACTCGGGAAGATCGTTTACAAGCTCGGCTAAGGCCGACGGGAGATCTGAAAAATGGCCGACTTTATCGAAAGAGCAACCCTTCAGGTCGATGGCGTCGACCTCGACGACATCATCCTTGCGGTGGCCGAGTCGAGCGATCGCCCGACCAAGCCCGTCAACACCATGAACAAAGCGCGCATCGCGCGCGGGTTCAAGCAGGGGAACAATCAGTACTCGCTCGACATCGACGCCGAGCGGATCGTCGATCCGCGCGTACCGGACTGGCACAAGCTGAAGGATGACGGGACGCCGATCAAGATCGCGATCCGCTACAACATCGGCAAGCCCGTTACGTACTCCGAAGGCAAGGTGACGAGCGTCAAGGATACGACCTCCGACGGAGACTCGGCGCGCAAGGTGACTTGCGTCTTCCGCAAGCGCAAGCAGTAGGCGCATGGCGAAGAAGTCCTTTCTACGGCGCGTAGAGCCTTCGCGCGCGCGCACGCGCGAGATTGATTGGCCGTTTCCGGTCGAGGGCGATCGTCCGCGCGTGAAAATGCGCGTCCTCGGCTCGACCGAGATGGAGGCCGCATACCTTGCGGTCGTCGACTATTTCAAGGCGAAGAAGCTCAAGGTCGCCGTCGACGACGTTGCGTTCATCAAGCGCGAGCGCGTCGAGCTCGTATTGCGGGCTTTCAGCGCGGACGGCGAGCCCATTGCTGACACCGCGGACGAGCTCGCTGCGGAGCCGCCCGAGGTGATCGGGACGCTCTACCGCGAATGGGACGCGTTTCAGACGGACGTCACCGCCGCGCCGATGAACAAGGGCGAGATGGATGCGCTTGTCGAGGCGTTAAAAAAAAACACCCAAGCGGTTCCGCTACACGCCTTACCTTTGAGCTGGCTGATCGAGCTTATTTCTACTTTGGCAAGCCAGCCCGTGACCTCGACGCAGGCGAACGAGGGTGGCTGATCGCGATGGCGCTGTCGGGTCGACAGCTCGACGAGGCAGCGCGTCAAAAGGCCGCTGACGAAGCGTCTGGCGTCAAGCGTATGACGCTGAGCCCGGCCGCGCTCAAGCGTCTCAAGAAGGCAAAGAGAGCGCGTGAGCTTGCCGCGAGGAAGGCGGCGAAACCGTGAGCGACGGCGAACTCGAAGCGAAATTCCGCGTCCGCTTAGAAGGCAAGGACGAGCTCGCCGACTTCTTCGGCAAATCCGCGCGCGGGTCGGAGCGCTTCGCTCAGGACATTGGGCGAAACATGGAGCGCGCGGGCCGGATGATCTCCGGCTTTGCGAACTCGGCGCGAAGCGGGCTCTCGGCGTTCTCGGGTGGCGGATCGAGCATTGCGTCAGAAGCGCGCGGCGTGCTGACGCTGCGAGACGCAATCAATCAACTCGCCGTGCAGTCTGGCAAGGGGACGGAGATTGTTGGCGGGCTGACGACGCAGATTCACGACGTCGCGACCGCCTCTCGACAGCTTCAAGGCGACGTCACCGAGGCGCTCGGGGCGTTCGTCGAGAAGACGGGCGATCTCGAGACGGCGCGGAAGAATATCGAGCTCTACGGCAAGACGGCGACGGCGACCGGCGCGGCGCTCAAGGAAGTGGCGCAGGTCGGTGTTGAGCTCTCGGACAAGCTCAACGTGAAAGATCAGGCGAACTCGTTCGCCATTTTGGCTGCGCAGGCAAAGGCTGGCGCAATTGAGCTTCGCGATCTTGCAACCAAAGGCCCGCGCATCTTTGCCGCGGCCGCGAGCGCCGGCGCTACGGGTGAAATGGGCGTGCGCGAGGCCGGCGCGCTCGCGCAAGTGTACGCGAAGGCGTTCGGTGGTCGTGGTTCGGCGGCATCCGTGGCGACCGCGGTCGAAAACACGTTCGCCTCGCTCGCCAAGAAGCGCAGCGCGCTCGAGGGCGCGGGGCTGAAGTTCACGAACGCAGACGGCTCGAATCGCGATCGGTTCGAGGTGCTTTTCGACCTCATCCGCATGACCAAGGGCGACGAAACGAGCCTGCGTAAGGTCTTCACCATGCAGGGCATGCGCGGTATCGAAGTGCTCGCGCGCGAGTACCGCAAGACCGGAGATTTTAAGACGTTCAAGGACTTCCGCGACGTGCAGCTCGATCGCGGACTGCTCGATCGCGACTACGCGACGCGGGCAAACACGGGCCTTGCGAAGCTCAGAGGCAACGAGATTGCGCGCGCGCGCTTCTTCGAGGAGAAGCTCGGCGGCGCACCGGAATGGGTGGCGGAGAACGCGAACGCGCTGCAGCTCGGGCTAATGGGCGTCGGCGCGTGGGGCAAAGGGATCTCGTTGGGCGGGTCGTTGCTGCAGAGACTTGGCAAGGGCGGCCTTCCGGGGCTGTCTGGCGCAGGCGGCGCGCTCGCTTCGCTCGGGGCGACGCCTG
>Ga0116143_10003320_pt1 | contig 16335 bp, 13 predicted proteins | sample AD_UKC034_MetaG_FD_89745 | JGI IMG/M metagenome (GOLD analysis project Ga0116143, IMG submission 89745) | Active sludge microbial communities of municipal wastewater-treating anaerobic digesters from USA - AD_UKC034_MetaG | ecosystem: Engineered > Bioreactor > Anaerobic > Digestate | place: USA...
ATACCCGCACCCAAAAGAAGGCATTTCCACCTGCACGAGGTTATCTTCTGAAGGATTTGCTGCAATTTACCGCCAGCCATCTTTTCCAGTCCGGTCGATAGCACATGCATGCCATATAAGAAAAATGACAGTCCTCCAAACAGCATTATAAACGAAAATAGATTCATCTTTTCACTACACTCCTTATCCAGGTTCTAATTCCTCTTACAGTATCATTTCTATGGAAATGATACTGTAATCTTTGTTCCCATCATTTCTTCACTTTCCACAGTAATTACAGCATTATGATACATGGCTCCATGCTTCACAATTGATAGCCCTAAGCCGGTTCCGCCGATTTCCTTGGAATGACTTTTATTAACACGGTAGAACCGTTCAAAAATTCTTTCCTGCTCCTTCTTTGGAATTCCGATTCCGGTATCCGAAACAGTAATCACCTTACAATCCTCTATCTGATTCACCGATACCGTAACCCTTCCACCATCCTTGTTATATTTGATTGCGTTATCTACCAGGTTATAGATCATCTCTTCCACAATCTGTTCCACAGCCATTACCTTGATCGGCTCGCCTGTCATTGTAATGCTGACATTCTTTCTTTCAGCTGCCGCCAGAAGATGTGCAATAACAGCCTCTGCACTTTCATACAGATTGATTTCTTCCTTTGGTGCTGCTACCTCCTTGCCATCCAGCTGTGACAGCTTGATGATATCTCCTACCAGAACGATAAGTCTTTGTGCCTCTCGGTATATATTGCCTGCAAATCGTGGCAGATCTTCTTCCTTTACCAGACCATCCCTGATGATTTCTGCAAAACCGGAAATGGACGTTAACGGAGTTTTTAATTCATGTGATACATTGGCGGTGAATTCTCTTCTCATCCGGTCTCTGCTCTCATGTTCAATCTTCTGCTCCTCAATCTGTTCTTTGATCAAAAGATTCTGTTCCATGATTCTTCCGGTTAAAGGAGACAGTTCCTGATATACCTGTTCGACCTCTGGATGCTGTAAATCTATTTCATTAATTGGCCTGATAATACTCTCGGCAATCCGATACGCCAGAAACACAGAAAGGACTGTCGCCACTGCAATAAGAATACAGAAAATATGTGACATATCTGCAAGTAATGCCCATATGGTATATTTCATGGTTGAGATTCTTAACACTTCTCCATTGTCCAGTCGCACTGCATAATATACCGTTTTTTGCGATAAGGTCGTTGAATAACGTACACTCTCACCAGTCTCATTGTTTAAAGCTTCCTTTACTTCCTGACGGTTCAGATGATTTTCCAACATAGTCACATCTACCACACTATCATAAGTGACTGTTCCATCCGGTTCAATCAATGTGATTCGGTGGGAATTTTCCAAATCAATCCCGTCAAAAAAATCCGTTCCTTCAAGTTCAATCCCACGGGCGATAAAGATAGCTTCGCTCTTTAATTCATTAATGTATTCCTTCGTATAGTAGTCCTGCAAAACAAATACTATAATCGAGATTCCAACAGCCAATACCGTAAGGGCCGTCAAAATGATTCCTTTTAAAATCTTTTTAAACATCTACTGCCCTATTCCTTCCCGGTCATGGTCTTCTCCTATTTTGTATCCAATGCCTCTGACTGTATGAATATAATCTCCATGAGGTCCAAGCTTTTGTCGAAGTGTCCGAATATGAACATCCACAGTTCGGCTCTCTCCATCAAATGAATATCCCCAGATACGATTCAGAAGCTGATCTCTGGTATATACGACATCCATATTTTCAATTAGCAGTTTTAGTATTTCAAACTCTTTACGTGTTAATACAATGTCTTCTCCCTTTACCCGAACAATATGTTTGGACGGACAACAATACAATTCTCCGATCAGATACTCGCTTCTGTGTTCCTGCTGTTTGGCACGCCTGAGCAATGCTCTGATATGTGCAAGCAATTCCATCATGCCAAATGGTTTTGTTACATAATCGTCTGCTCCGGAATCCAGCCCCATCACCCGGTCATACTCTGACCCCTTGGCTGTAAGCATCATGATTGGAAGATACTGTGTATCAGCATTGTTACGAAGTTTCTTCAGAATCGTGATACCATCCTCCTGCGGAAGCATAATATCAAGCATAATCAGTTCCGGAATCTGTTCCTGTATAGCCTTCCAGAATTCTGACGGCGTTTCAAATCCCTGTGCTTCATACCCAGACTGATTCAGTGTATATATGATGAGCTCTCGTATGCTGTTATCATCTTCCACCAAAAATATCATTCTTTGCCTCCTTCGTACCTCTTTATTATAATAAACCATCACATGAACCGCTATTCATTTTGTGTTAAATCTATGTAAAATCCATGTAAAATAATGTCGTCTTATAAAATTCTGCACCAATGTGCTTCGTAAACCATCAAATGAAGCAAAAGACGGTAAATGCTGTCGCATAGCATTTACCGTCCTCTTCTCAGATGACCTTATTTGTATGATGTGATATCATCCATAACAATCAGAAGCATTTCTTTTTCATCAAGATTCTCTGCCTTTTGAAAAATAGCATGAACCCAACGGGTAGTACCATCCACGCAAATAATTCTATTGTGTACCTCCTCCGGTTCGCAATCTGGCGATTTCTTTGCTCTCTCAAGTGCTTCCGATACATTCTTATAATCTACCGGATGTACATTCTTAAGCATCTTTCGATCCTTCATGTTTTCCAGGTAATCATCCTTACTGTGATAACCAAAGATTTTCCATGTTGTCTCATTAAAGCTGACCAGATCCCATGCTTTGCCGTTTCTGATAAGCTGCATAACCGCACACGGTACCGCTCCATACAGCATCTGTTGCATCTTCTGCTGCTTTGCTAATTCTTTTTCCTGGAATGCCCGTAGTGCTTCATTGGTTACCTGTTTCTCAATATCCATCACAATAACACTTGCCGAGATATGATGGCTGGATTTGCGGAACACACTTCCGGTCATTTGAACCCATATCCAGCTTCCATCCTTGCATATATGTCTGAATTGCACCTGATGAACAAGGGGCTTGCCTGCAAGTATATCCGAAATAAGGTTTCTGCATTTTTCCAGATCCTGCGGATAAATCGTAGCCAGCGGTGTATTAGCGAAATACTGTTCATACTCCTGACGTGAATAACCAAACATTTCCGGAACTCTGTCATTAAAGTAAACTGTTTTTATCTTATCTGTGATCTCAAAATACATGATTCCGCCCGGAACACTCTCCATAACAGCAGTCAATCGTTCTTTTAATCTACTGTTTCTAACAAGAAGATCCATTTCCTGTGATATGTTATCTACGGCAAGATAGAAAATAGTTCTTCCTTCATTCTCTGCAAGTAACCGGATTCGATTACGTGTTATAACCTCGCGCGCAGAACCTTTGATCGGTTTTGATTGTAATTCTACTTTGCCTTCTTTCTTTGTTCGAATCACCTCATTCAACGTTTCTCGAAACTTCTGTTTGTTGTCTTCATCAAAACGTCCAAGAATGTTATATTGATATTTCACATAATCCTCCCGATTGCTTCCGATCTCCTCAAGAAACTTATCATTGATTCGAACCGCCTCTACCCGTTCCCCATCATACTCAATAATCATAGCTCCGCCAACAAAATCATTAAACAAAAGCGTTGATTGTGTTGAGGCATTCAGGAAGTCCTGGGCTCCGCTAATATCTGCCAGGAATGAGTCCTTAGATACATTGTCGTTCTCCGCCGAAGAAAGCATGGCAACATAATCTTCCATCGGCATTGGTCTCGCGAAATAGTATCCCTGCATATAGTAGCATCCCATACTGCAAAGATATTCCGCTTGCGTCAGTGTCTCAATACCCTCTGCCAACACAGGAAGTTTAATCCAGTGTGCCATACGAATAATCGAACTTAATATACTTCCGCTTCGATTATCAGCTTCTCCATGCTGCTCCATGAATTTCATATCCAGTTTCAACATATCTACCGGAACTTCCTTTAAGGTATTCAAAGAAGAGTAGCCACTTCCAAAGTCGTCCATTTCCAAGGAAAATCCCGCATTTCTAAGCTGAATGACTGCATCCAGCAGTTGTTCCGGATTATCCATATAGGCCGATTCCGTAATCTCTAATCTCAGATTCTGAGGTTCTAAATCGTATTTACTCATCAAGTTGAGTAACACTTCGCATAAATGTGGATTATAGATATCAATTCGGGAGACATTCACCGAAATCGGAATAACATTGATTCCTGCATCGATTAATCTGCGTTGCAGCTTACATACTTCCTCCCAAACATATTCATCCATCTGGGTAATAAATCCATTGTGTTCAAAAATCGGAATAAACTTGCCCGGAGGAATCATCATTCCTTTCTTGGGATGGTTCCAACGAACCAAAGCCTCAGCGCCATGCAGCGAATGATTGGCATAATTGTATTGGGGCTGCAGATAGACCAGAAACTGTCCATCCCGCAATGCGCCCTTCATATCACTGATGATTTCCTGTTCTTCCAAAAGCTGAGTACGCATACTCTCATCATAGAAAGCAATTTTCTTCTTATAGCTTCCTTTCACTGAGCAAAGAGCAAGATGCGCCCGATCGCACATAATCCTGATGTCCATAGAATTATCCTCAATTCGATAGACCCCTATACAAAAACTCAGTTCGTAACGATTCAATTCTTCTCCTAAAAGTGCCTCCACTTTTTCTACTGCATTCTTTTCATCAAAATATTTCGTATTAATGCAAGTGACAAAATGATCAGCCGCCCAATGTCCATAAACATAGTTCTTGGACTGTACCAGTTCTTTGTGCCTTCTTCCAATTATCTGTAACAGCCGATCTCCCTCTGCAACTCCGTAAATATCGTTAAACATCTTGAAGCGGTCAATATCCCAACGAATAATATAATATTTTTCATCCGGTTCATTGGTCAGCATCTGTGTTGCCATTCTGCAAAATGCCTGTTTGTTATAGATTCCCGTCAAATCATCGATTTCTGACTGTCTCAGTAACTGTGCATAAACCTTATTCTGTTCCTGTAATTTAAGTGCACTGTTTCTAAGAATAATGTTACGAACACGGCGCAATACAATCTGGGGATTCAATGGCTTTACAATCACATCGATTGCTCCCATATCAAGTGCCTTCAACATGCTGTTGGTCTCTTCACTCGAAGTGACTACCAAAATAGGGATGTTACAAAGCTGTGGATCTTTGTTCATTTCTTCCATTACTTCATAGCCATCCATTCTTGGCATGATAATATCCAAAATAACAAGAGAAGTATCTGGATGACTCCGCAGGGTTTTGACAGCTTCAATACCATCTTTGGCGGTTTCTACCTGATATTCTTCTCCAAATATTTTACTCATCAGCATTCTGTTGGCTTTAGAATCATCCACTGCAAGAATCGTAGCCTTATTCTGCACCTCCGTCACTGATTATCCCTCCCCGTTGGCTAATCGAATTCCCTCCTGTGTCCGTAAATAAGTCTGTTTCATTTTCTGAAAATACTGTTCTACAATTATATCCTCAATCTGGGCCTGTCTTAAGTAGTCCACCATCTTTGTTGTAATTTCAAAAAGCTCGAACATGTCAACATTTCCACATGCTCCCTTTAACTCATGCGCACACTCAAACAACGCGGCATAGTCTTTGCTTTGCATTGCTGCCTCTGCTCTTGTCAGAATCGTATCCTCTAAGAAGCTAAGCAATACTGCCTCATATAAAGCTCCATCTCCTAAAAAACGTTCTTTTCACTTTTCGTAATTTATTCCATATTCAAAAAGCAATCCAGTATTCATATGCTTTGACCAATCGCCTTTCCTTTTTCCTTCCCGCTTAACAAGAGGAAAAAATAAAAAAGGATGTATTAATGAGAACATTGATACATCGAATAACAAAAACTGTATTATGCCCCCCACCCTAAAAACTAATTAATTCAATTATATGCCACCTTCGGCTAAAAGACAACCTTTTTAGTCAAGAAAAGGCTTTTTGCCATTTAGCCGAAGCAGCGTGACTAATAGGGGCTATTGTATGCAGATGCTTTATCCACAGCTTCCTCCAAAGATAATCCGGCAAACTCCTGTGCACTAAAATATCTTCCGGATTTCCGGTCCTCCAGAAATGCTCCAACAATAATTCCGGGAATTGCACTTTCCGGAGCATTCGGTGCCTTGTTGCCCCCAAGATCGGTTCTGCACCATCCCGGATCAGTAAGACTAATCATAACATCTGTTCCATTCAGTTTAGAGCCAAGATCAATCGTAATCTTATCCAGTGCTGCTTTACTTGCTGAATATCCAGCCTGTTCCGGTTCAAGCTGTATTCCACTTGTCGTATTCACAATTCTGCCGAAGCCTCTCTTTATCATCTTCGGCAGAAAATGATAACAAATCAGTGCCGGTGCAATCGTGTTTACTGCGAAACTAACGGAATAGTCAGAAACAGGCGTCTCAAAGTACTCTGTTCTGTATGCAATCTGTAATCCTGCATTATTCAGTACAATATCAACATCCACGCCAAACGAATCAATTGTATCAAGCATCTTTCTGACACTATTCTCATCTGACAATTCTGCAGATACAGCGTAGGCTTCTACGCCAAGTTCTTTTACTTGAGTAATTACTTTTTCACAATGTGCCGCATCTCTGCTTTGCAGAATCAGATTACACCCCTGTTCTGCCATTTTTAGAGTGCTTAGATAACCCAGTCCTCTGGCGGCTCCGGTAATTAATGCCCATTTTCCTTGAACATTTAACATTTGTTTACCCTCTCTTTCCCAATATTCACAGTGTCTGTAAGAGCATTCTACTCCATGTCAGCAGGTTTATCCATGTTTTTTTTATGAAATTCCCTAAGCACATAAGAGAAGCACTCAATATTTGTCAATCCCATTGCCAAAAGCATTTCCTTGCTCTTTTCTTGTTCTTCTCTGGTGTGATACTGTGGGATGAAAGGGATCCTGACTTTGATTTTATCTGTTCCAACCCGCTTTAGCAAAAGTTGCAGATTTTCTCGCATAAGTTGCCCGGAGCATCCTGTATATGCCTGGTAGGTAGATGCATTCATTGATTTGCAATCCACGATATAATAATCAATATAAGGAATCAGCTTTTCGACATTCTCCCATGGCACAGCCAAAGAGGTCTCCAGATTATATTTCCAGCCTGTCTGATATGTTTGAAAGAAGCATTCCAAAAAATCGCACTGTAAAAGAGGTTCTCCACCGCCAAACGTTAATCCGCCTCCGGTTGCAAGATAATACAGATTATGCGCTTTTACACGATCGTATAATTCCTCCACCGTTATTCTTTTGATTTCTTCTCTGCATATTTTTGCCTGTTCGTTAATACACCAGGCACACTTCAAAGGGCATCCATAGGATGTTACAAGCGTTGTTACACCTTCTCCATCCACCTCCATACGAAGTGGCGAAATCAAATATAGCGGATAAGTTGGTATTGTAGTGTCCACACTATTTCTTTTCTCTGTCGTGCTTCTTACTTTCTTCTTCAGGCGTAGGAGCACCCTCTAACGGTTCATCAACATATCCTTCTTCTCGGATAATCTCAACCTCTCCATCCAGTCTTTCTGTATCTTCTGTAGGTTTTTCTGTGGTCTCTGTGTCTCCTTGGGTTTGCGTAATCTCATCGATGAAATCCGTCGGAGCGCATGCAGTTAGACTTCCTGCTACTCCAATCGACCCTAACGCAATTCCAAGCACAGCCACTGTTTTACCAAGTTTCTTTCTTCTGTCTAATTCCTTTTCCAGATAGCTTAGTTCGGCTTCGCACCTTGGGCAGGTTCCTTTACACTCTCCTTGAAATGTACATTCATGCACTGCAATTTCAATATCATTTCTCTTAGCAATCTGCTGTCTCAATTCTTTGAGGGCACGACATTTTTCTTTTCCTTTCATAACTCTCTTCCTTAATGATCGTGTGTTCCAAATTGTTAACCTATACATTTTGATGGTTGACAATACGTTTTATTCATGTTATCGTTACGTTATCCCAAAACAAGCTTTGTTATAGATACGCATACCTGCATAGCTATTTATGGAAAATTATTAATTTTAGGAGCATTCTTATGAATCAATCAAAATTGCGAATAAAAGATATGACAATGATCGCTCTCTTCACTGCAATCATTGTCATATGTTCTTGGATCACGATTCCAACCGTAGTTCCCTTTACTTTACAGTTGTTTGCCATCTTCACGACCCTTGGTCTTTTAGGCGGACGTCGTGGTACAATCGCTGTTATACTTTATCTTTTACTGGGTATTATAGGGATACCTGTCTTTAGCGGAATGCGTTCCGGGATCGGTGTTCTTCTTAGTACCACCGGCGGATATTTGCTTGGTTTTCTTCTATCAGCTCTGGTGTACTGGTTGATAACCTCCCTATGGAAAAGTTCCTTACCGATCATGGCAATCGCTATGGTTCTTGGTCTTCTCCTGTGCTATCTTTTTGGAACCGTCTGGTTTCGCTTTCTTTATACCCAGAGTAATGGTGCAATTACCACACTTGCCGTTCTTCAGATGTGTGTATTCCCTTTCCTGATTCCGGATTGTATTAAAATCATACTTTCCTTAATCATGATTAAAATACTTCGGAAGAGATTACCTCAATAACTTCTAAAGATTCGCTTCTAAAGATTCTCATCCACGCGAATCCCTTTGAGATCTTCTTTAGTTAATTGCATTTTCTCAGTCAATTCCTGGAGTTTACGCTTCCATTCTTCACTGTTTTCGTCAAGGCGGACAACATTTTCCAGAATTTCCTGAGAATTAGCAGACGTCTCACTATCCTCTTTCTTAGTCCGCTCCTCTAGAGCTTCTTTCTCTTCCTTCTTCTTATGTGCTTCTTCCACTTTCTTAGCCAGTTCTTCCTCTTGCTTCTCTTTAGCTTCCTGCATGGCAATTCCGATGACATCCTGCGTGGCAGCTTGTGTGATGGCATCTGCTGACTTTGTTGCATCTACCATTGCATGGCTCTTCAGCTCTTCTATCTTGGTATCTACAAGTGCAGCATTCTCACTGCGAATCATCATACGGTTAGATTCTTCTGTCTTCTCCCATAGTTCCTGCATAGTCTCAATCTCTGCCAGTGCGTCCTTTGCAACTGCCTGATCCTCTCCCTCAGCAGACATCATCGTCTTCTTCTGTTCCTCAAGCCGCTTTATCTGGTCCTGAGCTTCTTTCATGTTCTGCTTGTTCTGATCAATCCTTCGGTGTGCTTCCTCTTTACTCTGATCAATTTGCTGCTGCCCCTCAAAAACATCTCCAACAATCTTCATTGCCTGTTTTTGTGCCTCTTCCTTACGCTGTCTGATCAATTCCGAGGTCTGATTCGCAACTGTACTGTTTCCTGCAAATATGGTTGTTCTGTTCTGTGACAGTTCCTTCTGTCCCTGTATGTCGATCTGCTTTACTCCACTAATCTTCATTGTGCATCTCTGCTTTCTTTTTTATGAGTAATACTCTATTTGGTATATCGACACATTTCTGTATGAAATAAAGTAAGTCATCTCAACTACTTCTACTGACTTCCTAAAATCCCTTCAATTCCATTGGTCTCAAAAGCCTCTTTATAATATCCAAGTTCTTCCTGAATTAATGCATCTATTACATTCATGCCCAGTAATTCTACCGGAGCCTTATCATCTGTCAGCAATAAGTTACCTGCTTCATATTTTATCATATTGGCATCAACACGTTCCATCATTGACGAAAGATCCGCCTGTGGCAATTGTAAGCATTTATCTTCAAAATCAGTTATCATATCTGGATTCATTGACGCAAAGAGTATCTGATTCGAGCTATAATATACATCCACCAGATACACCTCCGAGAACACGCTTGCAATTGTATCCGACAGATAATCATTGATTCCCCCGGGTTGTCCCGAGTTCATATTCATATTTACAACCATCACTCCGTTCTCTTTTAAATGCTTCTTTACTTCCGTAAAGAATTCCACAGAAGACATTTGAAATGGGATGGTAATATCCTGATATGCATCTACCATAATCACATCATAAGTTCCAACTAATCCCTGCAGATAAGCGCGACCATCATAATTCACTGTAGAAACACTCTCCGGCAGATCAAAATAAGTTCTAGAAAGTTCTGTGATTTTCTCATCAATCTCGACTCCCTGTGCGACAAGATTAGGGAAATAACGCAGGCACTGCCTTGCATAGGTTCCGGTCCCCATACCAAGAATCAACATTTCTCCTGCATCCTCACCCACGATTCCAGCCATTAACGGAGCCGCCATTGCATAATCATAATACATTCCTGTCAGCTGGTCTTCTTTCATCATGATAGACTGAACACCAAATAAGACATTGGTGGAAAGCATAACACTATTCTCATCCTCCTTAACCTGAAGATAATTATAGACAGATTCTCCTTCGTAAAGCAGGGATGGCTCCCAAAAAGCAAAGCTGTTGGATTTCCCAAGGAACATACAGATTAAAAATATTACCATACCCGCAATCACATGTCCTGTTTTTCTTTTGCTGCTGATAAAATACATGATTGCCAGCAAGAATAAGATTCCTCCAAAAATGTAGAAGGTCACTGCTGTTCCAACTGCCGGAATTGTGACAAATGTCGGCAGAAATGTTCCAATAATACTTCCAATGGTATTATAGGCGCCCAGCGTTCCAACGACCTTTCCGCTGTCTTCTAAGCTTTCTACAGTGTACTTGGCCAATGACGGAGTTACCGTTCCAAGTAAAAACAGCGGAAAAACAAAGATAATCATACACGCAAGAAATGCTGCTATAATCAGAAAATTCTGATTAATCGTCACCACCATAATTCCTGCAATTGCCAGAATAATGTATTTACCCACCAGCGGGATCGCCGCAATCCACACGGATGCTACAAGGATACGCAGATAGAGCTTATCTGGATTCGCATCCTTATCTGCACTTCTACCTCCATAGATATTTCCCAATGCCATTGCTATCATAATGGTTCCGATAATAATCGTCCATACGATTTGAGATGAACTAAAGTATGGTGCCAGCAAACGGCTTGCTCCCAATTCAACTGCCATGACCGACATTCCGGCAAAGAACTCCGTCAAATACAGATATCCTTTTTTTCTTAATATTGCCGGTCGTTCCATCGGTCGATCCCCGGTCTTAGTTACATTTTTACTCACATTTAGTCTCCTTTCAGACTTGATTTAATAAATATATTCCTAATGCATATAGTGGAATCAAAAAAACAACTGAGGCAATCGTAAAGTAAATTAAGTATTGCCCTTTCTTATCCTGATATTCTCTTGCAACACATTTGTAGGAAATCAGACTCGCCATAGAAGCTATCAGCGTCCCCAATCCACCAAGGTCTACGCCATAGAGCAATGCCTGATACCGGTCGGTAAAACCGGATAAGAGTATGGCTGCCGGAACATTACTGATTATCTGACTAAAAAGCACACCAGTCAGTAGTTCCTGCCCTTTAAGATGGCTTGCTAAATAAACTGAGATCCCGTCAATCTTTTCCATGTTCCCTACAAAAATAAAAAATGCCACAAACGTCAATAACAAACTATAATCCACATGCCACAGCGTCTTTCGATCCATTAAAAAGACCGCAAACAACGTAAAGACTAAAGCATAAGAATAGCGCAATACATCCGCCACCACCAACAAATTAACAAAGAAAAGCAGTAAATAGAATCCTATCAGCATCACTTTTTTAGGATTCCTTTTCGTAGCCGCTTCAACTGCTTCTTCTGTTGCAACAATAGGTTGCTTGTTGCGTCCTGTTAGGAGCAACGTACAAAGGAGCAGTAAAATCCCACTAGTCGCAGTCAAAGGCAGCATGAGTAAAAGAAAGTCGCCTAATCCGATTCCCATTACATCATACAAATACAGATTCTGTGGATTGCCAATTGGCGTTAGCATACTTCCAAGATTCGCAGCAAGTGTCTGTAGCGTTACCACAGGAATCACCAGTTTCCTCGCATCTGCCATAGCAAGCGCCGTAAGTGCCAATGGTACAAACGTAATGAGTGCAACATCATTTGTAATTATCATCGAAAAGAAAAAACACAGAAGAACTAGAATCAGACTAATCTGCATGGAGTTTTTCACTTTGCCAATCATAGCCTTTGCGATTCGATCAAATACTAAAAGACTTCTCAAGCCCTCCATGACAACCATTAGTCCTAGCAGTATCGCAAGTACTCTGAAATTAATATATTCCAGATAGGACGGCGAAGGTTTTATAAACAGCATTGATAATATCGCCAGCAGTAAGGCCACACTTAGTACAGTTTCCTTTTTAATAAATGCTTTAATATGTTTCATTGTCCATACTTCCTATGCTCTGCTGTCATGACAGGTAAAATAAATCACCTGATATTCCTGTGCAATCGTTGTTAAAAATTTCTTCGCAAGTTCTACCTTCTCATCGTCAAGATTGACAAATGAATCATCGATGATAATAAAAGGTTTCTCGTTCTGATACATTGCATGAATCAATGCCAGTCGAAGGCAGATTGCCACCAGATCCTGATTGCCCATACTAAGGAATCCTGTTTCCCGGTATTCACCGGCTTCCTTTTTGGTCAGATTAATATTGGCATCCATTCGAAATTCTCCCTGTGCATCCGAGAGCTGTCCGTAATATGTATCAAATGCACTCTTTACTGGATTCATATATCTTGCAAGAAATTGTTCCTTAGCGTTCTCCAGATACATGGAAGTCTTCTCAAGAATATCCAATTGATGCTTTTTATGGGCAAATTCTTTTTCCTTAACTTCCAATGCGGCTTCTACTTCCTCTAAAGCACCCGCTTTCTCCAGTGCCTCGTTTAGTTGTCTTACATAACTTTTCCGGATATTTTCTTTCTCCTCAAGAAGTTGTTCCAGCTCTTCAATTCGTCTTCCCAATTCCTCTGTATTTCCCTTGGGTAATTCTGTTTGCAATTCCATCAAAAGCTTGACATCATTCTTACTCTCAAATTCTTCTTTCTCCTTCTTAGAACGTTCCAACTCTTCTTCTCTATGCCCCAGAGCATTCATCTGATTACGGATTTCTTCTAACAGGGCACTCATTCCTGCTTCCGTCCACGCCATCTGTGATTCCTCTTTCTTACCGACATAACGAAGGAAAACTGAGATTTCTTCCAATGCTGTTTTCTCATCCTTGTTGGCGCGTTCCTCTTTTTTGATTTTGTCGGAATAATCAAGATACTTATGTTTCTTCTTTTCTAATTCGACACAAAGCTGTGCATAATTGCCCTGATTTAAAATCGCATCCGGATAATAGGGATCCAGAAGCACACAAAGCTGCTCCTTCAGAGATTTTTGACTTTCTTCATATCCCTGTTTTGCGTATGTTTCATTCTCTTTACAGAGTTGCTGATAGCGGTTCCACTCGCCCTTTAGTCGATATAGAATATCCATTACTTTTGCTTCTGAATAAGTCAGATGATAGTCTTCAAAAAACTCACGTAGAAGCATTTCAATCTCTCTTATGTTTTCTTCATCCATACGGATTTCATTTTCAAGCTTAAGCAGATCCTGGTTCTCAGGTTCTCTTTCCTGTTCTTGTGTGCCTTTAGCATGGGCAGGCACTTCTCTGGTCTTTTTTTGTTTTCTGAAAAATGAAAAAGCTATAACAATCACGCCAACAGCCATAACCGCCATGGCGATATACACAGACCAAATAAGGCATACAATTCCTACGAATAAAAGAAGCAATCCGGGGATCAGAAGCATCAATTGCTGTTTCATCACTTCCTTCTTTTTCTTCTCTTCTTCCTGTTGTTGCTGTGCTTGTAATTGCTGCCTTCTAAGTTCTTCCTGTTGTTCCTTAAGACGAGTCATAGCAACCAGCGTATTCTGTCTTTGAAGTAATCCAGCCTTGATTTCTCTTCTCAAATCGCATTTTTCTATCAATGAGTCAATATCATTGGGCGGATTCTCGGTAAATTGTTTACGTAAAGCCTCCAGTTCTTTCTGATCCTCTATCGAAACATTTTCCTTAGCAATTGTTAACTCCAACTGCGACAGCCGCTTTGCCAGAGTCGATGCATTGTTGATTTCTTCCTCACCGGGAACACCATTCTCGAAATATTCCTTCATGGTACGATACTCGGTTCGTTCCTGTTCACTCAGTGAAGCATCCTTCTTTATCTCTTGTGCAAGAATGACTTGTCTGTGATTCCTGACTGCATTCCCAATCATTTCTTCCGTCGGCAGTTCCTTGCCAAAATAAGCTCGCGTCTCCTCGTACAGTACCACCTGCTGTTTCCAGTTTCTAACCTTATCAAGGTACGCTTCCTTCTTCGCCTCTAACTCTTTTTGTTCACCCAATTGTCGAAACTGCACTCTTGTTTCTGACAGCTCCTTATTGTATTCCTGACATTGCTGTAATAACTGTCTGCCGGACTCCTCTAGTTTTTGAATGGAAGAATCAAGGTTCTCCTTCCCCCTAAGCAGTTCTTTGTCATTGGCAATCTCCAAAGAAAGTTTCTTTAGTAATCCGGTAGCACGTCTTGCCGACAGTTCATTAATCCGGTTTTTCAGGCTCTCCTGAACCTGGTTATGACGATTAATATCATCCAGACTGTCCTGAAGGTTTCCTATTTTGGCATTAATACTATCTGTACTTGAACTTTCACAGGCATCCTGCGGTATAAATATGGTCTTTAGGAAGGATTCCTGATTAATCTTAAACAACTCTTCTCCAATATTGGAAGAATATTGATCACACTCCAAATTCGTGATCAGATTAATCAGATGGAATCGATCCTCTTTCTCCTTTTTGCCAAAAACTCTGCTGATTTCATACTGCTGCCCCTCTGTCTCAAACACCAGTTGACCGCCGTATATTCCGCCCTGCCATGGTTGATAATGCATTCGTTCCCGTTCCTGAATGCTGCCACTTCGTTTACTATCATTGGCAAATCCATAGAACATCACCTTAATAAATGCAGCAAGAGTACTCTTACCCCACCCATTCTTCTGATTCATTATTGTCAGATTCTTTTCAAAATCGATTGTCTGATTGCTAAGTTTACCAAAATTCTCAATATGACAGTTGATTATCCTCATTCGTCCAGCGCCTCCCCCGCCAATGCCTGAATACCCGCACGTACAAGTTCTGCCTTTTCCTCCTCCGATAAAGAGGTCTCCCCCATAACCAGTCGCACATACTCCCCTTTTAGTGAGACATCATTAACATAGTCACTATAATCCACTCGTAATTTCATCTCATCATAGATCTTTATATAATAGAACTGCTCTTTTAGCTGTGTCACCAGATACACGATATTCTTTTCACAGTTAACATCAACGGTTCCCGTCAGTACCACTTTCACAAGATCTCCTGAAGGAATCTGTTCCTCCTTAAGTCCTTTGTTAATCTTAGTCAATATCTCAGGACTTGTCTGAGAGCCACTTGCATCAATTGTGACCGTATGCAGTCTTCGCCTTGCAAATGGAATAAAGGTATCCTCCCATTCATTTGCATTTTTGCATTCCAGAAGAACAAATCCATGCTCGCCACACTCATCAAATCCACGGCCTTCCAGGCAACCGCAATATCTCCATTTAGCCCTGTTATCCAGTCTGCCCTGAGAGGGTTCATGTACATGTCCCAGTGCAAGATAGTCAATCCCTTTATTCTTTAATGCTTCCAGATGAATTACCTCTGCCTTATCCTTCGATGCATACTTATTCTGCTGTCCATGAAGCATGACAATATTGTATGCTTCATGATTAAGAACAAGAGCATCATAAATATTTTCCCCTTGAGTGTTTTCCAGTTCCACTCCGGTAAATACGACCCTGCTTCCGTCTTGGCCAATCTGTTCATAACTTGTCCACTGATTGGAAAAGAGTCTTAAATTGTCAGGAATCACTTCCATTGTATGAATGAAATTAGAAACGTCGTGATTTCCATTCAAATAATAAAAAATGATATTCGGATGTGATGTGACTGCATTGATGATGGCATTTTTCGTAGACGCATAAATATTGGAAGTATCAAACAAATCTCCAACAATCATGACTGCCTCCACCTCTTCCTTCTCTGCCCATTCAATCATACGAAGAAATGTTGCAAGAATCTCCAGCCGGCGTTCCTTTGCCTTTACTGTATCCAGATTCGATGTCATTCTGGCATCCAGATGAATATCTGCACAATGAATAATTTTCATCTTTTTCTTCCCCCTTTACTCTTGGTAGTATCAAATTTCACTACCTATTTTATTGTTTTAACCTTGATTATCAGGGAGTTTATAATAAAAAGAGCACTCCCCCCTTTTTTTTGATATAATGTCCTCGACTAAAAATCCAAGATATCGAAAGGA
>Ga0116143_10003323_pt1 | contig 16326 bp, 10 predicted proteins | sample AD_UKC034_MetaG_FD_89745 | JGI IMG/M metagenome (GOLD analysis project Ga0116143, IMG submission 89745) | Active sludge microbial communities of municipal wastewater-treating anaerobic digesters from USA - AD_UKC034_MetaG | ecosystem: Engineered > Bioreactor > Anaerobic > Digestate | place: USA...
AAATCGAGGTCGAGGACCTGGCTCCGCTCGGTCGAGCCTTTGATGCCGCCTACTACTGGAAGTGCCTGGCCGAAGCTGCTCGTGAGGCGATGAGCAAAGGCAACGTCAAGCCCGAGCAAGTCATCGCCGTCAGCTCCACCAGTCAGCGCGAGGGTGCTGTCTTTCTCGACCAAGGGGGACAGGTCCTCTACGCTGGGCCGAACCAGGACGCACGGGCGCTGGTTGAAGGCATGGGGCTGGCGTCCGAGTTCGGCCAGCGTGCCTATGAGGTCTCTGGCCACTATCTGAACCTCATCTTTGTGCCGGCCCGACTGCTCTGGCACAAGAACAATGCCCCGGAGGTCTATGAACGCATCGCCCACGTTCTGATGATCAACGACTGGATGCTGTACCAGTTGTGCGGGGAGATAGCCTGCGAGCCAACTAACGCCAGCGAGACGGCCGTCTACAATCTGCGCTCGGGCGACTGGGACAGGCAACTCATCGCGGACATCGGTCTGCCGCAAGAGATCTTTCCTCCGGTCAGACCAGGCGGGTACCTGCTGGGCCAGGTCAGTGCGCGTGCTGCAGAGGAGACGGGACTCAAAGCAGGAACGCCGGTGATTGTCGGGGCTGCCGACACCCAGTGCGGCGTGATCGGCGCTGGCGCGATTCGCGACGGAGACATCGCGGCAGTGGCCGGGACCACCACGCCGGTGCAGATGGTCTTGAACGAGGTGATCATCGATCCTCAGACCAGACTGTGGACCGGGGCGTTCATTCCGCCCGGAAGCTGGGTTCTGGAGAGCAACGCCGGTGCCACCGGTATCATCTATCGCTGGATGCGAGACACCTTCTGTCACGCCGAGTGCGTTGAAGCACAGGAAAAGGACCAGGATCCGTTCGTGATCATGTCCGCCGAAGCGGCGCTGTCACCCATCGGGGCGAATGGCGTGCAGGCCTTTCTGGGTTCGAACATCATGGACGCCAAGAACCTCATGGGCGTTACCAGTGGTCTGATCATGAACGCCTACAGCATGCTCAGTGACTCGCAGAGCCGCTACCATCTCTTGCGGGCTCAGCTCGAAGGTATGGCTTTTGCTATCAGGGCCAACGCGGAGCAGATCAGCGAAGTATCCGGGCGCACGGTAACCAGGCTGTTCGCCTGCGGCGGCTCGACGCAAAGTGCGCTCTTTGTGAACATTCTGGCGAATGTGATGAACGTGCCGGTAGTGGTCCCCAGATTCCGAGAGAGAACTGCACTGGGCGCGGCGATCTGCGCGGGAGTCGGCGCGGGTTCGTACGGTGACTTTGAACAGGGGATGCACGCTCTGGCTCAGCCGGAACGGACAGTAGAGCCAGTGCGGGACGACGCGAGTCAGTATGAGGGGCATTATCGGCAATGGATGAGGACCCGCCAGGTACTGGCGCAAGTGCCAAGTTTGTTCTAGCCCGAGTCTGGAGACAGGTATGAGGATACTCGCCACAGCCACGCTCGAAGAAGCCGGTCTGGAGAGACTTCGCCAGCATGCGGAGGTGCTCTACGAACCGATGAGGGAGGGGCACGCCTTCCTTTCCGGCGAGGAGATGATCGAAAAGCTGCACGGTGTTGAGATACTGATCACCGAGGCGGACCTGGTGACGGCCGAGGTGTTCGAAAAGGCCCGGTCATTGAAAGTGGTCGTCTCCTGTCGTGGCTGGGCAGTCAATATCGATGTCCCAGCGGCGACGGCCAACGGGGTACTGGTGTTGAATACGCCGGGGCGAAACGCCGATGCGGTGGCTGATTTGACGGTATGTATGATGATCATGCTGGCGCGCAAAGTACCGCAGATCATGAAGCTGATGGCTGACCCGGCGGTAGCGGAGAATCCCCTGCTGCTGTTGATGCAGGTGTACTTTGGTCTTCAAGGAAGCGAGTTGTGGGACAAGACGGTCGGATTGATCGGCTTTGGTGCTGTGGGTCAGAAGGTGGCGGCAAGACTGGCTGGCTTCGAAGCCAGGGTCATTGCCTTTGATCCGTACCAGCCTGACGAGGTCCTGGCACACCACAACGTACGCCAAGTCGATCTCCATACCCTGCTCCGCGAGTCTGACTATGTCTCGCTTCATGCCAGGGTGACCCCGGAAACGACCGGCCTGCTGGGCGAGGCCGAGTTCGCTCTTATGAAGCCCACTGCCTATTTCCTGAACCTGGCACGCGCGGCCCTGACGGACGAAGATGCACTGGTGCGGGTTCTGCAGCAGGGGAAGATCGCCGGTGCCGGCCTGGACGTGTTCACGCAGGAGCCGCCCCCGGCCGATCACCCACTGCTCAAACTGGACAACGTGCTGGCCTTGCCCCACATTGGAGGGAACACCGCGGAGGTGGCGGTGCACCAGACCCGGGTGCTGGTGCCCGAGATCGAAAGGTTGCTGGCCCGACAGAAACCGCTGTATATGCTGAATCCCGAGGTCTGGCCGGGTTTTGATCTGCGCGAACCCAGGCAGGCTGCGGCGCAGGACGTGACTCTACAGGAGAGACTATGAGCAAAGAGATCGCTTACCAGGAAGCTAAACTCAAACAGCAGATCGTCGACATCACCAATGAGCTGTTCCAGGCGGACATTGTGACGCCCTCGGGCGGTAATGCGAGCGGGCGAATCGAAGGCGCAGACACCGTCTGGATCACCCCGACGCGCATGTTCAAGGGCAGCCTCACTGTCGACGACCTGATCCGGGTCGACCTGGAAGGCAACATGCTGGAGGGCAGAACCCAGCCATCCATTGAAACTCCGATGCATACTGGCATCATGCGCGCGCGGCCCGAGGTGTTAGCGGTAGTGCACAGCCACGCCCCCCACGCAACGGCGATGGCTGTGTGCGGAGTATGCGTTCCGCCGATTAGCTTTGATGCCTTCTTGGTATCCAAACTGCCGGTCGTGCCGTTCGCCATGAGCGGCGCAGAGCTGGCCGAGGCGGTGCTGGAGCGCATTGGCGACTGGCCGGGCGCCTTTCTGCAAAACCATGGCTTGCTGGCCGTTGGCAAAAGCCTGCGTTCCGCTGCCAATCTGACACTGACAGTAGAGCATATCGGCAAGATTCTGTGCATTGCCAGAACTTTGGGCGGCAGCAACGAGCTGCAAAACCTGCCGGCGGACCTGATCGTTGGACTCGAGGGCCTGGGAGCACAGTTCGCGCAGATGATCGTCTAGCTCGCACCTGGCTGGCACATGCCCCTGCGGAGTTGATCATGCCGCAGGGGCTTGCTTGTTGCTGGGCGTCCGCGATGGTACAATCGTTAGGTCCGCGGGAGTCAGAACCCACGTGTGCGCGGAGCAGATCCTCCGGTTGGTTGTAGGTTCCCTTCGGGGGCAGCCTGGATTGAAAGGAGACCGTGCCGATGTTCCGCCGGTGCGTCGTTGTGCCTGTCCTCTGTCTGATGCTCATCGTAGCGTCGCTCAGCCCACTGTCGACTCGAACGTGCCTGGCTCAAGGCGGAGCTGCCCTAGCCCCCATTGAGCATCGGGGGCCCATCGTGTCTGTGCCGATGGCCGACAGACCCCCTCGTGCTGGCTACGTGCCCATGCAGGTAGACCTGTCTCACCTCAAGGCAGAACTCCCGGCTGGCGTTGACCTGTCCGCTTTGCCTTCGCGTTGGGACTGGCGTGAGACGGGCAAGGTCAGCCCGGTGAAGGATCAGGGTGCTTGCGGGGCATGCTACGCGTTTGCTCTCAACGCGGCCTTTGAGTCGCGGTTGCTTATCGACGGGGCCGGGCTTTTCGACTGGTCTGAGAACAATGCGAAAGAATGCTTCTGGGAGGAGTTGAACGACTACCGCCCTTGGGGCTGGCCGGTGGGTAGCTGCGATGGCGCCAATTGCTCTGTGGTAGCCAATCAATATGCGCGTTATGGCACCGTGAATGAGGCCTGCGACCCATACATACCCAGTGATGTCAACTGCAAGACCGACTGCCCCTATCAGAAGACTCTGCTCGGGTGGAGCCTGATCAATGGCAGCACTATCCCTGATCCCAGCATCATCAAGGCGTACATCCAGGCCGTGGGGCCGGTTCACACCTCGCTCTACGCCGGCAATGGCGACGCGTGGGATACCGAGTTCAACAACTATGACGGGTCCTACACGCTGTACTACCCGGGCACGCGGGCAACCAACCACGCCGTGCTCATTGTTGGATGGGACGACAATCTGACTCACGCTGGCGGCAAAGGGGCCTGGATCGTCAAGAATAGCTGGGGCACGGGCTGGGGCAGCAGTGGGTTTTTCACCATTGCCTATGGCTCGGCGAGGATTGGCACGGATACTGGCTTTGTCTCGGCGTGGATGAATTATGACTCGTCCGGCGGTCTGCTTCACTACGATGAGGCAGGCATGAATGACACCGTCGGCTGGGTCGGCAGCAAGACAGACTGGGGGTTGGCCGCCTTTACGCCGCCCCGAAACACCAGGGCAACCCGGTTCGAGTTTTGGACTACCGATGCCACGACCGATGTCGACCTCTACGTGTACGATACCTTTGACGGCAACAGCCCCAGCGGGTTGCTGTGGAGCCAGTTGAACCTATCTTACAACGAAGCTGGCTATCATTCGGTGCCGATCAATCCTAGCGTTGCGCTCTATGCCGGCAAGGATGTGTTCCTGGTGGTGCAGTTCACCAATGCGGCCACGAACTATCCTCTGCCGGTCGATAGATTCAGTCCGTATCAGTGGAATCGTACCTTTCACAGCTATGATGGTAGCCCTGGATCGTGGAACGATGTCGGGGCGCGGTTTCACGCCGACGTGGCCATTCGGCTGCGAACCGGCGATCCGGTTGTCGTGCCGACGGCCACACCGACCATTACCAGGACGCCCACTCGTACGCTGACTCTCACGCGCACCCTGACTCCGTCGCCTACGTGGAAGCCGTTCACCCCGGCGGCATGGGTGCGCATTCCGGTGCTGCTAAAGAGGGTTGACGTTAGAGCGCTGCCAACGATGCAGGCTACCGCCACGCGCACGCCAACGGGAGGAGCGCCGAGTGCGATGCCCACTGGCACCAGGACGGCGACTCCTACGGCAACTGGATCGGCCGTGCCGCCGACTGCTACGCCTACGCCAACAGCGACGGGCCAGGCTCCCGCGGTGGTCAAGGTGGGCCTGCCAGGAGGTCCGGCAAGCCTGGCGGTGAACGCAGCCAATGGGCGGCTCTATGTTGCCAGAGAGAGCGCATCGGATGTGGCGGTGTTGACCCTCAGCAATCTGCAGTGGGTGACCAACCGACCGCTCGACGTAGCGCCAATCGCAGTGCGAGTCGATGGCGGTCTCGGTCGGGCCTATACTGGCTGGGGAGAGCCGCTCTATGTGTTCTCGTGCAGTGACAACTCGTTCCAGGGCGAGCTGCCGGTGGGGCCCTATGAGATCAGCGAGCTCGCGGTGAACGCGGCGAATCACAGGGTGTACGTGGGCGAAACGGCGGTGCTCGTTGATCAGCAGGACAAGGTCTATGTCTTTGACGGCACGAACCAGACGCTGATTGGTTCCGTTGACCTTGGCGTAAGCCCGCACTATGAGAGCCTGGGATTGGCGGTGAATCCTGCCAGCGGTCTGGGCTATGCCGCCTACTCGGGAGATCACAAGGTGGCGATCATCGACGCTAGCGGCAACCTGCTCGGCCGGATAACCTCCAGCCAGATGGCACGGTGGCCAGACGATCCCTGGCTGGCCTTGAATCCGGCGACCGGCCGTCTGTACCTGCGGGGCGAGACGGCAACGGTGGTCATTGGCCTTGCCGCCAACGTTGAGCTCGGTACCCTGAATCGAACAGGCCTGATCGCCATCGACGAGGGCCGCAACAGGATCTATGTTCACGACGGGGACAGGGTCTATGTGTTCGACGGCGTGACCAGTACCAGAGTGCGTGAAATCGACCTCGGCGCCTGGTACGCCGTCACCGACATTGCCTTCGACCCGGTCAATCGACGGGTGCTCCTGGCGGCGCCGGATGACGACCTGATTCTCGTTGTGCCCGACTAGGAAGCTGTCGGCGTTCTGTTTGACAAGCGGACCTGGTCTATGTTAGGATAGGCCGTGAGGCGTTGACGGAGACAAGTAGACGCTGCGGAGTTCAGCAGAGAGTCGCCGGGGGTGGGAGGCGACGAACCAGCGGCGTCGAAATCCACTCCAGAGCCGCAAGCGGGCGCACTCGCCCGGTTTGCCGGTTGGCCACCGATAACGGGCCGCGAGGCTCGGGAGATTCTTCCCGGGCAAAGAAAGGTGGCACCACGAACGCCCTCCTTCGTCCTTTCGAGGCAAGGGGGGCGTTTCTATTCCCTCAGGAGGTGCGAGATGTTGGATTTGCGGTTGATACGAGAGAAACCCGATTTCGTCAAGGCGGCGATGGCTTCGCTGGGCAGCGATGCGCCCATCGACCAGATTCTCCGGCTGGACGAGAGACGCCGTGGAATCCTCGCCGAAGTAGAGCTGCTGAAGGCGCAGCGCAATGAGGTGTCCAAGGAGATTGGCCGCCTGCGTGGTGGAGAGGGGTCTGAGCAACTGAAAGAGCAGAGCCGCACTATCGGCGAGCGAATCAGGGCGTTGGACGAGGAGGTCAAGGACGTCGAGGCCAGACTGAACGCGGCGATGTACGAAGTGCCGAACATCCCTCACGAGTCGGTTCCCCCGGGCAAAGATGACCGTGAAAACGTGGTGGTGCGTACGGTTGGCGAGCCGCGCCAGTTTGATTTCACCCCACTGGCACACTGGGACCTTGGTCCAGCGCTGGGCATCATCGATTTCGAGCGCGGAGTGCGTATGTCGGGGACTCGCTTCTACCTGCTCAAGGGCATGGGCGCCAGACTCCAGAGGGCGCTGATCACCTGGATGCTTGACCTGCACGTGTCCAAGCACGGCTATACCGAAATCTATCCGCCCTACATGGTTCGCGAGGACTGCCTGTGGGTCGACGGCAAGCTGCCCAAGTTCCGCGACAACATCTACCACGATGCAGAGGAGAACCTGTGGTGGGTTGGCACGGCGGAAACGCCGCTTACCAACCTGCATCGCGACGAGACGCTACTGCTGGCCGACCTGCCGCGCAACTATGTGGCCTACACTGCCTGCTTTCGCCGGGAAAAGATGAGCGCCGGTCGTGATGTCAGGGGCATCAAGCGTGGCCACCAGTTCGATAAGGTTGAGATGTTCAAGTTCACTACGCCCGAGTCCAGCTACGAAGAGTTAGAGAAGATGGTGGGTCAGGCGGAAGAGGTGGCGACGCTGCTGGGTATCCCGCACCGCGTCATTCTGATGTGCACGGGCGATCTCGGCTTTGTTGCGGCGAAGAAGTACGACGTCGAGATGTGGGCGCCTGGCTGCGGTGAATGGCTGGAAGTGTCGAGCATCTCCAACTGCACGGACTTTCAGACCAGGCGCGGTAACATGCGCTTTCGTCGCGAACCAAGGGCCAGGCCCGAGTACATGCATACTCTCAATGGCTCTGGGCTGGCACTGCCGCGTACTCTCATTGCCGTGATGGAGAACTATCAGCAAGCGGATGGGAGCGTGGCGGTGCCAGAGGTCCTGCGACCCTACATGGGTGGTGTGGACGTCATTCGCTGACCCTGGTTTGACTTGCACCACTGACTCGCTTATACTTGGCGCGTTCGTACAGGCACCGTCGCCGCGTCGGAGGGATGGCAGAGCGGCCTATTGCGGCGGTCTTGAAAACCGTTGTGGGCTCGTCCCACCGGGGGTTCGAATCCCTCTCCCTCCGCAGGATTGATGAGGTGTCTGGCCAGGGGAGATGCCAGAGTGGACGATCGGAGCCGCCTGCTAAGCGGTTGAAGGGGGTAATGCCTCTTCCCAGGGTTCGAATCCCTGTCTCCCCGCTTCTTCGATTGTGCAGAACGCAAGTGCTGGCCACAGCACTTGCGTTCTGGTCTTTCTGGGAGCTCGATCGTTGACAATTGACCGGAAAACGGGTAGAATGAAACCGAGATGAGCAAGCACCCCTTCGCTTCAGTCTCTGCCGACCGCCCGCCGCCCGCGTCTGGCCATCATCTTCCTGTGTTCGAATCCCCAGCAAGAAAGGAGCAGAGAGATGCAGCTAATCATCACGGGCAAGAACATGGAGGTCAGCGAGCCGCTCAAGGACTATGTGCAGAAGAAGATCGGCAAACTCGACCGTTTCCTCCCCATGATTGGCGAAGTGCACGTCGAGCTCTCCAGTGAGAAAGTCAAGAGCAACCAGGACCGTCACGTGGTGCAGGTCACCATGAACAACGATGGCACCATTCTGCGTGCCGAGGAGCGCAGCGCCGATATCCTGGCGGCGGTCGACGAGGTTCGCGACAAGCTGCAGCGTCAGATCGAGCGCTTTAAGGATCGGCCAGCTCGCCGGCGCCAGCGAGCCCGTGCCGCGATGCCCGAGCCAGAGGCCCCGGTCGAGGAGGAGGCGGCGGCGCCCAGGATCGTTCGCACGAAGCAGTTCAACGTCACGCCGATGTCAGATGAGGAAGCCATTGAGCAGATGGAGCTGCTGGGGCACGACTTTTTTGTCTTTTACAACCCGACCACGGCATCGATGAACGTGCTCTACCGACGCAAAGACGGGAACTATGGTCTGTTGCAGCCGGTGCTCATCTAGCTAGCGGCTCTGTTGTGCGGGGGCGAGTCGATGACTCGCCCCTTTGCCTGCCACAACGTCGCGAAACCTGAAGGGGGTCCTGGGCTATGGCCGCAAAGAAGACAGTGCTGTTCGTCTGTACGGGAAACGTATGTCGTTCTCCAATGGCGGCCGGGCTGTTCTTTGATCGTCTGGTGCGTGATAACGCCCAGCGTGCCGTCAGGGTGCGCTCGGCAGGAACGTGGGCCCTGGAGGATCAGCCGGCGTCGGCCTATGCCCTTCAGGTCATGGCTGAAAGAGGGCTGGACATCAGTGCGCACCGTGGGCACAATCTCACTCAGACGATGGTCGACGAAACCGACCTGATCCTGGTGATGACCCTTCGTCACAAAGAAGCGCTCGTGCAGGATTTCCAGGGAGCAGAGAGAAAGGTGCACCTGCTCTCCGGCATGGCTGGCCCCACCTACGATGTCCAGGATCCCTACGGCGGCTCCATTGTCGAGTATCGCCAGACGGCGAACGAACTGGCCGAGCTGATCGAAAAGGGCTATCCACGCATCATGGAGCTGCTTGGTCTCAAGTAATCACAAGCCCACGCCAGGTTGTCCTGCGTGGGCTTGCAGTTCCATTCTTCTCTTCCCCCCGCTCGCTGCGCTCTATTCCCACCAGCCTCTGAGGAACTTGTCCCACTCGGTGTTCTGTTCCAGATACGGTTGAAAGAGATAGCGCCCTGTTGCCTTTGGCTCGACGGGTTGAGTGAGCAGGCTCATCCGGGCCTGCTCCAGGCTCTTGCCGCCCTTGCGCCTGTTGCAGTTCGGGCAGGCACTGACCAGGTTGGTCCACACGTGCTCTCCGCCCCGGTGGCGTGGAACGAGATGGTCCATGGTCAGGTTGCGGGTTTGCTTTCAGCAGTACTGGCAGGTGTAGTTATCGCGCCTAAAGATCTCTCGCCGGCACAGCCGAACGCGAGGCAGGGGGCGCCGGACCAGGTACTCCAGTCGGATTACCGATGGGGCAGGCCACAAGCGGTTGGCGGAACGTATGTAACCTCTGCCGTTCTCGAGGATTTCTGCCTTGCCGCCAAAGATCATCCCCAGAGCACGACGCAAAGCACAGACGTTCAGCGGCTCATAATCTTGGTTCAGGACCAGCACGGCACTGCTATTCATGTTGACTCGCCCAGATGACTGGCTAAGTATAGCACACGGGCCACGGGAGGTCAACCAGGATTCCACCGGCGGCTCGACAGGGCACGGTCCAGGGGCCTTGGCCACCGGGCGCAGTTGGCCTGAACGCAGCGCCTCTAGCGCGGTTGGAGAAGGCGCCACACCGGATCGTTATTGAAATAGTCCAGTTCACCGCAAAAGTACTGGATATGGCTGCCCATGTCTACCGGTCCATAGGCGTACTGCCAGAGCAGATAGCCATCGACGCCAGCCTGCAGGCTTTGAGTCAGGTCGGCGGCAATGGCTTGCGCCCGTGATTGCAGGGCGTCCCCGGATAACGGCTGGCAGCTCTTGTCGTGTCCCTCGAGCTGAACCTCGCCGAAGAAGATGGGTTTGCCGAGCTCGTGTGCTATGGCCAGCTCCGTATGGGGAAGGCCCCCGACGCGGCGATGAACGGAGACAACGTCAACGGTTGGCAGGGCCGAGATGCGGCGGAATGCCTTCCTGGCCAAAGAGTCAAAGCGCGCGTCTAGCGTGCCAGCAGAGACCAAATGCCGTGCATCGAGACGCTTGATTTCGGTTGACGTAACGTCTGCCCAGTGAACCAGTGCGTCCCAGCAATCCGGTCCCGCGTCGCCGTCCGGACAGAGCGGCTCATTCATCAACTCCCACATCAGGATTTCAGGACGGTCGGCGAACAAAGGCACTACACGGCGGATGTGCGGGAGGTCTACCACTTCGTAGCGGCCGCGGAACCACGCTGCGTCCTTCTGGCCGTAGAAATCCTGCAGCGTGACGATGAAGCGAATCCCGTACTGGCCACCCAGGTCGAGCAGCCGTGCCAGCCGAGTCAGGTCGCACCACGGCTCGACCCAGACCCGCACCACCATTACGCCCAGGCCAGCCAACTGCGACATTCCCTCCACCATCTTGCTCTCCGGGAAGAAAGGCCCGGCGAGGAAGGAGGCGTTGGTGCCCACAAACACGTATGGTCGACCGCCAACACTCAAGTCCTCGCCCGAGCGAGTTACCCACCCGAGGCCGGTCGGCGTCTGCTGTGTCTGGTCAGGCGAGAGACGCGCTGCGGAGGCCGTGTTTGCTGGGGCGGTCCTCTCCTCGCCGATGAAGAGCGGGAGGCTGAGCCGGTTGGACTCGGGCTGACAGAACAGAGGCACGTAGGAGGTGCACGGCGACTGGGAGTGCACGCGGGGTGCCGGCACGGTCGCGATCAGGAGCCCCAGGCAGAGCCCAACCAACAGCGAGCTTCTGAGGCGCCTGACCCAGACAGGGACGCATTCCAGGTAAGCTGGCATACGAACCAACCTTCTCAGACCCTCAGGAGCACCTGTTAGCCATATTCAGCGACACGAGGATCAGGTCGAACAGGTCCACCTGACCGTCGTTGTTGATATCGGCTGCGGGGTTGCCGGGCGGTGACTGGCGGTAGTTGATGCTGACCAGCACCAGGTCCATCAGGTCCACGACGCAGTCGCCGTTCACGTCGCCGGCTCGCAACCCCACCAGCTCCGCTGTGGTCTCGGCGCCTCCAGTGACTGTGGCCCTGACTTTGCTGCTGAGGTATCCGGGAAGGCCAAGGTCGAGCTCGTAGCTGCCCGGCGGAAGGTCAGCGAGCACATAGGTGCCGTCCGCCTGACTCTCGGCGGAGTGACCGCCTGTCGCCATTACAATAACGCCCCCATGGTTACTCCGCCCTTGAAGCAAGACACGCCCCCTGATCGAGCCAGTGGCCGGCGTGGGTGATGCCGTCAGGGTGGGCGATGCGGTCACGGTAGGGCTGGCCGTGGCGGTTGGCGGAAGCGGGGACGGCGTCGCTGTGGCCGTAGGCTGCGGCGTTGCCGTCGGTGTTGCTGAAGCGGTGGGCGTGACCGCAGGGAGGGTTGCCGACGGCATCGGCGACAGGAAGGCATAGGAAGGGCTGTCCGACACGTTGCCCGCGCGGTCCGAGATGCGATAGCGGACGTGGGTCCCTACAGGCGTGGTCAGCTTGACCGACACGGTGGCAGTGGTGCCCTCCGTTGCGGCGAGGGCTAGAGAACGCCACTCACCGAAGGTGCTGCCGCCATCGGACGAGATGGCAAACTGAGCACTGCTAACCCGCAGACCGCTGCCCGAGTCGCGCACTGTGGTCGCGCCGTCGCTGCCTTCGCCCCACTGTGGCCCGCTGGTGTCGAGCAACACGCTCATCGTGTAGATGGGGGAAAGGTTGCCCGCAGCGTCCATATAGCGCACTGCCACCTGCTTGAGCCCGTCTCCGGGCGTGAGTTGCCACTCCACTTTGCTGGTATAGGGTCGCGGGCTGCGGAACAACGAAACACGGTCCAGGACCAGGTCGCCAGCACCGCTGAACATCGTCCTGAACTCGAGGCCGCTGCTATCGCGCCGATAGTAGGAAAAGTCAAGGGGCAATTCAACATAATCGGATCCGGGAAGATCGTCGCCACTGACCGCGCGTGAGGCGTAGATGTTGACGCCGGCATTGTCGCTGACATCGAGAGTCGCCAGGTAGTTGCTGCTTCTGTCGGGGCTGCGTAGACGGAAGAAAACGCGGTAGCTACGGCTGACTGGCAGGTCGCGAAAGTAAGGCCCGTACCAGTAGCCGGCGGCGTCAAGGCCGGCCCTGCCCATCCACGCCAGCCCCTTCGACGCGGCCGGGTCAGTGGTGGAAACGCCGCTCTGGTGTCGCAGGTCCTCGCCCTCCCATAGCCAGCCGTCTCCGAGGAACGTCCACGCTGCTCCTTCGGCGGAGGTGTTCAGGGTGACCGTCAGGATGTTGGACAGGCCGGGGCCATTCAGGCTGCCAGTGGGGGGCGTGTTGTCCACCGTGACGGTGATGCTGTGTTCGGCGGTGAAGCTGGCCAGTTGCACCCGTGTCTGAAGCACGTGCGTTCCCTCAGGCAGTCCGGCGGTATTCCATTTGAATTGGAAGGGAGCCGTGCTGTCAGCAGACAGATAGCTCCCGTCGGCATACAGGAGAACCTGGGTCACCGGGGGGCTTGCCGTCACGCTTACGGGCACTACCCCGCTCAGCCTGGACTCGAGCGCGGGAGTTTCGATGCGAACGTTGGGTGCCACCTGGGCCATGCGTGACCACACCGCCTGGCGAATTGCCGGCAGTCTGGCGTAGACGTACTTGCCCGGGCACGTGGTCTGTGCTCCATCGCGGTGCGCCATGATGTTGGGCAGCTCCTTGTCGATGAAGAAGGCGCTCTGCAGGGGATGGACCATGTGCAGGTTGCCCTTCCATGCCAGGAGCTCAACCAGGGAGGTCTGCATAGCGGAGGTGATATCAACCTGGTCATAGTCGCCAATGAGCGACACGCCGATCGAACCCCAGGCATACTGCAGGGCATGCCCGCCGACCACACCCTCGCCGCCGGCTCGGCCCTCGTAAATGCGTCCCTGCGAATCGATGAGATAGTTGTAGCCAATGTCACCCCAGCCGCGCGTCACGGCATGGTAGTAGTAGATGGCGCGGACGGTGGCCGCGGGGTCAAGCGCGTTGTTCGGGGTGGCCGTATGGTGCACAACCACCTTGCGGATGGTGCGGTACTCTGGTGTCCAGGTCATCAGTTTCTCGTCAGCACCCCACGCGGCACGAGGAATAATCACCGGACCGGAGGCAGGAGCGGAGGCGACGGCCAGGGCCTGCGCTTGCTCGGCGGTGTTGCCGCGGCGCGAGTCGATGAACACAATAGTGATGGCGGAGAGTACCGGGGTCACCCCTGGCGTGGCCGAGGTCAGTGTCACCCGGTACTGGACGTACTCGCCGGTGCGATATACCAATTCACCGTACCTGAGGCGAGGTTTTTCACGCTCTGCGTCCATCGGGGGCACGTCGGTCCAAAGGCTCCAGGAACTCCCGTCCTGGCTGGTACGCAGCGACAGGGTGATGGCTGTGCCAGCGGGCAGGGTGGACTGCATGATCGAGCCCAGGGCGACGAAAGTCATCGGCGCTGGCTGCATCACGGAGGCGTACACACCGGTGGTATTGCCCGGTGCCAGGGCCACCTCGCCGTCGCCCGATGCCGTCAGTATGGTGCCGGAGTGAGAACCAAGAGCAAAGTCAGCCAGGGTGCTCTGGACCCACTGCTCAACGGCCGACGTAGACAGCCTTGGCTCGGGAGTGGGACCTACTCCGGCGTGCACACTCGGTCCCAGTAAGGTGCCCGCTGCCGGCAGGTTGACGGCCGGGTTGTAGCCATCCTCGAAATGGAAGGCAAAGCGATGCTCACCAACGGGCAGCCGCGTTGCGTAGCGATACAATGTGCCCTGGGACACGGTGCCCGCAGGACTCAATGCGTAGGCATGGTCATCGATGAGCACGTGGGCGGCAATCGGCTTGTCGCTGCCCGAATAGGTCACTTCGAACCTGAACAGAGTGCCCGAGTCGCCGTTGGAGGGGCTGACTCCGCCGTCCATCAGTCGGTGGGGAGGCAGCTTGAGAACCTGGGCCCGAGAGTAGTAATGCAGCAGAATGGCGGCATAGTCGCGGCCCTGCTGCGCCAGCACTCTGGCGCCTTCCTGGCACATCCCGACGCCGTGCCCGGCCATCGAGGTAAAGCCGCAGGGGCAGCTAACGCTGCGGCAGTAGGGCAGAGCCGCATCCCAGACGGCCTCCGAGTTGCGGGTGTGACCGTCGCAGTGGGCGAAGAAGTAGGCATAGATGATGCTGCCAGCGTAGGTGAGCGCAACGTTGTGCGTGGCGTCTACTGCGGCGTTGGTCGTCTCGTACTGGATCGGGCTCCAGACCTGGCAATGGACCGTGGTGCAGAGGTCAGCATCGGGCAGGTGGCGGCGTGCCGTGGCAGCATAGCACCGTGCGGCCACCGCCTGCGCCTTCAGAGCCTCCGCTGGCCAGTAGGGAGGGACCTCGCGGGGGAGCACGCCCTTGACGTACTCGTCCAGAGACATAACCACCACAATGCCGTCCGGCATGAGCACGCGGACAGTCGCCGGCAGGGCAGTCACACCGGTTGGCTGGTAGCCGCTGCTGCGAATCTGGGCCAGCTCCTCAGCAGATAGCTCGTGGGCGGCCTGTGCACGGAAGATGGCGTCCAGCTCCTTAGCCTGCTCCGCTGTTGGTGCAGAGAGAACCATCTCCATGTCGACCGTGGTCCACGATCCGGCCGAGACAGTGCGTCGGCTGGAAGACATCGTGATGTGATCCCTGGCTTGAACCCGGATGTCATAAGTGCCTGGAGGAGCGGGCAAGTTGTAGCGTCCCTGGCCATCGGTTCCTGTCTCGAGCGCGCCCACACTCACTCGCGCGCCGGCAATGGGCTGGTGAGTCAGCAGGTCGGTGACAACGCCACGGAAACCTGTGGCGTCCGCCCTCACTCCAGAAGCGGCCCACATTATCCAGGCCACGCTCAGAAGTAGAGCCAGGGTCAGACGGAACGGCCGAGCCGACAGCGTGGTATCCTGCGTGCCGCGTAGCGACGGCGTGGTGCGTTCCGAAGGCGATGGCCTCCCTGGTGTATTGGTGTCCGTTTCTTGTGCTTGGGTCATTGGCCTGGCCTCTCCGGGCTACTGCTTCCTGGTCATCTCGACAACGCGGCGTGCGATACCGGGCAGCGCCAGGGCGACATCCTGATGCAGCACCACCCGGGCCTGCGAGTCGATGTGGGTAGGTTCATAGTTGACGACGATGATCGCCGCTCCGTTCCTGAGTGCCCTGGCCGGAAGTTCGGCGGCCGGGTAGACCTCGAGCGACGAGCCGGCCACCAGCAGAACATCACAACGGTCCACCTCGCGCTGAGCTTCGAGGAGCACCTGCACTGGGAGCAGCTCACCAAAGAGGACAACGTCTGGCTTGAGCACGCCCCCGCAGATGCTGCACAGCGGTACCCGGCCTTCGGCAAGGACCTGCCGCCATGCCTCATCAGGCGGAGAACTTGCCCCGCACTTGGTGCAGGTTACACCGCGAACATTCCCATGCAACTCATAGACGCGTGTGGAACCTGCTCTCTGATGCAACTGGTCAATGTTCTGTGTGATGACTGCCTTGACAATGCCCATCCTCTCCAGCTCGGCAAGAGCCAGGTGCGCCGGATTCGGTGCGGCAGCGGCCATCTTCTGGGCCAGAGGCCTGATCCAGTCGTAGAACGCCTTTGGGTTGCGTCGAAAGCCATCCAGGGACGCTACCACCATGGGGTCGGCCTGCTCCCACAGGCCTGAGGACGGACTGCGAAAGTCGGGGATGCCCGATGGGGTGCTGTGTCCGGCGCCGGTCAGCACCACGGCGTGACTGCTGTGCACCAGGATCTGGGCTGCCTGTTCAATGGCGTCAGGAGTCATGGCTTGTTTTGGCGGGCTCGTCGGAGGCCACCGTTGGCTCATCGATTGGCACGGCGGTGGTCAAACGCAGGTGCTGGCTGGCATCACCGCGAGTCAGTGAGCCGGGCAACTGCTCACCGCCAGCAATACGGTGAGCCCAGCGTATCGGTTCTGGCAAGCGGTAGTTGCGGCAGCAGCGCAGCACATAGGAAATGGCCGTGGCCAGGTCCACTTTGTGGCCGATGGAGACATAGACTGGCTCTGTATCACGTCTGGTGCGC
>Ga0116143_10003326_pt1 | contig 16321 bp, 10 predicted proteins | sample AD_UKC034_MetaG_FD_89745 | JGI IMG/M metagenome (GOLD analysis project Ga0116143, IMG submission 89745) | Active sludge microbial communities of municipal wastewater-treating anaerobic digesters from USA - AD_UKC034_MetaG | ecosystem: Engineered > Bioreactor > Anaerobic > Digestate | place: USA...
CCCGCAGCCCGATGCGATGCGGCGTGGCACGAGCCGGCCACAGCGGATAGCCCGGCTGGCGGCCAAATACGCATCAGATAATGAGAAGATCAGACGATCAGCTAATGTCCGAGCCATGGCAGCACAGCACCATACCTACCAAGCAGCATTTTCTGATCATCTGATCCTCTGATCGACCCGATCACCATGGACCGCACCATCCTCCACCTGGACCTCGACAGCTTCTTCGTGAGCGTGGAACGCATCGCACACCCGGAGCTGATCGGCCGCCCCATCCTGATCGGCGCCGATAGCGACCGGGGCGTGGTGGCGAGCTGCAGCTATGAGGCGCGTGCGTTCGGCGTGCGCAGCGCCATGCCCATGAAGATGGCCAAGCAGCTGTGTCCCGAGGCCATCATCCTGCGCGGCAACAGCGGTGCCTATATGCAGAAGAGCGATGAGGTGACGGAGATCATCCGGGAGAAGGTGCCGCTGTTCGAGAAGACGAGCGTGGACGAGTTCTACGTGGACTTCACCGGCACCGAGCGCTTCTACGGCGCCATGAAGCTGGCCACCGAGCTGCGGCAGTACATCGGCAAGGAGACCGGGCTGCCCAACAGCTTCGGGCTGAGCATCAACAAGACGGTGAGCAAGGTAGCCACCAACGATGCCAAGCCCAACGGACAGAAGCGCGTGGAGCGCGGCACCGAGAAACCCTACCTGGCACCCAAGGCCATCGAGGCGATCCCCGGCGTGGGCGACAAGACCGCCCACCTGCTGCGCAGCATGGGCGTGATGAGGATCGCCACCATGCAGGAGCTGCCGATCGACCTGATGAAGCGCCTGCTGGGCGAACACGGGCCGGTGCTGTGGCGCAAGGCGAACGGCATCGACGACAGCCCGGTGATCGCCTGGCACGAGCGCAAGAGCATCAGCACCGAGCGCACCTTCGAACGCGATACCATCGACGTGGCGAAGCTGCACGGCCTGCTCACCGCCATGGCCGAGAGCCTCACCTTCCAGCTGCGCAAGGGTGCCAAGCTCACCAGCTGCGTGGCCGTGAAGATCCGCTACGCCGACTTCGACACGCACACGCGCCAGCAGCGCATCGGCTACACGGCCTGCGACCACATCATCCTGCCCATCATCCACGACCTCTTCCGCGCGCTGTACGACCGCCGCCAGCGCATCCGCCTGATCGGTGTGCGCTTCAGCCACCTGGTGGGCGGCGGCCACCAGATGGATGCCTTCACCGATACGCAGGAGGCCATGGACCTGTACCAGGCGATGGACCGCATACGCAAGCGCTTCGGCGACCGCACCGTGATGCGCGCCAGCGGCATGGATGCGAAGAGCATAGGCCGCATGGACAACCCCTTCGATGGGCAGGCGCCGGTGCTGCTGGCGAACAGGAGAACGTGATCAGATGACCAGACCATTAGACGATCAGATAATGGCAATGCCGGGGCTGGTAAGATGACGGCTTGTGCGCAGGCGATCATCTGATCGTCTGATCATCTCATTATCTGATCGTCATTTGGGCGTGCCCCTGCGGGTCGCGCTCTTCCGTCCAAGTCCTCGGCCCGGCGCGTTCCTCGCCACGGCCTGCGGGCTTTCCCGTGCGATCGCTCACACGGGGTCCCCGGCCGATCCGAACAGTAGGACCATCGACCCATGCGCCGGATACCGACCTTCGCACCCCCCCAACATGAGCGACCGACTCCCTCCCGTGCCACCCAAGAAGTGGAAGACCGCCCTGGTGATCTGGATCGCCATCTACCCCGCCCTCACGATCCTGGTGGCGCTCTTCGGGGAAAACCTGATGCGCCTTCCACTCGCCCTGCGCACCCTCGTGATGACCGGCATCCTGGTACCGCTGCTGGTGTTCGTGCTGGTGCCGGCCCTGAACAAGTTGCTCGGCCGCTGGCTGCGCCGTTGAGCGCCAACCCGGACGGGCGACCTAACGCCCGCTTGTGGCACGCACCACGCGCATCATGCGCACCCCGTCCGCTGCCGTGACCCTCAGCAGGTAGGCCGTTCCCGGCAACCCCGACAGGTCGATCATCACACGCGAAGAGGTGGTCGTGCGGGCATGCACCACCCGTCCGGCAGCGTCGATCAAGCTTAGTTCGCCGAGCGGACCACCATCTGTTCGCTCCACTGCGATGGTATGTGCAGCAGGGTTCGGCGCCAACCGAACGTCGAACGCGACCAACTCCGGCACCGCGTTCATCGGTTCCTGCGGCACGCGCACGATCACGCCACCGTTGCTCAGCACGTTGCCCAACGGCACCAGGCAGTTGCTGCGCCGGAACCAGGTGGTGCTCACCGAGGTGAAGTTCGGCGTGCTGTAACGGCGTTCCACCAGGACGGCATCATCGATCATGGCATCGGCGAGGATGATGCTGCCTTCCGCGAGGATGGTCACCTGCGATTGGCTGCTGCTGACCGCCGTGGCGACCGCATCGGTCCATGCATCATCCACATCCGATGGGAACCGGATGACGGACGCGGGATCCGTATTGATCTGCGAAGGGCTGCCCGCGCTGAGACGTGTGCCCAGGTCAAGCACCTCGGTACTGCTGGTGCTGTAATATCCGAACTGGTCCACCAGCCGCACAGCCAGGTTGGCGGCAGGAAAGTCAGCCGCATAGGGCGTGTCCGCAGGATCCAGGATGGAATCGGTGGTGGTCCCGATCACGCTGTAGCCTTGGGCGCTGAGGTCCCAGACCACACCCGTGCCCGTCGTGACCAGCCCGGGCACGGTGCCATAGTTCCGCGCTTCCACCGGGTAGGCGCCGAATGCCGGAATGGCGGCCGGATGGGTGAAGACCGTCTGCGCGAAGGATAGCGCGGGAACCAATGCACCGATGAGGAGGAAGGAGCTTCGCATGGCGGCGCAAAGAAAGTGTTGCGCACGGGGGCGTCCCACATCGAACGCAGAAGCTCCTCCTGACCCGAATACTTGACATATTAACACCGTTAACTACATTTGTCCCCGTCATGGACATCGCCGCACGCAAGGCCAAGGAAAAGGAGGACCTGAAGAAGGCCATCCTCGATGCCGCACGTGAGCTATTCCTCGAGCACGGCTATGATCGAACGAGCATGCGCATGATCGCGCAGCGCATCGCGTACAGCCCCACCACCATCTACCTCTACTTCAAGGACAAGGACGCGATCTTCCATGCCTTGCACACCGAAGCCTTCCAACTGCTGGGCGCTCGATTCGCACCGCTCGCCCATGTAGCGGACCCCATGGAACGTCTGACCGCCATGGGTAGGGTATACCTGGAATTCGCGCAGGAGAACCCCGGGCTGTACGACCTCATGTTCATCATGAAGGCCCCAGTGCAGGCCCTTGAGGAGAACGACCACCTTTGGGAGGAGGGTGACCGGGTCTTCCAGGTGTTGATGGCCACCGTTGACGAAGCGATGAAGAAGAAGGTGATGCGCAGGAGCGACGTGGAGGTGACCAGTTTCCTGATCTGGAGCACCGTGCACGGTATGGCAGCCCTCTATGTTCGCGACCGCTGTTTCAAGGTGATCAGCGAACCGAAACAGGGGACCTTGATGGATGATGCCCTGGCCCAATTCACGAATTGGCTTCGCAGCTTCAAGCCATGAGCGTATTTTTTTTGCCTTCATGGTTAACACCGTAAATACATTGAACAATGTTCTTTGAACGTACCCGGATCGCCACGGGATGGACCCGCCGCACCGCGCCAGGATGCCGGCCCAGTGCGTCGCAGCTGCGCGCGCTTACCACAGCATTCATCGGGAGCGGCCTGATGGCGACCATTGCAGCTGCCCAGGCCCCACTGGACGGTTACATCACCCAAGGACTGGCCAACAACGTGGTCCTGCAGCAGAAGCATGTCAGCCTGGACCGTGCCATGGAGGATCTGAAGGAGGCGAGGTCCCTGTTCCTTCCATCACTGAACCTGAACGCGAGCTTCCTCAGCGGAGAGGGCGGCCGCTACTTCAACTTTCCGGTGGGTGATCTGGTGAACCCCGTTTATCGCACCCTGAACCAGTTCATCGGCCAGAACGCCTTCCCCGAGGTAGAGAACGTGCAGGCCTACCTGAATCCGAAGAACTATTACGATGCGCATGTGCGGGCCTCCTTGCCGTTGCTGAACACGGACATCATGCACAACCAACGGATCCAGGAACAAGCGGTGCAGCTGCAGGAATATGAAGTGGCCATCTACCGTCGTGAGCTGGTGAAGGACATCAAAGTCGCTTACTACAACGTACTGATGACCGGGCAGGCGGTGCGGAGCTACACCAGTGCCCTACAGTTGATCGAGCGGAACGTCGACGTGACGCGGTCGCTCCAGCGGCATGGAGCCGGTGTTCCAGCGCAGGTCCTCCGCGCACAGGCAGAGCGCGAGCACATCGCCTCCCAGCTCGCGCAAGCCACGAACCAGCTCGCCAACGCACGCCGCTACTTCAACTTCCTTCTGAACGTTGACCTCGATGCACCGGTGGACGAGCACTTCGATATGGACGCCGCACTCGCGGACACCTCCTCATTCATCGCTGCCGATATCGGTCGACGCGAGGAACTGCAAGCCTTGCGCACCGCCGTGGGACTGCGTCGAACACGGACGAAGTTGACCAGCCAATACTGGGTGCCGAAGCTGAGCACGTTCATCGACCTGGGTTACCAGGGAATGGACTGGAGCACCGATCGATACGCCGATTACTACCTCTTCGGGGTGCAGCTCGATGTGCCGCTGTTCAACGGTGGTCGCAACCGGTACAGGGAGCACCGCGCGCAGTTCGACCAGGACATCGCCGAGCTGAACGCGCATCACTCCACACAACAGCTGTTCCTATCCGCAACCCAGGCACAGTCGGAACTGGCGACCGCGCAGGCCATGCTCAGAAGTGCGCGAGCCCGCAACAGCAGTGCCATCAGCTATTTCAACCTGATCGAGAAGGGCTTCCTCGAAGGTGCGAACACCCAGATCGAATACCTCGACGCCCGCGATCAACTGACCGGCGCCGAGGTGCAGCTCGCTGTGGCCCGTGCGACCGTCCTGCAGAAGCTGGCCGAGATGGAAAGACAGAACGCCACGTATCCGTTGAACAACTGATCACCATGTACAAACTCCTCTTCCCCACCCTGCTGCTCTTCGCTGCTTGCAGCGCCAAGGATCCGACCCGTGATCCCGTGACCAACGCTGCCATACCCGTTTCAGTGAGCCGGGTGAAGCCCGAACCCCACGAGGTCCAAGTGCATGTACCGGGCCTCTTCACCACCGATGACGAGACGGTGTTGAGCTTCCTGAGCGCAGGGATCGTCCGTAGCGTGCTCGTGAAGGAAGGTCAAGCGGTGAAGGCCGGACAACTGATGGCCACCTTGGAGCCGACGTACATCGATGCACAGGTGGAGCAGGCCCAACTGGCCTTCGACAAAGCTGAACGGGACCTGCAGCGCGCCGAGGCCCTGCATCGGGACAGTGTGATCAGCCTGGAAACACTACAGAACGCGCGAACGGGCCTGGGTGTGGCGAAGGAGCAACTGACCGCCGCACGATATGGGCGGCGGCATGCGGAGATCCGTGCGAACGGGGATGGTCTCGTCCTGCGGAAATTCGTGAACGAAGGTCAGCTCGTGGGAGCGGGAAGTCCCGTGCTGATGGTGAACGGTGCGGGCAAAGGACGGTGGCTGCTCAAGGTTGGGGTGAGTGACAAGGACTGGGCACAGGTGAACGTGGGTGACAGCGCAATGGTGCGGGCTGATGCCTTCCCGGAACGTACCATGCGCGCCGTCGTAAGCAACAAGAGCGCCGGTGCCGATCAACGCTCGGGTGCCTTCCAGGTGGAGCTGAGGATAACGGACCCGGTAGCGCAGCTGGCCAGCGGCCTTTACGGCAAGGCTACGATCCACACGCATGGGCGCACGGATGCCGTGGCGATCCCCTACGAGGCATTGCGCGACGGTGATGCGTCACAGGGGTACGTGTTCATCGCTGCGGAGGGCACAGCACATAAACTACCCGTGTCCGTGCTCGGTATCACGAACACGCATGTGCTGGTGAGCGGGCTGGATAGCACTCATGAACTGATCGTGAAAGGGGGTCCGTACCTGATGGAGGGCTCACCCATTCAAATCCGTTAGACCATGTGGATCACCCGATACGCTGTCAAGAACAGTCCGTTCACCCTGGTCATCTTCCTGATGATCGTGGTGGTGGGGATGAACACCCTCCTGAGCATGCCACGTGCCGAGGACCCCGAGATGAACGCCCCCATCTACCCGATCGTGGCGGTGTACCCCGGTACGAGCCCGGAGGATATGGAGAACCTCGTGGTTGACCCGATCGAGAAGCGGGTGACCGAGCTGGACGACATCAAGCGCGTATACAGTACGATCAAGGATGGTGTCGCGGTGATACGGGTCGATGCCCTTTATGGCGTGGACGTGGACCGCAAGCATCAGGAGCTGGTCCAGGAGATCAACGCACTGCGCGCCGAGCTGCCACCGGACGTCCGCAGCATCGACGTGCAGAAGGCGACGCCGACCAGCGTGAACGTCCTGCAGGTGGCGCTGGTCAGCGAGAACGCCCCACGCCAAGTCATGAAGGAACAGGCCGAGCGCCTGCAGGAGGAGCTGGAAACCGTACCGATGCTCAAGAAGGTGGAGGTGAACGGGCTGCCCGCAGCCACGGTGCGGATCAACCTGGAACTGGAGAAGCTGGCCCGGCTGAACATCCCGCTTTCGCAGGTGATCGGCGCGGTGCAGAGCGAGATGGCGAACATCCCCGGCGGCAGCGTGGACGTGGGCACGAAGACACTGAACGTGAAGACGAGCGGCAGCTACGTCGATGCGGCGGACATCGCGCAGACCGTGGTGGCGACGGCGGATGGAGGGAACACGCTGCTGCGTGATGTCGCCAGCGTGATGGACTCCTACCAGGAGGACCGCCATATCACACGCTTGAACGGCCACCGGAGCGTGGTGGTGAATGCGGCGATGAAGAGCGACATGAACATCAGTGCGGCGCAGGCCGGTTACAAGCCGGTGCTCGAGGCGTTCCGTACGCAGCTGCCTGAGAACATCGCGCTGGAGGTCCACTTCGATCAGGCCGAGGCCGTGAACTTCCGGCTAGGACATCTCGGGCGTGACTTCGCGATCGCCATCGCCCTGGTACTGCTCACCCTGCTACCACTCGGCAACCGTGCGTCCTTGGTGGTGATGATCAGCATCCCCCTTTCCCTGGCCATGGGTGTGATCATGCTCAACGCCATGGGATTCTCCCTGAACCAGCTGAGCATCGTGGGATTGGTGGTGGCCCTCGGTCTCCTGGTCGATGACAGCATCGTGGTGGTCGAGAACATCGAACGGTGGCTGCGGGAAGGTCGGAAGCCGATGGATGCCGTGCTCGGCGCGGTGAAGGAGATCGGTGTGGCGGTGATCGGGTGTACGGTGACGCTGTGCATCGCCTTCATGCCGCTGGCACTGATGCCCGAAGCGAGCGGTGAGTTCATCCGCAGCCTGCCGTTGGCGGTCATACTCGCAGTGATATCGAGCATGTTCGTCTCGCTCACGATCGTACCCTTCCTGAGCATCCGGCTGCTGAAACCGCATCACGACGCGCAGGGCAATACATTCCTGCGCAGCTTGAAGCGCGGCATCCACGTCACCTACGCCCCCCTGTTGGAACGCTCCCTGCGCAACCCACGCATGACACTGGTGGTGGCACTGTTCATCTTCATCGGTTCGCTGGGGCTGATGAACGTGATCGGGTTCAGCCTGTTCCCCGCGTCCGAGAAGCCACAGTTCATGGTGAACGTGGTGGCTCCCTTGCAGAGCAACCTGGCCCGTACCGACAGCCTCGCGCGCCTGGTCGAGCGCGAACTGGCGCATCGTCCGGAAGTGCTTTACTACACCACCAACGTCGGCAAGGGCAATCCGCAGGTCTATTACAACGTGCAGCCCGAGAACGAACGCACGGACTTCGCGCAGCTGTTCGTGCAACTTCAGCCGCGCACCGGCACGAAGGAGAAGCTTCGTGTGATCGACGACCTTCGGAACACCTTCTCACAGGTTCCCGGGGCACAGATCGAGGTGAAGGATTTCGAGCAGGGTCCGCCGCAACTGGCACCCGTGGAGGTTCGCATCTTCGGGGAGGACCTGGACACGCTTCGCCGCATCAGTGCCCAGGTGGCGACCATGCTGAAGGACATGCCCGGTAGCCTTTACGTGGACGACCCGATGGCGAACCTGAAGAGCGACCTGCGCGTGCGGATCGACCGCGATAAGGCGAGCATGCTGGGCATCGCCACGGTGGACATTGACCGCACCGTGCGCCTCGCGGTGGCGGGACTGGGTATGGGCGCCTTCAATGACCCCCAGGGCGTGGAACGCGAGGTGGTGATCACCGTGCCGAAGGGGCAGCGCGCTGACCTGCACGTGTTCGATGATCTGTACGTGACCAGTCGCAGTGGCGCGAGCATCCCGCTCCGCCAGGTGGCCGACCTGCGCCTGGAAGCCTCGGCCCAGACGATCAAGCACCTGGGCAAGCGGCGCTACGTATCGGTGAGCAGTTTCGTACAACAGGGCTACTTGGTGGATGATGCACTCAACGCGACGATCAAGGCCATGGATGATATGAAACTACCCGCCGGGTACGGTTATTCGATGGGCGGTGAGATCGAAACGAGGCAGGACAGCTTCGGCGGGTTCGGCACCATCATCCTTGCGACGATCTTCCTGTTCATCGCCGTGCTGGTGCTGGAGTTCGGCACCTTCAAGAGCACCTTGATCGTGCTGAGTGTGATCCCCCTGGGTATCGTGGGCGCGGTGCTGGCATTGTGGCTCACGGGCAACAGCCTGAGCTTCGTGGCGATCGTGGGGCTTATCGCACTGGCCGGGATCGAGGTGAAGAACACGATCCTGCTCGTTGACTTCACGAACCAGCTGCGAACAGAAGGACGCACCTTGGAGGAAGCGATCCGCGAAGCGGGCGAGATGCGCTTCCTGCCCATCGTGCTCACGAGCCTCACCGCGATCGGTGGCCTGCTGCCGATCGCCTACAGCACGAACCCGCTCATTTCGCCTTTGGCGATCGTATTGATCGGTGGTTTGATCAGCAGCACGGTCCTCAGCCGTCTGGTGACCCCGGTAGTGTACAAGTTGATACCGCCGAAGGTGTGAACCTAACCCACCACGATCCGCAGTACACCGCCATCCGCACAACGGATCACGTACATACCCGGGACGAGATCGCCGACCTCGATCGCATTGCGACCCGTCCTCATCCGGAAGCTTCGGACCGACCGGCCGTTGACATCAAGCATTTCAGCAGGAGTGGATGACGACGATCGCTCGATGACGAGCATGTGATCCGCCGGGATGGGCCAGGCGTGCATATCGGATACACCATGTTCCGGCAGACCGACGTTCAGCACCACCATCATCTCCGCCGAACCGCTCAGGCAGCCGTTCTCATCGATGTAACGAACCACGTAGATGCCACTGGCCCATGCGATATGGTAGGGCTGGCCCGCTCCGACCTGGAACCCGTCCAATTCCCAGACCCAATCGCTCCCGCCTTCCACCCAAAGGGAATCGCCATCGATCTGAATGACCAACGCCGTTTCGACCGATGCGGTCACGTAGACCGTATCAATGATGGAATTCCCTTCCGCCTCGGTCACCTGAACGATATGTGTCCCCTCGCACAGCCCTGCAATGCCCGGCGTATCGGCACCGGTATCCCACACATAGGTCATCGGTCCCGTACCGTGGGCGAATGCATAGGCCACGCCATCACAATCGCCGGGGCATATAGGTGTGGCGTACATGCTCACATCGAACGTCGTGTCCACGCCGGCCACGATCATCGCGTCGCCGTTCTGCACGTCATCGATCGTGGTGCTGCCGTAGGTGATGGCGCCCCAGAAGTAGCCGCCGAAGTAGAACTCGTGCGGCGCCGAAGCCCGACGATGGATGCACAACGGTATGTCGCGCTGGAAGCCGCTTGGGCGCGCCGCCCACACGACCTCACCCTCGCCATCGAGCTTGCTGATCAGGATGTCCTCTCCACCGAGCGCGGTGATGGGCGTGCCGAAGTAGTCGATGCTCTGGTTGAACTGCGCGGAGAAGTAGGCGTTGCCCATGCCATCGGCCGCCACGCTCCAGCTGAGGTCGCGTTGTGATGAGCCGGTGCTGCGTGCCCAGTGCAGGTCGCCATCGCGATCCAATTTCATCACCAGGATATCATCGTTGCTGCTGACTGAGGTGAGCGTATCGTTCGGGAGGGAGAGGTCTCCCCACATGCGCCCGGCCACGAACACGCTGCCGAGCGTATCCGCGCTGATGCCCATGCCTTCGTGATCACCGCTACCGTAGCTGCGCGCCCAGTCGACGTTGCCCTCCAGATCGATGGCCAGCACGTAGAGGTAGCTTCCCTGGGCCCCGGGTGTGATGGGAACACCATCGAAAGTGGCCGCGGAGAAACCGACCTGACCGGTCACGAACAAGCGATCACCCGCCACACTGATCGCCCGTGCCGATTTCCCCTGGCCATTGCCCGTGCTCGCCTTCGCCCATTGCACGGTGCCGAGGCTGTCGTAGCGTGCGACCAGGATCTGCCTGAAATTGCCGGTGTTGGGAATGGTCATCGCATCGAAGGTGATGGCGGTGCCCCCGCTGTATCCGGTAAGGAAGACGCCGCCATCCGCCGACACGTCCACACTTCGGGCTTCGTCGCTCGACCCGCTGCCTCCGGCACGACGCGCCCAATGGCATACACCCCCCGTGTCGTATCGCGCCAGGAAGATATCATCACTGCCCAGGCTGCTCAATGTGATGCCATCACCGAAGGAAGCAGTGCCGTTGTAACGGCCCGTTACGTAGATCCGGTCCCCATGATCGATCGCGATGCCGTATGCCCACACCTCGTCAAAGCCGACCGTGATCCCGCGCACCCACACGCAGGTGCCATCGGGTGCACGCTTGGCCAGGAAGCCGAGGATGTCGCTGTTGCCGGTGGAAAGCGTGGCACAACCGAAGTCCACATCACCGCTCACGGTCCCCACCCAATAGGCGTTGCCCTGGCTGTCCGTCGCGATGTCGTGGCAGAAGTCCACGTTGCCTCCACCACCGGCATCAGCCGCCCAGTTCCACTGTTGGGCATGCGCGTTGACGAAGAGGAGGGAACAGAAGGTCAGGAGGGCGGCTCTCATGGTCCAAAGATGGTCGGATAGGGATACACGCCATCACCATCCCCGCTCAATGGGTACACTCCACGACGAACCGCACCACTTCCCCTTGCGTCGTGCGGACCAGGTACGCCCCTGCAGGCAGGTCCCCGAGCCTTACAACGTTCACCCCTGGTGTGAGCGTTAAGGAACGGACCACCTGACCGGTCGATCCAATAAGATCAGCACGGACCTGGGCATCACCCGGCCACTCGACGTACAGCGCTTCCGTTGCCGGTATCGGCCAGCCCACCAACCGCACCGTTCCGTCCCGTTCATCAACATCCGTGGGCATCATGACGATCCGCCCGGTCACCGCGGATTGCTGGCCAAGTGTCCCAGCGGTGAGCCCGCTCATGACCAGCGGATCGGCCAGGTGGGCCATGAAATGAACGGAAGCACCGTCGTCCGCCACCGCCAGGCCTTGAGGGGTCACCGCCCATGTTGCCGGCTCACTGTTCACCGACCATTGCGGATCCCCAGCCGCGTTCACGGCGAGCAACGTGAGGCTGCGTTCAGCGGTGGCACCGGTCCCGCTTGTTACGCCGCTCCCCCATTGCACCAGGCCACGGCACATCCCAAGGAAGAATACGGAACCCGAGTCATCCACATCGATGCATGGTCCCTTCGCACGATCCACATCGCCGAGGATCTGGCCGGGCGTTAAGTCTGGACCAAGTATCCATTCAAAGGTCCCGGTACTGTCCAACCGGGCGATGAAGACGTTCGAACCCCAGATCGCACCGCCGACGGGCAAACCACCCCAATTGGTACCGATGAAGATCGATCCAGCCAGATAGGCATGGCCATCGTTCGTGGCCACGACCGTCGGGTCCTGGAAGGTGATGTCCTCCGCGAACCGGGCGAATCCAGCGGTGCCATCGGGCTTGAACCGAAGGACGAACATGTTGTAGCCCTCATTGCTCATCACGGGAAATTCCTCTCCTCCGAAGGTCAAGGTCCCGTTCTCGCAAGAACCGCTCACATAGAGCCCGCCCCAAGGGTCGAAGCTGAGGGTGCCCAGGTGTCGAAGGCCGTCCATGCTGCGGGATATGACATCCTCGCCATCTTCATCCACCTGGACGACCAGGGCATCCGTGAAATGGCGCAGCAAGTACCAAAGCCTACCTGCCGGATCGACCGCAATGGACGGGACATCCTCCACCATCCCATGCGTCAGGCTCAGGTTGCGCACCCACAGGAACCCGTCGTTGCTGAGGTCCCAAGCGAGAAGGAAATGGTTCTCGGTGAATGGGCCACCGTCCATCCCCACTACAACTGACCCGTCGCAAAGGTCCATGCCTGCACCCAGGAACCGGCCCGTGAAATAGGCCACGCCATCCGGACCGATCACCACCGCCTTCACCGCGACCGAATCACCGAGCAAGCATGACCTGACCAGATCGCCAGTGGAAGGATCGCGGAGGTCGAGGGCAACCGTGCCGTAAGTGGTAGTGCCATAGATGAAGTCAATGCCCACCGAACGCATCTCCAGCAGGTGACCCTGGTCGGCAGCCAGCGCGTGCCTCGGCATACCCGGATTGAACTGATAGTCCACAGCTTCATCCAGCAGCCAAGTAACGGTCTGTCCGGTTGCCGGACCGAAGAGGAGCATCAGGACGATGGAGAGGTAGGGAGGCATGCGTCCGGGATATGGATGATGACGCAGGATGAGCCCCAACGGTTCGCTGCCCGCCGAACGACCGGCCATCACTTCCGGACGCCGTCCGTGTGGGCTCCGCCCGCGGTTCCGATCGGAAACAGCATCTTGGCATTGAAATCGGACACCAACCATGCAGCTGACGATCACCGGATTGAGCAAGACCTACGCGAACGGCGTGAAGGCATTGGATAATGTGAGCCTGACCATACCCACCGGGATGTTCGGCCTGCTTGGACCCAACGGCGCCGGCAAGAGCACGCTCATGCGGATCCTGGCCACCCTGCAGGAAGCCGATGAGGGCAGCGCCGTGCTCGGGGATATCGACATCCTGAACGACAAGCCCGCAGTGCGTCGGGTGTTGGGCTACCTGCCCCAGGAGTTCGGCGTGTACCCCAGGGTGAGCGCCTACCACATGCTCGACCACATCGCCCTGCTCAAAGGGGTGGTCGACAACAAGGAACGACGGGCGCTGGTGGAGGCCCTCCTGCAGAAGGTCAACCTCTGGGAGCACCGTGACCGTCGCATCGCTGGCTTTAGCGGCGGCATGAAACAGCGCTTCGGCATCGCCCAATCGCTCATCGGTGAGCCGAAGCTCATCATCGTGGACGAACCAACGGCCGGCCTCGACCCCGGTGAGCGCAACCGGTTCTACAACCTGTTGACGGAGATCGGTGAGAACGTGGTGGTGATCCTCAGCACCCATATCGTGCAGGATGTGCAGGAACTGTGCAACAACATGGCCATCATCAACAAGGGACGACTGCTCTTCGCGGGCGCGCCGACCGATGCGCTGCACCAGGTGAAGGGCCGGATCTGGGAGAAGAGCATCGCCAAGAACGAGGTCGAGGAATATCACGCCAGCAACAAGGTGATCAGCAACAAGCTCATCGCTGGCAGGCCTTCGATACACGTGTACAGTGAAGGTGACCCCGGCAACGGTTTCGTCGGAGTGGAGCCCTCGTTGGAGGATGTCTTCTTCAGCCACATCAACGGGGCGCATAACACCGCAACCGCATGACCTGGCGCCTGACCCTGATCGAACTCCGCCACTGGCTACGGCAGCCGATGGTGTACATCTTCCTGCTGCTCTTCGCGCTCTTCGGCTTCGGTCTGGTGAGTTGGGACGAACTGGTCGTAGGTGGTCAGCTCGCCAACGTGAAGTTGAACGCCCCCTTCATGGTGTACCAGTACTACGCGGCGTTCGGATTCCTCGGACTCCTCATGGTCACCGCGTTCGTGAACGCCAGCGCCATCCGTGACTTCGCGTACAATACGCAACAGATCATGTTCAGTACGCCCTTGGACAAGGGGCAATACCTGCTGAGCCGCTTCCTTGGAAGCACCTTCGTATCCACACTTCCTCTACTGGGCATTTCGCTGGGGATGATCCTCGGCAGCGTCATGCCCTGGGTGGATCCGGAGCGTATCGGTGCGAACGTGCTGATTGCACATGCGCAGGCCTACCTCTTCCTGAGCATCCCGAACATCGTGTTCTCAGCCGCAGTGATCTTCGCCGTGGCCGTGCTCGTTCGAAGCACCACGGCCGCCTTCGTCACGGCCATCGTGATCATGGTGGGCAGCGGCGTGGCGGAGAGCTTCATGACCGAGATGGACAACCAGACCCTGGCGGCCTTGCTCGACCCCTTCGGCGGCACGGCCTTCGAACTGGTGAGCAGGTATTGGACGGTGGATGACAAGAACACCATGCTGCTGCCCATGACCGGTGTCCTCCTCTGGAACCGCCTGCTGTGGCTGGCACTGGCGGCGGTCGTCTTCCTTGTGTCCTACTGGCGCTTCAGTTTCACGGACCGCAAGGCCAACGCACCTGCGCTTCCACCCGGTGACGAGACCACACCGGTGGCGATCCACGTAAACGTTCCGATGGTCGCCCGTCGGTTCGACCGCGCCGCCCACTTCCGCCAATGGCGCCGGATCGTGTGGAACGACCTCACCGGCATGTTGAAAGGCACGGCCTTCCTGCTGGTCACGGGCATCGGGCTGCTGAACATGTTCCTCGGCCTCTCCTTCTCCTCTTCACTGTACGAGAACACGCTGCATCCTGTCACCTACCGGGTGAATGACATCACCGAAGGATCCTTCGGTCTTTTCCTCATGATCCTCATCACCTTCTACAGCGGCCTGCTGGTCTGGAAGGAACGCGAGCCGAAGCTGGACGAGGTGCATGATGCGACGCCCACGCCGTTGGGGATCGGCCTGCTCGGCAAGTACGCCGCGCTGCTGTTGTTGCTCGCCCTTGTTCTGGCGATCGCATCGGTCGGCGGCATGGTCTTCCAACTGCTGAACGGCTACACCCAACTGGAACCGGGGGTATACCTCGGCAACTACATCCTGCCCAACCTCATTGGTCTCGGGATCATGCTTACGCTCGCCTTCCTGATCCACGTACTGGTGAATAACAAGTACGTGGGGTATGCCGTGTTCATCGTCTTCATCATCGGAAGTGGCATCCTGCTGAACGCACTCGATGTTCGTACCCACCTCGCCAGATTCAATTCGGCGCCGGGCACCGAGTATTCTGATATGAACGCCTACGGCACCGCGATCACGGCTTGGTCCTGGTTCAAGGCCTACTGGGCGGCCTTCGGTGCGATCCTGCTGGCCCTGGCCCTGTTCTTCTGGATCCGCGGAAGGGAGACCTCCTGGGCCTGGCGTTTGCGGCTGGCGCGCCAGCGCGCCGCACGGAACAAGTGGCTCATCCTCCCGGCCCTGGCCGCCTGGATCGGGCTGGGCGCATGGAACTACTACAATACGAAGGGGCTCAACGAGGTCGTGGGCCGCGACGATCGTGAAGAGGACGCCGTGTACTACGAGAGGACCTACAAGAAGTACGAAGGCATCGATCAGCCCCACTATGCCGACATCGCCTTCACCATCGATCTGGATCCGCACCAGCGCATCCTGCACAGTGTGGCGCGCATCACAGTGAAGAACAAGAGCGATGCACCCATCGACTCCATGCACCTGAACATGAACAGCAGCGGGATCGTGCAGGAGGTGGAGATCCCGGGCGCCACGCTCGTCCTGAACGATGAGCGTGTGGACTATCGCATCTATAAGCTGGGCAAGCCGCTCCTACCAGGAGAGGAACTGCAATTCAAGGCCACGGCCGACCATGTGCCGAAGGGTTTCGAGAACTCCGTCTCCGTGATGCAACTGAACGAGAACGGCACCTTCTTCAACAACATGGACATCCTCCCCGTCATCGGATACAGCGAAGCTGGTGAGTTGCAGGATAAGAACGACCGCCGCAAACACGGACTTCCTCCGAAGCAACGCATGCCGAAGCTGACGGATGATCCATCGCAGCGCATGAACAACTACCTGATGGCGAACAGTGACTGGGTGAACGTGCGCACCATCATCAGCACCGCTCCGGACCAGATCGCCATCGCACCGGGTTCCTTGGAACGGGAATGGACGGAGAACGGTAAGCGCTAC
>Ga0116143_10003337_pt1 | contig 16284 bp, 6 predicted proteins | sample AD_UKC034_MetaG_FD_89745 | JGI IMG/M metagenome (GOLD analysis project Ga0116143, IMG submission 89745) | Active sludge microbial communities of municipal wastewater-treating anaerobic digesters from USA - AD_UKC034_MetaG | ecosystem: Engineered > Bioreactor > Anaerobic > Digestate | place: USA...
ACATTGGTTAATTCAATAGTTCTCTCACATCAGTTACTTCTCCTGTAATCGCCGCTGCAGCTGCTGTTAATGGGCTTGCCAATAAGGTTCTGGCGCCAGCACCCTGCCTGCCTTCAAAATTCCTGTTAGAAGTGCTGATACAATATTTACCAGCCGGAATTTTATCTTCATTCATACCGAGACAGGCGGAGCAGCCCGGCTGCCGAAGCATGAAGCCTGCCTCTTCAAAAATCTTATCTATGCCTTCCTGTATCGCCTGTGTTTCTACCTGTTTACTTCCCGGCACAACCCATACTTCCACATTATCAGCCTTCTTTTTCCCTTTTACAAACGAGGCTACCATTCTTAAATCTTCTATTCTTGAATTGGTGCAACTTCCGATGAATACATAATCAATTTTCTGTCCTTTGATAGGAGAGCCTGGTTGCAATCCCATATAGGCTAATGACTTTGACAACCCTGACCTGTCATTTTCATTGATTGTTTCAGTAGTTGGAATATTTTCACTTATACCAATGCCCATTCCGGGGTTAGTGCCATAGGTGATCATCGGTTGTATATCCTCTGCATTAATGAAAATCTCTTTATCAAAAGAAGCATCGCCATCAGAATATAATTGTTTCCATTCTGCCATTTTCTTATCCCAGTCAGCACCCTGCGGAGCAAATTTTCTTCCTTTGATATATTTAAATGTTATTTCATCAGGAGCGATCAATCCGCAACGACCACCCATCTCAATACTCATATTGCAGATGGTCATTCTTGCTTCCATGCTTAAAGAACGGATAGCTGATCCGGCGAATTCAACGGCATACCCCGTTGCACCACTGGCAGTGATCTTTGAAAGGATGTATAAAACAATGTCTTTTGACACCACTCCTTTATGTAATATTCCATCCACATTGATACGCATTAATTTGGGCCTGCTCTGCAATAAACATTGTGAAGCAAAAACCATTTCTACTTCGCTGGTGCCAATTCCAAAGGCAATTGTGCCAAATGCTCCGTGTGTGGACGTATGACTATCACCGCAAACTATCGTCATGCCGGGTTGTGTAATTCCCAGCTCAGGGCCTATTACATGCACAATGCCCTGGAAGGGATGTCCAAGACCATATAATTCAATACCATGCTCAGCACAGTTATTAATCAATGCTTCTACCTGTTTACGGCTCAGTTCTTCTTTGATAGGTAAGTGCTGATTGAGTGTGGGAACATTATGATCAGCAGTAGCCACCACCTGTTGCGGACGAAACACTTTTATACCTCTTTTATTTAACCCGGTAAAAGCCTGTGGGCTGGTAACTTCATGAATAAAATGTGTATCAATATATAATACAGAAGGACCATCATCAATCGTTTTAACGATATGCTTCTCCCAGATCTTTTCAAATAGTGTCTTGCCCATCTTATTTATACTACTGCTGCTTTGGATTGATATTGTTTTGCCATTGTTGACAGGTCAGCGTCTTCCACTTCTTTTTTACTGTCGGCCACTCTTAAAAATTCATTGTATAATACATCCACATCATTACGGTCAAACTGGAAGCCAAGTTTCTGAAAACGGAAGGCCAGTGCACTGCGGCCGCTTCTTGCAGTCAGTACAATTTTTGAACTGTCTGCTCCAACTTCTTCCGGAGCGATGATCTCATAAGTTTGTGCATCTTTCAAAAATCCATCCTGGTGGATGCCGGATGAATGAGAGAAAGCATTACTTCCGACTATCGCTTTATTCGGTTGTACGGGCATCCGCATTGTTTCAGATACAAGCCGGCTGACCGGGTTCAGTTTTTCTGCTTTGATATTTGTATATAATTCAAGGTCCTTATGCTGCTTCATGATCATTACTACTTCTTCGAGGGAAGTATTACCGGCTCTTTCACCTAAGCCATTTATGGTACATTCAATTTGTCTTGCCCCGGCAATAACACCAGCAATGGAATTGGCAGTGGCCAGTCCCAGGTCATTATGACAATGGCAGGATATAACAGCTTTATCAATATTGGAAACATTATTAACGAGGTAAGCGATCTTTTCACCATACTGGTGAGGTAAACAATAGCCGGTGGTATCGGGTATATTTACAGTAGTAGCACCTGCTTTGATTACTGCTTCGATAACCTGTGCCAGGTAATCATTATCTGTTCTTCCGGCATCTTCGGCATAAAACTCTACATCATCCGTGTAGTTACGGGCCCACTTCACACACTGGATAGCTCTTTCTAAAATCTCTTCCCGGGTAGCATTGAATTTTGCTTTGATATGAAGATCAGATGTACCGATACCTGTATGTATCCTTGGCCGTACGGCGTATTTTAATGCTTCACCGGCTGCTTCAATATCTTTTTGCACAGCCCGGCTGAGTCCGCATACAGTTGCATGCTTAATGGCTTTGGCGATCTGGTTTACTGATTCAAAATCACCGGGAGAAGAAATAGGAAAGCCGGCTTCAATGATATCCACTCCCAGCTCTTCTAATTGCAGCGCCAGTTCCAGTTTTTCTGTAGTATTCAGTTTACAACCCGGCACCTGCTCGCCATCGCGGAGGGTGGTATCAAAAATGAAGACTTTTCCTGCTGCCATATTTAATTGATAAATTGAGGGGTATAAAAAATGCAGGCTGCTTATTTTTGTATTGCTTGCTATTAATTCAGTCAATAAACAACCTGCCATACTAAGGTAGTTTTACAGTGTAGGCTGGTAAAAACAAAATATGAGATATTTTACACCTTTTAAATGGCCCGGATTCCATTGAAACCCTTGCTGGTATTGAGTTTTAAAATTTTTGAATTACGATGCCCAACCGTTCTCCCGATAGTCTTTTTCAGCTGGTCAAGTCACTAGAAAAGAGTGAAAAGAGGAATTTTAAGCTCTATGTGAAGCGAAATACCGATACGGAGGACCTGAAGATCATCCAGCTCTTTGATGCACTGGATAAGATGACGGATTACGACGAAGCCCAATTGCTCAAAAAAACCAGGAGCATCAAAAAGCAACAGCTCTCCAATATCAAGGCACATTTGTATAAACAAATACTCTCCAGTTTGCGCCTGATAAAGGAAGAAGATAATATTGATATACGGCTGCATGAGCAGATGGATCATGCCCGGATATTATATAATAAAGGCCTCTACCTGCAAAGCCTTAAAGTGCTGGAACGGTTAAAAGAAACAGTTCGGTCTTACCAGCAGCTTACTTTTTTACAACAGGCATTATTCTTTGAAAAGAAGATAGAGACCCTGTATATCACCCGCAGTATGCAGGACAGGGCTGATAAATTGTCCGAAGAATCTGATGCTGTGAACAGCCAGCTGGCCCTGGTGAATAAACTTTCTAATCTTTCCCTGCAATTATACAGCTGGTATATCCGGCATGGTCATGCCAGGAATGAGAGGGATGTGAAAAGTGTGGAAACCTTTTTTGAAAAACACCTTCCGGCAGAAGCGGAGCAGGCAAAAGGATTTTATGAACGTTTATATCTCTACCAGAGTTATGTTTGGTATGCATTTATCCGGCAGGATTTTTTACAGTATTACCGCTATACACAAAAGTGGGTTGATTTATTCTCCGCTTTTCCAGGTTTATTAAAAGTGGAAACGGCCAGTTACATAAAAGGGATGCATAACCTGATGGGGGCTCAGTTCAACCTGATGAAACATGATAAACTGGCACAAAGTATCAAACAGTTTGAACAGTTCGTCAGGCAAAAGCATTTGGAAGAAAACGAGAACAACCGCATACTGGCATACCAGTATTTATATGCTGCCAGGATCAATCTTTATTTTCTGCAAGGCACTTTTACCAAAGGATTGCGGCTGGTTCCTTTCCTGGAAGAAATGCTGAAAGAATATGGTTTGTACCTGGATACACACCGGGTGCTGGTCTTTTATTATAAGATCGCTTCATTATATTTCGGCAGTGGTAACAATGAAAAGGCTATTGATTACCTGAACCGTATCATCAACCAGAAAGGTGATCTGCGAACTGACCTGCAATGCTATGCCCGGCTGCTGCACCTGATCGCTCATTATGAACTCGGCAATTTTGATCTGCTGGAATACCTTATCAAATCGGTGTACCGTTATATGGCAAAAATGGAAAACCTGAGTAAGGTGGAAGAAGAGATGTTTGCTTTCCTGCGCCGTTCCTTTCATGTGGGAGCTCATGCATTGAAGCCGGAATTTGAAAAGTTATTGGTCAAATTAAAAAAGTATGAGGGTAACCCTGTGGAAGCCCGGGCATTTACTTACCTCGATGTTATCTCCTGGCTGGAAAGCAAGATAAGCGGAGTGAATGTACAAGATGTGATACGGGAAAAATTTTTGCTGGGAAGAAGGAAGTAATAACCGGTAAAAAATACAGTAAGCTTCAGCGTATAGTTTTTTTGCAGAACACAGATAAATACAACCTGATTATTTCGACTATGAATTGATGATAAGGAATCTATTGTGCAGCAGCATAACCTTCTACAAAATACATATCAATCAGGCCTTTGTTTTTAGCTTCTACCTTCCCACGATAAATACAGGTAAATTTATCTTTTACTAACTCATATGTGGCTCCGCTAATGTTCAGTTTCCCTACTTCTCCGCTACTTTCCATACGGGAGGCGGTGTTCACGGTATCACCCCATATGTCGTAAGCAAATTTCTTGATACCAACAATTCCGGCCACTACCGGGCCTGTGTGAATGCCAAGCCGCAACTCGAAATAAGGCAACCCTTTTTCGGTTCTGTCTTTTTTATTTTTTTCAATAAAGAGGGTCATTTCTAATGCTGCAGCGATAATATCGAAAGGGTGAGTATTATTGGGAACAGGTAATCCTCCGGCACACATATAGGAATCTCCGATTGTTTTAATTTTCTCAATTCCATATTTACTGACTATACGATCAAATTCGCTATAGCAGTGATTGATTTCTTCCACAAGTTCTTCCGGAGTTAACTCTTCACTGGCCTGGGTAAAATTTTTAAAGTCTGTAAAAAGAACACTTACCGATTCAAAACGTTTTGTTTTTGCTTTGCCGGTTTCTTTTAATTCTGCTGCAGTTTTTTCCGGCAATATATTTAGTAACAGTTCCTCGCTTCTGTGTTTCTCTTTGCTGATCCTGTTTCGCTGCCTGAAAAATACACCTGCAAATAATAACACTACTGCAAACCCGGCAATAAAACTATTACGTACAAATTTTTGCCGCCGTATTACCTGTTGCTGTAATTCCTGTTCTTTACTCAGCAGATCGATTTGTGATTCTTTCTTTTCAAGATCAAAGGTGAATTGAAGGGTTCCCAGTTTTTTGTCCGTATTCGTATTATAAATAGTGTCTTTTATGGCCAGTAACAGATTCTGGTATTGAAATGCATTTACAAAATCAGATTTATCTAAATAAGCTTTAGATAAACCTTCGTAAGCGTCTTTAATTTCTGTAAGGGCTTTTAGTGGTATTCCTATATCAAGGGATTGTTTATAGGCTCTTATTGCGGATTCAATATCTCCTTTGGCGTAATAAGCCTGTGCCAGCCCAACAAGAGATTGTGTCATATCCAGGCTGGTATTCAGTTTTTTTGCAAATTCATACGCTTCAGTATGGTTTCTGATCGCTTCTTCAAAGTTCTTTTTTCTGGTATTTACCCGGCCAATATAATTAAGCGAATAGGGCAGGTCTTCTGTTCCTTCATAAGCTTTTACAGATTGATTTAAATAGAACAGGGCAGTGTCGTCATCACCCATTTTATAATATATTTCACCCAGGTTAGCTGTTGAAGTACCAATCAGGTATTTGTCATTTATTGCCTGGCTTAATTTATACGATTGACGAAAATAATCGAGTGCTTTATCATAGGTTGCCGGTTTATTCAGGTAAACCGCTCCAATGTTTACGAGGGAAGTAAGAATCCGTAATGTATCATTGATCTCCTCAGAAATTTTAAGTGACTTTAAATGTAACTCGAGGGATTTTGCATCATCGCCCTGGTTAAAATAAATGGCACCCTGGTTGCTGAGCATATTGGCAACACCTGTCTTATCTCCGATCAGGTTGTATACATCAAGTGCCTGCTGCCATGTTTTTATTGCATCAATATATTTGCCCGGCAGGTAATACCCGATACCCATATTCTTTAACGCAAGCGCCAAACCAGCTTTGTAATTGATTTTTTCTGCTAATTGCTTCGAGGACATGGCAATGATGACAGAGGTATCCGGGCTGGTATTAAAGTAACTTTTGCTTAAAGCATTGAGCACATCAACCCGGGCAGTATCGGGAAGGTTTGTTGAGAGTAATTTTGTTAAACTATCACTCTCATTTGATTGGGCATTTGTTTTAAAACAAAAAAAGAAAAAAAGGATGAAAATCGTAAAACAGCTGCTTTTTTTATTCATTCCTTTGAAAATTTTACATTGATAAAGCTATGAAAATGGTATTGGATGAATATACATTTTAATCATGAATTTTATCACCTGACTACCATTTTTAATGTTGACCCTTTATTTCTGACAGTTTAAGGGAAACTAATAAAAGTAAACAGTTTATATAAAAGGAGGCTGTAAAGTACAGCCTCCTGAATAGTTAAATGTCCGGTTTACTTTAATTTGTTTTTATAAGCTTCACTACTTTGCGTTGCCCCCCCTGAACTACTTCTGCAAAGTAAATTCCCGCTGTCCAGTTTTCGGAATTGATCTTCTGTGTACTGTTTGCTTTTATTTTTTGAACAGCCAGAACTTTTCCGTCAATATTAAGTATCCTGTATTCTATCAGGGTATTTACATCCCTGCTTGTTACCTTAATATTGAAGAACCCAACACCTGGATTTGGACTGACATGAACTGAAAAGTCAGATAATTCAACCACTTCTTCATCTTCGGTATTTTCATTTTCTTCCTGCTGTACAATCACAGGAGCGCTTCCTGGTCTGGCCATTGCCGGGCAACCAACTTCAGAAATTTGCCATTGCTCAGAATAGCTACCGTTAGGAATGTTCCTGCCATTTATTACAACAGGTTTGTTATTACCAGTACTGGCATTCTTAACTACTATCCGGTTACTAGGACTGGTAGTATAATGCTGAGGGGTTATATAGAAGTAATCCCCGGTTGGTGTCAGTTTCCATTTCTGGAAATTGGAGTTTGTATATGGATCCAGAATGATTTCACCATCTTTAGAAGTAGTTCCATTTTTGGCTTCTAATGATAAATAGGTACTGGCCTGGTTGATGATCCTGTAGAAACCGTTAGCTCCTGAAGCAACTTCAAACTTCCATATCTTCTCGTTTGGTGGGGAACTACCAATATTAGTAGTTTTTACCTGGCTACCCGCAGTTGCACTACTATTATTTGCAGACAAGGCCTTTCCTCCATTACGATTTACTATCGTATAACATTTGTCTTCTTCTACAGGCCCGCAGACGGGATTAGCTATAGTAATAGTTTTTGTTGTTGTACAACCTTTCGAATCCGTAATGGTAAATGTCCATGTGCCGGGACCCCTTGTGAAAGTACCTGTTCCGCTATATGGGGCCGTTCCGCCTGATGCATTTACTGTAACTGTTGTATTTGTTGCATTGCAAGGTATTACAGGCGCAGATACAGTAGCGGACAAGCTATTTGGTTGAGAAATATAGCCTGCTACAAAACTTATACACCCATTTGCATCCGTTACAAGGAACAAATAGAAACCTGCATCCCTTACGAAGGTTCCGGTTCCATTGTAAGGGGGAACACCGCCTGTAGCTGTAACTGTTACTGTTGTTGTTCCTCCGTTACAGGAGATAGTTCCTGCTGTTGCATTTACCTGAAGTTCGGCAGCAGGTTCAGTAACCGTTACAGTTTTTGTTGCTGTGCATCCTTCAGCATCTGTCACCATTACCGTATAGGAGCCTGCACTAAGAAAATACGCATCCTGGAAAGGCCATCCGTTGCTCCATTGATAGCTGTATGGGGCAGTGCCACCACTCACTGTAAGATCAACTGATCCTAAAAATCCGCCTTTGCATCGTACATGGGTGACATCAGTGGAAAGCTGAATTGATGAACAACCAGTTAGCACAGTGGCAGTAGCTGTATTAGAACAATTATTTGCGTCTGTTACAGTGACGGTATATGTACCTTCTGCCAATCCTGTTGCTGTTGATGTGGTTTGAACAGGGATGGTATTCCACGAATAGGTATAGGGCCCTGTGCCACCTGTTGCAAGTGCTGATGCTGTTCCATCATCACCGCTATTGGTATTAGTGACGCTTGTAACAATGGATATTGGTTCAGGTACTATTAATATACCAGTATCATATACGATAGTATAATTAGGAACAGGATCATTTTGATTTAACCCGGAAGGAACTATCCGATAGTTGCCCGGAGCAAGATTACCGGTACCTGCCGGTACGTTGTTACTATTAAATACTTCAAAAACCGGGCTGTTTGCTAATTCACTGCTATCAGAATCTTCATATTGGTAAATAGAATTGAAGGTTTTATATAATGGTTGCTCTCCATTACATCCTGCAATAGTGTCTTTAGCTTTTACAATCAGGGTTTCCGGTATTATGGTTAAATGACCTACCTGGTAAGTAATATCAAAGTTCTCAGATAACAATACTCCCGGGCCTATCAGCCATGTACCCGGAGTATATCCCGAGATCATATTCATGGATTCATATCCGCTTAATGAATCAGCCCCTGGGCCATACACATCTAATGAATCGACAATCAGTAATACATTTTCATTGGTTTCATCATTAAAGCTATTACTGTTGACCGCTGCTTTTCCATTAACCGCCTGCTTGCCATTAACCAATGGGATATTATTGACCGCTGCTTTTCCATTAACTGCCGCTTTCCCGTTGACCGCTGCCTTTCCATTAACAGCCTGTTTACCGTTTACAGCTTGCTTTCCATTATAGATGACTGCGTGAGCGGAATCAACCTGGTAGTCATACAAAGATTGAGGAGCTACCGGGATAAAATAAGTGGTATCATAAGCAATTCCATTTACTGCTGCTTTTCCATTGACAGCTTGTTTACCATTTACTGCTGCTTTACCACTAACCATGAAACTCATATTGAGAAAATCTGCTTCTGACAAACCATTAACCGCTTGTTTGCCATTTATGAGAATCACAGAATTAGACATTGCTGATTGATGGTTGGTAACCAGCGAATCGAGGAATGCAGCTCTTTCTGATGGTAGAACATTCGTTGTATCATAGTCATAGTTGAATCTGATTCCTCTGCCATTAATCGCTGAACCATAAATCAAAGTAGTGTCGCGGGGTGTTATAGTAATCGGCATCCGGTTAATCGTAAGAATACCATCACAGAACTGGTAGTTATATAACTGAGCCAGTGCCTGCGATGCCGGCAAAGACAAATCTGTAACAGATGAGTGAGCCCGCCTGTAATACAAACCAAAATTGCTTAAGCTATTGGCCGATGAGCTGAAAGTAATATCGGTCAACCCCAGGTCTTGTACTGTTAGGTTGGTTGAGTCTAATGGCTGGCCATTTACCTTTACTTCATAAGTGTATTCCGGGATCTTTTCTCCGTAATATTTAACTGCATTATTAACTATCACTTTTACATTCTGGGGAATAGCAGATTTCAAATAAATTGAATCGCTGACACCACCATCCAGGCCACCGGCGGTAATTGGTGGATTATACACCGTAATCGGCGGATTGCCCATAAAAGTAGGAATGTCTACTGTGAGTTGAGTATTACTTATTGCAATAGGGGCAATGGTATCAGTTCGAAGTATAACTGCTGCACCGGAAGCAAAATATTTTCCGTTAATGACTAACGTAACAGGATCTGTGCCCGGTATCAATTCAGCATCTGTTAAATTAAAACTATCTATTAGCGGGAATGGATTAGAAAAAGATAGTAAAGCTGAATCAGCCTGGATAAAACCAGAACCTGTATTAATATCATAGCCAGGCGCATCCATATCTATAGCAGTGGTTTTCAATATCTGCTTCATTTGAGCAGCTGTAAATGAAGTGTCATTAAAATATCTTTTTCTGGCTTCAATTAATAAACCGGCAACAGCTGCAGCATGCGGTGCAGCCGCAGATGTTCCAAAGAAATTCGGAAAAAGATCGTTGTCAATATTTACGCCACCAAAATCAACAGTTGTATTGACACCATTTGGTGCAATGATGTCTGGTTTATTCCTGTCTACATTATCTATTATTGTTCCGCCGCGGGATGAGAATGAAGCTACCGTTGGCGGGTTGACTCCATAAGCAGGAGTATTAAGATAAAGTGCAGCTCCTACTGCAATGGCACCGGCTGCATTGGCCTGTCCAAGTACGGTTCCCACACCTTGTGTATTAACAGTCAGATTATCGCTGCCCATAATAACGCCATCTCCTCTGAAGAAAACATATTTGAAACGAACAGGGGCCGTTCCGCCTTTACGGGTGATGATAATTTTCGCATCCACCGGTGCTTTTACCACGAATGGTAAAATCTCAAACGGATCACCTGACAAATTATCCCTGTTGAATCCAAATAACCGGGTGCCGAATTGATCGACGAGATATATATCAAGGTCATTCAGTGCACCGGCAGAGTTACCCAGTGAGTAAAAATCATCATCCCATTGCAGGGCAATCGTATAAGAACCTTTGGGTAAGAAAATATTTTGGTAAACACTGCCGTTTTCAAATTGATGGGCAACACCAATGTAATCAGGAGGAGCAGGAACAGCATTGAAAATTCCTTCGTAGGATTTATTTCCAAAATTTCCGGCAGAAGTGAAATAACTTACTCCTGAAGAAGTAACATCCTGTACAGCATTGGCAATAACTCCATCCTTAAAGAATGGTTCTGTTATGTAAGTAATGTCATCTACAATAACATCGCAACCCAGGTCACGAAGCTCCCTGATGCCGTCTGCAAAATTACCTGCACTGATAAATCCTGACTTGAAATACAAACTGGCTTTAGGTGCTACGTCGTGTATTATCTGCAACATGGCCCGGCCTTCATCAGAGCCTTTTCCATATTCTGCGGGATATTCCTGTGCCACAACTACCGGTTGCATATTTGACGGGTTCTCAATACCAGGCAGGTCACCGTTTTCAACATCTCTTGATGCAGGATCCCCGAATTTAGTGTTATAGCTGTCGGACATTACGCCAATCCTGACACCTTCACCTGAGAGTTTCCAGGCCTCTCTTGCTTTATCTGAAATCATAGCTTTATCTCCCTGGGTAGTCGTTAAACCAGTAAGGCTATTCAGGATCGGGGGGTAATATGGCCTCACATAATTAATAGTATCGATAAGCATATTTAGTTTCAGTAAATTGGCAATAGGGATAAAACCAGTTATGACCAAAGTCGTATCACCATTATCAATAATATTATTTAAGCCATATTCGGGTGTTTGCAAAAGTGCAAGCAGGTAATCATATTGAGCACTATCTGCAATTACTTCTATTAATACTTGTGTAAAGTCATCTTTTGTTAAGAATACTGTACTGGAAGCGGTTGTATCAACAACAGATTGGGGGAAATTGAATAGCTGGGTCAATTCAGCGCCAATTAGTGTCTGGATAGTGTCATTAGCTGGTGGCTCGTAATAAGGCACTATGCAATTGGTCACAATTACGTTCAATGTTGTTGAATCAGTACAACCTTCAGCATCAATTACAGCATACCTGTAAATGCCGGCTGCCAAATTTGTTGTATCCGTACCATTATAGGGTGGCGTATTCAAAAATGTATAGGGAGCGGTACCATTTGTAACGATCAGATTTACATTACCTGTTAACTGACCACTTTCAGTACAAACAATGAGTGAGTCTTGTGAGGTCGTTGTTAGCACCAGGTTACAACATTCTGTTCCTGTCACTACACCACCTTGTGCTACCCAGTTAGAACCGGTACCGGTAAGGGCAAAATTCCTGAGTGTAGCATTCCTTCCATTACCGCTGGCATCAGTTAATATTGTATCGGAAGGGTTAGCAGCATTTGCATTACCCTGGTTAAAATTGTAAACAGCTACTAAGTTCTGTCTTGCATAAGTGATCTCGCAATTCAGATTTTTTTGTAGTTCTGCTGAATCTAAAGCTCTCCCCCAAACTCTTACTTCATCGATACTTCCATTAAATAGTTCAGAATTGCCGCTCCATTGAGATCCGATATAAAAAGTAGCAACCGGGTTGGTGGGAGGTGAATTGCCAGGATTTGGAATAGCAAATCCGGCGGTTGCCCTCAATATACCATCCAGGTAGAAATAGGTATTGCTATCCGTACGTACAACGGCATAATTATGCCATACAGTATCTGTTGGCCAGGGAACACCGGTAGCATACCAGCTATCACCGATGCGGATCGTATCATTATAATTTTGTCCGATATAAAATTGTCTTCCCTGCGCAACGATGTTTCTTAGTACACCGGGTTGAAAAGCATCTTGTTTTGCCCAAACAGAAACTGTGTAAGCCCCGGTGGTTGGAATCAATTCTACCTGGCCTTCCACCACATCATCAGTGCCATCAAAATTTAACGCCGCACCAGGACCGGTAAGGACACAATTAGTACTAAATGATGCACCTGCATCTTTACCTGCATTCCAGTTGGCAGTCATATAGGCGACAGTATCAACTTGGATACAGGTTAATGATGGGTTTTGCGTGGCATCAAATCCGGTGAGGTTCGTATTATTGCCGTTTTGGATGTTCAGGCTAGTCAGCTGGTTATTGTTACACAGCAGGTTTACCAGTGCCGTATTCGCTGAAAGATCGAGGCCGGTCAGATCATTGGATCCGCAGAACAAACCCTGGAGAGCTGTATTGGCAGAAAGATCGATACTGGTAAATGAGCTATTGGTGATGTATAGATTCTGTAATGCCGTGTTGACAGAAAGATCCAGGCTGCTGAATTGGCTATTTTCTAAAACCAGCCGGGTCAGTGCAGGGTTATTGGATAGATTGATGCTGGTGATAGCCGTGTTGGAAATGGACAGGTTGGTCAGCAGGGGGTTGCCTGATACATCCAATGTGCTGATCGGGTTTATATAGCACCAAAGCAGTGTCAACGCGGTGTTGTCGGACACGTCAAGACTGAGAATATCATTATCAGCACAGTTCAGGCTTTGTAAGAGTGTATTATTGGAAACATCCAGGCTGGTTAAATTATTGGTATTGCAATCTAGCGCAGTGAGCTGGGTAAATGCTTCAATGCCCGTGAGGTCAGCGATATTTAAATTGATGACATTGATGGCACCCGTATATGCTTCCGCCTCACTTACCTGTATTTCCGTATCGCTGTTTGTATTGATCGCCGCATTTGCCACCAGGGCCGCTTTGAAATTGGCATCGGGGATATTTACAACAGGCAAGAGCTCACCTACTACATAATTTCCGGAACTGGTATTTGAAATTCCGGTTAGTTCAATGGATGTCGATGTGGGATTGGTGGTAACAGGATAACTCCAGCCGCTGCCACCCCATCTTCCCACTCTTAGTTGAGAGGTGTTCACTCCCGGATCAAGAGCAGAAGCAGGCCAGCTAAGTGTGATGGTTGCGTTATTAAAAGTCATTGAATCTGCACTTACAGCCCAAAAGCGGTTTACATTAAGAGAAGTGTCAATTCCCGAAGAACTTATATTGGGATGTACGAGATTGGAGATTTGTACCCGTACACCACTATTCGGAAACCCGAATGTTTTATTTAAAGTAATGGTTATTGGGGTAAAATTATTTAATGGGTCGCCCAGCCTGAATGTTTTTGTACTAACACCAAGAGGATAATTCATTTGCAGGTTTCCTTTTACAAAAAGATCAGTTACTGAGTTATTTTGTACCGATGCTGTCTCCGCTATGATTAATTTGTTATTCCCCGTCGAAATATTTCCGTAATTAAAGTTTAATAAATCGGTTATTGTTTGATTCCCATCCCAAAGAAGAATATCCCCTGCGGCAAGCCTGAAAGTGATTAAAGTACCAATGGTTCCGGTTCCAGCCAGCTTCTGGCTTGACATCAGAAGACTATAAATGGTACCGTTATTTCTTAGTGTATCTCCTGAAAATGATATATAAGATGAAGGGGAAGCTGGCCCGCTGATAACGGCTCCGGAATTGACAGTTAAATTTGGTGCGCTGTTATTAAAACTGAAATCCCCGTTGTTCAAAACATCAGTTCCGGCACCATTATTAATCGTTACTGTGCCGGAGAAAGCAATTAGTGTTGCATTTGTTTCAATTACTACCTGGTCGATCGTAATATTTGAAGTAATATTAACCTGGTCTCCATCTATTATTGTAATAACCCCATCTGAAGAAGAGGGGGCATAAGTTGACGTAACCCACCCCGCAGATGCACCACCATATCTTTCCCAAATAGATGCGTCTGTCCACGACCCGCCACCACTGCCATCGGTACGAAAGTCACCGGCGGATTGCGCATTTATCTGCTTGCTGTTCAGCAAACAAAAGCATGCAAATAAAACAGGAATTAAAAATCGGGAGTTACTGCTTTTAGCCGGGAATATTCCGGTAAGTAATTGCCTGAACGAGGTAAAAATTGTAGACAAGGTCTAAGCATTTAGTTGGTTAAAAATTCGAAACAGAATCTGCTTAGATTTTAAAGGGATGGATTGAGAACGTACTATGTTTATTGAAGAAAACTTCAATAAACATTTTTCTTTATTTGATTAATAAACTGGTATTACGCTAACGAATCAGTGCAGGATTGTTTGGATATTTTAAAGCTAAGTGTTTTTGCTTAAACCAGGAAAAATATGTGCTGATATTTATTCATTAACTTATTGAATATGTTTACTGGCTGTATAGTGGATCTACGTATAATTGAAAAGGTCCATGTAATCTAAGTTGATCGGATACGATTCTCAGCAAATCTGTGAATAACCGCTGTAAAAATCCTCCCTTAAAATCCACCCGTTGCCCTTACATTTGCACAATTTGTTTTTTAAAACAACAAGTGCAGTAAGCAATGCTTAATTCCCCAATTCCCGCTGTATTATTATTAGCTGACGGTACTGTTCACCAAGGGCAGGCCTTTGGTGCCATTGGCACCACTACCGGTGAAATATGTTTCAATACCGGCATGACCGGCTACCAGGAAGTGTTTACGGATCCCAGTTATTTTGGGCAGATACTTATTATGAATAGTGCCCATATCGGCAACTACGGTGTAAAGGATGTGGATGTAGAGAGTGATGGTGTGAAGATCAATGGCCTGATTGGTCGTAACCTGGAAGACCAGTATAGCCGCAAACTTGCCAACGGTTCACTGAATGAATACCTGAAGGCGAATAAGGTTGTATCGATCGAAGGAGTGGACACCCGGACACTGGTGGCACATATCCGCACCAGGGGAGCCATGAACTGCATCATTTCCTCAGAGACCACCGATATTGAAGTACTAAAAAAGAAACTGGCCGAAACACCAAATATGGACGGATTGGAACTGGCCAGCAAAGTGAGTACCAAAGAAAGCTATGAACTGGGCAATAAGAATGCAGCAGTTCGCATTGCCGTGATGGATTACGGAGTAAAGAAGAACATTCTTACCTGTATGGTGGAGAGAGGGGCTTATGTAAAAGTATTTCCGGCGAAAACACCTTTGGAAGAAGTGAAGAAATTTCAGCCCCACGGTTATTTTATCTCCAACGGCCCTGGCGACCCGGCCCCGATGGATTATGCCGTAGCCACGGTAAAACAAATATTAAAAGAGGAGAAGCCGGTCTTTGGTATCTGTCTCGGTCACCAATTACTGGCCCTCGCAAATGATATCCCAACGTTTAAAATGCATCACGGTCACCGGGGATTGAACCACCCGGTGAAGAATGTTATTTCCGGCCGGTCAGAGATCACGACACAAAATCATGGATTTGGGATAGATCCTGAGGCGGTGAAGAAAGCTTCCCACATTGAGATCACCCATGTAAACCTAAACGATCAGTCCATTGAGGGTATTCGGGTAAAAGGAAAGCCTGCTTTCTCTGTACAGTATCACCCGGAAGCAACACCCGGGCCACATGATTCAAGGTATTTGTTTGACGAGTTTATTACGATGATAAAGGAGCAACGGAATTAAAGATTTAATCTCAGACTGCACCGAATGTGCTTTCACAGGGTACACTATGGCTTGTGTAACTTAATCAATGCTATCTGTGGTTTTATTTATATTCGATGTATGAAAATCGCCATCATCAACGGCCCCAACCTGAACCTGCTCGGTAAGAGAGAAACTGATATCTACGGTAATATGCCATTCGAAGAGTTTCTTGATTCTTTGAAAAAGAAATATGCCAATATTGAG
>Ga0116143_10003339_pt1 | contig 16283 bp, 15 predicted proteins | sample AD_UKC034_MetaG_FD_89745 | JGI IMG/M metagenome (GOLD analysis project Ga0116143, IMG submission 89745) | Active sludge microbial communities of municipal wastewater-treating anaerobic digesters from USA - AD_UKC034_MetaG | ecosystem: Engineered > Bioreactor > Anaerobic > Digestate | place: USA...
GGCAATCAGCTCTTTCTGGAGCACTTCGCCCAGCGGGGCGCCCTTGTCCTTTCGTTCAAGCCATGCAAGGTATTCCTTTTCTCCGCACGTGTAAATGCGCTTCTCGCCGGGCGCCCGGGCGGAGGCCCTCAGCTCGCGGAGGATGTCGCCGGTGGTCTTCTTGAATTTTTCCAGATCAGTGAAAAATTCAATGTTCACTGCCATGAAGAAATGTCCCAGCCTGATCGGGGCCTTCTGCCCGTTTTCATCGGTTCCGGAAAGCCTTTTCAGGAAGTCGCCCTGCTGAAGCGATGCCGCCAGAATCTCTGCCACCGTGGCAAAGCCGTAGCCCTTGTAGCCGGCGGTTTCCTCTCCGATGCCGCCGAGCGGCGCCAGCGCCGCACGGTCATGGGTCAGATCGTCCAGCACGGCCTTTGCATTGGTTTTTGACTCGCCGTCCCGGCCGATCACCCACCCCCGCGGCAGATCCTTCCCGTTGCGTGCGTAGGCTTCAATCTTCCCGCGCTGTGAAATGGAAGTGGCATAGTCGTTGGTGAAGGGGAAGTCCTCGTCGGTGGGCATGGCATAGACCAGCGGATTGGTGCCCAGCATGTTTTCAACGCCGAAGGTGGGGGCGATGGACGGCCGCGCATTTGTTGCCGTCATGCCGATCATTCCGGCCCGCGCCGCCATCATGGGATAATAGGCGGCGATGCCGTAGTGCGTGGAATTGCGGGCGGTGACCACTCCGACCCCGTACGTGCGGGCTTTCTCAATCGCCATTTCCATGCAGCGGTGCGCGATCACCATGCCCATGCCCTGGTTCCCGTCCACCACGGCAGTCGCCATGCGGTCCTTCAGCACCTGGAAATCTGTCCGGGCGTTCTGGATTCTGTCCTTCACCACGCGGTTGTAATAAATCGTCTTGAGCCGCCCGACGCCGTGCGAGTCTATTCCGCGCCGGTCGGCCTCAATCAGCACCTCCGCGCAGATTTCCGCGTCGTCCGCCGGAACTCCCATGCCCTTGAACACATCCACCATGAAAGGCTTCAGCACGTCAAACTTCATCCAGTAAACATTCTCTTTCATGCGTCTTCTCCTGTTCAGACTTCCCACAGCGTGCGGGTCCAGTACTCCGCGCGCAGGGCTGAATTGCTCTTGACAAGATCCTCGTGCCAGTTGAACTGCGCGTTGTATTTCGTGGTGATCATGCCCACCACCTCGGCGAAACTGAAACCGTGCTCCCGCAGGCTGCGGATGACGTGCCGGAGCCACCACGGCTGGAGCAGCTGCGGATTGGGCATGGCGAGGATATCCAGCGTTTCCTGATCGAGCCCTGCGCCTCTCATCTTGGCCTCCAGTTCGGGCCATTCGGGCAGATTCCAGCGGTTCGGGTCTTCGCGCTGGAGCTGGCGGCTGAAATCGAGATGGCGGTCGTACACCGGCGATGTCATGTAGGTGACCAGCAGGCTCCCCAGATTGGCGGCCGGGATTTCGCACCGCACCTCGTCGGCGAACTGCACGGCGCGCCGGTAGTGCTCGCGCTCGTCCTGCCGGATCTTCAGCCGCTCCTCCAGCGGCACACCCGCGACGGGGATCGCGACAATAGCCGGCCCGTCATAGTTGTAGATCTCCTTCATCCGCGTCTTCTGGTGCAGTGAAAATGCCGTTCGGATAGACCGGCGATTGAACAGATAGCCGTAAAGGGTCGTGTCGAAGATCGCGATCTCCTCGCTGTCAAAAAGGTCTGTCGTGCGCAGCAGCAGCTCGGAGCGCGTCTTGATCTCCTCCACCAGGTAATCCGTCACGCGGCCGAACGCGGCAAACACGATGCTGTCGGTCACCAGCGGCACGTTGCCGAACTGCCGCTCCTTCTGTTCCAGCGCGTCCAGCGTGGAGCGGTTGAGCACATGCAGCTTGCTCCCGATCGTGAGCAGGCTCTTGTAGGTCGGCGAGGTGCGGGGCACGCGCATGACATAGTTGTAGCCCTGGCCCGTCATCAGTTCGACATGCTCGATGCCGTGCTCGTTCAGGATGTTGCGCGCGGCGAGGCGTGTCGGTTCGAACTTATGGAACGTTTCGAGGGTCTTGTGGAAAATCTCTCCGGGGTGCGCCGAGTTGCCGTATTCCAGGTCCAGCGCGAGCAGGGGCCCCTTGAAATCCAGCATGCTCCGGTACAGGTCGCAGCCGTCGCCCATGGCTTCGAGAATATCGTCATAGCGCCGGAAGAACTTGTCGTCCTTCTTCAGCGGATTCGTTCCGGAAATCGAGACGGCCCCGTCGGTGTATTCGAGAATCCGCCGCATGATCGGCGTCTGCTTGTAGTATGCCGCATTCTCCATTCCGCCCGCCTTTCTCCAGCGGCTGGAAATCCCGGCGGGAAAAGTTCCAATCATTGGAACTTTTCGCGTAAAAACTTCCAGCCATTGGAACTTTTTCACTGAAAACTTCCAATGATTGGAAAATCCTATCCCAAAACTTCCAGTGATTGGAAGTTTAAAACGCCGGCGGCCGGCGCGGATCAGAAACGGACAACGCCGTGGGCGGCTTTGTAGACGTCGCCAAAGGTCATCTGGCGGCCCTTGCGGTTCTGGACCTTGTGATGAATGATTTCCGCAAGGTAGCGCGAGTCGTCCGTCGCGCGGTGATAGGTTCCCTTTGGCAGATCCAGATGCTCTGTCAGCGGCTCGAGGGAGTGGCTTCCCGCCTCCGGGAACCAGCTTCGGAAAAGATTGAGCGAGTTGATGACCGGATTGGTGGGAACAGAGAGACTGTTCCGGATGACTTCATCGCGGATAAAGCCCACGTCGAACGGCGCGTTGTGGGCCACAAGCACGGCCCCGTCTATGAATTCCATGAATTCAGGATAGACCTGCGCGAAGGTCGGCGAGTTTTTCACCATGTCGTTGCTGATGTGATGCACCTGCCGCGCAAAGTAGGGGATGTAGCGCTCGGGATTGATCAGCCAGGTTTTTTCCTCGATGATTTCCCCGTTCCGGAATTTCACGGCGCCCAGTTCGACGATGCGGTGATCTCCGCCCGCATAGCCCGTGGTTTCGGTGTCGAATGCGACAAAGGTGACATCCGCAAGAGGGCTCTTGAAATTCGGGCAGCCCTGTGCTTCCGGGGGAATTTCAGCCGAGCAGGCCAGGCCTGACAGGCAGAGCAGGAGCGCAGACACGGCAACGGTGCAGAAAACGCGGCGACGGGCCGCAGGCATGACTATTATTCTCATAACCAGCATCAAAAATATTCGGAACAGCCGAATACTCCTTAAATATTTTATACTAACTCAGTCTGCCTGCGTGTTTACCTGACAGAAAGACTACCCCCGCTTGCCGTCGGGGTCAATAGCGCAGGTAAAAGTTTTTACCGGCTGCTTTTCGGGGAATGAAACATTGAACGGCGGGCGCTGATCGGTATAATCTGCGCTTTTTGAGTGGCTGAGGCCGGAGCACGGAATATGAGCATGAAGATTTTCAACACGCTGAGCCGCACGGCGGAGGAACTGATCCCGCTGGAGGGGAACCATGTCCGCATGTATACCTGCGGGCCGACGGTTTATAATTTCGCCCATATCGGCAACTTCCGCGCCTATATGTTTGAAGATCTGCTCCGCCGCTATCTCCGGTTTCGCGGGTTCCGGGTTACGCAGGTCATGAACCTGACCGATGTGGACGACAAGACCATCCGCGGCTGCCGCGCGGCCGGGCTGCCCCTGCGCGAGTACACGCAGAAGTACAAGGACGCCTTTTTCTCCGATCTCAAAACGCTCAGCATCGAGCCGGCCGAGCACTATCCCGCCGCAACGAATCATGTGCCGGACATGATCGCACTGATCGAAAAACTGCTGGAGAAGGGCTTCGCCTACCGGTCGGACGACGGATCGGTCTATTTCAGCATTGCGAAGTTCCCGGGCTACGGGAAGCTGGCGCATCTGGACCTGTCCGGCCTGCGCGCGGGCGCGCGCGTGGCGCACGATGAGTATGAAAAGGAGAACCTGGCCGATTTCGCCCTCTGGAAAGCGTGGGACGAAGAGGACGGTGATGTGGTGTGGGACGCGCCCTGGGGGCGGGGAAGACCCGGATGGCATATCGAGTGCTCCGCCATGAGCATGCACTATCTGGGCGACAGTTTTGATCTCCATACCGGCGGGATGGACAACATCTTTCCGCACCACGAGGATGAAATCGCGCAGAGCGAGGCCGCGACCGGCAAGCCGTGGGTGAAATACTGGATGCACTGCGCGCACCTGATCGTGGACGGGAAGAAAATGTCCAAGTCGGCGGGGAATTTCTTCACGCTTCGGGATATCCTCGACAGGGGCTGGTCGGGAAGAGATATCCGTTATGTGCTGCTGACGACTCATTATCGGCAGACCCTGAATTTCAGTTTCGACAGCCTCGAGGCGGCGCACGCTGCGCTCCAGCGCGTGGACGAATTCACCGCGCGGCTCAAGGACAGGGCGGGACAGGCCGCCGCGTCCGCCGAACTTCCGGACTGGGCGCGCGAGGCGGTCGGGAAATTCACCGCGGCGCTGGATGATGATCTCAATATCTCCGGCGGCATGGCGGCGGTGTTCGACATGATTCACGCGGGGAACCGGGCGATGGACCGGGATGAACTGTCCGCCGGGGAAGCCCGTCGGACACTGGACGAAATGGCCCGTCTGGACCGGGTGCTTGGCTTTCTCACGGCTGCCGAGGATGAAATTCCCGCAGAAGTGACGGCGCTGGTTGAGGCGCGGAAGCAGGCCCGCGCGGAAAAGAACTGGGCGGCCTCCGACCGCATACGCGATGAGCTGGCGGCGCTGGGCTGGACCGTGAAAGACACGCCCGAAGGGCCGAAACTGAGGAAATTATGAAGAAAGTCATGCGCGGAAAATTCATCACATTTGAAGGGCCCGAGGGCGGAGGGAAAACAACGCAGGCCCGGCGGCTGGTCGAGACGCTCGAAGGGCTTGGGCGCGAAGTGATCTACACCCGCGAGCCCGGCGGAACGCCGACCGGAGAGGCGATCCGGGGCATCCTTCAGTACAACACCGCCGGTGAGCCCGTGTGTCCGGAGACGGAGGTCCTGCTGTTTGCGGCCAGCCGCGCTCAGCTGGTGCGGCACGTGATCCTGCCCGCGCTGGAGCGCGGATGCTGGGTGGTCTCGGACCGGTTTGCGGATTCAACGACGGCCTATCAGGGCTACGGCCGCGGATTTCCGGTGGAGAGCATGCTGACCATCAACGCTTTCGCGATCAGCGAAGCCGTGCCGGATATCACGTTCCTGCTGGACATAGACATTGGGCTCGGATTTGAACGTCTGGCGGAGCGTCACCGGCAGACGAACACGGCCAAGGACCGCATCGAGCAGGAGGAGCGGGCCTTTCACGAGCGGGTGCGGCAGGGATATCTGCAGCTCGCGGAACGCTGGCCGGAGCGCTTCCGGCGGCTGGATGCCGCCCGCAGTCCGGATGAAGTGGCGGCGGAAGTGTGGAGCATTCTTGAAGGATTCACAAACATCACAGGCTGACCGTGCGCTGGAATATTTCCGGGCGGCGGCTGAAAGCGATCGTCTTTCGCATGCGTGGCTGGTGGCCTGCACGGATATCCTTGACGGCAGCGGGTTTGCTGAGAAGGCGCTGGCCTTTCTTTTCTGCGGGGGGCTGATCAAGCCCTGCGGCGACTGCCCGGCCTGCCGGCAGGTGGCCGCCCATAAGCATGCCGACATCCAGTGGGTCGAACCCGTCCTGAAGAGCCGTCGGATCAGCATTGAGCAGATGCTCGAGGTCAACAGCCGGCTCGCGAGAAGTTCCTACAGCGGCGGATGGAAGGCGGCCGTGCTGCTCCATGCTGACCGCATGACCGATGAGGCCGCCAACGCTTTCCTGAAAACGCTGGAGGAGCCGTCCGGCCGGACGATACTTTTTCTGGTCACCGATTCCATCGAGGACTGCCTGCCGACCATCCTGTCGCGCTGTCATCGGGTCGCGCTTCAGCGGGGAGAGCGCCCGGGGACGGCGGTCTGGATGGATGATCTGCTGGCCTTCATGCGCACTCTGCCGTCGGGCGGCTGTGCGGAAGGCGCCGCGCATGCGGCGGAGCTTGCGGCGCTGATAGACCGCGAAAGGAAGCGGATCGAGCAGGAAATGGAGGACCGTCCGGCTGACGATGACAGCAAAAAGTCGAAAGAGATATTCGAGGCGCGGGTGAGCGCTGCGCTGCGCCGGGAGCGTTCCGAGATGCTCCGGCAGCTTGCGCTCTGGCAGCGGGACATTCTTTTTGCATCACAGGGGCTGGGAGACGAGGCCTTTCATTTCCGCGGGGATGCGGAGAGCATTCGCCGGCAGGCGCAGGATATCACCTGGACCAGCGCGCGCGCGCGGGTGCAGGCTGTGGAGGACATGTCCCGCCGTCTGGAGCAGAACCTGAACCCGATCACGGTGCTGGAACTTGGGATGGCGGCCCTGGCGGGGTAAAGCGCTTTACAAAAACTTGCGTTCCCGCTGGACAGGCCCCCGCGCCCCTGATAGACTCGGTCCGCTATGAAAATTCTGGTTCTCAACGGTCCTAATCTGAATCTGCTTGGCAGGCGCGAGCCCGATATCTACGGCCGCCTCACGCTTGCCGACATCGAAGAGTCCATGCGCGGCCACGCCCGGAAGTGCGGAGTCGAGGTGGATTTCTTCCAGTCCAACGATGAAGGCGCGCTGGTTTCAAGGATCGGCGAAGCCGCCGGCCTCTATGACGGCCTCATTTTCAATCCGGCCGCCTACACGCACACCAGCGTGGCGCTGCGCGATGCGCTGATGGCCGTGAAACTTCCCTGCGTGGAGGTTCATCTTTCCAATCCCCAGAACCGCGAAGATTTCCGCCAAGCCAACTTGACGCTGGGCGCCTGCATCGGACAGGTCTCCGGCTTCCGCGACCGCAGCTATATCCTGGCCATGGACGGCCTGATCCATTATCTGAAAAACAAAAGCTGAATTTTGACATTTAAACGCACCCCAGGGAGGGACGCATGCAGTTAAATGAGATAAAGAAGATACTCAGTTTGATGAAGGAAAACGATCTCGCCGAGTTCGAGATGCAGGACGGGGATTCCCGCATCCATATCAAGCGCGGGGCAGGCGGTGTTCCGGTGATGATGCAGCCGCCCCCGGTAATGATGCCGGCAGCCGCCCCGGCTCCTGCGGCCGCGCCGGCCGCCGCACCGGCCCCGGCCCCCGCCGCCGGCCCGGTGATCAAGTCCCCGATTGTCGGCACGTTTTACCGCTCCGCCTCGCCCGATGCCGATGCGTTTGTTTCGGTCGGGTCCGAGGTGAATCCCGACACCGTGGTGTGCATCATCGAAGCCATGAAGGTCATGAACGAGATCAAGGCCGATGTCAAAGGCGTGATCCGCAAGGTGCTGGTGGACAATGCCACCCCTGTTCAGTACGGGCAGGCCCTTTTTGAAGTCGAACCCCGGTAATCTCTATGTTTGAAGGTGTTCTTGTTGCCAATCGAGGCGAAATCGCCGTTCGCATCATCCGGGCCTGCCGCGAGCTGGGCATCCGTTCAGTGGCCGTGTATTCGGAGGCGGACGAGCATTCCCTTCACGTCCAGCTGGCCGATGAGGCCATCTGCATCGGTCCGGCGGCCGCTTCGGAGAGCTATCTGAAAATCTCCAGCATCATCAGCGCCGCGGCCGTGGCCAACGTGGATGCGATTCATCCCGGCTACGGTTTCCTTGCCGAAAATGCCGCTTTTGCCGAAATCTGCCAGAACTGCAACATCACTTTCATTGGTCCCGATCCGGAGCACATCCGCAAGATGGGCGACAAGGCCGTCGCGCGTGAAACCATGATGGAGGCTGGCGTGCCGGTCACCCCCGGAAGCGAGGGCATCCTGAAGAACAAGGACGAGGCCATCAAGCTGGCTCGTTCAATCGGCTATCCGGTGCTGGTCAAGGCCGTGGCCGGCGGCGGCGGGAAGGGCATGCGCGTGGCGCACAATGACGTGGCGCTTGCGCAGGCGTTTTCGATGGCCAGCGCCGAGGCCGAGCGCGCCTTCGGCAACGCCAGCCTTTATCTGGAGAAATTCATCGAGAGCGCGCGGCATGTCGAAGTGCAGATCATGGGCGACAAGCACGGGCAGATCGTGCACCTCGGAGAGCGCGACTGCAGCATCCAGCGCCGGCACCAGAAGCTGATCGAGGAAACGCCCTGTCCGGTGCTGACCGATGCAATCCGGAAAAAGCTGCATGCCACGGCGGTGAAGGCGGCGGCCGCAGTGGGCTATCACAATGCCGGGACCATCGAGTTCCTCTACGACGAGCTTGCGAAGGAATTCTATTTCATGGAAATGAACACCCGCATTCAGGTGGAGCATTCCGTGACCGAGGAAGTCACCGGTCTTGATCTGGTCAAGGAGCAGATCAACGTGGCGGCCGGACAGAAGCTTTCCTTCACCCAGGAGGAGGCCGAGCCGCAGGGGCACGCCGTCGAGATGCGCGTTAACGCCGAAGACCCCTACAACAATTTCTCTCCCTGTCCCGGACTGGTGGAATGGGTGCACCTGCCGGCGGGCCGCGGCATCCGCGTGGATTCGCACGTCTATTCCGGTTACACCATCTCCCCGTTCTACGACAGCATGATCGCGAAGGTGATCGCTCACGGGAAAACGCGGCAGCAGGCCCTCGCGCGCATGCAGGGCGCGCTGGAGGAGTTCATGATCAAGGGCGTGGAAACCACCGCGCCGCTCGGCCGCGCGCTGATGACCGATGAGCATTTCCGGAAAGGCCGCTACAACACGCATTACCTGGAAACATTCATGAACGAAAGCTTCCTCCTGAAATCATGACCATGAAAACGCTGAAAATACTGCTGGCACTTGTGCGGGGGCTCCTGATGGCGCTGGGCATCGGATGCCTTGTGTATGCGCCCTTTTCCGGGGGATGCATGGGCGGCGGACTGACGTTTTTCCGCGAGCAGTATGTGGCCCTTATTTTTGTGCTGCTGCTGGCGGGACTGCTGCTCCTGCCGGGCCGGATCCGGCTCCGCGGGAAAAAAGAGATGGAGTTCATCCCGCTGAACGGGCCCGGCGGTGACATCCGCGTCAGTGTGCGGGTGGCAAAGAACACGGTCCAGGAATGCGCGGCGAAATTTGACGCCATCCGCAGCCTCGAACCGGAGCTTTCATGGAGTTCGGAAGGGCTGTCCGTCGTGATGCGCCTTCAGATGCAGCGCGGCCGGCCTTTGACCACGGTGTGCATGGACCTGCAGGAGGCCGTGCGGGAAATTTTCGCCGGGGAACTGGGCATCGAGCAGCTGCGCGAGGTGCGGGCCGATATTATAGAACTTTCCGCCGCCGCGAAGGCCGCCGAAACGCTGCCCGTGCCGCCGCCTGAGGTGGAATCCAAACCGGAGCAGGGGGCCTGACATGGACTGGAACCGCATGGCGGAGGAATATCTTGGCGTGGCCGACGAGCTCTTCAACCGGCTGAAGGGCGAAATCGCAGACCTGGCCGAGCTGATCGCCGCGCGGTTGAAGGCGGGCGGGAAGGTTATGATTTGCGGCAACGGCGGAAGCGCGGCGGATGCCCAGCATTTCGCGGCAGAGCTGGTCAACCGCTTCCTGATGGAGCGCAGACCCTATGCCGCGATCGCCCTGAGCACGGACACCTCCATCCTGACGGCCGTGGGCAACGACTACGGCTATGAATTCGTATTTGAGAAACAGGTGCAGGCGCTGGGGAAAAAGGGCGACATTCTGATCGCCATTTCCACCAGCGGAAACGCATCCAATGTCTGCCGCGCGGTTGACGCGGCAAAAGCCCTGGGGGTCACCACCTTGGCGCTCACCGGCGGCCGCGGCGGAAAACTGGCCGGGCTTGCGGATCATGTGCTGTCTGTTGCCTCCACTTCCTGCGTGCCGCGCATTCAGGAGGGGCATCAGTTCATCATGCACGCGGTCTGCGAGCGCGTGGAAGAAATCCTCAAATAACCGTTGGCGGGAGCGCATCATGCCTGAAAGAACAGTGGATATTGTCATTGTGGGGTCTGTGGGCATTGACACGGTCGAAACCCCCTATGCCCGCCGCGAGTCCATTCTGGGAGGTTCCGCCAGCTACGCCTGCATGGCCGCTTCCTATTTCGCGCCGACGGGCATGGTCGGCGTGGTCGGGGCGGATTTCCCGGAGGCGTACCGAAAACTTTATGCGGATGCCGGGATCAATCTGGACGGCCTGCGGACGGTTCCGGGAGACACCTTCCGCTGGGAGGGAAAATACGAAGCCAACATGGACAACCGCAGCACGCTGGCGATCGCGCTGAATGTGTTCGAGGACTTCAAGCCCGAACTGCCGGCCGGCTATGTGAACGCGCCGTACATTTTCCTCGGCAACATCTCCCCTCAGCTTCAGATGCATGTGCTGGATCAGGTGAAGTCGCCGGAGTTTGTGCTGGCCGACACGATGGATCTCTGGATTCAAACCGCGCCGGATGATCTGAAGAAGCTGATCTCGCGCGTGGACATGCTGACCCTGAACGAATCGGAGGCGCGCGCGCTGACCGGCGGGCGCTATTCGCTGATCCGCGCGGGCCGCGACCTGCTGGAGCTGGGCCCGAAATATGTGATGATCAAGAAAGGCGAGCACGGAAGCCTGCTCATCACGCGCGACAATCTTTTTGTGCTTCCCGCGTTTCCGCTGGAGAGGGTGGTGGACCCGACCGGGGCGGGGGACACCTTTGCGGGCGCGTTTCTCGGCGCGCTGGCCCGGTTTGGGGGCATAAGCGAAAAAAATCTTCGCAGGGCCATGCGCTGCGGCGCGGTCGTGGCTTCCATCGGCATCGAGGCGTTCAGTCTGGATGCGCTCAGGCATCTGACGCTGGCTGAAATCGAAAAGCGCGTCAGCCAGTTTCGCGCATACACAGCGATTGACTGAACACGCTCCGCGAGCCATCTTGCGGCCTTCTCCTTTTCGCGGCTTCACCGGTCTTCGATGGTCCCCAAAAACCGCCGAAAAAAGTCAAAAAACACCAAAAAAGCGGCAAAAATGGCCAAAAATGGCAAAAAATAGCCAAAAATGAGCGAAAAAACAGAAAAAACGCAAAAAATGGCAGAATATTGTCAAGAAAAATATGAAAATATCGAAAATCGCCGATATTTTTATGCTGATTTTGCGGAATTCATAAAATAATGAAAAAATAGCAAAATATTTTTAATATTATTCTTGCACACTCCGGATTCTGTGGTAAATATGCAAGTACTTTTGAGTGACAGCTCGAAGAGAGGTACGATATGACCAAGACAACCATGGATGGCGGCCAGGCAGTGATTAAATGCCTTGAAAATGAAGGCGTGGAATTTCTGTTCGGCATTTCCGGCGGTTCGGCAATCCCGATTTTTGACGCGATTGTCACCACCAGCACCAGCATCAAAATGATCCTCACCCGCCACGAGCAGGGTGCGGCCCACATGGCCGATGGCTATGCGCGCGCCACCGGGAAACCCGGCGTGGTGCTGGTCACCAGCGGCCCGGGGGCGACCAACACGCTCACCGGCATCATGACCGCGCACATGGACAGTGTCCCCATGATCGTCCTGACCGGCCAGTCCATCCGTCCGATGATTGGGAAGGATGCCTTTCAGGAGGTGGATATCTTCGGGATGTGCATGCCGGTCGTGAAGCACAGCTATCTGATCAAGGACACGAATGACATCCCGCGGATCATGCGCGAGGCGTTTCATATCTGCAACACCGGCCGCCCGGGCCCGGTCCTGATTGATCTGCCCAAGGACGTGACCGCCGGGCCCTGCACGGCGGACCTCGCCGCGGAAATGGATCTGCCCGGCTACAAGCTGCCCGATCCGCCCGACAAGGAAACCGTGCTCGAAATCGCCGAGGCCCTCAGCAAGTCCGAGCGGCCGGTGATGATGCTCGGGCACGGCGCGCTGATCGCCGGCGCCGCGGAATCCGCGAAAATCCTGGCCGAGAAAATGCGCATACCGGTGATGACCACCTTCCTCGGGAAGGGGGCGTTCCCGGAAACGCACAGGCTCTCGCTGGGCTGGCCGGGCATGCACGGCACGGCCTATGCCAACAAGGCGCTTTGCGAATGCGACCTGCTGATCAACATCGGCGGGCGCTTCGATGACCGCATTCTCGGCAAGCCCGCCCTGTTCTGCAAGGACGCAGTCAAAATCCATGTGGACATTGATCCGGCCGAAATCGGCAAGATGATCAGGCCGGACATCCACTGCGTCTCGGATGCGAAGGATTTCATTGATGAGCTCACAAAGCACGTGGGGCACCTGAATACGGGCGAGTGGCTGGCGAAACTGGACGGGTATAAAAAGAAATATCCGCTCAAGTACCGCAAGGGCGGCGGCCTCAAGATGCAGCACGTGATCGAGGAGCTGTATAAAATCACCGGGGGCAAGGCCGTTGTCGCCACCGACGTGGGCCAGCACCAGATGTGGGCGGGGCAGTTCTATAAAACGGACTATCCCAACAACTGGCTGTCTTCCGGCGGGGCCGGCACGATGGGCTTCGGTGTGCCCGCAGCCGTCGGCGCCCAGTTCGGGCGGCCGAACGAGCTGGTGGTCTGCATCACCGGCGACGGCGGTTTCCAGATGTGCAATCAGGAAATGACCACGGCAGTGGTCCACAAGCTCCCCGTCAAGTTCATCGTCCTGAACAACCACTATCTCGGCATGGTCCGCCAGTGGCAGGAGATGTTCTATGACGACCGCAAGAGCGGCGTGGACCTGGAGGGCAACCCCGACTTCGTGAAACTGGCCGAGGCCTACGGCATGAAGGGCTTCAACCTGAAGCGGGCGGGGGACATCCGCAAGATCCTTAAAAAGGCCATCGAGTGGAACGACGGGCCCTGCCTCATCAACGCCGAAGTGGAGAAGACCGACAACGTGTTCCCGATGGTGCCTGCGGGCGCCGCGCTGGAGGACATGCTGATTGAACCTCCGCGGCACAAACTTGAAAAGCCGACCGGTTCCACGTGATCGAAAAAGGAGTCACTGCAATGGCAAACACAGAATTGAACAATTCGATCGGGGTGCACACCCTCAGCGCCTATGTCGCCAACAAGCCCGGCGTGCTGGCCCGCGTGGCGCAGGTTTTCTCGCGCCGGGGGTTCAACATTGACTCGCTCGTGGTGTCGTCCTCCATTGACGGAGATTTCTCGCGCATGACCATCACCGCGACCGGAAATCCGGACATGCTGGATCAGGTCATCCGCCAGGTGAACAAGCTGGTGGACGTGATCCACTGCTTCGACCACACCGGCCAGGATGTCGTCGTGCGGGAGCTGGCGCTCATCAAAATCGGCGTCACCGCCGAGGAGCGCACCGAGGCGCTGCAGGTCGCCGAGCACTTTGCGGCCAAGACGCTGGACCTCACGGAAAATTCGATGATCATCATGTGCACTGGCCGGTCGAGCAAGCTCGACGCGCTGACCGGCCTGCTCAAGAAATACAAAATCATCGAGCTCGTGCGGACCGGCAAGGTCGTCATGGCCCGCGGCGACGATCCGACCTGATGCAGAACTTCCAATGATTGGAACTTTTTGCGCGAAAAGTTCCAATCATTGGAAAAATCCCCTCTAACAGTTCCAATTGCTGGAACTATCACGCGTTTACAGCACCATTTTGACGCCTTCGATGCTGCGGAGTTCGGCGTCAATTTTGTCCATGATGGCCTTCGATTCCACGCGCACGGAGAGGTTGCTTGTGATCCAGCCGCTGACAGCATAATGTATATTTGCATTCTAAATGCAAATATGTCTTGACTGAAAACGGGGATGCGTGGCATAGGTGGAGTCATGAAAAAATATGTTCATCGAAGCCTCGAGACCGTCCTGAAGAACCTGCTGAAGCAGTTCCCGGCGGTGGCTGTCACCGGTCCGCGTCAGTCCGGGAAATCCACACTGCTTCTCAAAACGCTTCCGGAGGCCCGCTACGTGACGCTCGACGATCCCGTTGCGCTTCAGCAGGCCCTGAACGACCCCGAACTGGTTCTGGGAAACGGCGACAAACCGGTTGTTCTGGATGAAATTCAATACGCTCCATCACTGCTTCCGTATATCAAAATGCGGATTGACCGCAACCGGGGCGCCAAGGGGCGGTTTATTCTGACCGGGTCGCAGCAGTTTGCCCTGATCAAGAACCTGGGGGAGTCTTTGGCCGGACGCATTGGCTTGCTTGAGCTCCTTCCATTCAGCGTTGAGGAAGCTTCGCGGGCCGGCGCAAGTTCCGGTTCTCTGGCCCGTTTTGAGCGGGCCTGCCTGCGAGGCATGTTCCCCGAGCCAACCATGAATTCCGGAATGGATGTCCCCCGGTGGTATGCCTCCTATGTCCAGACCTATCTGGAACGTGACATCCGCACCCTGTATGACATCGGGAACTTGCGTGAATTTGAACGGTTCCTGCAGTTGCTTGCGGCGCGATGCTCGCAGGAACTCCATCTTACCGTTCTTGCGACGGATACCGGGGTGGCGGTCAATACCATCAAGAAATGGATTTCAATTCTCGAAGCCTGCAGAATTATATATCTGCTTCCTCCCTATTACAGGAATCTGGGCAAGCGCATTGTCAAAGCCCCGAAGGTATATTTTCTGGATATCGGCATGGTGTGCTATCTGACGGGCTTGCGGGATCGGCATCATGTCATTAACGGGCCGTTGGCTGGCGCTCTGTTTGAAAATTTCTGCGTTCAAGAAGCGCTGAAGGCGATGTTTTCAAAAGGGGTTCCGCCCCGTTTATATTTCCTGAAAACTCATAACGGACTGGAAGTTGATCTGCTGGTCGAGGGCATTAACGGCCGGCTGTGTCCGTTTGAATTCAAATTCTCAAGCACGCCTAAGCCTGCCATGTGCAGCTCGCTGGAGCGTTTTGGCGAACTGTTCAAGGATTTGAATCCGGAACCCGGTAAATTGGTTTCCCTGTCGGAAAAGACGGCTCCGCTGACGCGTTCAATTATGCATGCTTCACTGGACGTATTCCTCTCGGAGATCAGGAATCTGGCGCAAGTCTAGAGCATGTTGAAAATGAATATGTTCTTCACAGCACCATCTTGACGCCTTCGATGCTGCGGAGTTCGGAGTCAATTTTGTCCATGATTTCCCGGGAATCCACGCGCACGGAGATGTTGTAGGTGATGTAGTTCCCATTGGCCGAAACGTTGCCGGCCTCCAGCAAATTCTCGTTGCCTGTATTTCTGCTTGACTGACCCGTTTTTTGGTAGCAGGGTCAGTTCATGAGCCTGTTCTGGTCCATTGGCTGTGGTGGTCGCATACGTCAGCGCAGGAGGCATCGGTTTTGTATCGGGCGAATGTGTTCCCCTGTAACCTTTCTGATTGCGGCTTGTGTTTTCTCTATAATGGTCGGTCTACTGGATTTGCGTGCTGAGGATTTGGCTGCTCCTGCGACGCTTCAGTTCACTTCGCCGACTCCCGCATCTCAGCTCTCGACGATCGGAACCTTCTATTCGGCACAGCATCCTGACTGGCCGCCTTTCCCTGCAAATGTGCATGATCTGCCTGCATGGGCCCTGGGCAATGGCTGCTTTTTGCTTGCCGATGCGGACTTTGACTACGAGGCCTTTGCAGAATCAATGGAAGCCGTGAATTACGCGTCCGGCGAATATCCAATGATCTCCCGGGATTATTCCAGCGACGACCTCTGGATTACAATCAACGCTGTTGTCAATGGACGCACCGATGTCACGGCCGATTTGACGCTCCATACCCCCGAGACTAGTACCAGCGCCAGCTGGGATTTGTATTATGCGCGCTCTCTCGATTGGCAGACGGATTGGAAATTTCTGATGCGGTGTCCCACAAATATCATTGGGCAGACCAATGTGTATGCGCGATACATGCCCGATGAAATAGCGTTCTTTATGGCGAGAGAAACAACGACCAACTGTGACTTGAGCGTCACGACCAATGTCACGCCGCAGCAGATGGCCGAAATGCTGGTTCCGCCTTGGGTGACGGTAACAAACGTTAATTACACCGGCGCCGCCGTCGCGCGAGGGATCTTCGCGAACGGCAATTGTTGCGGCCTGCCGATCGCGGGAGGCGTGATTCTCTCTTCGGGATATATAACCGATGCGGCTGGGCCCAATGATGTTGACAATAAAGGGGATACTGTGGGCGGCCCGCCTGATGCCGACCTGAATCTTCTCGTCGGCGGCTCGGATAGCAAGGACGCTGCAATCCTGGAATTCGATGTTATTTCAACAAACGCATGTCTGCTGAAATTCAGATATGTCTATGCTTCTGAAGAGTATCCGGAGTATTCTGGGTCAATGTA
>Ga0116143_10003343_pt1 | contig 16257 bp, 20 predicted proteins | sample AD_UKC034_MetaG_FD_89745 | JGI IMG/M metagenome (GOLD analysis project Ga0116143, IMG submission 89745) | Active sludge microbial communities of municipal wastewater-treating anaerobic digesters from USA - AD_UKC034_MetaG | ecosystem: Engineered > Bioreactor > Anaerobic > Digestate | place: USA...
GCATTGTGGGATCTGTTTTGATCATAAAGAACCTCCTTTGGGTTGAATAATTCTTTGCGTGGTTTAGCTTGCTGCTCATGCAGCCATTCAAGCATTGCGAAAACATTTCGCTTGCTTACGTGCTGTATTGCCACGGTGTAAACGCCCCATCCTTAGAACTTCTCATTCGGGTCGTACGACTCGGGTTTCTTGAGCCTCGTTATGTAGATCATGTCGATCACCTTGAGTTGTATCTCCGAGCTGTTCTTCCATCTGTGCAGATGCGGATAGCCGTAGAACTCGACCTCTGCCCCCTTCCACAGATTCTTGTGCGCGTTCTCCGCGATCCTGTCCCAACATGCGGCCACGAACCACTCGGCGCGCTTGCCGTTCATCAGGTCGTTGACTACGACCGTAACCCGAGTTAGCTTCTTGCCGTCCTCGAACTCCTTGTAGTCGATGTCGGTGATCCGGCCCTTTATGCGTATCCTTGCGTATCCTTGGGGTGGCATTTCTTTCGTAGGCATTAATCTTTAATCTCCTTTCTCGCTTTATGATTTCCCTGATGTCTTCGGCATGGATTTACTCATCACGCAAACCCCATCCCCGTCTTCACCAGCATCCACTGATTGTCTCCTTGCCGTTGGTACTCGGCTTCCCTCAATGGCAGCTCGAAGTGTACTCGCCAGTCATGGTCGGGGTCTTTTCGGGCCATGTTCTCAAACTTCTGAAGAGTAGGAGCCTTGTCGAAATCAGCGTCTGGCCGCTCCTCGTAGACAATCACCCCATCTTTTTTCACATCCGCATAGCCGAAACCTGCAAATATACGGGATTTAAGGGACAGCCTGGAAGGTGTATATCCGCAAATTCCGCAGCCAATAACTGCACTTTTTAAAACAGGTAATTTTTCCCAAGCCATATCTATCTCCTCCCATCACTCAAAATCACCAGCACCCCTCCATCCCTGACAGCAATAACAGCCCCATCCGGGATGTAGTGCTCAATAGGCGACACCCCGGCGGTCGTCACGGTACATGCCCGGTGCCAGTATCGGTCGCTCGGCTGGCGCTTGAACCAGACCTCGGCGGCCTCCAGCGGCAGGACGTAGAGCAAAATGATGAACAGGATCATGACGATAATACAGTCCAACAGATCGCGGTGCTCCGGTAGGTGCGGTGGTTGTATGTAGCGGGTCATGGGAATAGCCTCGCTTGCCGTGTCGCCTGCTTGATGCGTTCGTTGGCGATATGGATGTATTCGGGATTCAACTCAATGCCGATATAGTTCCTTCCGAGATCCGCGCATACAACACCTGTGGTTCCCGCGCCCATGAACGGATCGAGCACGTTCTTTCTGGTCTTGGGTGCGGCCTGGATCTCCTGCATCAGAAGCATAAGGCTGTCCTTCTGGATCTCATGGAGCTGGAGCGGGTGACGCTCAAAGAAGGGGATGATATGATTGTTGATGTACCCGGTATAGTTCTTGAGCGTTCCCTTGCCCACGGAGCCGTCAATAGCCCTGAGCCAGTCGCGCACGAAGGGAATCACATCGGTGTATTTATCCTTGTACTTGCGGATATCGAACGGGGCCTCCCCCCTCATGTACCGTTCATAATCAGCCTGGATCATGGACAGGAGCTTCCCGGCCTTGTGGTATCCTATGTCGCGGTTCGGGTCCGGGTGCATCTGAAACATGCGCTCCCCGGTCCCATAGTACGATGAAATCTTGTGCTGCTTCCCCCTCTGTCCGTGTGCGCCCTTCTCGTACCAGAAGATCTCCCAATATGGATGCTTCACATCATCCCGTAAATGGACAGACCCCTTCATACAGACCCCTCCCAAGTGTTCTGGAGATATTATATTCTGTCTGAGTGAAGGGGTCAACCCGGGCATCTTACTTCGGCAACTCCAGCCGGTCGTGGATGTGGTCGATCTCCGCGATGATTTCCTCGATCCTTAACCTGCTCATGCGGATCGCCTCGGCAACGAGCGCCAGCGAAGTCATATCCCTGCCCTCGGCCTCGGCGCACGGCTCCGTCCTCATGACCGGCCCTAACACCTCGCGCAGTCCGTCGATTCGCCTTTTCAGCGTGGTAATGGCATCGTCCAGAAGCTGCTGCTCGCCGAATATCTGACCAGACACCTTCTTCGCCCCTTCTCCTGCCGCGCCCCTGATAGGTCCTTCCTTGCGTAGATTCATAAAACCCTCCTCGTGTATTTTTATTCCGTCAGAACGGTTCTTCCCCGGGATCTGGCGGATTTCCGTAGGCCGTCTCGTACTGCTCCCTCGACAGTATGCCGCTCGCCGGTTCAGGGCGGCTCAGATCCGGCACCCATACATGTTTGAGCCTTCGGCATGCCCAATAGATATCCCGCTCCGTTCTCGTCATGAGCGGCAGGCTGTGCTCGGTCCAGCAGTGAGCGCACGGGTTCGAGCAGAGATAGCCCCTGTCCCCCCTCATGCGGTAGTGCTGTATCCAGCCCATGCTGCACTTGTCGCAGCCTTCCTTCACCGAGTCGTAGGAGTTGAAACCCTTTTTCCCTGCGGCGGCGTCCCGGTATGCCGACTTGATTTCTCCGGGAGTGGGGAAGTGCCTGTTGTTGTCGATAAGAAAATCAACGGTTTCCATGAGGATCTTCGCATCCAGGAACTTCAGCCGGTCATGATAGATGTCGACCTGATCCTTTTCGAGCATTTTCTTGAAGAACTTCTCCAGCGGCATGAGGATCAAGCCCATGTCCGGTCCTGATATCATAAGCCCTCCCATCTCGTGTCTTTCTCGGGAGGCTTGCTGTACTCCTCGTCCTCCCATCTCCTGCCGGACAGCCAGCCCTGCGCCCACTTCGGGGTCTTGCCCTGCGCGATGACGTTCTTCCGCAGCTCGGCCTCTTTCTTCGCCGCGTCGATGATCTTCTCGACCATGGCATCGGTGAGGGTCGGGATGTCGAGCCACGCATCAGCGGCCTCGGCCTTGCCCTTCTTGAGGTTGAACGCTTCCCAAAACCGATTGAAGGTTTCGAGTCTTTTCCCGGAGAGTTTTCGCTTCTTTTGGGTGAGAAAAAAAACACCATCGTCAACCGCATCGACAGATGCGGATATAAAAGTATTTATACTTTTATTTTCATTTACATCTACATCTACATCTACATCTACATATTCCCCTAACCGTTTATCCAACCATTCCAGCAACGGTTTGTATAACGGTTTACCATCAGCTTTGATTATCTCTGCAAGGTCTTTAAATAACTTGGTGAATGGAAGCTCCTTTAATTTTGAGATCGCGCCTTTCACCTGATTCGGGTTTTGCAGAGGGAATTTTATGAGCTGGTTTTTATCGAGGATGATCTTGTTATCAAAATCATATCCGACCAAACCCTCCTCCAACAGTTCCCCTAACCCTTTGGTAAACCGTTTCTCGCTTGACCAGTTGAGGTCCTCAAGGGCATAGCCCTGCGGAAGATAGAATAGGCCGGTCATGTTCCCGTGGGGGTTTATGATGATGTAGAGGTAAAGGGTCTTTGCATCGTCAGAGAGCCCCTTGAATCTTTTCTTATTCCAGATGGAAACCTCGACCCTCTGATACTGCGCGTCATCCTTTTTCTTTTTCGCCATCAGCCCCTCAGTGTTAGGAGATCGGGTGGCAGCCTCCGGGCAAAAAAGTCGGGTCGATAGCGAGGTGGGTTACTGGTGGAGTAACGACACTATAGGAGGTGCATCGACCCGACTTTTTTGCCCGCTGGCTGATCGTTTCCCCACCATGGTTTACATGATAGCACAATTAAATAATTAAAGCAACTGAAAACAAGTAGGCTTGACAAACGATTAAAAGACTGTCTTTTAAGGGGCATTATGGCGAAGAAGGATTCCGCGAAGAAGCAGGTCGTCAATGCGATGGTCGAAGAGACCGCGTGGGCCGCAGCGAAGGAAACCCTGAAGTATTTCATGGAAGACCTGAACGTCAAGTACGCCTTCGTCAAGCTGCTGCTCGATTCGGGCATGACGACCGAGCAGATCCGCCACTTCGTTTCCGTCTCGCCGCAGACCATCTCGGCGATCCGCAACCGCAGGATCGATGTCGTCAACGACGCCCTGGTCGAGACGCTCAGAAGCATGGAGATCAACAAGCTCTACGTCATCGGCGGCAAGATCCTCAGCAAGCTCGACGACGAGAACCTGCTCGGCAAGATGAAGGGCGGCGAGCTGGCATACGCCTACAAGGTGCTGCTCGATTCCCGGCGCCTGCTCGAAAACAAGAGCACGGCCAATATCGCGGTCCAGGTCCAGGCCCTCCAGCAGAAGTTCGAGGACGAGGCGCAGAACATCTCGAAGCTCCTGTCGAAGTCCTCCATGGTCAAAGGTAAGGAGATCGCGGCGGACAAGATCGTCGAGGCCGAGGCCGCGGAATTGGAGGCGCGAAATGCGGCCTATTAACTTCGATGTTCCCATCGACATCGATCAATTCGGGCTCACCTCCGAACAGTTGATCGGGACCCGCGAAAGAGAAGTTATACGGCGGTTTTGGGACAAGAAACGGCAGGCCGTGCTCGACCTCGGGATAGACTTCTTCCAGCCCTTTACCAAAGAGCACCAGAAGTTCCTCCTGAGCACCGAACATGAAGGCGCGCTGCTCGGCGGGAACTCCTCGTCGAAGTCGTGGACCGCCGCCGCGAAGTTCACCGCGATCATGATCGGCAGGCATCCGTCGATAAAGCACCGGACCCCGTGCGCCGGATGGGTCGCCTGCGAGGACTTCTCGCTGACCAAGGAGGGACCCCTGAAGGCCCTGCTCACGCTCGGGTCCCAGTACATCGCGGAGTTCAACCAGCACGACAAGATCATCAAGTACAAAAACGGCAGCGAGGCGCAGCTTAAAAGCTTCGAGTCGGGCTGGAAGAAGTTCCAGAGCGCTGCGGTAGATGTCGTGTGGCTCGACGAGGAGCCCCCCGAGGACATCTACAAGGAGTGCCAGCTCAGGACGCTCAGGACCTCGGGTTACATCTTCACCTCCATGACGCCGCTCGAAGGCATGACGTACATGTACGAGCAGATCTTCGGAGATGGGAAAGAAAAGAAGTACATCGACGCCTATATCATCTCGCTGTTCGACAACTTCACGCTCAAGGAAGAGGACATCGAGCGGACCATCCGAAACTACTCCTCGCAGGAAAAGGACGCCAGGATCTACGGCAAGTTCACGCAGATGGCGGGGCTGGTGTATCCAGAGTTCAGGAAGGGCAAGCATACGATCCCGAGGTTCAAGCTCTCCGGCGATTACGTCGTGTTCACCGGGATCGACCCGCACACGACGACGCCGACAGCCGTGGTGTTCCTGGCCGTGGGTAAGCTCGGCGACGAGTACGTCATCGGCGAGAGGTTCCTGGAGGGCTCTATCGAGGAGATGAGCGCGGAGATCAAGAAGGGATGGCTCGGGCTGAGAACCGGCTGGTCCGTGATGGACTCCTCGGCGCAGACCGAGATCAAGATTTTCGGCAAGGACATCTACTCGGGCTTCTGCCTCAACGGGATCAACGCCCTGCTCGCACCCAAGGGTCCGGGCTCCATCGGCAAGGGCATCTCGGACATCCGGGAGCGGCTCAAGCCGACGAATCTCACCGGCAAGCCCAAGCTCAGGATCTTCGACGACTGCACGATGACCATCAAGAGCATGCAGACGCTCACCCGCGAGAAGTACCGGGACGAGAGCAGGCAGGGGCAAAAGGACAAAGTGGCCGAGGGCAGGCACCATCACCATGCCGCGCTTCGGTATATCTATCAGGTCGGACCGTACTACTTCGAGCCCATGACGGCGCCGGATGAGCTGCCGCCGATGGACGATGCCGTGGGGTACTGAGATGGGACTTCCCTTGAAAAACAGCGAATATCTTGAGCGCGTAAAATCCTTCCAGTCATCCTCCGAGAAGTACATGGAGAGCCACCTGCACGGGCAGTGGAAGAAGAACCGCAATATGTTCAAGCTCATCCACGAGAATCAGGCCCTCATGACCGACCCGCGCTATCGGCACCGGAGCAAGCTCTACATCCCCAAGGCGCGCAACGCGGTCATGCGGAAGCTGGCGGCTTTTCTATCGACTTACTTCTCCAACCCCGACGTGGTGAGCGTAAAGCCCCGTAGGAAGCGCGATCCGGTCATGGCTCAGGCGGCTGCGTTGCTCCATTCCTGCATGAACTACCGGCTGAAGAACACGATGAACTTCTTCCTCAACACCCTGTTCGCGTGGCTCGACATCATGCAGTACGGCAGGGGCGCGGTCTGCATGGGATGGGACTACCAGGAGGAGACGACGAAGAGGAAGGAGACTCTGCCCCTGAAGGACGAGGACGGCATCCCCGAGGATATCATCGAGCAGACCGTCGAGACGGTCAAGGTGCTCAAGGACGAGCCGACGCTGCGGCATGTGCCGCTGTGGAACCTGTTCCTCGCGCCGACCGCAGACCCGATAGACCCGGTCAACTCATCGCCCTGCCTCGTGGAGAGGATACCCGTCTTTACCTACGATGCGGTCAAGAAGTTCAAGGGCAGCGAGTGGAACGCGCCCAAGGACGTTGACCTGGAGGAGAAGGGCAAGCTCGACGAGTTTCTGGAGGGCTATGCGTGGAAGCCGTCCTCCATCGAGGACGAGATCTACGGCGAGGACAAGGACGGGTTTACGAAGAACGCCCTGTGGCAGCAGATCGAGGTCTGGAAGTGCTTTGTCAATGTGGACGGGGAGGACGTGTATTTCCTCTCGCTTCGCGGCGAGCACATGCTCACCGAGCCGGAGCGCGTCGAGGACAAATGGCCGTGCAGGGGCAGGCCGTATATCCTGGGCGGAATCATACCCGACTCCGGGCTCGTGTACTGGCCCTCGTTCCTCGAAATCGTGGAAGGGCTCCAGCGGGAGATGAACGCGATTCGGAACCAGCGCAGGGACAACGTGACTCTGGCGCTCAACAAGAAGCTGCTGGTCAGGCGCAACACCGGGATCGACACAAACTCGCTGCTCTACTCGCGCCCCGGCGCCCCCATCCTGGGCGACGACATCGGGGAGATGGCCGTGCGCGAACTGAGGTACGAGGACGTGACCTCAAGCTCGTACAAGGAGCAGCAGATCAACGAGCAGGCGTTCGAGGAGGCAACCGGGATCACCCCGTACAACATGGGTACTCAGCGTCCCGGCATGAACCCGACCGCGACCGGCGTGTCCATCCTCACCGAGGAGGCGAACACGGTCAACGCCATGGAGCTCAGGATCATCAACGAGACGTTCATGGTCCCCATGCTTCGCATGCACGCTCAGTTCGAGCAGGCGTTCGAGAGCGAGGAGATCATGCGCTACGTTGCGGACGAGGAGGGGATCGACTTCGACTCCGTGTGGACGGACGAGGCGATAGAGGGGGAGTATCACATCGAGGTTGACGCCGGGATCGGCGCCACCTCGCGGGAGCTGAGGCTCAGGAACCTGGGCATGATGCTGGATCGCGCGATGGCGATCAACACGCAGTACGGCGCCCCGGTCATGAACCTCATCCAGTTCGCCAGGGACGCGATGCCCCTGGCGGGGTTCGAGAACCCGGACAAGTACGTCAACGAGAACGTGCTCAAGATGGTCATGAGCAAGTTCGGGCAGGTGGCGGGCATGAACCTCATGGACCCGACACAGGGACCGGCTCGACTCATCAGTCCGGCAAACAGCGGCGGAAGCCAAGTGGAGAGCATGCAGGGATATGGCGGAGACAAGCAGATCTACAGGTGACGTGAGCCTCGACGAATACATCGGCGAGCTGCTCAGCCGTGCGGACGTTGCGGACAGGCTCAAGGCATGCAGGGGCGACTGCCCCCTGCTCGGCATCATCCGCGACCTTTCGCACAATGCGATGATCGATCTCGTGCAGGTGGACCCCAGGGACACGATCAAGGTCATCCAGCGGCAGGAGGTAGCGAAGCTCTACAACACGATTGACAACGCGATAGACGGCAAGGTCCTGGAGGGCCACGCCGCAGAGGACGATATCACGACCATGGAGGAGGAAGGATATGGCAGCAAAGGATAAGGGACTTCAGGACCGTCAGGCGGACGAGCTGAACACCCCTGTCGAAGACGGGCTGGAAGCCGATTCCGACATCATTTCAAGCAGGGACCGCGACGTGTTCCTCAAACAGTACCAGGAGCACGAGCGAAGCGAGCTCAGAGACCAGGGGTTCGACGAAGACGAGATCCGGGCGATCCTCGGGGAAGACACCGAGGACGAAACCGAGAAGGCGGGCGAACCCGGAGGCGAGCAAGGCAAGGAGGAAAAAGAAGAAGTAGGCGAGGGCGAGGGCGAGGGCGGAGATGACGAAAAGTCAGGAGACGAAGCTGAAAAGGGCGAGGGCGGCGAGGACGAGAAGGAAGGCTCCGAAGGCGAGGATCAGAGCGGCGGAGGAAAACCTGCCGAAGACGCAGCCGAGAAGAAGGAGGCCGAGCACCGAGAGCTGAAGCCCGAGGAGATCCTGCAGGTCAAGATCCCGGTCAAGATAGACGGGAAGGACGGCGAGGTCACGATCGCGGAGCTTCAGAAGTCCTATCAGGTTCAGGGGCATCTCACCCGGCAGCTCCAGCAGGTCGCCGCCTACAAGCAGCAACTCGACAACGTGGGCGCACAGCTCCAGGCCAAGGCCAGGGAGCTTGACGAGCAGTTCAGGGCGTACGAGGAGCAGCTTTTCACGCCCGAGGAGGTCCAGCAGCGCAAGGCGAGGCGGGACCGGGAGCAGGCCGAGAGGGGCTTGCAGTATCAGAACCTCTTTATGCAGTGCCGCAACACGCTGTATCAGCGGCACCCCGACGCGGACAATCTGGACTACGATCCAGACTTCGTAGATTTCAGAGCGAAAAACATGCCGTTCTTGAACGAGCAGTTGCTCAACAACTATGGCCCTGGGGTATTTTTCCCTGCCATGGACATTGCGATGTCCTACTACAAGGATGTCAAGAAGTGCATGGAGGCGCTCCAGCAAGCCCAGGACGCAACCACCTCGTTCAAGAAGGAGCGTGAGGCAGAGTTGGCAAAAAGGGAGAAAGAGCAGAGGGCTGAAAAGAAGAAGGCCAAAGATGTCAAACCGTCTACCGTCGATGCAAAGAAGGGCGGCGACGAGGATGACGAAGCTGAAAATCCAGCAAGCAACAGGGATTACGTCAGATCGCTGGCGAAGAAGCGGCTCGCTGCACAAGGATTGTAAGACAATAAGAAAGGGGAAAATCCTATGCAGTGGTATTTTCAGGCAAACAAAGCGGGATATCTTCATCCGCAGAAGATGTCCAACAAGCTCAGGTACTACCTGACGCCGAAGCTGAGGTTCAGGCAGTTCTGCGACCTCAAGGAGGCGCTCGGCAAGAACGCTGGCGACTCGGTTGACTTCAACATCGTCACGAACGTCACGTCCGGGGCGAATGTCATGGGTATCCGGGAGAAGGACAATATGCCCGAGACCGGATTCCGGGTCAAGCAGGGTTCGGTGTGCGTGGTCGAGTTCGGCAATTCCATTCCGTTTACCGGCAAGTCCAAGGTTCTGAGCAAGTGGGACGTGGAGGTCATCATCCGCAAACTGCTCGCCAGGGACGCGGCCAACACCATCGACAGCAGGATCGAGCTGGAGTTCGACAACACCCTGATGCGGTATGTCGGAACCAGCGCGACTGCAGGGACGATGTTCAGAAACGGCTATGCAGGCATCGCAAACGCGACCGGCATGTACCCCTACCACGTCAAGGAGATCATCGACGATCTCCGCACGCGGGAGGTCCCGACCTACGACGACGAGGATTATGTGTGTCTCGCCACCACGTTCGCGCTTCGCAACCTGAAGGACGAGCTGGAGAAGGTGGGCATGTATACCGAGTCTGGCCGCAAGCCGATTCTGGCTGGCGAGGTCGGTCGGTATTATGGCTGCCGTTTCGTCGAGGTAAACCACGGCATGAGCGCCGAGAGCTTCGATGTCGGCAAGTCCTCGGAGGCGTACTTCTTCGGCTCCGATACGGTGATCGAGGCCATTGCGATTCCCGAGGAGGTGAGGGTCAAGGAGCCTTCGGACTACCAGAGGAAGCAGGGTCTCGCGTGGTACGGCATCTTCGGGTACAAGCTCCAGTGGGGCGACCGGAGGGTGGCGACCGACGACTGGCACGAGTCGAGGATCATCAAATGGGATTCGGCGGACGGGACGAACTCTTCGTCCGCATCGACGTATTCCCGGTCCTACAACTCGTGGGCATCCGCTTCCGAGTCTCTCGGCTGGTGCATCAGTCCCGCGTAACAAAACCATCGGGGGGAGGGGAGACCCTCTCCCCGTTTTAGAGGGACCGACATGGACTACAGCAATTTCATCACGAACATCGGGCAGTGGATCAACAGGCGGCACGGCGAGGCCGACGACATCATCGCGCAGCAGATCGTCGAGAGCCAGTACGAGCTTGAGAAGAAGTTTCCCCTGTGGTTTCTGATCGACGAGTACACGCAGGTCATCCCGGCAGGCGCCACGTCGACCAAGCTCCCGAACCACATCGTCCGGGTCCTGGACGCAGAGATCCTCGACTCGAACTCCTTCAGCTATCCGCTCATGTTCGGCACGCCCGCTATCATCCGCGACAGATACCCTTCGTTCCAGTCGACGAACCCGATCAAGGACAGGCCCCAGGTCGCATACGCCATGGGCCACGTCATCCGGTTCGCTCCGCAGGCCGACGCGCAGTACACCTTGAGATTTTGGGCGCACCACCATCTCGACCCGCTCGACCTGACGACGAACACGAGCAACGTCTGGACCACGACCTATCTTGCGACCCTGCGGATGAAGGTGCTCGTGGACCTCGAAGCGTTCCTGAAGGACGACGAGAGGATTCCGGTGTGGAAGACGCGGCTGAACGAGCTTCTCGACGACCTTGAATCGGAGACCCGCGACATGGAGAACGTCGGCATGCGCGAGGTCATGACCGACACGGAGGACGTGTATTGAACCCGTTTTCCATAAAGCCCTTCACCAAGGGGGTCCTCAAGGACATCCCCCCCCAGTCCATGCCCGTGGGCGGTCTGACCGACGCGCGCGGCATTCGGATCACGGACGCCTATGTGGAGCGCAGGAAGGGATACCGCAGGATCAACGACTGCGAGAGCAGTGACTACATCCTGGGGGTTACGCAGTTCCGGGACCTGAGCGGCCAGACATACATCTTTTTCGGAGACAGGAACTACCTCTACAAGCTCCCGTTCGGCATTACGAGGGAATGGGACGACGGCTACCCCTGGTGGGACGGGATCGGGTACGCCTGGGACCCGCTCAATGCGGGCATCTACCGGATCACGCCCAATGGCGAGATTCCGGTCTGCCCGTTTTCGAGCGTGAGTCTGTCCGAAAGCTCGTCCTCCATGTCGTCTTCAGTCGCCGGGACTCCCGAGTCCTTTACGGGCAGGGACCGCAGGATCGACCAGAACGACGCGACCAAGTGGTCGTTTGCCCAGTGGGGCAACAACCTGCTGGCGAGCAACTACGAGGAGCCTATCCAGATCATCCCGGGAGCAGGATTCGACCGGCACCGGACCCTTGTTTCGCACGGGCTCAGGGCCAGGATCGTGGACGTGTTTGCGAAGCACGTCATCGCGCTCAATACGGTCGATGAGCTGGACGGGGCGGTCCCGAACCGATGGTGGTGGAGCGGCCTGGGCAATGCCGAGGACTGGAGATACGACGATCCCGCGAGCGAGGGCGGCTTCCAGACGCTCCAGCCCAACTCTCAGCCCATTACCGGGGGCGCAGCGCTTCGTGACTCCTACGTCATCTTCCAGGAGCACATGACGCACCTCGTCAACTATGTTGGCGGGACGCTCGTGTTCGCAAAGCAGGTGGTCAATTCCCGTATCGGCGCTCTCTCTCAGGGGCTCGTGCAGAGCGCGGGAGATGTTGTGATCTTCTTCGGCCAGAACAACATCTATCGCTTCGACGGGTACAGCTTCGACGCGATCGGAGAGGGGAATAACCGCTGGATCTTCAAGGGTCTGAACATGGCGCAGGTCTCGCAGAGCTTCTCCTTCATCGACCGCAGCACGAAGGAGGCGTGGTTCGTCATTCCGCACTACGGCGACAGGCCGAACCTCGCCTGCATCTACGACATAACGAACAATCTGTGGACGTTCGAGGATATCGACGCCTCTGCTGGCTGCACACAGGACGGGCTCGACTATCCGACCATTGCCCGGACGCAGTTCGGCATAAGCTCGTCGTCATCGTCGAGCGCATCGTCCTCGTCGTCCTCGTCCATGTCCTCGCTCTCGTCCTCGTCGTCGAGCAGCTCCTCGGAAAGCTCGTCGAGCAGTTCGCAGAGCGCCTCTTCGAGCAGCTACGTCGAAGCGGACGCGGACGCGAAGTCGTATCTCATGGAAGTGGGAGTGACGGACAATGACGACGATTACCCGCGAAGCTCGTACTTCATAACCGGCGAGTACGACCTCGGGATGCCCAACCGGATCAAGGAGATCGCGGAGGTCTGGCCGGTCGTGGAGGAGTTGAGTAACGACATCCACATCTCGATAGGCTCGCGGGGCAGGATCTCGGACGACATTGTATGGGAGGAGCTTGAGCCGTACACGGACCAGGAGGTCATGGGTACGCGATCCTACGGCGTGTACCTTTCGTTCAGGGTAGAGGCGGACGGTCTGGACGACTTTTTCCGGCTCTCGGAGATCTGCGGATACGCGCGCGCGGGAGGGAGAAGGTAATATGGCGCAGGAGCGGTACATAGCCGTATATCCACCGGCATTGAAGCTGCCTGCTGGCGGCAACCCCGCGACGCACGCCCTTGAGCAGGGCATGGCCGCATGGTCGCAGCAGCTTCAGCAGTGGCTCTCCCAGGAGGTGCCGAAAATCCTGGGGCAGGCAACCGAGGTCACGGAGTATGTCACCACCGATGAATTAAGCCAGCTTCATGAGTCCGGGGTCGTGAAGGCGGACCTTGTGAAGCTGCACGACATCACCGTCGAAGCGGCACGGATAAACACCATCGGGAAAATCAAAGCCAGAGCCTACCGGAATGCGGCGCAGAGTATTGCGGGAACGACAAACGAGAAGATTCTCATCGACACCATCGACTTCGACACGGAGAACGTTGTCGATGTTACGACAAACAATCGCATCATACCGAATCTGGCGGGATACTATCAGGTTTCAGGCAATGCAAGGCTCGGCGATATACCTGATAGCGAGACATTTTACTGTAGCATATTTAAAAACGGGGAGCGGGTTTCGGGGGGAGCATATTTCCGTAGCGGGTCAATGGGGCAGGGCGTATCAACTGTTTCCGATCTCGTTTATATGAACGGCACCACGGATTACCTGGAACTCTATATTTATAACAGCTATTCATCGGCCTTGCCGCTTGTAGTGGGTCAATCGTTCCAGAACTACATCTCCATTGTGGGGCCGTTCTGAGGGAGCATGAATGACAGCGGAAAAGCGGGAAGACAAGCACCGGCATCATCCATAAGCAAGGAGGAACAACTATGGCATGGCACGAAGGGAAACCGGAATACAGGTCGAGTCCGAACTCGAAGGAGGTCAGGGAGAATTTCGCGTACCTGAAGGCGCTTGCGGACTTGCTTTCCGAATCCGGTGTTGTGAAGGCGGACCTTGTGAAGCTGCACGACATCACCGTCGAAGCGGCAGTTATCAACGCCGACAAACCTGCGAATAAAGGCACAGACATCACCGTAACAGTAGGCACCGGCGGTGATTATTCCACCATAAACGATGCCCTCGCCGACCTGAGCCGGTTCCATCCCGTCTACAAGCCCGGCGGCTTCAGCGCCGAGATCAGCCTGCTCACCGGGTACGTCATGGCGGAACAGGTGCTCATCTCGGGCATCGACCTCTCCTGGATCACGATCACCAGCGTGGACGCCGAGGTGACGATAACCAGGAGCGCACTAACCGTAAATTTTGGCGGCACCTACCCGGCATTCGGCGTAATCAGGGGGCGCCTGCCGGTAATCGGTGCTCTTTTCAGAATGGACACAAGCGGAATAGCGACCGGCAAAAATTTCATTACCGCAGGGGACGGGTCATTTGTGAAGGTGAGTGCATCGTGTGGCTGTCGGTATGCCGGAGCAAACGGTATTGCTCTATATGACGCAAGTAGCGCCATGCTCGCTAGTGCTAATTTTTCACATGCGACTGGTATTGGGATTTATGCGAATGGCGCCTGCGTAGTTCGGGCAAACAGCGCGAATGTCAGCTATGCCGGAAGCTATGGAGTATCGTCAACTTACGCATCATCAGTTAATGCCGCAAGCGCAAATGGCGGAAATACTTCATCGTATGGTTTTCATGTTGCATTAGGTGGGAATATTTCTGCTAGCGGTGTTACCGGAACACTGTCCCAGGCCGCGAACACCCTGACGGCGAGCGGGATCATTTACCAGTAAGGAGTAACCACATGCTGACAGTAATCAATCAGGACGGAACATTCAGCGGGGTTCAATATTACACCGACGAGCAGCGGTTCAGGGATCATCATGCAGCACTCGGGCAGGCATGTATATGGATAGGCAGGAAGATCGACGGCGAGAAGCCCGGTGTTCCTGCAAAGGAAGACCTTGACGCCAATACCGAATACGAAAAGGCGCTGGAGATGAAGCGCATCAATGAAGAGTCCGTGCAAATCATGCGCCCCATGGTGCTTGGTAAGGCAACCGCGAAGGAATCCGCAGACCTCACGGCCTTAGACGATGCGGCGAAGGCTCTTACCTCCACGGCGGCGAGGGCTGAATAGGGGTTTATGGGCGCCATAATATACGGATCGGGCTCCCAGGCGAAGCAGGGGGATGCGAGGATGATGCCTCCTACAATGCATACGAACAACTTCATGAACAAGTATTATATCACAAAACTGAACGATTGTCCAGCCTGGAGATAGGGTATGCCAAAATATCAGTTGAAACGCATTCTTCCGAGCGGAATCGGGCATGTATGGCCTTTGGTTCAGGAGGGCTTGGACACGCTGGCGAAGAAAGCCGGTCCCGCAGAGGAGACGGACGCGCAGATCCGGGATCTTCTGATGACGAATCCACGGTTCGCCCTGTACTTCGTGCTGGAGGACAGGAAGTATATCGGGTTCGTCATTCTGAGGATCGACGAAAACGCGCAGGGCAGACAGCTCTGCATTTACAAGGGTTTCAAGATCCCGGAGGCGGAAAAATTGGACAACGATCTTTTTTTGAGCTTGAAAACAATTAGCCAAGAGTGCGATTGTAAAAGCATGGCATTCTACAGCCCGAGAAGGGGATGGGCGCGGGAGGCGAAACGCCACGGGTTCAGGGAAGGTTACACGCAGTACATCATGGAGGTGAAGCAAGATGGCACTCGACACTGAAGCGATCAGGGCGGTACTCGCCCAGTACGGTCAGCCCACGGGTCCGAGCATGGCGGCTCCGGTAGGGGTCGATCCTCAGCAGGCCGCTGACATGGCGGCGCAGTCTTACGGAGTCATGAACAACGTCATGAACCGCATCTCGAACCCATCGATGATCGGGCGCAGTCCCATGTTCACGGCCCCGTCGTCTTCGGTTCTCACTCCTCGCTCGTCAAGGTCGATCCCCATGCCGACCCCGGCGCAGCCATACCAGGGAACGCTTCCCGCAGGGTTCGATCAGGGCAAGGCCATAGAGAAGATGGGCCTGCTCGGGAACGCGAGGCAGCAGCAGCCGCAGTACACGATTGACGATATCGTCAAACTGCTCGGCCAGTTGTACGCGCAGAATGCCGGATCGTCCGGGGATCGCGGCGGCCCCGCGATCAACCTCATGGGGGCCAATCCGACAGGAGGCTTCAGCGGCAACCCTTACGGAGGCGGCGGGTACGGCGGGCTCGGAATCGGGAATCCGGGGTCCTACGGAGGCATCAACGATCCGGCGCTCACCTCTGTCGGTCTTTACAGCGGGGTCGGGTCGGACTGGGGCGTCTCCACGAACGAGTGGGGGCATTCCGATCCAGAGCGCAGCAGCGGGGGTCCCGGGCGCGGAGTAGGAGGGCGATAAAATGAGCAGCGGCGGCGGCGGAGACACGACAACGGTACAGAAGGCCGATCCCTGGGAGGGGCAGCAGCCCTATCTCAAGGACATCTACGCGCAGACCGGAGGGCTTTACGGTTCGGGGATGGGATACACCCCGTATTCCGGCCCTCGCGTCGCGGGACTGAGCGACATCCAGCGGCAGGGCATGGAGACCGCCTACCAGAACATTCTCAGCGGCAACACCCC
>Ga0116143_10003344_pt1 | contig 16253 bp, 10 predicted proteins | sample AD_UKC034_MetaG_FD_89745 | JGI IMG/M metagenome (GOLD analysis project Ga0116143, IMG submission 89745) | Active sludge microbial communities of municipal wastewater-treating anaerobic digesters from USA - AD_UKC034_MetaG | ecosystem: Engineered > Bioreactor > Anaerobic > Digestate | place: USA...
ATATTGCGACTGATACTCTGCAGTAATTGTCTCATAGCCAGTACCAATAGCATATTCTTTCTTCTGTCCATTAATTACTAAAGTTGCTTTTTCCATAAGCTCTTCCCTGTCTTTCTCTAGATTCAGATTGCTTCTTTACTTATATTACCACAAAAGGTGGTGTTTGTGACGCACAAATTACGTTCATCTCCGGCATTGTACGAAGTAAAAAATCTTTCATGTAATTAACAAAGATTTTTTCGATTTCGTAATGTCCTGCATCTATCACAGCAACGCCCTCTGCCACTGCATCCAGACCTTCATGATGATCAATATCCCCTGTAATAATTACATTGGCATTGGCTTTCCTGGCATACTTTATCATCTTTTTGCCAGATCCCGGAGAAATCGCAGCAAAACTGACTCGACTCTCCGGATTGCCATATACCCGAACGCTGTCAATCAAAAAGACTTCTTTTACGAATTCAGCACAATCCTTCAGGCTCATTTCCTGCGGCAGTCTGCCGACTCTTCCGATTCCTTCCTTGGACAGGTTGTCTTCATATAGAACTTCCAAGACCTCTCGATTGGTTAGTCTCAACCGGTCTGCAGCCTCATCCGCCATGCCAATCACATCAAAATTGGTATGCATCGCATAGCATGCCACATCCGATGCTATTAACTTTAACAATCTTCTTCCGGTAAGATTGTCCTCTGTAATCTTTGATACATTCGGAAATATCAATGGATGATGTGTCAGCAGTAAGTCTGTTTCTGATAATATTGCTTCGTCAATTACTTCATCGGTTGCATCAACTGCTAACAGGATTTTCTGAATTGTCTTGTTCTTTCGTCCACACATCAGTCCACTGTTATCCCAGTCTTCTGCAAAGCTCAATGGAGAATGTTGTTCTAAAGCTTCCATTACTTCAGCCAGTAACATAGGCGCTCCTCCCATATGTATTACTGTTTTGTTGGTATTACTGTTTAGGAATAGTATTCCAGTGCAGCAGCAATCCGTGCTTTGTGATTATGTAATTCTTCTAATCTTATTTGTTTTCTCTCTGCATTCATTGTATAATCAGCCCGTCTTTGAACATCCAGCTTCTTTATTACTGTTTCGACGATTCCTAACTCTTTTTGCAGGAACTCCTTCACTACCGGATGCTGTTCAACCAACGTCTGCCTGCCATAATAGTCAAACAGAATCTGTTGTGCCTGATTGCTTAATTCCTCATCCGCTCCTGGTATTGCATGAAACATCGGATAATACTTCCCATCTTCGACCACCATATCTTCCTGGTCAATAGTCCACCCAATCTCTCTTAAGTAACGTCTTACCAGCTGTACTTCTGACTGTGGTTGAAGAATCAACTGTTTCATGGTAACCAGCTTGTCTCTGTCCTGTTGTATGATTTTGACCATCAGTGAGCCGCCCATTCCCGCAATGACAGCACCGTCAGCTTCTCTGGCGGCAAGTTTACGCAAGCCATCAGATAACCTAAGCTCAATCTTCTCCTTAAGACCATATAATGTTACATTTTTATCTGCAATTTCCAGCGGCCCTGGCTTAATGTCCATTGCAATGACGTGATTTGCAATCTCGTTTAGTATCAGCCAAATACTGATGTATCCGTGGTCACACCCAACATCAGCAATACAGGAATCATGCTGTATCAAATGTGCAATTGCTTCTAATCTCTTTGATAAATCAACCATTACTCTAAATAGTCCTTAATTCGTTTACTTCTGCTTGGATGACGAAGTTTGCGAAGTGCTTTGGCTTCGATCTGACGAATACGCTCTCTGGTAACAGAGAATTCTTTACCGACCTCTTCTAAGGTTCTTGCTCTTCCGTCAATTAGGCCAAAACGTAGCGTCAGAACCTTACGCTCTCTCTCTGTTAATGTATCCAGAATCTCATCTAATTGTTCACGTAACATCGTAAATGCGGCAGCATCTGCAGGTACAGGTACATTATCATCCTGAATAAAATCTCCAAGATGGCTGTCTTCCTCCTCACCAATAGGCGTTTCCAGTGAGACAGGTTCCTGTGAAATCTTTAAGATCTCTCGAACTCTCTCCTCCGGCATATCCATTCGCTCTGCTATCTCAGAAGGAGCCGGTTCTCTGCCAAGTTCCTGTAATAATTGACGATTAATTCGAATGATTTTGTTAATTGTCTCAACCATATGAACCGGGATTCGAATGGTTCTTGCCTGATCAGCAATTGCTCTTGTAATCGCCTGACGAATCCACCAGGTAGCATACGTAGAGAATTTGTATCCTTTTCTGTAGTCAAATTTCTCTACTGCCTTAATAAGTCCCAGATTTCCTTCCTGAATCAGATCAAGGAAAAGCATTCCGCGTCCAACATATCTCTTGGCAATACTGACAACCAGACGCAGGTTGGCCTTTGACAGATCCTGTGCAGCACGTTTACCATCTGCAATAATCAGTTTCTTATCCTCAATTTCTTTTGTAATCTTTTCCTTCTTGGCAGCCTTCTTTTCTTCCGCAATCGCAGTTTCAAGTTCTGTGATAGCAAGCTCTGCTTCCATTCCGGCTTCCATCCTCTTCGCAAGCGAAATTTCCTCTTCCGCACTCAACAACGGAACACGTCCAATCTCCTTTAGATACATTCTGACCGGATCTTCAATGCTGACACCATCTCCAAGAGATCGCTCAATACTCTCAACATCCAGTTCGATTTCTGTAGTTTCTTCCAGAGTCAGTTCTTCTTCCGGAATTTCTTCTTCCTCCATGCTCTCTAAACGAAGAACAATTTTGTTTTTATCCAGGGCATCCCAGATTTTGTCAAACTGTTCCTCATCAAGATTAAATTCCGCAAATGTATCAATAACCTCCTGATATTCTGCGTAGTTCTTCTTTTTGGCGTTTGCTAAAAGTTCTTTTAGTTTCTCGTCAAATTTTGCTTGCGTGTTTTCATCCATTTTTTGTTTTCCATCCTTCCATGATTTCGTAATTATTCTTATCTTCAATCCAGAGAAATATGCGTCTTTTCCAGTTCTTCTAACGCTTTCTTCCCGGCAATTACCTGATTGATTGCACTTACATCCGTTCCCAGCATTGAGGAATAGTATGCAAAGCTGTTCTTTTTCACACTCACGATGATATCGTGAAATGCCTTTTCCTTCTCATCCCTAGTATCAATCGCTTCCAGCTTTGTATTAAACACTTCTGCCGCTAGCCGTTGTTCCTCCACATCCTCAAACATGTTAATGATTGCTGCGGGATGAACATTATCTGTTTTAAAATCCTCAAACAGTTTATCTGCAATCTGTTGATAAAGGGCATCTGTAAAATCTTCTTTGGTGATATATTTTTCAATTTTGCTATATAACTTGGGTTCTTCCACCAGCCATGTAAGCAGGAATCGTTGTGCCCTCTTAGTTCCATCTTCTACCGTATTCTTCTTCTGAATACCACTCTTAGGCGGTGTATGCTGTTCTACTAATCCCACCTTGGATGCCAGAGAAATAACCATCTTACGCATGCTATCCGGACTGATCTGATAATTTCTAGATACTGCCTCAAGATAGTTTTCCCGTTCCATCTCTTCCTCAAACAAACATAGTTTTCTGGCAATTTCAGTATGGAATCTTGTCTTTTGCTCCGGATCAGACAGATCATAATCCTTTTGCAAAATGCGGATTTCAAACAAAAAGCTATTCTCTGCATGATCAATTCGCTTCTGAAATTCTTCCGTCCCAAGATTTTTGATAAATTCATCCGGATCCTTGTAGGGCTCCATGTTAATAATTCTACCGCTCATGCCGACTTCTCTCAGGATTCCGATTGCTCGCAGCGCCGCCTTAATACCTGCACCATCACTGTCATATGCCAGGTACACGTCCTTGGTATATCTTTTCAACAGCATTGCCTGTCCGGATGTAAAGGAGGTTCCCAGAGAAGCAACCGCCTCACAAAAACCGGCCTGATGCATTGCAATGACATCCATATATCCCTCGCAAAGAATCATATAACTCTTTCTTGAGGTTCTGGCAAAATTAAGTCCATACAGATTTCTTGATTTATCAAAGATCTCTGTTTCCGGTGAATTTAGATATTTTGGTTTGGCATCTCCCATTACTCGTCCGCCAAATCCGATTACCCTATGATTGATATCCTGAATCGGAAACATCACCCTGTTTGTGAATTTATCACTCATTCCATACTTTTCATTAAACAAGGCCAGACCGGAGTCTTTAATGATTTCATCCGTAAATCCCTGCTTTTTCAGATATTTTACACAATCATCGCTATATTGCAGTGCATATCCCAGGCCAAACTTCTTCATGGTTTCTTCTGACAGCTTTCTGTCTGTCAAATAGCGTTTCCCCAGTTCTCCTGCCTTACCACGCAGCTGATAGAAAAAGTACTTCGCTGCTTCTTTGTTGATTTCAAGTAATTTCGAACGCCTGCTCTCCCGTTTACGCATCTCATCTGTATACTCAACTTCCGGCAGCTGCACATTAACACGTTCTGCAAGAAACCGGATTGCCTCAGGGAACGTATAATTCTCATACTCTCTGACAAATGTTACCACATTACCGCCCGCACCACAGCCAAAGCAATAGTACATCTGCTTATGTGACGAAACAGAAAACGATGGTGATTTTTCATTATGGAAAGGACATAGCCCAAAATAATTACCACCTTGTTTCTTCAGCTGAACATATCCGGAAATTACATCTACAATATCATTTTTTTGTCTGATCTCTTCCACAAGTTCTTCCGGGTAAAACATCGTGTATCTGCTCCTTTCGATTATCCATGCCAGGATTTTGGAATAAAGAGTTCTTCATATGCCGATATTGCAAAATGATCTGTCATGGAGCCGATATAATCACATACCACACGCTCCACGCTGTCTCCTAGTTCTAACAGCCGGTGATATTCCAGCGGAAGCTTATCCATATGCTGAACATAATACTCAAACAAAGTCTTCACAAGCGATTCCGCCTTACTTTCCTCTGCCTTCGCAATTGGACTTTGATAAACACGTTCAAACATAAAGCTTCGCATTTTCTGCATTGCCTCATGCACATTAGGCGACATCATAATATCTGCCTCTCCAAAACTTGTACTGACAATATCATGAATGAGATGATCAAGTCTCTCCCTGGTTGTATAACCCAGCACATCACCGATTTCTTTGGGTACATCCTCATCATGTATAATATTGCCACGAATTGCATCATCCATATCATGATGAATATAAGCAATTTTATCCGACAATCTGACTATTTTACCTTCCAGTGTCGATGGTGTACTGCTTGTCTGATGATTCAAAATTCCATCTCTGACTTCCAGCGTAAGGTTTAATCCAATTCCACTCTTTTCCAGTACATCTACTGTTCTGACACTTTGAACATTATGTTTGAACCCTCCGGGGCAGACCTCATTAAGTGCCCGTTCACCGGCATGTCCGAATGGCGTATGTCCCAAATCATGCCCGAGTGCAATCGCTTCGACCAATTCTTCATTTAATCGAAGTGCCTTGGCAATCGTTCTTGCATTCTGTGACACTTCCAGTGTATGTGTCAATCTTGTCCTGTAATGATCTCCTTCCGGAGTCAAAAACACCTGTGTCTTATCCTTCAATCTCCGAAACGATTTACTATGAATGATTCTATCACGATCTCTTTGAAATACCGGTCTGATATCACATTGTTCCTCAGATCTAAGCCTTCCAAGGGATTTCTCGCTCAGAGTTGCATACGGGCTTAAAGTCTCCCGTTCCATCCTCTCTAGCTGCTCGCGGATTAGCATTTGTATCCTTCCTTTCTAATAGTAGAACACTTCTCTTCTCAGACACTCTAATTCTAATATTCTGTTCAATTGTCAATTTTCCTTTATTTTTTCAAAACTATTTTTTATGTAAAAAATAAACCTCCCGCTTGCAAACGGGAGGTTCTGGTTCTATCCGCTATTATCTAAAATATGCAACACCGGATTCAAAGATCTTCAAATCCTGTTCACCGTAAATATTTATCGCAACTGCCGTATCACGTCTCTCAGCATGTGCCATCTTGCCAAAGCAGCGACCGTCCGGTGAAGTGATACCTTCAATTGCGAGGTAGGAACCATTGACATTCCATTCCTCATCCATGGAGATATTACCCCTAGGATCAGCATACTGTGTTGCTATCTGTCCATTCTTCATCAACTGGTCAAGCCACTCTTTCTTAGCTACAAAGCGTCCTTCTCCGTGAGATGCAGGCGAACAGTAGGTCTCACCAAGTGTTGCCTGTGCAAGCCAAGGAGACTTGGTGGACACTACCTTCGTATAGACCATCTTGGAAATATGACGGTTAATCGTATTGTAAGTCAGTGTCGGCGAATCTTCTCTCTGTCCAACAATCTCACCATAGGGTACCAGCCCAAGCTTAATCAATGCTTGGAATCCATTACAGATACCGAGTGCAAGACCATCTCTTTCATTTAACAGCTTATTTACTGCCTCTTTCATTTTCTCATTCTGGAATGCAGTCGCAAAGAACTTGGCGCTTCCATCCGGCTCATCACCAGCAGAGAATCCTCCTGGGAACATAATAATCTGCGCCTGTGCAATTGCCTTTTCAAATTCAGCAACAGAATCACGAATATCCTCTGCGCTCAGATTCTTAAATACCTTGGTAACCACCTTTGCGCCAGCTCTCTGGAATGCTCTGGTACTGTCATACTCACAGTTCGTACCTGGGAATACCGGAATAAATACAGTTGGTTTGGCAACCGGCGATTTACAGATATGAATATCTATAGCCTGATACAGATTGCTCTGTACCGTGTCAGTATCGCTTGTAACCTTCGTAGGGAAGACCTTTTCCAACGGTTGTTTCCATGTATTTACAGCCTCCTGCTGTGTTATTACCATGTCTTTGTAAGTGAATTCGCCCTCAGTAACCGTACCGATTTCACTGCATTCTCCTTCCAAAGTGCTGACATATTCAGCAGGCATCTCAACCAGAAGATTCCCCATCTGATTTGCAAATAACTCATCAAGATCAAGATGATCACTGATTGCAGCACCAAGGCCGTTACCAAATCCCATTTTGGATACTGCTGCCGGAATACCCTTGGCATCTAACGCATAGGCAGAAACAATCTTCTTCTCTGCAATCAGCTGTGCAACCTGATCATACATCTCCATAACATCTTTATATACCGGAATATCATATTCATCTCTATTGATACTAAAGAGAACCAGTTTATTGCCGGCTTTCTTAAATTCAGGTGTGATAACATCATGATACTTTGCAACATCAACAGCAAATGAGACAAGTGTCGGTGGTACATCAATACTGTTAAAGGTTCCCGACATACTGTCTTTGCCGCCGATTGACGCAAGTTCAAATCCAAGCTGTGCATCATATGCTCCCAAAAGTGCTGCAAAAGGCTGACTCCATCTGGATGGTTCTTCTGTCATTCTTCTAAAGTATTCCTGGAATGTAAAATGTATCTTCTTATAATCTCCACCACTTGCTACAATCTTCGCAATTGATTCCATTACTGCATAGATTGCACCATGGTATGGACTCCAGGAAGACAGATACGGATCAAATCCGTAGCTCATCATGGTAACTGTCTCTGTACTCTTATTTCCTGTCATTGGAAGCTTGGCAATCATCGTCTGAGTCTCTGTTAACTGATACTGACCACCATAGGGCATCAGAACACTTCCCGCTCCAATGGAACCATCAAACATTTCAACCAGTCCCTTTTGTGAGCATACATTCAGATCCGCCAGTGTCTCTAACCAGGCTCTCTTGGCATCCTCTGCTTCTACAGCCTCTGCAACCTTACGAATCGATATCTTATTCAGGTAATTTTCCTGTTCCACAGGAACTTCAACCTTCACTGCATTCTCCTGGTGTGCTCCATTGGTATCCAAAAATGCTCTGGAAAGATTGACAATATCCTTTCCTCTCCAATTCAATACAAGACGTGGCTCCTTGGTTACAACAGCCACCTTGACAGCTTCCAGATTCTCTTCCTTTGCATAAGCAAGGAATGTATCTACATCCTTTGGATCGATTACAACAGCCATACGTTCCTGAGATTCAGAAATTGCAAGTTCCGTTCCGTCCAGACCGGCATATTTCTTGGGCACTTTATCCAGATCAACCGTTAAGCCATCTGCCAGCTCTCCAATTGCAACCGAAACACTGCCGGCACCAAAATCATTACATTTCTTAATCAGACGGCTGACTTCTTCTCTTCTGAACAGTCTCTGAATCTTACGTTCTGTTGGAGCATTTCCTTTTTGAACCTCTGCGCCGCACACTTCAATGGATTTCTCAGTATGAACCTTGGAAGAACCGGTAGCTCCACCACAGCCGTCACGTCCGGTACGTCCACCCAGTAAAATGATAATATCTCCAGGGTCAGAATTCTCTCTGATAACATTTTTTCTTGGAGCAGCTCCCATTACGGCACCAATCTCCATTCTCTTGGCTACATAGTTCGGATGATATAATTCCTTTACAAATCCTGTTGCAAGACCAATCTGGTTACCATAGGAAGAATAGCCGCTTGCCGCACCTCTAACCAGTTTCTTTTGGGATAATTTACCCTTCAGTGTCTCAGAAACAGGAACTGTCGGATCTGCAGCTCCGGTGATACGCATTGCCTGATATACATAAGCACGTCCCGACAAAGGATCACGGATTGCTCCACCAAGACAGGTCGCAGCACCACCAAAAGGTTCAATCTCCGTAGGATGGTTGTGTGTTTCATTTTTGAAGCATACCAGCCACTCCTCCGTATAGGAGTCTGTTTTGTCTCCCGGGTCAATCTCTACCGGTACAACAATGGAACAGGCATTTATCTCATCAGATACTTCCAGATCTGTCAGCTTACCGTCCTTTTTCAATTTTTTCATTGCAATCAAAGCAAGATCCATCAGGCACAAGAATTTGTCACTTCTGCCGCGATATAATTCATTTCTGGTATCCAGATAACTCTGATACGTAGTCTCCAGCGGAGTTTTGTAGAATCCTTCTTCGAATTCCACATCCTTTAATTCTGTAGAAAATGTCGTATGACGACAGTGATCCGACCAGTAAGTATCAAGTACACGAATCTCTGTCATGGATGGGTCTCGATGCTCTGATTCCGTAAAATATTTCTTAATATGCAAGAAATCCTGGAACGTCATCGCGAGATTTAATGAGCTGTAGAGTTCCTTTAATGCACTCTCGTCCATGGAAATAAATCCATCAAAAACAACCACATCTGCAGGTTCCTCATACTTGGTAATCAGCGTCTGCGGCTTCACCATGCCGGTTTCTCTGGAATCTACGGGATTGATACAATGCTGTTTGATTCTGGTAAATTCTTCCTCTGTAATATTGCCAATCACCAGATAAGTCACAGCAGTACGAATAACCGGTTCCTCATCGTCCTTTAGAAATTGAATACACTGCACTGCAGAATCAGCACGCTGATCATACTGTCCGGGAAGGAATTCTACACTAAACACCTTGCCGTTAGCCGGAATCTCTATTGTTTCTTTTGTAAGAATATCAACAGGCGGCTCTGAAAATACGGTAAGGCAAGCCTTATCAAATATCTCTTCAGATACATTTTCCACATCGTACCGAATCAGGATTCTAACTTCCTTTACTCCGGTTATCCCCAGATATCCTTTGATTTCTTCCTGTAATTCCCTTGCTTTTACTGCATACTCCTGTTTCTTTTCCACATAAATCCGCTTTACGCCGCTCATTTTTTCTCTCTGTCCTCCAGAATTGTTATTCGTTTGCAACATTCATCCAACATTATACTGACTTTTGTTCTTTATTTCAACCTATTCCTCAGCAACGATTCCAGACAGAAGATACAACAGTTCTTCGTTAATCTGTCTTTCTGAGATTCCAATGCTCTGTCTTAGTATTTTCAGCCCTTCGATACTAATCATAATATGCCTTGCTTCTTTTTTCGGTTCTTCAATAGCAAACTCACCATGCTTCTTCCCATTCTCCAGGAGCCTGGTCAAAAACAATTCTCCCGCTTCATACTGCGACTTGTAAAAATTATTTTTCTTCTTATCTTCAAGTGAAAAACTATACTCATACAATGCAACCAGCAATGACTCCTTCTGTAAAATGTCTTTCTTCTGTTCCTTTATAAAAATTGCAAATAAATCTGTATCACTACTTGCCTTGGACAGATCTTTCTCTACTTCCTGATCGTCCGAAGCCTCCTCGTTGGCCAGAACTTCTTCAAACAGACTCCTGATATTGTCAAAATACAAATACAGACCACCTCTGCTAATATTGCAGGCTTCGACAACATCCTTCATCGTCACACCCGTATATCCTTTTTGGGCAAATACCTTACGTGCCGTTTCCACGATATACTTTCTCTTCAGTTCAACTTTCTCACCCATGTGCTCTGCTCCTTTTCCTATAGTTCTTCTACATTGGTACTGACCAAAATTCAATCAATTCTTTCATTTTCTTTACTGCATGATAGAATACGCCATTCGTTATCCCTTCATTCCAAAGTGATGCTTTCGTTCTTCCCTTCAATACATACTTCGAAAGCACAGCACCAATATTCTCCATCTCCATAATCTGGGTATGATCAATTAACCTTAATTCATCCTCCGGTGTACGGATTCGCTTTCTACTATACACATAGACATAATTCTTATCTATCAACTGAGTACTCTGTACTGTTTTGATAAATGAAAGCAGTGTAGAATCATAGACCGGCACCTGAAAACCGTTTTTCTTTCCTTCATCGGGCAGATATACTTCTGTTATATTACGTCCGCTCTTGCTTTCCAACCATGGCAGGTAACGAATCAGCTGCTCAACATCACTTCGGTACTTCGTTATTTTCTCCTCTATTCCTGCTTTGTTCTCTTCCACTATTGCCTCCCGTTCCGTGCTGTCAGGCACTATCAATTCTCTTCCTTGTCAACTCATTTTTCAGGTTATCAGCTCATCAACTGTCTGATCAGTTCTGTTGCCTCCTCGTACTCAAATTCTCCAATGGCATGTTTCACATCCAAGAGCTGCTTTCTAATTCCTTCATCCAGCGGGTATGTGAGAAGATTATCAACCTTTCTTGCTGCTTCTCCCTGTTCCAAAAGATCCAGACTTCCCTGAAGAGAATGCAGCATATTGCAGAATTCCTCCCACGTCAGTTCTTCTTCTCTGATCTGAATAATTTCTTCTCTCAGCAAGCCGGTTTCGCTCAAAACATTTCGAATATTCTCAAGCATTCCCTCATACTTTTCAATCATGAATGCAGATTCTCGTTTAATAACCTCAATATTACCATCACGCCCTGCATATTCCTGCAGTCTGGCAAATTCCGCCAGTTGTTTGGCACCAATCCCGGCCATTAAGCCTTTTAATGCATGTACTTCAAAAATATACTGCCTGTAATGCTCTGTTTGCAGGCAATCCTTAATTCTCTGAACATGCCCTGGGCCATCATCATTTATAAATTTCAGTATCTGAAGATATCTGCCCTTGGCATTTCCATAATTCTGCATTCCGGCTTCTACATCAACATATGGAAGCTGGATTTCCACTTCTGAATAATCAGCATCTTCATCATTTTTATCTACATAATGAATAATCTCCGGTGGAAGGAATTTTTTAAGTATCGCTTCCATACTGGTAAGATTAATAGGTTTGGAGATATACTCCTGAAAACCGCTTTGTAAAAATAATTCTCTGGTTCCGGTAATTGCATTGGCCGTTAATGCAATTACGACCATATTGCGAATCTCAGGGTTGCTGTGAAGACGAATCAGTTTGGTGGTCTCGATTCCATCCATCTCAGGCATCATTTGATCCATAAAAATCATATGATAATTATGCTTTTCTATTTTTTCAAGGCATTCCTTACCGCTCAATGCAGTATCAACACGAACCTGATACATCGTAAGTATTCCCTGTGCAACCTTAATATTTGTAATGTTATCATCCACAACAAGGATTTTAGCCAAAGGAGCAATAAATGTTTTCTTACCGTGTTCTGACATTGTCGGCAGTTCAAGATAATCATAATTACCAACCGGCGCATCATTCACAATCCTTTGACGAAAATTAAATGAAAATACACTTCCGATACCGTAGGAACTCTTTACCCCTATGGTTCCACCAAGTGACTCCACTAATCGTTTGCAGATTGCCAGTCCCAGTCCGCTTCCCTCAATTGTACGGTTCTTTATCATATCCGCTCTCTGGAAGCTGTCAAAAAGAGTTCGAATGCTCTCCTCTTTAATTCCACATCCGGTATCTTCAATAGAAACCTTGATGATTGCCTGGTCTCCCTGTCGTTCCCAGTCCACATTCATACGAATATATCCACGTTTGGTATATTTCACCGCATTGGTTAAAATATTCGTGAAGATCTGTCGTACTCGTGTTTCATCACCACATAATATGATTGGAATTGTCTCTTTCATATGAACAATCAGTTCCACATTTTTATCAATCAGTTTCAGATTGATCATATTACCAATATCCTTAAGTACCAGTCCGAAGTTGTATTCTGCCTCTGCCAACTCCATCTTTCCCGTCTCAATCTTTGAAAAATCCAGGATTCCATTGATAATAGAAAGAAGCGTATTACTTGCATTTCTGATATTATTGGCATTCTCCTCAACATTGCTGTTAATATTATCATGAAGAATCAGTTCACTCATACCAATAATTGCATTCATTGGCGTTCTGATCTCATGACTCATATTGGCAAGGAATACTGATTTAGCATCATTTGCTTTCTCAGCTTCATTTTTCAGTTCAATCAGTCTCTGCGTAAATTCGTATTCTTCTGTCTTATCTGTCAGCCAGATTGTGGTTCCTTTATATGTTTTCTTATCATAGAAAGGAACAGAAGAAATCTGATAGCGTTCATCACCTGTCTGCATCACCGTCTTATCATTTCGCATAATACGATCTATGATCTGATCCTGTGTTGCCTCATAACATAACTCCGGAAATATCTCTTTTGCTTTCTCATTAACAAACAGAATTCTTTTGGCTGTATCTACAACTACGAATCCTTCTTCAATTGTTTCAATGATATCATCTCTTGCCATCTGCATTGAATCAAACATTCGATACTTATATACGACAATAACAATCAGAATCCAGCACAGGACAATCCAGGATGGCATGATGGAATAGCCAAGATTGATCTGTAGCAGAGTCAGCAGATTTCCTATGGCAAGAATCAGATTCAGCGTAGCCAGGCTTGCGCATCCCCGATTAATTCCGCCGGGATTTTTTCGGTAGTTTTTATAGGTAATATAGAATCCAAAAAGGCTAATCATGACAGCAATCACAACATCAATGTATTTCAGTACTCCGAACTGACATGTGATGAATGGAAACCCCAGATGCTCTACCAGATTGACTGTAAAATATGGCAAGTGATAACACGAATCCACCAAAATCACAAGACAATTGGTAATCGCATATACAATCATGGGGATTTTAATCATTTTGGGGATTTTTACACCACAGGAAATAAATGAGAAATAGGCCAGCATCACAACAAAGAAACCATTTCCCATATTTTCAAGTCTCGTAGCAACAATTGCTTCCGGTAGTGTTTTGGACAGCAATCCAAAGAAATTGCCAATGACAACCATACCAACAGCAACGCCGGTAAAGTTAAGAAGCTTCTGGATTACAGAAGTCTCATCCATATTGATAATGATTAAGGAAATCAATAAAAAAAGGATTCCTACAATACAACTTCCCCAAAAATAGAGATACATATCAAGAACCGTTCTTTCTTCTGTAATAGGGTTAGATATCAAACCGTCTTCATTATACAAAAAAAAGACGCATGTGTCAAAAACATGCATCTTCTTAGCAGGGGCGGAAGGAGTCGAACCCTCTTCGACGGTTTTGGAGACCGATGTTAAACCGTTTAACTACGCCCCTATTTTCGTCGGGTAAATACCCGACGGTAGATATCATATCATGTTTTTTTCCTAATGACAAGAATTAATTTTATTTCCTTTCTAAATGTGTTCTTTCTTTACACTAAATTGTTTTTATATGTATTTAAGTATTGAAGGAATTCTCCTCCAGGAATTGGTTTTGAAAAATAAAATCCCTGCAGATAATTACAACCCAATTCACTTAAAATGACAACCTGTTCCTTTGTTTCCACTCCTTCAACAACAATCTCCCGATACAGCTCCGTGAGCATTGATACGGTATGACGAAGTACACTCATCGCCTGTTGATCCTTCATTGCCAGCCATAGAATGGATTTGTCTAATTTAATTATCTTAAATGGCAGTTCAATCAGCTTCGTCGTATTAGAAAATCCGGTTCCATAATCATCCAGCGAAAAAGAAAGCCCCGCCAGTATAAGTGCATCCATATTCGCATTAATCAGTTCATTGGATCCAACCGCTGCGGTCTCCGTTATCTCCAGATTAATATATCTTCTGTCCAATCCGTACTCACTCATTACTGCAAGAATTCTCTCATGAAAATTGACCTGCATGCATTCCACAGGAGACAGATTCACTTCAATATATTCAATCCCATATTCCCAGAGTTTATTCTCCTTTGTAAACTTGCACACGCTGTCAAATACATAATTGCCAATCTGCATAATCATTCCATTTTTCTCAGCCACAGGAATGAATTCATCCGGCGATATCATACCATATTCTGTATCATTTAAACGCAGCAAAGCTTCTGCACAGGTGATACGTTTCTTCTCGGTTGAATAAATCGGCTGATAATAGACTTCCAGAGAGTTCTGCAGAAGCGCCCGATTTACGGCTGACTCAACGATTGCTTTACGATCGCATCGTTTTAGTACTTCCTCATCCACCCAAACAACATGATCCGCAGCAGCAATTCCCGGCTCCTTTAATGCAAAGTTCAAAAGTTCAATCATCTCTTCTGCATTCGTTGAATGGCTCTGAGGATATCCCGCTACTGCTATCATACAGGAAATCATAATCTCAGTCTTGCTTTCATCTATCTGAAATTTCTTTTGGAAGAAGTCCTCAATCTTTTTTACCAGATTCTCAACGCCTTCCTGTTCTTTCTCAACGTAACAGCAAAATTGAAGGCCTGTCATATGAAAAACCATTGCCTTTGGAACCACCATCATTAAATATTCTGCAATCTGCCTGATCAGCCGGTTACCCCTGTTCGTACCAAATGTATTATTAATTGATTCAAACCCACTCATCTGAACTGCAATCAGATAGAATTCTCTTCCTTTTCGAATGGAATAATCCACTTTCTTATTCAGAGCCTCACTATTAAAAGTTCCCATTTGCTTATCGGAATCTCCCATAGAGTTCTGCATGGAAAGATATAGTAGCAAAATGCCAACTGACACGCCAAAATTATTAAGTAAATAGTTTGGGAAGAAGTATTGAATAACAAGACATACCATTTCTGAAGTAGTATAGAAAATCAAAGCAACTGCCTGCGATGTTGTCAGTGCAAATCTTCTGCGCATTGCCATCACCACAACTCCACAAGCATAAGATGCGGCAATAAAATAGAGACTGTTAAACAGAAAACCATGCAAATACCTTCCTTCTTCATCAAAAAAGAAGATCAATTTCGTATATGGCGTTGTTGCAATCATTGTTACATAATATAAAATCGGCAGAACAATGAAAAATTTATCATGACGGCGAAGCTTATCATTGCCCCTTAACAAGAACAGAAAATACACAAAGTAAGTGGCCACCAGCATATTTAGACTGATCAAATATACTATGTTAACAAAATAATTGATTGATCGTGAAAACTCCTGGCTATGATTAATCATATACACAGACAACAGGTCTGATACTCCGGTGGCCAACGCTAAAATAAGCATCAGCAGAAACGCTGATGTTGTTTTTGTTTTAATTCTCTTTTCGTAGAGAAATTGAATCAGTAACGCCGTTAAGATTACTACTGATGCCACTTCATAATGCACAATCCATCCAGTCATCCGCTATCTCCATGTCAAACATCCCAAACATACCGTGTTCTGCTTATATTGTACATCAAAAATGCTTTATTCACAAGACAAAGCGGACGAACGATAGTGTAAGTTTATTGTAGGAATAAAATAGACAGACTTGCCCTGATGTGTTTCAGATTTTTTGACTGCCTTTATTTTATCTGTTTTATTTTTCTTTTACAATCCCCAAATACGATTTTTTAGTGCAGCTATCTTCTTAATCTGTGGATATGGAATACTGTAAACAGGCATGTCTGCCATATTTCCAAGGCGTTTTC
>Ga0116143_10003346_pt1 | contig 16252 bp, 18 predicted proteins | sample AD_UKC034_MetaG_FD_89745 | JGI IMG/M metagenome (GOLD analysis project Ga0116143, IMG submission 89745) | Active sludge microbial communities of municipal wastewater-treating anaerobic digesters from USA - AD_UKC034_MetaG | ecosystem: Engineered > Bioreactor > Anaerobic > Digestate | place: USA...
CCCCGATGTTACTGTGCTAGAAATGCAAGTTTCTGGTGCTGATGCGGTTAGTGGTAATTGTGATCTCGCCACATTTACCTATGTTGGTCCAGACAAAACTAGCAATACTTTTTTTACTGGTCCTGCGGCACTTCCGTTTGATAATGATGGTTTTGGTTACGAAAATCCCGCTCGGTGTTTTCGGTACAGAGTACACATGACCTCTGGAGATGGTTCGAACTCTCCAGTGTTGGAACAGGTAGAACTAAATTATTCACCATGACAACCAAATCACTTGCGCGAAGCCATATTCGGCATAATCAGAAGGGCCTGACTTTAGTTGAATTATTGATCTATTTTGGATTGTTTTCGATTCTATTGGTAGTGATTAATTCAATATTTATTAGTACACTCCAAGTCCAAACTCAACAATCTTCTAGATCTGCGTTGCAACAGGAAGCAGAGTATGTATTGGCAAAACTTCATTACGATCTTTATAATGCAGACTCAATTATCATGCCTGCAAATTCTGGTGACGTTAGTGAGATACTCACTATAGAACAAGACGGTGAATCGAAAACCTATTGGATAGATAACCAGCGATTATTGCTTGACGACAATAGTTCATCCCACTCAGTGACGAGTGGTCGAATCCGAGTTAATTCGTTTACTGTACAAAATGTTTCTGCAACAACAACTGAACAAACTGTTCGTTTTGAATTGCAATTAGAAACGAATATTGACGATGGTAGTAATCCTGCAGTGAGGGTTGTTGCCTCCACTGTGACTAGAAGATGAAAACACATCAATTAACATTTGACCAGTCGGGATACATCTTAACATCTCTGCTGGTGTTTATAGTGGTAATACTTGTGATTACCACAACCAGCGTAGTTGTTTCTATATCTGGTTTTCGATCTCAGACGTATTTTCAGGGTGGGCTTGAAGCGTTAGTTGCAGCCGATTCTGGAGCAGAAAATGCTATACTAAGATTGCTGAGAGATCCTGCCTATTCTGGAGAAACTCTTCAAGTTGGTGAGGCAGAGGTAGTAATTACAGTTGGGGGGGTTGGCCCACAAACTATTACAGTTGTGGCTGACTCAGGTGCCTATGAACGATCAGTCCAGGTGTTGGTCGATCGGGTTGATGGCATGTTGCAAGTTCTCAGCTGGAACGAAATCTAACGTTTATGGCAAAAACTTTAGCACCATTGGTTCTCTTCTTTGATCGCCGAAAAGTTGATTTGTATATTGGAGATCAAGATAAAACTGTATCTTGGCAAATGCCTTCAACTATTTTCCATCATCTCGAGATTCAAGATGGTAGAGCTTTCAGAAAATTGTTCGAAGATATTATTTTTGCAAATAAGATAAAACCTACCAAAATAATCGTCATTTTTTCTCAAAACATAGTATTTGCGATCGATCTTCCTGACTCTGCTGTGGAACCAGATAAACGAGAACAATTGCTCACCCAATTTAAGGAACAAATACCGTTTGCCAGCCCGTTTGTGAAAGAGGTTAAGCTAGATAAAAAAGACATGGCTATTGCGCTTAACAGAGATGTTTTTGAGTTGATGGTAACTCAACTCAAAGGTTTGGGTTTTGATGTGAGTACGTTGGTTACGTCGCATATTGTTCCATTTGAAATTCCTCCGTCAGGGATGACAAGCGTGCAGGCTCAAGAATGCATTAAAGAATGGGCAAAGCTTGAACTTCACGACTTCCTTGAGCCAGAACAAAAAAAGTCCCTACTGGTTTCGCGGGATCAACAGGATCCCAAAGACCGAAACAGAATTTTTCTTTACTTAGGATTATTTGTCGTGATGTTAGTAATTTTGGGAGTAGTACTTTTTGGGTATCTGCAACAGAATGCAAAGGACAAAGCAGCCGTAGAGGCGGCAAAAGCAACACTGATGCAACAGCAACAGCCAGAAGAGGTACCGAACAGTGAAAAGTCTAATCAAGTGGTTGGATCTTCTAATCGGGGCACACAAGCGGGTGTCAACGACAGTCAAACAGAGGAAGCGAGTGTTGTTCCAAGCTTGAACCCTGAGCAGCTTTTGGAGAGAAGTGAGTACACAGTCGTTATCTATCAATCTGCAAAATCAAGAATATCAATCACTGAACTAAACTCAAAACTCAATGAGCTTGGATTCACAGCAGTAGTGCAAAAACCAACTTCAAGTGTTATCAAATCCTTGGAAATAACAACTGATAGTGATGTTTCAGCCGAATCCAGAAAAGTACTAAGGTTGCTAATGCAAACCTATGATGTTGAGGCTTCAGTCAAGACAGTAACTGGAAGTGAAGCAAATATCGTTATTCGTCTTCCAGAATGAGTTGTATTGTTTCTTAACGCACTACTTTGAGTTATTTAATTGCCACTTGACTATACTAGATGATTATCTGTAAGCTTATTAGAGACAACTATAGTATTAAAAAAGGAGGAGGACATGAAGACATACAGTAAAAAAGCAGGTTTTACCCTGATTGAGTTGTTGGTGGTTATTGGTATCCTGGCTGTTTTGCTCGCAATCGTTTTGATTGCTATCAATCCTGCAAGACAATTTGCGCAAGCCAATAATACTCAAAGATCGAGTGATGTTAACTCAATCTTGAATGCTGTTCACCAATTTATGGCAGACAACAATGGTACTCCTCCAGCAGCCCTAACGGCTTCTGGTTCTGGAACGATTTCGAATACTGGCATTGATATTTGTGGTGATCTGGTTTCTGATTATCTAGCTGCGTTGCCAGTTGATCCTCAGACCACTCCAAGTACACCAATTGATGAAGTTGGTTGTACAGGAACCTACACCACTGGCTACACAGTTTCTAGAAGTGCGGCAAATAACCGCATCACGGTGTCGGCTCCAAATGCTGAGCTTGGTGCAGTGATTTCAGTCACTCGATAAGTTCACAATCAAAGGTGAAAGTCGGCCCAGCCCCTCGCGAGGGGCTGGGTTTTTTTTGCTTCGATGAACTCAGCATGACATTAGTCTGTCACCTTGAGCTAGTCGAAAGGTGATCCTGTGAAGCTGTCATCCTGAGTTTGTCGAAGGATAGACAGCGAACTGAAGACTCTACGCTTAACGTAACCAAATACTGCTAAAAACGTGGCATGAGGCAATATTGGGTCTACATTCTAAGATGTAGCGACAATTCTTACTACACCGGCGTCACCAACAATTTAGACAGGAGAGTAAATGAACACAATCTTGGTGTACATCAAAGTTGTTTTACATTTAGAAGAAGACCAGTAAAAGTAGTTTACTTTTCAAAATTTTCATGGATCCAAAAGGCTATCGCTTTTGAAAAACAGTTGAAAGGTTGGAGTAGAGCTAAGAAAGAGGCTTTGATAGAAGGTGAATTTGAAAAGTTGCCGGGGTTGTCTGCTTCGATGAACTCAGCATGACAACCCAACTAGCTCAGTCTGACAACACCACTGTCACACTGAGCTTGTCGAAGTGTGACATTAAGGTGCCGAAGTGCGAGTTTCCCAGTCTTCAACTACCTGTTTGCAATACAGATAGCGACCATAGTTGAGGGCTCTATCGGTCAAGGAGCTATTTTCTTGCGATTCATCGACGGTTACTGCTGCTCCAAGTACCTTCGTACCTTGTTCAAGCACTTGTGAGCCTCTTTCAGTCAATTGCGCTGCTTGGCTTGCCAGGAGTGCTTGATCTATGGCCACTTGGGTTTTTGGCAGGCGAGTTGCTACAGAATCAACTGCTTGTTTCACTTGTGAGGGAAGAGTGTTCGTTTTATATCCAATGACCAACCCAACAACTCCCAAAATCAATACAACAAACACATAGCGGAACAATTTCATGTCATTAGTATACCGTTATTCGTAGCGAAGTGCTTCGATGGGTGAGAGTTGCGCCGCTCTTCTGGCGGGAGCGGCGCCAAAGATCAATCCAACCACAGTAGAAACCCCAACGGCCAACATAACGGCATCTAGCGTTACTTTTGCTGGGAAAAACTGTTGTATGAGCAATGAGCCACCATATGCAATCGCCAAACCAATCAAGCCACCAAATGCTGAAAGTAAGGCTGCTTCAATCAAAAACTGAATCAGAATAATGTTTGGGGTTGCTCCAAGCGCTTTTCGGAGCCCAATTTCCCTTGTTCTTTCGGTAACAGACACCAACATAATATTCATAATGCCAATACCGCCTACCACCAGTGAGATGGCTGCGATGCCTCCCAAACCAGCTGTAAGTACACCTAAGATGCTGTTGATAGTATCAAGCAACTGAGTCTGGTCAAAAACGGTAAATTCATCTTCTTTAAGATGCTGAAGGAGTTCAGATTTAATCTGATTTTTTGCTTCTGCAATTTGCGAGGCATCTCGGACGGTTAAAACGAAGTTGTCAATATAATTTACATCAAATCTTTCAACCACTGTATTAAACGGTAGGTACACATAATTATCAAAGCTTGGACCACCGAACCCTCCGCCCCTGGTTTTTAGCACTCCCAGCACTGTATAAGTTTGGCTATCAAGCTGGATACGTTTACCGACTGGATCTATTTCACCAAATAATTCAGTTGCAATTTTGCTTCCAAGTAGTAAGACGGGGCTAGCCTTCTTTTCATCTACCTCGCTAAACCACTCTCCTTTGCTGGTATCTGCACTTTGAATTTCGGCATAACTAGCCGAGACGCCCAGGAGAGTAACTTTTTTTTCGGTCTTTAAGTATTTGGCTTTCGCAATGGTCAGGTTGGTCGAGGCACCGTCAGAAATAAGCGATCTTTGATTACGCAGTATTTGTTTGAGATAGCTCGATTTGAGGGTGGTTTTGGTAGTTTCCAAAAAAGTTTGCTCTTGATTGCCACCAAAACCACCACCTTCACCAAAGGGTGTGCCAGGCACAACATAAATAGTGTTGCTACCCAGGGCTTCAAACTGCTCACTGACATACGCTTGCAAACCATTCCCGATGCTGGTCAGTAACACTACAGATCCCACCCCAATGATAATACCCAACATGGTCAAAAATGATCTAACTTTATTGCGGAAGATAGATTGAATTGCCAGTATGAGCGTTGCAACAAACATAGCTTATCGTTTGCCTTTTTTTGTTGATTTGCTACTTATAGAAACATCAGTTTGCGTGTCGTGAACAATTTTGCCATCAACGAATCTGATTTGTCGCTTTGCCGCTTTGGCAATATCCTCTTCATGCGTGACCATGATTATGGTTTTACCATTTCGATGCAGATCTTGGAGTAGGGCAATGATGTCGTGACCACTCTTGGTATCCAAATTGCCGGTGGGCTCATCGGCAAAAATGATACTTGGATCATTAATTAACGCTCTGGCAATGGCTACACGCTGTTGTTGACCACCGGAAAGCTGAGCCGGAGTGTTTTTCATACGATCAGCTAGCCCAACAATCTCTAGCATCTTTTTTGCTCGCTCACTTTGGTCTTTTTCGGTTACGCGGGCATACACTAGTGGTAGTTTTACATTATCGAGCGCGCTGGTTCTGGGAAGTAGGTTAAACTGCTGGAAAACAAAGCCAATTTCTTTATTTCTGAGGCGCGCTCGCTCAATCTCGTTGTACGCCGTCACATCTTTGCCCTTAAGAAAAATTGCTCCAGCTGATGGTGTGGCCAGCATACTGGCAATCTGTAAAAATGTAGATTTACCGCTGCCAGAGGGTCCCATGACGGCAATAAATTCTCCAGTTTGGACTGTAATACTAACGCCATCGAGCGCTTTAATGATGGTATCACCAACTTCATAGCGCCGAGAAACATTTTTCAGCTCAAGCAGTGGCTGAGAGGTATTGCGGGACATAGTTGTAATTGCTCTAATTTGGTACTACCACCTGATCAGTTTCTGATAAACCTGTGAGTACCTCAATTTCTTCGTCTGTTTCCATACCAGTGGTAATTTCGCGTTCTTCAATCTTTCCTTCTGAGGTTTGGATATCTACCAGTGTTTTTCCATCTTTCTCTCTGGTTGATTGAATGGGAATGACTAAAGCATTTGCTTTTTCGTCGAGTTTAATAGAAACATCTCCATTCATACCGAGGCGGAAATAATCCAAGCCACCTTTGTCTGGTGTAATGGGAAATTCAACAAGAAACACCGTTCCAGTTGAGGTTTGGTTACTAGAATAGGCAATATAGGTGACTGATGATGGAATCAGTTTATCCTGATACGCATCAAGCTCAATTTCTGCCGATTGAGCGAGTTTTACAGAAGCAATATCAACTTCGTCTACCGCTGCTTTAAAGACGAGAGTCTTGGGATTTACCACTACGAATGCATCAGCAGCTGTTAATTGAACTCCTGTAACGGAAGTTGGAGCGGAAACAAGAACACCTTCAATCGGAGATGTCATTCTTGTATTTTGGATGGCAATATCGTTAATTTCTACTGTCAGCACCGAGTTTTCCAGATCCCACTGGGCTTGATCTACGGTTCTTCTGATGGATAACTCTGGTTGGGCCCGATTGGTGCCATCGCTGTTTTCAACCTTATCATCTCGAGTTTGTTCCCAATCCCAGCGTTCTTTAAGGTAGTTATTCATGTTTTGTTCGAATTGCTTTTGAAGTGTGGCTTGATCAATCGTTGCAATTGTTTGCCATTTTTTGACAGGTGAGCCTTCTTTTGCACCCAGATACGTGATTTTACCTCCAGCTAAAAAGCGCAGGTTAGCTTTTTCTTTAGCATCAACAATGCCAGATACATCGAGGGTTTTAACTAGGGTTTTTCTTTCTGGGTTGGTAGTTGTAATTTCTGGTTTGGCTGCTTGCTGTTTTTGAAAATAAAAGAATGCGCCACCTCCCAGAACAAGTAGTAGAACCAGAATCAACTTCCAACGTTTCTTAAGTGTCGAAAGTAATTGTGTTTTCAATTTAAAAATTCTGCTTTTCATAGATTTAAGAAGTCTATTTTACCATGAGTTACGGTATAATACTCTGGCTTGCAATAGTACGAGCCAGTGCGTGTGTAGCTCAATCGGTTAGAGCACCAAGCTTATACCTTGGTGGTTCCAGGTTCGAGTCCTGGCACACGCACTTTGTGACAGGACGAGAAGTTTCCCTAGTCGTGACAACGACCAGGAAATCCTGTAAGGACAAGCAAGTGAGCAAAGCTCACCTGCTTGTCCCGCATTAGCGGGAAGTCCTGGCACACGCACCACACGACAGACGCATGAGATATTATTTGGTTTTCGGAAACCTGAGGCGTGAATAATTTCTCTCAAGCTTATTAATAGTCCAATTTATTGAGTCACAATATAACCCTCTTTGCCGACCATGTATGGTAAAGCGTATTTTAAAAGTAAAGCGATTATTTAAAAGTAAAGTCGCTCTATGGTAACTATAGTGGCATAATTGGTACCAGACCGATGGGGTTACACTGGCTTTTGGTATACTTTCTCTATGTCCACTTATTATTTAGTTCGTCATGGTTTAAGAGTAAGTAGGGATGAGGATACCCTTCTAAGTGATATGGGTATTAGACAAGCCGAACTAACTGGTGAATATCTACAGTCAAAAAACATTCACCATATTTTTGTCAGCCCCGTAAAACGAACACTTCACACTGCAGAGATTATCTATAGCTATCTCCAAGTACCACAATCAACTGACGCGCGGTTAAAAGAACGAATGGAATATGAGCCAAAGCAAGGTAGTTTTGAATCGTTTTTAGGTGAGTGGGATAAAACGATGGCCGATCGTATGTATCAGCCGCCGTACGGAGATTCAGCAGTTCATGCGGGAGATAGAATTGTCAGCTTACTTGAAGAAATAAACGATGATAACAATTATGTTTGTATTTCACATGGCGGAGTTATTGGTGATGTAGTAAGAAATTTATTTCCAGAGAGGTTGTATGCGCTTAAAGCCGACCCAATAAAACCATTGAAATGGTTGAACATTCCAGAAGCTTCGGTTACAGAGATTCAGAAAATTGGGGACACTTACACCCTAAAAATGGTTGGGAATATCTCGCACCTCACTCGCAAATAAAACATAGTTTAGATCGCCAGCCAGCCACGAAAACCTCTAGAACTATAGTAGGAAGACGCCCCATTGTGGTACACAAAAACGGTGTTATAACGTCGATCAGCGAACAGTGCTCCACCGAGTTTTCTGATTTCCGCAGGTGTTTTGATCCAACTTGATGTTTTAGTGTCAAACTCGCCAAGTTGCTGTAGTTTTTTATATTGTGTTTCGGTCAGCAGTTCAATACCCATATCGGTTGACATGCCAAGAGCGCTCAGTTCGGGTTTATGTTCTTTCCTTGAGTCTAGTGCCTCCTTGTCATAACAACAGCTTCTGCGGCCACTTGGACTTTCTACAGCACAGTCAATGAATAGATATTCACCGGTGGTATTATCTTGACCCACAACATCTGGTTCACCACCGGTTCTTTCCATTTCATTGAGAGACCAAAGTTTTGTTGGGTTGATCTTCAATTTTGCTTTGATTTTTTCCCACTTTAAATCTGGGTGCCTATCTGGGTTTTGATTAAACCGTTTCTCGAGAACCATCAGCAACTGATCGCCGACTTTAGGAAGTAAAGCTTTAAGGACTTTCATAATAATAATACTTACTAGAGTTCGCTTAAGCTAATTTCAAAAAGGGGATTGGTGATATCATCAAATTCATCTACTAAAACAACAGATGTGTCGGTCAAACGGATTGCTTTAGCAATGCCTTTTGCATCATCTAGGTCTCGTTCAAAGACAAAGGGGTTGAGAGTCTCAGTACTGAGGTCACCTTCTGGTGGAACATCTACTAGTAATGGTTCAAGACTTGGTACGTCATACAACCGCAAGCTTTGTTTACCACTGATTCCTTGACTATATAGTACGAGCAATCGATTGCTGGGTAAAAATACCATATCTAGCACGGATTCAGTACCAAAATCATCCAAAGTGTAAACCCGATCGTTGGATAGTTCATATAATGACACTACTGCGTCAATACCTGAACTTGATAGGTCCTCAAAAGCAACGTAGTTTCCAGAAGGAGAAAGTGAGCTTACGGTGTATTTTTCACATTTGGCGATCGCAGGGTCAAATGCTGTTGGTAAAGTTTTCATGTTGCCATTAATTGTTAGCTGGACAGTGCAGTCAGCAAGCATAGCAACCTGGGTGATTTTTGGTTCAGAAAGGGCAAGATTCGTGGTTTGATCCGATTGATTCCCCTCAGGGTTGTCATTTTGCTGTAAAAACAGCAACCCGCCAGCTACAACAATAAGAAAAATGCCAATCAAAAAAAAACTTCGCGACATATATTTACTCAACAACGTACTTTGTGTTTAAAGCATTAGTAGAAGGGCAGCGCCAATTCCCAGGATGGCCAGACCAGCTTTGAGCCAGTTACCCCAATCTTCTGGGCCGGTTTCTGGTAAAGTTTCTGGCAATGCTGGTTGTTGCGCCACCTCAGCTGGTTCGGTTACCGCTGCAACTGGGTTTTGACAATTCATGTCCATTGGATTGGATTCCAACCTGCAACGATTTTCCGTTTCATTGACTACAAAGCAGATGTGAGCTGGATTACTACAGTCAGCATTCGTGACACAAATTGCATTACATCCAATAACCGGTGTTACTCTAGTGGTTGGTGTAGCAGTTGCTCCGGGAACAGTGGTAGGTGTTGGAGTAGGCGTAGAGCTTGGATTGGTGGTTGGTGTTGCAGTCGCACTGGGGTTGGGAGTAGCTGTTGGTCCTGTAATGGTGAATTGGAGTGTACATTGACCAACTGGAGGTCCACCAATTGCTCCTGGAGCTAATGCCCATTGGTTGTAGCATTGTGGAGCTCCGTCAGCCGAATAATTAATGGCCCTGATGAGGAAGCGATACGAGGGCAAATTTTGATATTTTTCTGGAAGAGAGAGACGAAGACTCTTAGAATTTGGATCGACATTGTCTGCTAATAGAGCAATATAGTATCGATCATTTCCAATCTCTTCAGGCGTGCCTTCTGCAATGAGCCAGATTTGATATTTTTGTTGTGGTGCTTGGACAGGATTCCATTCAAAAAGAGCAGTATTTTTATCTGGCATAGTGACCTTTCGGTCAAGCACAACGGGAGGTAAGCAGAGTGCCCATTGATCGTAACAGGCTGGAGCTCGCTGGGCATTTCTTTGAGAAACAGCACGAATGAGGAATCTTCTAGTTTTTAGAGTATTTGGGTTAGCAACTGTATATGAAGTAGCAGTGCGTGGTAGTGGTTGGGTTGTGAGATTGCTTAAGTAATATTTTTCTGGAGCTTGTTCGTTGAGTGGTTCGTAACTGATATTCCAAATTTCATAATCGGTAACCTCTCCGCTGGTAAGTTTCCAGCTGAGTTGAATTTTGGAATTGTTTTCAATCCAATTGACCTGTCTGTCATCTACAACCGGTCTATTTTCAGTACAGGCTCCTACAAAAGTACTGGTTGGAGTGGGAGTGGCGGCAGGACTGGTATACGTACCGATTGCAGCCTGAGAAGTACAACTTGTGCCTGTCTTGAAAGCAAATACTAAAAATCTGTAATACGGTCGCTCTCTAACTACTTTCCCTTCCAAATCAATCACATCGTTGGTAGGTAAGGTCCAGACATACTCTGTTTGAGTGGGAGAGAGAGATTTTGCATTTGCAGGTACAATTGGTGCGAATTGAGGAGTTTCGCTCACTTCAGAAGAATTATCAAGTACGTTGAAAATAATATATTTCCCCGATGGATGAGTTCCCGCTTCTCCCTCTGTAATTAGAAAGATGCGATAACCGCTTGCACCAGCAACTTGGTTCCACTGAAGTTTAAATTGAGTATCGTTGACTTTCGTAACAGCAGGGTTGCGAGCCAGCGGAGCGTCCATACAAGCGTCAGTTGATGCTTGATTTCTAGTATCTTGTTCTTCTTGGGATAAAAAGAGAGCTACTCCGCCACCAGCTAGCAACACAAACATCATTAGTCCAGCCATGGCAAGTTTAAAGTTCTTTTTCATCTGATTAATGCCATTGGGCTTGGTTGTCTGCATCACGGCAGCTTGTGTTGGGGATGGTGGTTGAGGACCAGCACTCACCGGCTGAAGAGTAGGTGGTAGCTGGGTTGAGTTGGTAGTTTGAGTTGTTGCGTTTACCATAGTTTATCTTGATTGCGTTGTGATAGTTGGATCCCAACCCCAATTTGGATCGTTACAATAGGTGTTTGAGCTAGTAACCGGAGGACAGATTCGGCATTGGGCTGTGTAAGTACCAGCCTTCGTGACTTTGATAGCTTTTGAAACATTGCCAGAACTTGCATCCAATTTTGTGGGCGTTAACACCCCTGGTTCGAAATAGCGGAATTCATATTTTGCTACACCTTGAACCAGACCGCAGGTGAAAGTCACAGAGTCGTTATATGCAGGGGTAGCAGGACTCATACTGATGCTTAGACACATGCCTCCAAAGGGAGGTGGTGTGGGCGTAGCGGTTGGTCGACCACTTGGCGTAGGAGTGGCGCTAGGCACACCAGGTGGAAGTGTAGCTGTCGGTGTTGGAGTGTTAGTTGGTCCAACTGGAGTGGTTGGTGTGGGCGTAATGGTGGCCGTTGGTGAAGGACTCACTGGCGTGGAACACTGCGCCGTATTTGACGCATATGACCATGGTCCATCGGTAGTTTGTCGAGTATAGGTGTAAGTTCGATATGTAGTTCCATCGATTGGCCTACAATTAATTGAAAGCTCCGAAATATTTGGGTCAAATTGAACGCAGCCACAACCATACTCAGTATTTGTGACAGAAAACGACAGAGATCCTTGAAAGACTTTGCACTCATCACCACAACCGGAGGGGCCATAGAGCCGAACTACTTCAGAACTAGAACAATTTGGATCGTCTCCGCATTGACTTACTGGTCTATTACAATTTGCATTCACTGTGGGAGTATTGTGTGTTAGGTTGCCTGGATAATTAGGATCGCTCGTGTTAGTGAGAAATGTATAATGCACCAGATTGGCAGTGTTGGTTCCACATCGCATTGTCATTCCTGTATTTATTTCAGTTATTTCAAACTTAACATTGGTGGTACAACTCATGTTGGCATTGCAACTTGGGTTATTTTCAAAGACGAATTTGCCTTTAACCTGCGATGGAGCTTCCTCGGGCTCGCCAGGTTTTGGAATAAAAGTTAAATCAAGATTTTGGATATCCTGAAACGTAAATGGATTTTGAGTGTACTGATCAGCTTGACTCGCTTGCTGGCGGATTTCTTGTTGTTGTTGAGACAAAACATAGGCGGTGATCAGACCGCCAATGAGTACTACCAAGACCACTCCTAGACCAAAAAGTTTAAAGAAAGAACCAGAACTTTTTTTCTTTGCAGGGGGAGTTGGGTTGCTATACGCTGGAGGAACTGCGGGGGGTGCTGGAGGTACTACTCCTGGTTGAGATGAAATAGGAACAGAAGCGCTGGAATAATCAGTACCCACACCAGAACTGGTAGGCGCAAACGCAGAATCTATCATCTGTTACTAGAATACTCACGTTTCCACCCATGCGTCAAGGGTTGATTATTTATTTTGTTAGAACTTCTAAGCCAGGCAACTCAGTTCCGCTAAGAAACTCGAGGGAGGCGCCGCCGCCAGTAGAAATATATGAATAGGCGGCGCCTAAACCAAATTGGTCTATGGCGGCGATGGTATCGCCGCCACCGATTACCGATGTTGCGGCGGCATCCGCCACCGCACAAGCTAATTTATGAGTGCCATCAGCAAATAACTTATTTTCCCAAACCCCCATTGGTCCATTCCAAAAAATTGTTTCTGCCTGCAATAATAGCTCTCGGTACAGTCGAACAGTTTTTGGCCCAATATCGGCATAAACCAATTTTTCGTGCTCAGGTTTATCCAACATGTCGTGGGTCAAATCTAGCATTTGTACTTTTCTTCGATCAGTTTCGGTTATACTGGGAGCGGCCACAACATCAATAGGATAGATAATTTTGGGAAGTGGAATGTACCCGTCTTTGAGCACCCGTTCGTGTTTGTGTTCGGCGATCAACTGACCGGCCATCTGACTGTAGTCCACTTTTCCATCATTAGTTACTACATTTGATTCTTGAGTAAACGAACGATAAATTTCTAAACCCTCTGCTTTAAAGAAGTTATTGGCGACACCTCCACCAATCAGAATGGCATCTGCTTTTGAGGCGAGTACTTTTATTGCATCAACTTTATCTGAAATTTTAGCTCCACCAATTAGACAAATGAATGGTCTTCTTGGCTCAGTGAGTAGTTTGTTCAAAGTTGCGACTTCTCTGGCCAAATCAAATCCAGCAAAATTGGGTAGTAACTGTGGTAGTACATACGTTGAAGCGTGTTTGCGATGTAATGAGGAGAAAGCTTCATTAATATAGACATCGCCCAAACTGGCTAATTGTTTAGCAAATGTTGTATCAGCAGCTTTTTCTTCCGAGTGAAATCGTAAATTTTCAAGCAATACTACTTCGCCAGGCTGTAATTGAGCGATGGTAGCTACAACGTTCTCTCCAACAGTTTCAGGAATAAATGTGCACGGAATATGAAACTTTTTTTGCAAATGTTGAGCAACCGGTGCCAAAGAGAGATGAGTATCGCCTGCGCTCTTGGGTCGCCCCAAATGCGACAACAATACTATCTTGGCACCTGCTTTAATTAAAAAATGAATGGTTTCAACCGATTGAGCAATTCTTTTGTCATCTTTGACAACAATCGTAGAATGCTGACTTTCAAGCGGGACGTTGTAATCTACCCTCACTAATACTGTCTTATTTGCCACATTGGCGATTTTTGGTGTTTTTAGATTGTGATAGCTTTTCATGCGCAATCCTCCAGAGAAATTTACTGTTGTGTATGGTATACTCCCTCGCACTCGTTTAAGAAAGGGGATATATATAGTATGACAGTAACAACTCGTAAAACCAATGCGAGTCCTAAGGTGGCTTCTCACGTAACAATGGATGATCTTCTGGCAATGCCGGAGAACACCGTGGTGGTTGCCAAAAAAGGAGAGACAATTATCGGTACAGTTACCGGAATTGATAATAAGGCCGTTCGGGTCGATATTGGTTCAAAAACTGAGGGTTTAGTAACAGAAAGAGAGTATGATCTCGCTCGAGATTATATTGGTGAACTAAAAATCGGAGACAAAGTTGAAGTCACGGTTTTTTCCACAGAAAATAGTCAAGGTCAGGTACTGCTTTCATTGAAGCATGCTGCCCTTGATGCCCGATGGGATTACTTTGCTGAAACCATGGAGAAATCTGAGGTACTAGAAGCAAAAGGTGTGGAAGTAAATAAAGGTGGGTTAATTGTGGTTGTGAATGGAGTGCGCGGATTCGTGCCTTCAAGCCAATTTGGTAAAGAACTCGTGGGCAAATTCCAAACCCTTAAGGGAAAATCTTTCAAAGTTAAAGCGATTGAAGTTGATAGAGAAAAAAATCGCTTAATTTTTTCTGAGCGTCATGTTTCTGAAGAAAAGGAGTTGGCTCAAAAGGAGCAGGCAATTAGCTCACTTGAAACCGGTAAGATTTATGAAGGTGTGGTTTCTGGCGTGATGCACTTCGGATTATTTGTGACAGTGGAAGTGCCAATTGAAGACAAAGAAAACGTGGGTCACGTTGAGGGATTGGTCCATATTTCCGAGATTTCTTGGGAAAAAGTTAATCATCCAAAAGATTTTCACCAAGTTGGAGATCGGATTCAAGTGAAGGTACTCGGCCAAGATGAGCGCACGGGTAAACTCAACCTTTCGATCAAGCAACTAAAAGATGATCCTTGGATTGGGATAGATACCAAGTATCCCGTTGGAACCACGTTAACTGGAAAAGTTTCTCGCGTTGAATCATTTGGTGTATTTGTGAACATTGATCAAGGAATAGATGGACTCATCCACAATTCCAAGTTGGAATCAAGTCATAACTTCAAGAAGGGTGATGACGTCACAGTGTATGTGGAGAGCGTCAGTCCTGATCAAAAACGCATGAGCTTGAGTCCAGTGATGACCGAGCGCCCAGTTGAATACCGTTAATATATAGTACAAAGCCAAAAAAGGGAGATTCATGGCAAAACAAAGAATGATTGTCACCGATGACCAATTACTAATTGACATGGATTTGTTGTTTAACGCTATTCGTGAGGCTGATGGTGACTGGAAAAAGGTTGAGTCAGAAATGAAGGCCTACCTCGAGGCAGTGACTGGCATGGTTGATTCTGGCCACGACGATTAAGAGTAACTATTATACTCAGACTGCTTTTTTAGCAAGATTATTCGTGGTATAATGATCGGGTTAATTTATGACAAATGCCGCTTCCCAGCCGTTTGTGATCACCTGTGGTGATGAAGGAGTTCAAATTAATGTTGGACGCCGATTGGGTTTTGTTGGCGCAGGATTTCGCTTGGAAGGTTTCGATCAAGTAGTTCCCGTGCTCAATAAGCTTTTTGGTGAAACGATGGCAATTTGTTCCAGTGAGGAAAATGATTGGGCGAAACAAAAATTATCGCTTGTGGAGTGGGGGCAAGTGAATGCTAGCATGCAACAACATATTGAGGCATTGGCTGACCAACTAAAAATAAACTATGCTGGCTATCTGCCTTTCTCCGACCCAAAACAATTAAAGTATGATGTGAAGGGTCATATGGTTCGCCCTCACAAAGTTCATATAGCAAACAAAATTTCTTTTACCTGTGGTGGTGGAGAGCAAATTTACAATTTGGGCAACTATGTTATTTCAGCCGACTGGGTGCATTTGGTACCAAAGAAACTGGCTAAAGCCTTGATTACAGACCAAGTGGCATTTTACCAATCGTTAGCTGGCAAAACTCAGCTAAATTTTGTGTTTGAAACCAATGGTGTATTGGGAGAAAAAATTGCACTTAAGAATCAGAAGATTGTTGAATCAGTTCTCTAGTTTTCAATTCTCATGTCTGGTATTTATTTCTTGATCATTTTGCAGTGGTGCTGATATAATTCCGCCTTCAGAAATTATTAGATCGATGAAAAGTGGTTGGCGAGCAACCATAAGAAAGTATTTATGCATGATCAAGAGAAAGGACCTCAAATGTTAGATGCTCAAACAGCTGAAGAAAAAACTCCAGAAGAAAAATTACGTGCAGCAACTGAGTACGTTGAAAGAGCCAAAGTTGAGCAAGTTATTCCGGTTGAGCAACAGTGTATTGATGGCAGGACAGAGTCATCCGACTTATTGAGTGCTGATGATAAAAAGGAAGTAATGCTTCGTCCAGCGGGTGCTGCTGGATGGTCCCTAATTTTGCTTGCACTTGGATATACTC
>Ga0116143_10003353_pt1 | contig 16215 bp, 8 predicted proteins | sample AD_UKC034_MetaG_FD_89745 | JGI IMG/M metagenome (GOLD analysis project Ga0116143, IMG submission 89745) | Active sludge microbial communities of municipal wastewater-treating anaerobic digesters from USA - AD_UKC034_MetaG | ecosystem: Engineered > Bioreactor > Anaerobic > Digestate | place: USA...
ATTGCGCTTCTCCAGGCACAGGCCGAAGTTGTGGATCACGTGCCCGTCGTCGTTGCAGTCGATGGTATCGCAGTCCACCACGTTGGACCAGGCCAGGGCGGCCTTCACGTAGCAGCTTTCCTGCTGGCAGTGGAAGTCCCCGGTCGAGACCGAGTAGCCAGGGTCCGGGTTGCCGCTCCAGTACTGGTAGTCCCCGGCCTGGTAGATGCCCCAGGCCCCGCCGCCGTCGATCTTGCCCGCGCCGTACTTGCAGTCCACCGGCGGGCAGTAGGTGTACTGGCCCACGCAGCCCGAGCAGTACGAGGCCGTGTCGCTCCCCTGGTAGGGCGAGTAGTCCGCGCCGGCCATGATGATGGCACGCAACGTCTCGGGATACCTCGCGTTGGTGGGGGGCCACACGCTGGTCGCGGCCTGGCGGAGCATCGAGGCGATGGCGGTCACCGCGGGCGCGTTGTAGGAGTTCCCGGCGGAGCACATGTTCGAGCCGGGCTGAACAGGGGTGTAGATGGAGAATCCTGGATCGTCAATACTGGCGCAGTCCGTTCCAGTTGCGTAGCAGTTCCCCACCACGTTCGGGAGCTCGAGCCGGCCGGAGTAGAAGGTGGCGTTCTGGGTCTGGGACATGAGTGGCTCTTCGCCTCCCACTGTGATGGCGTTCGAGAGGCGGATGCAGGCCGGGTCCCTGTTGCAGGTGTTCTGCACCGCCTGGGAGAACAGCATGGTGTGGCTCCAGGAGTAATAGTCCTGGAGCAGGTCGTACTGGAGGGTGGGAGCCGAGGCGCAGTCGTTCCAGGCCACCCCGTCGTAGATCGAGCGGTTGATCACGCGGGTGGCGTACTGGTCGAAGAAGCCGAGCGCCGTGGTGTAGTGCGCGAAGCTCGGCGAACCCAGCCCCACCGAGACGGGGTTTCCGTTCTTGAGGGGGCCGACGTAGGCGTTCCACATGCGCGACGCGACCATGTTCTCGTGGTAGTCCGGGAACAGGCAGCCCAACCCCGAGCACTTCGCCACCTGGAGCGCGGCGGTCCAGTCCTTCACTCGCGTATCGTGGACCGGCTGCCCGTTGAGGGTCGGGCACCAGGAGGACAGGCCGTTGCAGTTGTAGACGGACTGCTCCAGGATGCCGGCCGGGAAGCCGGAGCCGTGGTTGGTGGCGGCGGTGAGCGGCGCGACGTCGAACCAGTAGTTGTTCATGTCGGTACACTGCCAGCAGTTATCTCCGAGGTTCGTGATGTCCTCGGGTACGGCCTCCTCCACCACGACCCGCCCCACATCGGGGTCATCCCGGAGCGCCAGCACGTCCTCCCGGGTGAGGCTGTCCAGCGCGGCCACGGGCGCGCTTTGGAGCGCGCCGGCGAGCTTGTCCGTGTGGCGGGCGGAGAACCGCCCGAGCACCGCGGACACCTTGTCGAAGGTGTAGCGGCCGTCGGAGCGCTCGTCGAGGTCCGCGGCCTCGAAGGGCGCGTGCTTGAGCCACACCACGGCGCTTCCCTTCCAGCCCGTTCCGAGCGCCAGGGCGTCGCGCGCCTGCCGCTCCTGGAGGGCGGCCGCGCGCGCCTCCTTGTCCGCCGTGACCACGGACTGCCAGGCGCAGAGCTCGCCGGAGGGCTCCTGCATCAGGTGCCGGATCTCCGAGGCCGGGGTCCTGCGCATCGCGGTCACCAGCCTGGCCGTGCAGCCGAGGCCCGAAAGTGGGGCGGCCTGCTCGCCGACCAGGCGCTCGTCGGCCTCGAGCCTGGTCCGCGCCGCGGCGCCGCAGGTGCATGCGGCCTCCTGCACGTCGCCTGCGGCGAGGGGCTGCTCCAGGGAGCTTGTGCCCGGGTCGGCGCCGTCCTCCGTGCAGCCCGTCCAGAGGAGCGAGGAAGACAGGAGCGCGATCGTGAAGGAACATCTTCGCATGGCATCCCTCCTTGGCTTGGCGTGGCGGCGAGCCACCCAGTGGATTGAAGCCTCTTTCGGAGGGACGAATTCAGGGTATCCCGGCCGATCGGAGATGCAAGACCTTTTTCTTTAGGGATTCTTTAGGATGGAATACGCGTTTGTTTGCTGTGGCTTGACCCGGCCGGGTGTCCGTGCTGGTCTGGGGCGTCGCCCACCAGGAGGCTCCATGAGGCTCGCTCCCCTCGCGTTGGCCCTCGCCCTGGCGCAGGCCGGCTGCGGCCAGGCCCCCGAGGCCCTGGCCCCGACCCCGCCGGGGGACGGCCCGCGCATCGCCTGGGACCTCGACGCCAGGCCCTTCCCCGAGATCCCCTTCCCCAACGACGTGGCCACCTCGCCCGACCCCTGGTCGCCCACCGGGCGGCGGCTGAACGTGAGCATGGTCGGCCCCACGCGCCTCGAGCGCGGGGTGCGCGAGGAGGTGGATCGCCTGGCCGGCTTCTCCACCCTGGCGCCCATCTCGGTGCGCTTCGAAGCCCCGCTCGACGTGGCCGGGCTGCTCGCGCGCCACGGGCGCGACCTCGATCCGCGCGACGACGCGGTCTACGTGATCGACCTCGAGACGGGCGAGAGCGTGGCGCTCGACGTGGGCGACGGGGCCTACCCGCTCACCCTCGAGCGGCCCGGGCGCTACTTCCCCCACGACCCGCGGGGCCAGGGCTCCAACCTCCTGTTCGAGACCTACGACGAGGATCTCGACGGCGACGGCGTGCTCGACCCCGGCGAGGACACGGACGGGGACGGCGTGCTCGACCGCCCCAACACCCTCACCCCGGGCGGCGACCCGGACGACGAGCTGCTGACCTTCTACGAGCGCGAGACCCACACGCTCCTGCTCCGGCCGCTCGTGCCGCTCCTGCCGGAGCGCACCTACGCCGTGGTGCTCACCCGGCGGCTGACGGGCGAGGACGGGGAGCCGGTGCGCTCGCCCTTCGAGGGCGTGAACCACGCCGACCAGACCGAGGCGCTCGGGGCGCTCCGCGGCCACCTCGGCCGGCTCGGGCTCGGCCTCGGGGACGTGGCCTTCGCCTGGTCGTTCACCACCCAGTCGACCACCCGCGACCTCGAGCACCTGCGCATGGGGCTCCACGGGCAGGGCCCGCTCGCCTGGCTGGCCGAGCGCTTCCCGCCCGAGGTCCGGCTGGAGGTGGCCTGGGACGATCCCGCGCGGCTCGACCACAGCCCGTTCTTGCTGCCCATGCAGGAGCTGCGCGGGGCGGTGCGGCTGTTCGCCGAGGGCCTGTTCGGCCAGGGCGAGCTGGCCGACGCGCTGCTCGCCTCGTTCGACCACATCGACACCCTGGTGCTCGGCCGGACCACGACGCCCTCGCTGCTCCACGGCCTGGAGGGCGCCTGGCGCCTGGACGCCGAGGCGGGCGAGGCCGAGGTCGCCGTCGAGGACCTGCCCTGGCTGCTGGCCATCCCTCGGGCGCGGCCCGAGCTGGGTATCGGCCCGCCCTACCCGGTGGCCGTCTACGTGCACGGCACGGGCGGCTCGCGCATGGAGGCGCTCGGCTTCGCCGGCCACCTGGCCCGGCTGGGCATCGCCACGCTGGGCGTCGAGGTGGTCATGCACGGGCTGGTGCTACAGCCCGACGAGATCGACTTCTACCGGGCGCTGTTCGCCGGCTACAACCTGGGCGGCTTCATCGACCGGCTGGTGGACAACCGGGCGGTGGACGTGACCGCGGACGGCTGGCCCGATCCGGCCGGGAACTTCTGGTCGTTCCACACCTTCCGCACCCGCGACACCGTGCGCCAGGGCGCGCTGGACGTGCTGCGCATGGTCCAGGTGCTCAGGAGCTTCGACGGCGCGCGGCGCTGGAGCCAGGACGCGGACGGCGACGGGCGGCCCGACCTCGAGGGGCTGGCCGGCGACTTCGACGGCGACGGGCAGGTGGATCTGGTCGGCCCGGACGGGCCCTACTTCCTGTTCGGCATCTCGCTGGGGGGCATCGTCTCCAGCCTGGCCGCGCCGCTCGAGCCGGCCTTCGTGGCCGCCGCGCCCATCTCCCCGGGCGGGGGCCTGTCGGATGTGGCGGTGCGCTCCCTGCAGCAGGGCGTGCCCGAGCTGGTCATGCTGCCCATGCTGGGGCCGCTGCTCCTCGGCCGGCCCGTGGAGGGCGGCACCGAGCTCGCCTTCTACCTGCCCTCGAGCTTCCACGAGGTCGAGGTGCCCGTGGCCCGCCTGCCCGCGCTCGCGCCCGGCGCGCGCGTGCGGCTCATGAACCTGGACAACGGCGAGCGCGCCGAGGCCCAGGTGGACGCCCTGGGCGGCTTCCGCTTCGCCGTGGCCTGCGACCGGGGAGACCGGCTGCGCGTCGCGCTGCCCGCGGGCGCCTGCACGGCCTTCGACCGCGAGGTGAGCTGGGAGGGGGAGGTCTACCCGGCCGGGAGCGCGCTCCGGGCCCTGGCCGCGGGGCACGGCGCGCTCCGGCAGACGCCCGAGCTCCGGCGCTTCGTGCAGGTGGCCCAGACCGCGCTCGACCCGGGCGACCCGGCCAACTACGCCGCCTACTACCAGGACCGGGAGCTGTACCGCGACTACCCCGGCACCCACCGGCCCAAGGCCCTGGCGCTGCTGCTCAGCGCGGGCGACATGAACGTGCCCATCTCCACCGGGCTCACCCTGGCGCGGGCCGCGGGGCTGCTGCCCTTCGCGCCCGGCGGCGAGGATCCGCGCTACGGCCAGACCCCGCACCGGGTGCTGGTGGACGGCTACGTGGCCGAGGGCCTGGAGCGCCTCCGGCGCTTCGCCGGGCCGCCCTGGAACGACCCGCGCGAGGTGCTGCTCGACCCGGACGATCTGTCCCAGGGGCTGGATGGCTTCGACGCCCCGCGGCTCGACCCGCCGCTGCGGCTCGGGCGCGAGCTCGAGGACGGCAGGCGGGCGGTGCTGCGCATCCTCTACCCGAGCCGGCGCGGGGCCCACGGCATCATGCCGAGCGATCCGGGCCACGCCTACGACATCGACCTGCACGCCATCCTGGCGGTGGCCCGCTTCTTCCAGAGCGCGGGCCGGGAGTGGTCGGACGACACCTGCCTGGGGGACGGGAGCTGCGCATGGCTGCCTTGAGGTGGACGGGGGCGCTCGGCCTGCTCGCCGCGCTCGCCTGCCCGGGCGCGCTGGCGGCGGGGGCGGAGGCCGACAGCCGCGAGACGGACTTCCACGCCGAGTGGCGCTGGGTGCTCTCGCGCGCCGAGCCCTTCCCGCTCAACGCCGCGGGCGACGCGGGCACGCTCGGCTGGACCCTCGACCAGCGCCTGCGGCTGGGCCTCGACCAGGAGGTGGACGAGATCCTGCGCTTCGAGGGCGAGCTCGAGCTGCTCTCCGGGCAGGTGGCCGGGGACTTCGACCACCTGGCCCCGGAGCTCCGGCGCGACGAGCGCGAGACGCTCCGCGGCTGGGATCTGAAGAACGCCGAGCTCCGGCGTTTCTCCATCACCTGGCGCGCGCCGTGGTTCGAGCTGCGCGCCGGGCAGATGGCCAGCCACTTCGGGCTGGGGCTGCTGGCGAACGACGGCCGCGACGTGGCCGCGCGCTTCGGCCCGTCCACGGGCGGCGACCTGTCGGATCGCCTGGTGCTGGCCACCCGCCCGCTGGCCGGCCTGCTGCCGGACAGCTGGGCCGGGAAACTGGTGCTGGCCGTGGGCGGCGGGGTGGTCTACCGGGACGAGAACGCGGACCTGCGCGAGGGCGACGTGGGCGCCGAGGCGCTGCTGAGCCTCTTCTACCGCGAGGCGGGGCTGTTCGCCGGGCTGTACGTGGCCGGCCGCTTCCAGGAGGACCAGGACGGCGACCGGCTGGACGTGGTGGCGCTCGACCTGGCCGCGAGCTGGGAGCCCGAGGCCGGCGAGGCCGGGCCGGTGCTGGCCGCCGAGGCCGCCCTGCTCGTCGGCCGCACCAGCCGCATCATCCAGGCCGAGCGCCTCGACGGCCTGGACGTGCTGGCCTCGGGCGGCGTGGCCCGGGTGGGCTGGCGCTTCGCCACCTGGGCGCTCGAGCCCGTGCTCGAGGTGGGCTACGCCACCGGGGACGCGAACCCGCACGACGGCGTGGTCACCCAGTTCACCTTCGATCCCAACCTGCGCGTGGGGCTGGTGCTGTTCGACCAGGTGCTGCGCGGGGTGAGCGCCATGGCCGCGGCCGAGGCGTCCGACCCGGACCGGGTGGCCCGGCCGCAGCCGGGCGTGGACCAGCTGGCCACCGGCGGGCGGGTGTCGAACGCCATCTACCTCATGCCCACCCTCCGGCTCCGGCCGCTCGAGCGCCTCGAGCTCAGGCTGGGGCTGCTGGGGGCCTGGTCGGCGGCGACGCCCGGCCAGGCCTACCAGACCTTCGAGAACGGCGGGGTGCCGACCAACGCCTACGGCAAGCGCCATCCGGGCAACGAGCTCGGCTGGGAGGTGGACCTCGGCCTGGGCTTCGAGCAGCCCCTCTGGGAGCGGCTGCGCCTGGTGGTGGCCCTCGAGGCCGGCTGGTTCTTCCCCGGGGCCGCCTTCGAGCGGCCCGACGGCGGCCGCCCGGACTCCACCGCCCGGGTGCTGGCCTGGGCCGCGCTGGCCTGGTGAGGGCCCGACGCGGCGACTATTCTGCATCCGCGGGCTCAGCCAGAATATTCTCCGTGGATCATGGCATCTGGCCAAATGATGTCCGGCAAAGCGCTTTACTTGCAGACGGTGAGCTGCTAGCATCCCGCCCGTGGACGACATCGACCTCAAGCTGCTCGCCGCCCTGCAGGCCAACGCGCGGAGCACGAACGCCGAGCTCGCGCGGCTGGTCGCGCTGGCGCCCTCGACCACCCTCGAGCGCGTGCGGCGCCTCGAGGAGCGCGGGCTCGTGCGGGGCTACCGGGCCGTGCTCGATCCCCAGGGGCTCGGCTACCACGCGCAGGCCGTGGTGATGATCAACCTCACCGGGCACCAGGCCCGGTCGATCGACGCCTTCGAGGCCAGGGTGCGGGCGCTGCCCGAGGTCAAGCTCTGCCTGAACGTGACCGGCCGCTACGACTACCTGCTGCACCTGGTGGTCCGCGACATCGAGCACCTGCGCCGGCTGGTCTCCCACGAGCTGGCCGCCAGGACGGGGGTGCGCTCGCGGGAGACCTTCCTGGTGCTCGCCACCGCCAAGGAAGACCAGGGCTTCGCCCTGCGAGAAGCTCGCGACGCCGGGCGCCCCGCGCGGCGCCGGACCCGGGCGTCGAAACCCTCACGCCAGGAGGATTGACCCATGGCAGACAACAGCTCATCCGCGGGAGTCGCCCGCTACGTCGACGCCGCCCGGCGCGCCGCCGAGCGACACGCCGCCGACCTGGCGGCCATCCGCCGGTGCCGCTTCGACACCATCGCCGTGCACGGCCTCTACACCATGGGCGAGTCGCTCGACTTCAACCAGGGCTCGATCGTCGAGCCCATCTACATGGCCAGCTCCCAGGCCTACCGCGACTCCGACGAGATGGAGGCGGCGCTCGCCTACCAGGTCCCGACCTGGTGCTACTCGCGCATCGCCAACCCCTCGGTCTACTACCTGGAGAACACCCTGGCGCTCCTCGAGAGCTACGGCTTCCCGGGCGAGGCCTCCTGCTGCGCGACCTCCTCCGGCATGGCCGCCATCCACACCGCCACCGAGCCCTTCCTGGCCGTCGATCCGAAGCGCCCGGGCGCGAAGATGAACTTCGTGGCCACCTGCCAGGTGTACGGCGGCACCTTCCAGCTCTTCAGCGTGCGCCGCATGGCCGAGCGCGGCATCGAGTGCCGCTGGATCAAGAACTCGGCCGACCTCGACGAGTGGGCCTCGAAGATCGACGAGAACACCCGCTTCGTGTACGGTGAGATGCCCTCGAACCCCGGCCAGGCCTTCTTCGATCTCGCGGCCGTCGCCGCGCTGGCCCACTCGCACGGCCTGCCCATGATCGTCGACAGCACCGTGGCCTCACCCGCGCTGCTCAGGCCCCTGTGCCACGGGGCCGACGTCGTGGTGCAGTCGGTCACCAAGAGCATGACCACCTCGGGGTTCGGCATCGCCGGCGCGCTCATCGCGCGCCACGGGCTCACCAGCCGCTTCGGCAGCGACGAGCTGAAGGCCAACCTGGCCGCCTACGTCAAGCAGCTGCCCAACCGGGACATGGGGCCGAACCTGTCGCCGATGAACGCCATCCTGTCGCTGAACGACCTGCGTACGCTGCGCTCGAAGATGGACCTCATGAGCCGCAGCACGCTGCGGGTGGCCGCCTGGCTCGAACAGCACAAGGCCATCGAGGGCGTCGACTACCTGGGCCTGCCGAGCCACCCGCTGCACGCGCTCGCCTCGCGCTACCTCTTCCTGGTCGACGCCGAGCACGATGAGCTGTACCGCGCGCCGCAGAACCGCTACGGGCACCTCATGTCGTTCCGCGTCAAGGGCGGCGCGGCGCCGACGCGCAAGGCGTTCGACGCCATGCAGCGCATCTGGCGGGCCACCGATCTCGGACGCATCAAGTCGGTGGCCACCATCCCGGCCATCTCGACCCACTCCCAGCAGGGCGAGGAGGGGCGCAGCCTGGCGGGCATCCCGCCGAACCTCATCCGGCTGTGCGTTGGCGGCGAGCACCCCGACGACGTCATCGCCGACCTCGACCAGGCGCTCCGCGCGATCGACGGCAAGGTGCAGTGCGCCGTGCCCGCGGCCTACTCCACCGGCGGCGCGTCGCACGCGCTGCCCGCGGAGCGTTGAGCCGTGCTGCGCTTCTACAGCACCAACCGGCAGGCGCCCGAGGTCGACCTCGCGCACGCGCTCCTGCAGGGCCAGGCCGGCGACCGGGGCCTGTACCTGCCGCGCCCCCTGCCGCGCTTCCCGCCCGAGCTGCTCGCCCGGGCGCGCGATCTCGCCTACCCGGAGCTGGCCGCCCGGATCCTGGGCCTGTTCGCCGAGGGCGTCTTCAGCCAGGACGACCTCGAGGCCATCTGCCGGGACGCCTACGACTTCCCGGTCCCGATCGAGCGGGTCGAGGGCAGCCGGCACCTGCTCCGGCTGGACCGCGGGCCGACCGCCTCGTTCAAGGACTTCGCCGCCCGCTTCATGGGCCGCGCCCTGGGGCGCCTGGTGCGCCGGCGCGGGGGCGAGCTCCTGGTGCTGACCGCCACCTCGGGCGACACCGGCTCGGCCATCGCCCACGCCTTCCTGGGCGTCCCGAACATCCGGGTCGTGGTGCTCTTCCCGCGCGACGAGGTGTCCGATCGGCAGCGCCGCCAGATGACCACCCTGGGCGGGAACATCGCCACGCTGGCGCTTGCCGCCAAGTTCGACGACTGCCAGGCGCTGGTGAAGACCGCCTTCAGCGACCCGGAGCTGGCCTCGCTCAGCCTGACCTCGGCCAACTCGATCAACATCGGCCGCCTGCTGCCGCAGTCGGTCTACTACGTGCACGCCGCGGCCCGCCTGGCGGACGTGGCCCACGGCGAGCAGGTGGTCTTTAGCGTGCCCTCGGGCAACTTCGGCGACCTCATGGGCGGGCTGCTCGCGCGGCACATGGGCCTGCCGGTGGCCCGCTTCGTGGTGGCCACCAACGCCAACGACGAGGTGCCGCGCTTCCTCCAGAGCGGCCGCTACGAGAAGATCGTCCCCTCGAAGAAGTGCATCTCCAACGCCATGAACGTGGGGCACCCCTCGAACCTGGCGCGCATCGTCGACCTCTACGGCGGCTGGATGGACGAGCGGGGCGAGCTCCGAAAGCCGCCCGACATGGAGCGCCTGCGCGGCGATCTCTTCGCCACGAGCGTCGACGACGAGCGCACCCGGCGCGCCATCGCCGACACCTACCAGCGGACCGGCGCGCTGCTCGAGCCCCACGGCGCGGTCGGCTGGGTGGGGCTGCAGGACTTCCTGGGGGCCCACCCGGAGCACGCCGGCCGGCCGGCGATCTCCCTGGAGACCGCGCACCCGGCCAAGTTCCCGGAGGAGATCCGCGCGCTCATCGGGCTCGACCCCGCGCTGCCCGAGAGCCTCGTGGGCCTCGACGCGCGGCCGGAGCACCACCGCGAGCTGGCGCCCGAGTACCCGGCCTTCAAGGAGTTCCTGCTCCGGGAGTACCGCCGGTGAAGGCGATCGTCATCATCGGCGACGGCATGAGCGACCGGCCCGTCGCCCGCCTGGGCGGCAAGACACCGCTCATGGTGGCCCGCAAGCCGCACATCGATCGCGTCGCCCGCGAGGGGCGCGTCGGGCTGCTCCGCACGGTCGGCCTGACCGGCCCGGCGGACTCGGCCGTGGCCAACCTGGCCGTGCTGGGCTACCCCAGCTCGGTGAGCCGGGAGGGCCGCGCGGTGCTCGAGGCGGCCAGCCTGGGCGTGGACATCGGCCCCGGTGATGTGGCCATGCGCTGCAACCTGATCGCCCTCGAGGGGCCGCCGGAGGCCCGCCGCATCAGGAACCACTCGGCCGGCCACATCTCGAGCGAGGAGGCCGGCGCGCTCGTGGCCCGGCTGGACGCGGTGCTGGGCGGCGGCCGCGGGCCGCTGCCGGTCCGGTTCCACCCCGGGGTCAGCTACCGCCACCTGCTGGTGCTGTCCGGCGGCTGGGCGTCCACCGCGCTCGACTGCGCCCCGCCGCACGACTTCGTCGGCGGGCTGGTCTCCGAGCTCTGGCCCCGGCCCGTGGGGGACGACCCCGCGGCCGCGCGCACCGCCGGGCGGCTCGTCGAGCTGCACCGGCAGGCCGCGGACATCCTGGCCGGCCACCCGGTGAACGCCGCGCGTGAGCAGGCGGGCAAGGATCGGGCCGACTCGATCTGGACCTGGTCGCCGGGCCGCCGGCCGCAGATGAAGACCCTCGAGGAGCGCTTCGGGGTGCGCGGCGCGGTGATCTCGGCGGTCGACCTCATCCGCGGTCTCGGGGTGTACGCCGGGATGCGGGTCGTCCAGGTGCCCGGCGCGACCGGGCTGCACGACACCCACTACGAGGGCAAGGCCCAGGCGGCCCTGGACGCGCTCGCGGACCACGACTTCGTCTACGTGCACGTGGAGGCGTCCGACGAGGCGGCCCACGCCAAGGACCTGGATCTCAAGATCCGCTGCATCGAGTACCTCGATGCGCGCCTGGTGCGGCCCATCCTGGAGGGCCTGGAGACACGCGGCCTGGCCGCGACCGTGGCGATCCTGCCCGACCACCCCACCCCGGTCGAGACCGGCCAGCACGGGCGCGACCCGGTGCCGGTGGCCATCCGCAGGCCGGGCGAGGCGCCCGACGAGGTGCAGGGCTACGACGAGGCGCAGGCGGCCAGGGGGTCGCTCGGGCTGCTCGAGGGCGAGGGCTTCATCCGCCTGGTGCTGGCCTAGGCCAGCCGCCTGCAGCTTGGCCCAGGTCGGGAGGAGGCCCGGGCGCCTTTCAGCGCACGAGCGGCGCCAGCATGGCGGGTGGGACCACGAGGTCCTCGGGCGGTCGGGTGCGGTAGGTGGCGTCGATGTGCGGGATGAGCTCCTGGATGAAGCTGTCCTCGAAGCGCTTGGGTGGCCGGTCCCGGCCGCGCTGGTTGGCCAGGAAGTTGCCGTCGAAGCAGTCCCCGTTGCGGCACTCGGCGTCCGGGAACACCATGATGAACTTCTGCATCAGCCCGTCGCGCATGGGGCGGTCGACGAAGGCGGCCGACACGGTCATCACGTCGGCTGACATGCCGATGCCGTGGATCAGGTACAGCACCGGGTAGCGCCGGTCGGGATCGTCGTCGTACCCCGGGGGCAGCAGGATGTAGTACTGCTTGTCCTCCCCCAGGATCTGGCTGAAGTAGGTCTCGTCCAGCACCCTGAGCTGGGAGGCGCTGGGCGTCAGCCGCTCGAAGTCCCCGTCCGGCCAGCGCCCGGAGACGTAGGCGGCCGAGGTGGTGAAGCGGCTGATCACCTCGGTGCCGTTGCCCACGTGCCCGCCGTCGCCGTGCAGGATCTCGTAGTCGCTGGCGTCCGCCTTGCCGTACACCAGGTACACGTCGCGGCCGACCGTGGACCAGTCGATCTCCTCGGGCTTGAAGGGGTCGCCCTCGGGGTAGTCGTCGGGCAGCAGCGACTCGAAGCGCGAGCGGAGGTCGACTTCCCGGCCGCGGGCGCGCAGGATCCCGGCGAAGGCCTCGGTGGCCTGCTGGAAGCGGAGGTGGTCGCGGATGCCGGCGTCCAGGTAGAAGTCGAGCCGCGCGAGCTCCGCCAGCGGGAGCTCCTTGAGGATGTGGGCCGGGTCGCCCTCGGCGCTCATGCGCAGGATGTTCGGGTTGTAGTTGAAGACCCCGTTCCCCTCGCCGTAGTCCCAGGGAGACTCCCGCGTGCCGGGCACCCCGTCCAGCCCGTGGTCCAGGAAGGGCTCGCCCATGTCGTAGCGGTGGTTGCCCTCGGTGCCGAAGGCGTTCCCCCAGCGGTCGTAGTCGTCGCCGGCCGGGTCCGGGTTCGAGGCCGGGTCGTAGCCGGGCTCCCCGGAGGAGGGCACGCCGTCCGCGCCGAAGTCATCGAACCGCTCCGAGGCCCAGAACAGGATCGGCTCGCCCGAGTCGCGGCGGCCGTTGTCGTTCAGGTCGATGGCCAGGGCGATCTCCTGGGCGAAGGTCGGCTCGCGGGCCGGGTCGAAGTCGCAGTTCGCGGTCTCCGCGTTGTTCGCGTCGCAGTAGGTGATGGCCGGGTGGAGGCCCTCGGGGTTGTAGCGCCAGTCGAAGAAGGCTGGCAGGCGCACGGGGTTCGCGCACATCTCTCGCTGGGACTGCCGCAGCCACTCGACCGGAACGCCGGGCGGCAGGTAGGGGTGGGCGGGGTTGTAGGACATGAAGTTGCCCATGGCGATGGCCGCGTCCTTGTAGGCCTCGAGCGCGCTGGTGCGGTTGGTCAGCCCCGAGGCCGGCCCGCCGCAGTCGAGGTGCTCGTAGTCCTGGGTCGCGTCAGGGGCCGGGCACATCTGGCCCAGCACCGGCGGCTCGCAGAAGCCGGCGAACACCTCCTCCTTGAGCACGCGCATGTAGTAGCCCATGTCGATGGGGCCGCCCATGGGCGCGATGATGTCGAACTTCTGCCGGTGTTTCAGGCCCAGCAGCGCGGCCGTGGCCGAGCCCATGGAGAAGCCGCCGATGGCGCGGAACTCGTAGTGCCGGACGCTCTCCGGCGCCGAGGTCTCCGAGCAGGCGGCCGTGCCCGCGAGCAGGGCGGCATACAACACGGAAGCGAGGACGCGGCGGGTCATGCGGCCTCCCTGGGGCGGTGGCGCTCCTGGTGCGAATCTACCCCAACTCCGGGCCCCTGTGCTATCTTCGCCGGAACTCTGGGCGCACCAGGCGGAGGAGGCAGGGTGGAGATCCAGGAGATCATCAGCCACGCGCTGGGCGAGAAGCCCGCGGATCTGCTCTTGAAGAACGCCCGGGTGGTCAACGTGCTCTCCGGCGAGATCCACGTCTCCGACGTGGCCGTGGCCGGCGGGCTGGTGGTGGGCTTCGGCGCGCCGGGCCAGTACCGCGGGGTGGAAGAGCTCGACCTCGGCGGCGCCTTCCTGCTGCCCGGGCTCATCGAGGGGCACATGCACCTCGAGAGCGCCATGGTGCGGCCGGTGGAGCTGGCGCGCGCGCTGCTGCCGCTGGGCTGCACGACCGTGATCTACGACCCGCACGAGGTGGCCAACGTCCTCGGCCTCGAGGGCATCACCTACCTGCACCGGGTCAGCCAGGGCCTGCCGCTGGACTTCCTGGCCATGCTGCCCTCGTGCGTGCCCTCGAGCCACCTGGAGACGGCCGGCGCCGCGCTCAGCGCCGAGGACATCGCCCCGCTGCTCGTGGAGCCGTGGGTGCTGGGGCTCGGCGAGGTGATGAACTTCCCGGGCGTCCTGGGGCGCGACCCCGGGGTGCTGGCGAAGATCGCCGCCGCCCGCGGCAAGCGCGTCGACGGCCACGCCCCGCTGCTCTCCGGGCTCCGGCTCAACGCCTACGCGGCCGCCGGGATCGGCTCGGACCACGAGAGCACCCAGCTCGACGAGGCGCGCGAGAAGCTCCGCAAGGGCCTGCACCTCATGATCCGCGAGGGCACCACCGAGCGGAACCTGGACGCGCTCCTGCCCGCGGTCACCCCCGAGAACGCCCGGCGCTGCTTCCTGGTGTCCGACGACCGCAACCCGCTGGACCTGGTGCGCGGCCTGCACCTGGCGGACTCCGTGCGCCGGGCCATCGCCCACGGCCTGCCGCCCATGACCGCGGTGCAGATGGCCACCCTGAACACCGCCGAGTACTTCCGCCTGGGCGACCGCGGGGCCGTCGCCCCGGGCTACCTGGCCGACCTCGTCGTGGTGGGCGACCTGGCGCGCATGGACATCCGCCGGGTGTACAAGCGCGGCCGCATGGTGGCCGAGGGCGGCCAGGCGCTCAACCTGGAGGCCCCGCCCAAGACCTACCTGCGCGGCTCGGTGAACGTGCGCTGGATCGAGCCCGAGGACTTCTACCTGCCGGCCAACGGCGCCCGGGCCCGGGTGATCGAGGTGGTGCCCGGGCAGATCGTCACCCGCGCCGGCGAGGACGCGGTCAAGGTGGTCGGCGGGCGGGCGCTCGGCGATCCCGAACGCGACATGCTCAAGATCGCCGTCATCGAGCGCCACCGCGGCTCGGGCAACACCGCCATGGGCTTCGTGCGCGGCTTCGGCCTGAAGCGCGGGGCCATCGCCTCCTCGGTGGCCCACGACGCGCACAACATCGTCGTGGTGGGCGCGGACGACCGCGACATGTTCGAGGCGGCCGTGCGCATCGTGAAGCAGAACGGCGGGCTGGTGGTGGTCGAGGGCGGCGAGGTCAAGGCCCAGCTGCGCTGCCCGATCGCCGGGCTGATGTCCGATCTCCCCCTGCACGAGGTGGCCGAGGGCCTGACGAAGCTGCAGGCGGCGGCCGCGGCGCTCGGCTGCACGCTGCCCGATCCGTTCATGGCGCTCTCCTTCCTGTGCCTGCCGGTCATCCCCAGCCTGAAGATCACCGACCGGGGGCTCGTGGACGTGGAGCGCTTCGAGCTGGTGGACCTCTTCCTGGAGAGGCGTGCATGAGGGCGCCTCCGCCCTGCCTGCTCCTGCTCGCGCTGCTGCCCCTGCCGGCGCTCGCCGGGGGGTACTACCTGCCCGACCGCGGGGTGCGGGCCTTCTCGCGGGGCGGCGCCTTCCTGGTGGCGAACGACGATCTCTCGGCCCTGTGGTACAACCCGGCCGCGCTGGCCGGGCAGCCGGGCACCCGCATCCACCTGGACGGGGCCATCATCGACTTCACCCTCGAGCACCGGCGCGCGACCCTCCCGGAGCTGGGGGTGGACTACCCGCGCGTCGAGAACGAGGCCCCGGTGCTGCCCGATCCGTCGCTGGCCATCTCCTCGGACTTCGGGCTCGAGGACTTCGTCTTCGCCCTCGGGGCCTACGGCCCCTACACCGGCCTGAGCCGCCACCCCGAGGCCGGCCCGCAGCGCTACGCGCTGGTGCGGGCGGACAGCTTCGGCTACTTCCTCGAGGCGGCCGCGGCCTGGGAGGCCGCCCCGGGCCTGCGGCTCGGGGCGGGCTTCGCGCTCACCACCCTGCGCATCAACAACACCATGGTGGCCTCCTCCTTCCCCGGCATCTTCGGCGGCCCCGAGGAGCCGGACCAGGACGGGCTGGTGCAGTACGTCGCCGAGGCCGCCTGGGTGCCCACCGGGGTGGTGGGGGTGTGGCTCGCCCCGGGCGCGTGGCTGGACGCGCTCGCGGGGCTCGAGCTCGGGCTGGCCTTCATGCCCAGGCTCGACTTCGAGGCCGAGGGCAGCCTGCGCTCGCGGCTCCCGGACCACTACTACTACGACGGCGTCAGCCTCGATCCGGCCGAGCCGCGGGTCCGGACCTCCTTCTCCTTCCCCTGGGTGGTGCGGGCGGGCGCGCGCTACAACCACGTGCGCGACGGCCGCAGCCTGTTCGACGTCGAGCTCGACTTCGTGTGGGAGGGCTGGTCGGTGTTCGACACCCTGGTGGTCGAGACCGTGGAGCCGGCCTACTACCGCGACGTGCCCGCGGTCGGGGACTACCTGGTGCTGCCGCTGGTGCTCGAGCGCAAGTGGCAGGACACCTGGTCGCTCAGGCTCGGCGGCCAGTACAACCCGCTCCCCTGGCTGACCGTCCGGCTGGGCGCCTACTACGAGACCGGCGCCGCGCCCGACGCCTACTACAGCGTGGCCTCGCCGGACGCGGACAAGATCGGCCTGGCGCTCGGGGTGGGCTTCCGCATCGGCGCCTGGGAGCTGGACGCGGGCTACATGCACGTGTTCCAGATGCCGGTGGACGTGAGCCTGGAG
>Ga0116143_10003354_pt1 | contig 16207 bp, 17 predicted proteins | sample AD_UKC034_MetaG_FD_89745 | JGI IMG/M metagenome (GOLD analysis project Ga0116143, IMG submission 89745) | Active sludge microbial communities of municipal wastewater-treating anaerobic digesters from USA - AD_UKC034_MetaG | ecosystem: Engineered > Bioreactor > Anaerobic > Digestate | place: USA...
CATGGAGGATCGGAGAGGTGGGTCGTGTCGAGATTCCAGACTCCCCACACGAAGAGTGCGGCGGCTCGGCCGGCGGCCTCGCCATCCCTTTCCACCGTCCGTGCTTGGGAAAAATCCGCTCGGTCGCGAAGCGAAGGAGAGCGCCGCCGCCAGCGGCGCCGCGGCCGCGGCTTGAATCCAAAATGTTGCGAGGGCGTCGCATGTTCCTCGACCGAGGATGGACTCCCCCCACGCCTTACGCGGGGATTTGGGGAGGCGGACCCCTCTTGATTCCCTTCTTCCAGGTGTGGGCGCATGATTTGAAGAGGTCGTTGAGCGCGGGCGCGCGCTTTGTCGAATAGCCGGGCTCGGCGGCTGCGCGCGCATCGGCGCTTTGCGCAACCCGCGACGGGCGCCGTCGGCGCGGCTTTTCCCGGATGCGGGATGGTGATAGACTCGCTCCCCCCACGAGGAAAGCGCGATGCCTTCGACGTCTCCGCAACATCTTCCCTCCGCCGACGGCGAGGGGGCGGTCCGCGATTTGCGCCGGTTCTGTTTCGCCGCGATGCGTCTCGCGCTCGGAAAGGAGCCCTCCGACGCGAGCGCTTACGACAAATATCAAGCGCTCGCGCTCACTCTGCGCGGACGTCTCATGGATGGCTGGCTTCAGACGGAGCGCCGCATTCGAGAGTCGGGGGCGAAGCGCGTCCATTATCTGTCGCTCGAGTTTTTGGTGGGGCGCACGCTCCAGAACGGGGTGCTCAACCTCGACCTCGAGGAGCCTGCGCGCGCCGTAATGCGCGAGATGGGGATGGTGCTCGAACAGGTCTACGAGGAGGAGCACGACGCCGGACTCGGCAACGGCGGCCTCGGACGCCTCGCCGCCTGCTTCCTCGATTCGCTCGCCACCCTCGGTTTCCCCGCCTGCGGACACGGGATCCGTTACGAGTACGGAATTTTTAAGCAGAAGATCCAAGATGGCCGCCAGATCGAGCAGCCCGATTACTGGCTCTTTCGGGGGAACCCGTGGGAAACCCCGCGTCCAGAGGAGATTCGACGCGTCCGCTTCTACGGAAGAACGCGCATCGTGACAGACGCCGACGGCCGCGATCGCGTCGAGTGGATCGAGACGGATGACGTTCTTGCGCTCCCTTACGAAACGCTGGTCCCCGGTTACCGCAATGGGATCGCCAATCCGCTCATCCTCTGGTCGGCCAAGTCCGATCAGGAGTTCAACTTCGACTACTTCAACCACGGCGACTACATCCGCGCCGTCGAACAGCGCAACTCGGACGAGACGATTTCGAAGGTCTTGTATCCCAACGATCACACGTCGGTGGGACGGGAGCTGCGCCTCAAGCAGCAGTACTTTTTCGTTTCCGCCGCGCTCCAGAGGATCCTCGACGAGTTCCTGCGTCAGCATGGCGACCTTGCGCTCCTGGCCGACAAAGTCGCCATCCATCTCAATGATACGCATCCCGCGATCGCCGTCGCCGAGCTCATGCGCCTCCTCGTGGATGAGCATCGCCTCGGGTGGGAACCGGCGTGGGCTCTCTGCGCGCGAACCTTCGCCTACACGAACCACACCCTCATGCCGGAAGCGCTCGAGCAGTGGGAGGTGGGCCTTTTCGGACGGCTCCTCCCGCGCCATCTGGAGATCATCTACGAGATCAATCGCCGCTTCCTCGATGAAGTGATGGCGCGGTTTCCCGGAGACCTTGAGCGCGTGCGGCGGATGTCGCTGATCGCGGAGGACGGGGCGAAACGGATTCGCATGGCGCACCTCGCCGTCGTGGGCAGCCATTCGGTCAACGGAGTGGCCGCCCTTCATACGGAACTGCTCCGCCGCCGACTCCTCCGCGATTTTGCGGAGATGTGGCCCGAGCGTTTCAACAACAAGACCAACGGCGTGACGCAGCGGCGTTGGCTGCACCAGGCCAATCCCGCGCTCTCCCGCCTCGTCACGGAGGCGATCGGCGAACGATGGCTTACCGATCTCGACGATCTGCGCCGCCTCGAGGCGCATGCCGAGGATGCGGGGTTTCGCGAGACGTGGTTGGCGCTCAAGTACGGCAACAAGGCGGTGCTCGCCGCGTGGATGGATCGAGCGCTGGGGATCAAGGTGAATCCGCAAAGCCTGTTCGATGTGCAGGTCAAACGGATCCACGAATACAAGCGCCAACTTCTCAACATCCTCCGCGTCGTGGCGCTTTGGCTTCGGATGAAGGACGCGCCGGAACGCGATTGGACGCCGCGCGTCGTGCTCCTCGGAGGGAAAGCGGCGCCCGGTTATTTCATGGCGAAGCTCATCATCAAGCTTTGCCACGACGTCGCCCGGGCCGTGAACGCCGACGAATCCCTCAAGAGTCGCCTCAAGCTCGTCTTTTTGCCGAACTACGGCGTCTCCCTCGCCGAGCGGATCTTTCCCGCAAGCGATCTTTCGGAGCAGATCTCCACCGCCGGCACCGAGGCCTCCGGCACGGGGAACATGAAGTTCGCGCTCAACGGCGCGCTCACCATCGGGACTCTCGACGGCGCGAACATCGAGATCCGGGATGCCGTCGGATCAGACAACATCTTCATTTTCGGCCTGACTGAGAAAGAGGTTGCGTCCATGAAGGCCTCGGGCTACGAACCGCGCGCTTTCTACGAGGCGGACGCCGAGATCCGTCGCGTCGTGGATCTCCTGGCTTCGGGATTCTTCTCGCCGGAAGAACCGCGCCGTTTCCAGCCGATCGTGGACGGCCTTCTCGGCGGGGATCCGTATCTGATCCTCGCCGATTTCGCGAGCTACCTCGCCGCGCAGGAACGCGCCGAAGCGTTCTACCGTCGGCGCGACGCGTGGGCCGCCGCGTCGATCCGCAACGTGGCGCGGATGGGCTTCTTTTCCAGCGACCGGACGGTTCGTCAATACGCGGAGGAGATCTGGAAAATCCGCTCCCTCGCGTCGTGAAAGCTTTCGCCGCGTTCGCGGAGAAGCGCCGGCGCCCGCGTTTTTTCGCCGCCGGCGTCCTCGTCTTGCTCCTGATGGCCGTTGGCCTCTGGGGCTTTCTCCGGACGCGCCAAACGTCGTCCCTCCTCGCCTGGGGAACGCCCGCGGAGCGCGCCTCGCTCGCGCGCCTGCTCGGGGAGTTCGAGCGCCGCCACTGGCGCGTGAACATCGCGCTCGAGACGAGCGGCGATGCCGAATCCGCCGCGGCGATCTTGATGGAGCGAGCGAAGGAGGGGCGCGCTCCCGACGCGGCCTTGGTGCGCGCCGAGGACCTGGACGCGCTCCTCGCCGCCGACGCCCTCCAACCGGTCGTCGTGGACGAAGGCGAAGCCGTGGGACAAATCACGGCGCTGCGTTCGGCATTCGAGCGGAACGGAAAAACCTGGGGGGTTCCGTTCGGATGGTCGGTCCTCATGCTCTATTACGACCGCGGGCTTTTCGAGGCGCGCGGCATTCCGATCCCGCGGGATTTTTGGGACTGGGGCGATTTGCTCGCGGCCGCTCAAGCGTTGACCCAGCATGACGCCGAGGGGAAGAGGGCGCGGCGCTACGGCCTCGCGCTCGAGGGCGCCGCCGGAGAGATCGCCGCATTTCTCTGGCAGAATCGCGGACAGATCGCGGACGAAACCGGGCGATGGACGTTCACGGATCCGCGTTATGTCCAGTCGAATGCGGAGGCCCTGCGTTTCTACGCCTCGCTCGTCGGCGTCCATCGCGTCGCGCCGCCGCCGGATTCTCGCGGGGCACTCGCGCTCTTCGCCTCGAAAAAGACCGCGATGGCGATCGGGCCACGGCATTGGGCGTCCGATCTCGACGGGGCGCCCGGCCTCGATTGGGATATCGCTCCGCTGCCGAAGGGGAGGGAGCCTGCGACCTGCCTCGAGGTGTACGGCTGCGGCGTGCCGCGCGGCGCGCGCCATGCGGGAACGGGGACGCGCCTCGCGACGTTTCTCGCGCGGGAAACTTCGCAGGCGGTCCTTGCCGCGCACGGCGGCATGGCGCCCGCGCGGGTTTCCCTCCTCGGCTCGCGCGTCTTCCTCGATTTTCCGCCGCGCCGGCCGGCGCGCAACGACGCGTTGGCGCGCAGCCTGCCGTTCGCGCGGACGCTGAGTTTCGGGCCGCATTCGCGCGAGGCCGCCGCGCTCTTGGCCGATGAGGCCCGGGCCTTAATGACGAATCCCTCCGCTTCGGTTCGCGTCGCCCTCGAACGCCTCCAGACGAAGCTTGAGGCGCATTGAGTCGGTCGCGCCGCTTTTCTTCTTGCCGCCCCGCGTTCCTCCTCGCTACGTTGCGCCCCCCTCGCGTTCGCGCGGGGCCACTCCACTCCATCCATGGCAACCGCAAACGACGTCCGCAAAGGCATGGCGATCCGGTACGGAGGCGAGGTCTGCCTCGTGCTGGAGACCCAGCATCGCACCCCCGGCAATCTTCGCGCCTTTGTCCAAGCCACCATTCGCAACCTCAAGACCGGCCGCTCCGCGCAAGTCCGCTTCGCGTCCACGGAACCGATCGAGACCGTTCCGCTCGTACGTAGGAAGATGGAATACAGCTACAAGGACGGCAGCGGCTGGAATTTCATGGATCCGTCCACGTACGACACCGTCGTCCTCCGCGACGAGTTTGTCGAGGGCTGCAAGGATTACCTCGTCGAGGGATCCACCTGCGAAGTTCTCTTCAATGACGAAGTTCCCGTTCAGATCGAGGTGGCGCCGAGCGTGAGTCTCAAGGTCGTGGAATCTCCGGAGGGCGTACGAGGCGACAGCTCGGGCAACGTTCAGAAGCCCGCGAAACTCGAGACCGGTATCACGGTCAACGTCCCGCTCTTCATCAAAGAGGGAGAAGTGATCAAGGTGGACACCCGCACGGGGCTCTATCTCGGTCGGGCGTAGCCCGCATCTTTTCCCAACTTTCCAGTGGGGAAAGATGCTCTCGTCATCCCGCGCTCGGGATGAGGCGGGAGGCGAGGCCGAGTCTCCCGGTCTTTCGGGGAACCGGGGTTTCCCGAAAGGACGGGCGGGGCTCGAACCGGCTTGGAAACAAGTTAACCTTTCACGTGGAGATTTCGCCTTGGGAGCGTGAAAGATCCAAAGCAGGAAGGCGGTTCATCATGACGCGCCACCGGCCGCTGTCCCGCGCGGCTTCGGATCAGTTCTTCGCTTCGGAGGCGGATCGGGACGGCGCGTGGGACGCGGTGATGATCCGCAGCGGCGGCAGGCCGCAAAGTTCGCTCACCGTTTTGAACACGTAGCCCTCTCCCAACATCGTATCGAGGATCACTGGCAGCGCCTGAAGCGTGGCGCGATGGATGTCGTGGCACAGGATGATCGCGCCGTTGCGCGACTCCCGCATCACGCGGTTGGAAATGAGCATTGCGTCGCGATTACGCCAGTCGCGCGGATCTACGGACCAGCGAATGACATTCATTCCATACTCGCGGAAGATCGCGTTCGCATTCGGCTGAAAGGCGCCGTACGGCGGACGGAAGAGGCAAGTCTCGTAGCCGATCGCATCCCGGATCGCCGCCTGCGTGTCGCCCACTTCGCGTCGGATCATCTCCTCGCTCATTCCCGAGAGCAGGCGGTGCGAGTAAGAGTGATTTCCGATTTCATGGCCCTCGGCCACGACCTGGCGAAGCACCCACGGATAAGACTTGACTCGCTCTCCGATCACGAAAAAGGTCGCCTTGACACCGCGCGCGCGCAGTTCATCGAGCACGCGCGGCGTGATGATTGGATGCGGTCCGTCGTCGAAGGTCAACGCGACGTGTTTCTGGTCGCCGGAGCCGCGGGAAAACGAGGGAACCGGCGATTCGGCGGCGGGTAGACGCGCCACTTCGCCCGCAGGCAGCGAAGGCGGCGTCTCTGCGGCGACCTCCTTGGGGGGAGCGGGAAGCGGCGTTTCAGGAGGGACGACGGGAATGGCGAACGGCTCTGGCGCGAGGGAAGGCGCGGGGATTGCGCTGGGCGCCCCAAGGGGCGTCTCCCGAGGCGCCGCGAGAGTGAGGTCGGGAAGCGAAGCGCGTGACGGCGCGGGGGCGTAAAGCAAAGCCAGCGCGGCGGCAAAACCTAGGATCAGCGCGCAGGCGGGGGTGTCGGGGCGTTTCATCGGCGTCTCGGCTCCACCATAGTCGCCGGACGGGAAATGGCAACGCGATTTCGAACGGCGCCGACGGCAGGCGCAAAATGTCGGCGGTGGCGAAGCAGGAATTTGAAACGCTCTCTGAAGTTCCGTTCGCGCAAAATCTCATCGACGGCGACGGAACGCCCCAGCTTCCGCAGACGTCCGGCAAATTTCGCCGCGGAGATCCCTCGCCGCTTCGAGCACCATCTCTCGGAAGAGTTCGGCCGAAACCGCGCGCGCGCCGAGCGCCTCGACGGTCATTTGTTCCGCCCGATCATCCGTCGCCACAAGGAGTCGCCTGGGATCGGCGCAGCCGCCGACGAACCTTTCAATTTCCGCGTCTGCGGAGCGGCCGCTCTTCGTGTAAAGCACGCGCACGCCCGTCGGCGTCGCTTCGCCGGACGGAGGCTGCGTTCGTCCGTCGAAGACCACCGTCACGCCGCCTCCCTGGAGGTCGTGAAACGCCGTGAGCCAACGGATCAGTTCGTCGCGCGCGGCGCCGAGGCCGCGCCGGCGCGCGGCGATCAGCTCCGGCCACTGAAAAATCATGCTGTAGCCGTCCACCAAGATGAGGTCTTCTCGCATGCGCCTTCGATACCCGAAATGCGAAAGCGACGCACGGCCCAACTTTTTCTTTCGACTCCGCGTTTTTTTTGATGTAAACGGGTCTGTTCTCATGCTTCTTCTCCCGACGCGCCTCCTTTTCGCTTTTGCGGGCATGGGCGCCGCGATCTCCTTCAGCGGCTGCGCGACCATGGACTCTTCGGATGCCGGTCCGCTGGCGCCCGTCCGCGGGGTGGTGATCGACGCGGGGCACGGAGGAAATCCTCCCGAGGCTTCCCGCGAAGAATGTTGGGGGGCAATTGCCTCGAGCGGTTTCAAGGAGAAGAACGGCACGCTCGCCGTTGCGCGGAAGCTCCGTTCCCTTCTTTCGCAGCAAGGGTATGGCGTCGTGCTCACGCGGGATTCGGACCGTTTCGTCTCCCTCGAGGAACGCGCGGCGGTCGCCTCGCGTCCCGAGCATCGAGATTGGGTGTTCGTGAGCATTCATTTCAACCGCAGCCATCGCAAACAGCAGGCGACGAAGCTCTCCGCGGCTTATCGTCAACCGCGCGGATTCGAGATTTACGTGATGCCGCGCCGCGGCGGACGCTCGACCGTCGGCGCGCGCGCGTCCTCCGGCTACGCGACCGTCAACGACTCGCGCCCGAGCAACCTTGCCCTTGCGCGTTGCATCGCCGAACGCCTCGACGCGATTCCCGGAACGGCGAACCGCGGGATCAAAGAAGCCTGGTTTGTCGTGCTGCGGTCTTGCCCGATTCCCGCGGTGCTCATCGAAGCCGGTTTCCTCTCGAACCCCGAGGAGGGCGCGCGGATCGCGACCGAGGCGTATCAGGAAAAGCTCGCGCGTGCGATCGCCGACGGCATCCGCGATTACGCCGCGCGCGCCTCCGTCTACGCCGCCGATTCCACTTCGACCCGTGGGCGTTCGTAGCGACCTCCGCGCGCGCGCGCGCGATTTACGCGGAGGCCGCGATTTGCTATCGTCTGCGGCCATGATGCGCCGGATATTTGGGAGTTTCCTCGCCGTGTGGCTTGCCGCCGCCGTCCATCTGGCTGCGGAAGTCGCGCGGCTTCGTGATCTCGACGGCGACGGCAAGATCTCTCCCGCCGAGGCGGAAACGAGTTTGACGAACGAGATCCTGCGGCGGGCGGATACGAATCGCGACGGGAAGATCAGCCGCGCGGAGGCGAAGGCCCTCAACGCGGAGGGCGAACGCAACGAGGAAAAACTTCGCAAGATCCTCCTCGACTTCAAGAGGATGGATGCGGACGGGGATGGCCGCGTGGACCGGGTCGAGCTCTCGAAATGCGTGCATGACGACTCGAAGATCCGGACGCTGCTGCTCGACGCATCCGGAAGCGCGAACCCTTCGATGCGAAGCGGCGAGCCGAATGCAACGGAGCGGCGGACGCCCGGCATCGCGATTCCTGGACGGGGCGCCTCGGCTCAAGACGCCAACGCTGACGACGTCACGCCGCTCATCGGATTCGGCTTCAAGCTCTGAGGCGCTCCTCACTCAGAGGGAAGCGCCTTCCCAGGCCAACATTGCGCGCTTGCGGAGGCGTCCTCCTCCGTAGTTTCCGCAGTCTTTCGTTCCGCGGATTACGCGGTGGCACGGGATGAGCCATGCGATAGGATTTCGCGCCATGGCGCTTCCGACGGCGCGCGCCGCGCCGGGGCTTCCTGCCGCCCGCGCGAGTTCTCCGTAGCTGATCAACGCCCCCGAGGGCACCCGTAGCAGCTCGCGCCAAACGCGGAGTTGGAAAGGGCTTCCGCGCGCGAACGCGCGCAGAGGAGCGAGAGACCGTTGCTTTCGCGGAAGAGCGAAGAGGCGCGCCGCCCATTTCCGCGCCGCGGCGTCCGCGCGCCGAAGCCGCGCGCGGGGCCATTCGTTGCGGATCATTTCGGCCGCGCGCTTCCAATCTTTGGAAGAAGGAAACGCGAGAACGCAAATTCCCTTTGGGCCGACGGCGATGAGGCACGTCCCAAACGGACTTTTCGCCAAGCCTGCCTCGATCGTCCATCCCGCGCCGCCGGAGCGAATTTCCTCCCGCGTTGCGGCCACGAGATCCACCCGGGGCGCGCGGCGGCGACGCCAACGGCGCGTGTCGGCGCCGGCGCGTCGTTTCGCGATCCGCCGCTCCTCAAGATCCGCGAGAGTCAAAAAACGAAGAGGGTCCTGGGAAGGGGTGGCGGTCCATCGCGCAAAAAGACGGCAAAAGGCGGATGGAAGCGTTCCGGCTGCGCGCGCGAGCGTGGGCAGGTCGGCGCATTCGGCGCTCGTTTGCTCCAACTTTTTAAGCGTTCGCACGATGCGATCGTAATCGTTCATGAGCGCCATTCTATCGGGTAGGCAAAGCGCGCTCAATCCGCCGTTCTGAGGAGCGGTCCCGAGGACGACGAAAAAACGTCGGATGCCTGCGCTTCACCCGGCGCGTTTCAGGACGCCGATCAGCGCGTCGGCCGAGAGCGCGACGGGATTTCCCTTCATGCTGCTGCTCGCGGCGGCCTTGCGCGCGATTTCCGCGAAATCTTCGGCGGCGACGCCCCAAGCCGAGAGCGCGGGGATTTCGAGGTCGACGGCTAGGGCGTCCAGCCAGTCGGCGCCCTCTTCGCCCTCCGCGGCGGAGCGTCCCGTCAAAATCCGCGCGATCTCCCCGTAGCGAGCGAGCGTGGGGGAAGAGGGGTTCTCCGCGCGTAAGGCTGCAAGATTTGCGCGGATTGTCGGCGCGAGGAGAGCGGCGCACACCGCGCCGTGCGGCGCGGAAAACATCCCGCCAATCGCCGCGGCGAACCCGTGGACCGCGCCAAGTCCCGAGTGGGCGAGGGCGATGCCTCCGAAGAGGGCGGCGAGGGCCATCTCCTTCCGCGCCGTCGCGTCGGCGCCGTCGCGGAAGGCGCGCCGCAGCGCGCGCGCCGCGCGCGCCATTCCCTCGCGGCAAAGGGGGTCCGTGACGGGCGTTGCGCGCGGAGAGACATAAGGCTCGATGAGTTGCGTCAGCGCGTCCATTCCCGTCGCCGCAGTGACCGACGGAGGGAGGGTTCGGGCGAGTTCGGGATCTACGATGACCGCGCGCGGCAGGAGGAAGGGGCTGCGCACGCTCGCCTTGACGCGGTGTTCGGGCGACGCGAGCACCGCGTTGCGCGTCGCTTCGCTGCCCGCGCCGGCGGTTGTGGGAATCGCGAGGCAAGGAAGCCCCGCCTTCGGAAGCGCCTGTCCGCGGCCGACGATCTCGAGGTAATCGAAAAGGTCGCCTGCGTTCGTCGCGAGGCCGGCGATCGCTTTACCCGCGTCGAGCGCGCTCCCGCCGCCGAAGGCGACGACCGCCTCCGCGCCGATTTCCCGCGCGCGGGCAATTCCCGCGCGCGCGTGTGCGATGGTCGGCTCGCCCGGGACGACGAAACGCTCCGTTTCGACGCCCGCAGCGCGGAGGCCTTCAGCGAGAGGATCGGCGCGCGAGGCGTTCCTTCCGACCACGAGCAGCGCCCGTCGGCCCCAGCCTGCAACGAAGCCCGGCACCTCGCGGAGAGTTCCCGGCCCAAAGAGGATGCGGGGCGGAGCGGCGAACTCCCAGCGTGGCGCATGCGTCTCACTCATCCGAAAAGGCGTTTCAGATGGCGCGCGCCGCGCTTTGCGGATTTCTTGCGGCGAGGGCGTTCAGACGCAATCTTGCCACTTTTCCCCACGCCGCGGCTCGGCCATCAAGGAGTCCACCGTCGCGCGCCACGCGAGGTAGTGAGCGGTCTCGCGATGCTTCGCGTGATCGGAGGGGGCGCGGTAAATTTCGAGGATCAGAAAGCGCGTCGGGTCTTCGGCCATTTGGAAGAGATCGAATTGGACGACGCCGGCCTCTTTGCGGCTGTGGCGGGCGTTTTCGAGCGTCGCGGCGCGAAAGGCCTCGACGCCCTCCGGAAGGCAGCGCGCGTGAACCATGAGCACATGCATGGCTTGAGCCTGGCAAAACAAAGCAGGGAAAGCCAGATCGAGATGCGTCCAGGCCGGCGCCTCCCGCGCGCGCCGGATCAGGACCCGACCGGCGGCTGACCGCGATAATTGATCACCTGCGTCTTTTCGAGCGTGACCAGCCCTCCTTTCATCATCTCATCGAGGACGGGGAGAAACGTCAGGAGGTTCTCCTCGCGGTCCACGATTTCGATGAGGAGCGGAAGATCCATCGAAAGGCGTAGGATTTTGGCGGTATGCAGGCGGCTGGACTTTCCGAAGCCCATGGCGCCGCGAATCACCGTCGCGCCGGCAAGACCCAGTTCTCTCGCCTTGAGCATGATCGCCTCGTGGAGAGGCGCGGTTCCGTGGCGATCGCTTTCGCCGAGAAAAATTCGAAGCCGCATCGCGTCGCGAGGGAGGTTCATTTTAGGCGCCTTTCAGTGCGTTGAGTTGAGAAGCCAGCCAATGCCCGATCCATGCCGCCAGGAGGCAGAAGACGACGGAAAGCAGGATGTTCGCGCCCGCCCGGGTCCATTCTCCTTCCTCCGCGAGCTGCAAGGTTTGCAGGCTGAAGGAGGAAAAGGTCGTGTATCCGCCGCAGAGGCCGAACATAAAGAACTCGCGCAACGCCGGAGAAGCCCACCCGCGGCCTCCGGGAGCGGTCAACGCGGCAAAAAAACCGATGGCGAACGAGCCGCTCACGTTCACGAGCAGCGTCCCCCAGGGGAACGTCTCGCCAAACCGGTGGGCGACGACGCCTGAAAGCCAGTGGCGACTCATCCCGCCGAGGGCGCTGCCGAATCCGATCCAGAGATAATGAGGTTTCATGAGGTCTCCTGCGCGCCGCGCGGCGCGGTCAGGAGTCATCAGCACCGGCGCGCGCCGGGCAGTTTTCCTCTTTCGGAAGGAAGGCAGACTCCATTGCCCCGAAGGATTTCCCTAGCAGCTTTTCGGACGGAGAGCAATTCGATGATGATCCTTGATCACGGGATGAAATGGCCGAGGAATTGGAGAGCCGCGGTTCAGCGAGGCGCAGATCCGCAAGCTCGAAGAAGGACTCCACCGAGGCCCTGAAGCTCTTGGCGACGCAATTCCCTTGTGGACTGCCCGGCGCTTCAGTTTCACTTCAACTGGAAGAGCTTCTCCCCAAATCCCCGCGTAAGGCGTGGAGGAGTCCATCCTCGGTCGAGGAACATGCGACGCTCTCGCAACCTTTTGGGTTCAAGCCGCGGCCGCGGCGCCGCCGCCGCCGGCGCCCTCCCTCGCTTCGCGACCGAGCGGATTTTTCCCAAGCATGGACTGTGGAAAGGGAGGGCGAGGCCGCCGGCCGAGCCGTCACACCCTTCGTGTGAGGAGTCTGGAATCTCGACACGACCCACCTCTCCGATCCTCAATGGATGATGAGGGTTGCTCTCTGAAAATCGAGCTGATCCGTGGATTTGAGCTTCTCTTTGATCGGAGGCATCAGCCTTTTCAGCTTCTCTTTCCAGATCCAAGACGGCGCGATCCGAAGCCCTCAGGTCATCGCCTTTCTCAAACGCCTGCGTCGCCATCTCCGCCGTCACGGCTTTGGCATCGCAGCACCGGCAAACCGGATGAGGGTAGGCGTTGGGTCCGTCGTTCATGTGCGCATGACAAAGCGCGCACCTCCCCGGCGCGTCCATGGCTCTTCTTTCATGTTGCCCATGATCACGCCCGGGAGGCTGCCGCATCATGGCAGAGATTGTCCCCAGCCGTTGACGGTGCGTGACGGGGGCGAATCCGCTCCAAACGATCCACGAACGCGACTCTCGATGGATGATGATGAGGGGATCTCTCTGAGGAGTTGATCCGCGAATAGGGGGAGGGCGGCGTGGATCAGTACCGGCATTCGCGGCCCGCGGCCGCCAGCGCCTTCAAATTCGCGACGGGCGCATGAAAGAAATGATCGCTCGCGGAACAGATGTAGCCGCCGCCGCGGCCGAACGTTTCGAAACAGGCGCGCACCTCCGTCGCGACCTGCTCCGGAGCGCCGTTCGTGAGCGTGCCGCCCTGATCCACGCCGCCGATCAACGCCACTTTGCTGCCGAGCACGTTTTTCACCGTGAGCCGGTCCGCCGATTCGATGTCGCCCCCCACGCCCGGGGGGCTGAGCGTCTCGCTGGCGTCGCAGCCGTTCGCCGGAATGCGATCGAGGAGGGCCATCATTCCCCCGCAGGTGTGGTACACCACCGGCAGACCGACCTCGTGCAGCGCCCGGATAATGCGGCGATCGTACGGCACGCAAAACTCGTCGAACATCGCGGGGCTGATCACGGTGGAGCTGGCCGCGCCTCCGCCGTGCTCGATCAGGTCGTACTTCGCCCCGGGCAACTCACGGTATACGTAGGCGACTTTTCGTTTCGTGATCTCGTCGAGGAAATGATGCACGAACGCGGGATCGTCTTTCGCCCAGTAAATGGCTTCCCGCGTGCCGACCAGCTCGCAAAATTCCTGCCACGCCCCCGGCTGCGCGAACCCTTCCACCGATCCTCGCACGATGCCGCCGTCTCCCGTGCGCGCGTATCGTTCGTTCAAAAGCTCGCGGTCGATGCGCGTGGGCGGAAGATATTTCAGGAGCAGTTCGGCGTCGCGTTCGGTCTTGAGAAGATGTTCGGAATTATAGGTCGTGTACGGCGTGGTGACGGTTCGATAGAACAGTTCTCCCCCGGGCGTCTCGATCCGGTGGCGAACCTCGATCTCGCCGTCGCCGTCGCGAACTTTCTCCGAAGTCCGGCGCCAATCCGCCGATGCGTCGTCCTGCATACACTCGAACGGAGTGACGGAGGCATCCAGGCCCGTGACGCGGAACGCTTCCACCTGATCCACGCCGCCCATGAAATGCGCGAGATGATACGGCTGCCACTGATGAATGGTCACCGGCAGGCGATCGGGCACGCCGCCCCGCAAGGCCGTGAGCATCCGTTCTTTACTGGTCATCCTATCGCTCCCGTTGCGAACTCAAGGCTCTTTCTTCCCGACCTGCGCCGGCGTCAACCTGGCGGTTGGGCGTGTTGTCATGCAGGCAGACTAATCGAGCCGGGCCGGCTTGTCTTGCTTTCGGCTGACGTTTTGCTGTCCTAATTTGATGCGATGAGGCGACTGCGCATCCGCGATTTCCTGCTGCCGGGCGAGACCTGTCACCATGCGTCGCGCGAGGTCACCGCCGAACAGCCGGTGCGACGGCACACGCACGATTTCCCGGAGGTGTTCTGGGTCGAGTCGGGCCGCGGCATCCACAGGCTGAACGGCGCCATGCAACGGCTGTCCGCGGGAACGCTCGTGCTCATCCGCCCCTCGGACGCGCATGCGTTCCATTGCGAAAAGGGACAACCGTTTCGGGTCACGAACATCGCGTTTCCCCAACGCGCGTGGGTCGCGATGCGCGCGCGTTATTTTCCCCGGCGAAAGGAGTTGTGGGATGCGCCGCCGGCCGCCCGGCGACGCGTCCTCTCGCCATCCGCCATGATGGATCTGCGTCACCTGGCGGAGGAACTGGCGTCTGGGAGGCGCGATCGTGCCGTGTTGGATCGTTTCCTTCTGAACCTTCGCCACGCGCTGGCCTCCCGGGAGACGCAGGCGGAGGCCGCGGCATTGCCCGAATGGCTGTCGCGCGCGCGCCGGGAAATTTTAGGGAACCGCAACTTCGCGGGCGGCGCGCGGGCGTTCGCGAAACTGGCCGGGCGCAGCGCGGAACACGTCGCGCGGGAGACCCGGCGGCTGCTCGGCAAGACGCCCACCGAAATCGTCAACGACGCGCGCATGATCCATGCCGCTGCGCGCTTGGCTCAGTCCTCCGACAAGATCACCGACGTGGCCCTCGACTGCGGGTTCGTCAACCTGTCGCATTTCTATCGGATCTTTCGGCGTCGTTTCGGCCTGACGCCGCATGCTTATCGGACTCGAGCACAATGGAGCCTTCGGCCGCCCGAGGCGGGCGCGTCGCCGCCGAATCGCGCGGCAACCCCGACGCAGGAGCGCCTGACGGTCCGGCCGCGACATCGCGCCAATCCTCTGGAAAACTGCGGGAGGGTCTGACGGATGGGAATTGGCTTGCTCTGGACCGCCATGGGCTTACAAGCAAAACCATGAGCGACGCTCCCTCGCCGCGCGGACGGAACCGTTGGGCATGGATCCTCGGCGTGTTTCTGCTTCTCTCGGCGCTCGTGATTTCCGGGCCGCTCGGGGATCTGGCCCGATCGCGTCAGAAGCTGACGGTGCGCGGATTCGCGGAGCGCCAGATCGCCTCGGATTTCATCGTGTGGCGCGCTAACCTTACCGCGCGGGCGAAGACGGCAAAGGACGCCTTTGCGAAGCTGCAGGCCGACGAGGCGCCTCCGCGCTGGATTGATCCGCGAAGGAGTTGCCGCCGACCTGCTCAAAGTGACTTCCACCTGCGTCACCCCCATCTTCAAGACCGACGAGCGCGGAATGTCGACCTCCGAAATCCTGGGCTACACGATTGCCCGCGATTTCCAGGTGGCGACCGCGGAGGTTGGGCTGGCGCCGAAGTTCGCGTCGGCAACCGAAGCCCTGCTGCGGGACGGTCTGGAGTTGAATCCTTCGGCGCCGGAATTTTACTGTCAAAAACTGAAGGATCTGCGCGCGGATTTGCTCGGCGACGCGGTGCGCGACGCGCAAAAGCGCGCGGAAACGATCGCGAAACAGGCGGGCCGCGCCGTGGGCGCCCTTCGCTCCGCGCAACAAGGGGTTTTTCAGATCACCCCCATCTATTCCAGCGAGATCTCCGCGATGGGCGAACTCGACACCACCTCCCTGGAGAAGAGCATCAAAGCGGTGGTCACCGCCGAGTTCGGGCTCAAGTGAGGCGCCCGTTTCTCGCCGGAAAGGTTGATGATCCCACGGCTGCAGAGGCCTTGCAGGATTGCGTTCGTTGGAGTCGTCTGCCATCAATGCCGATGGTGAGCGCAATCCATCTCGGAGTCGTCCAACACTCAAAAAGGAAGCGCGTACGGGAAATTTCCGCGCCTTACGCGGATGCAATGGAACGCGCAGAAGTGACGGCGACACGACATCGTTTAATTTGCGGAGACAGTCGTTCAATGAAAGGCCTTCCGGAGGAGAGCGTTCATTTGGTTGTGACCTCGCCGCCATACTGGATCCTCAAAGACTACAATGACGTTCCGGGGCAGCTTGGGCATATCGAAGACTACGAGCGTTTTCTCGATGAGTTGGACAGGGTCTGGAAGGAATGCTTTCGAGTTCTGGCGCCGGGCGGTCGGCTCGTGTGTGTGGTTGGCGACGTGTGTTTGGCTCGACGCACGCATGGGCGGCATTTGGTGATGCCATTGCATGCCGACATCGCGGTGAGGTGTCGAAAATCGGCTTCGACAACCTGAACCCCATCATCTGGTTGAAGATTTCAAACGCCGTCTTCGAGGCGAACACTTCGAGCAAGTTTCTGGGGAAACCTTACGAGCCGAACGCCATCATCAAAAATGACATAGAGTTCATTTTGATGCAGCGAAAACTTGGGGGATATCGGCAGCCGACGGCGCGGCAACGCGAACTCAGCCGAATCCCGAAGGAAGATTTTCGACAGTGGTGACAACAGACGTGGACGCTC